>TARA_R110002003_G_scaffold141_33_pt1 | contig 38433 bp, 25 predicted proteins | sample TARA_R110002003 | Tara Oceans TARA_R110002003 (sample SAMEA4396441) | marine metagenome | biome: Westerlies Biome; feature: [SRF] surface water layer (ENVO:00010504); material: water (ENVO:00002006), including particulate matter (ENVO:01000060) such as... | depth 5 m | reverse complement strand
GCAACCAAGTTGCGAAACATACGGCCATAGCATGACTAACTAAGTGACATACACTTGTGAGAGCGTGCTGCGGCTTTTAACCTGTCTAGGTGGGAATGTTGTTGAACAGATTGGTGCCCGGCCCGAATTGTTTGTTTATCCGTAGCGCACTTGATATCCACGTCGATCAAGGTACAGAATCTCAAGCATGGACGATGAAAGATTCTTCCGAGGAAATCATCAGTATTTATGGTGCGCTGTCACAAGGAGGACGGGGGTCATCTCACTGGGTCAATTTATGCTGACAGAACTCAAGAAAGGCAAGGAGCACCTTCGTAAACGAGGACCACCGGTACCCCGCACAGCGCTGAAGTATTTAAGTTCGAATGGCGGGGTGAGCTGAACACGTCCTATAGATCATGTCTCGTAACGTCAACGGCAAGCGAGCTGCCACCCTCACCAAGAGTCTGACCATCTCAGATCTCAACCACCATGTTTGAACAACCAAACATTGAATCACTTTCTCGTGAAGACAGGGTTGACTTGGCAATTAAAGCAATCAAATCTGATACTTCTTTAAGCACCAAACGCGCTGCTGCAATCTATGACGTTTCTCGAAGCACTCTTCGGACGCAACGCGCTGGAACAACTTCACGACGCGATTTTCGACCGAACTCATCAAAGCTGACTAAGTACGAGGAGGAGACTATTATAAAGCACTTCATCAGGCATAAAGAAAGCCGCAGGGTGGGTAGTCATATGCTGCTTATCATCTACGGCCACGAGAGCCACAAGTCGCTCGCCTTCCAGGATCTCTGCGAGGAGAACATAATCATTGCTCTCTGCATGCCTCCACATGCGTCATACCTGCTGCAGCCGCTTAATGTAGGCTGTTTCGCGCCGTTGAAGCGGGCGTACGGGGAGGAAGTCAGGAGCTTAGCAAGCAGTCACACTGAGCACATTAACAAGAAAGCGTTCCTAGCCTCCTTTTTATAGGTGTTTGACAGCTCACTTTTGGAGAAGAACATTCAATCAAGCTTCAAGGCAACTGGTCTTGTTCCACACAACCCAGAGGCTGTTTTGTCGAAGCTTGAAGTCAAGCCCCGCACCCCTACGCCTTCAGAACCAGGGAACACGCCCTCGGAAGCCAAAACACCAAGCAACGCCCATGAGATAGAGGCTCAATCAACGCTGATCCACAATCGCATACAACAGCATAAAAGCTCCTCGCCTGCTTCTATCATTGACATGCTTGATCAGCTGAAAAAAAAGCGACTTATATGATGGCGCGATTCACAGGCGTTGCTAGCAGCTCATGTAACCCGTCTTGAGAAGACAACCAAGGCTGCATCTGAGCGTCAACAACGCAAAAGAGAGAGGATTGTAAACCAAACTTTGTAAACCATAACGCCCGTAATCTGCAGCCAAATACGAGCTGGATTGCCTCACTAGGGAGTGTGATGCAGATACCTTCAGCTCGGCATCTTCCGACATGGGCTGGCCTAGCCGTACGATGCAACTTGGCAGCATCAAGCAATCCGGCGATGGTGGGGAGATACGGTATTGGAAGCCAATGATGTTCTACGTTCTACCGGAAATGAGACTATAGCATTGTCTGTACAAAATTAACGTTCGCTGACGGCAACTTTAGTAGCTTATGAAGTTTCGAACATCGTAGTCGATTGATGTTGTACGTAAGCCCATCCCTTGGGTACTTTTATTTCTCGGATTACCACTGGCCGTTTCTCGAGGGACGCAGTTAATCTCACCTAAGCAGTCATGAGCGAGAACGTATTTGTAGAAACCCTCTTGTTCGGCTGGTAGTTGTCTGTAGGGTCGACTCATCCTGGTTTATAAGTTCAATCACTCAGCTGCTGTTTTGGGTGCAGCTGCCCTACCATGCGCACGACCTAGTCTATTTACTTTCCCAACCCCAGTTCGCAGGTATGTGCAAGTATGAGGCTCAGCTCAATTTGCAGATGCAAGCTATGAGATAACGTGTTTGACAAGCAAGCTGCGGCCTGTCGCATGCCGCTAATGAAAGCTATGTCTAGCTATCCGCATTTAAACAATCCGTTTCAGGGGACTTCTTCTTCCTCAAGTCATAGTAGTTAAACTGTTGTGTTCCAAACCCAACATTTCTTCAAGTCCTAATACGCGTCGCACAAGACAATGAATCTGCCCGCCTATTCCCACCACACCCCTAACATCGACCGATCTTTAAACCCTCTACCTCAAACTTCTCTCCTATCCCTATGCGGCCGCGCAGCCCCCATTCCCCTCACCATCATCCCCCACCACCCCACGTGCGCCCTCAAAGCCACCTCGTAACCATCCTCATCAGCAGTCTGGCCTACCTGCTCGTTCTGGGATGCTTCTACGCATCCTGGACCGAGCAGAACATACATAAACGATACGAGTTAATTTATCCGCTAGGCATGCAGGTTAACTTGTTGGTTAGGACTTGTAAGAGTTAAAAAGAAGGGGGGTGGTTATGTGGATGTGAATGGTATCAGGGTACGGTATGAACATGCGAGGATATGGTTTTCAAGAAAGAAAGGAAGGTATACGGGCTTTGTGACGGGGGCTGCGAAGGTGGAGCGGTAGCACTGGGTCGGTGGGGAGGATACTGTGTTCGATAGTGAGAAAGTTGGGGGAAGATGGCGAGATGCGGTAAGGGTATGTGTACGTGCTTGAAAGTCTGGAGAGGGGTGATGAGAAGTTATAGGATGACGGTAGGGTGGAGTGCAGGAGACTGTTGTTGATTAGCTACCAAAGTAATCTCCCAGTAGGGATTTTGTTTTGCGTGGTTGTGGGCTGCTGAGTTTGCATTGCTGAGTATACGGGGTTTGTTTTCTGCTATATTGAGATGATATTTTTAGACCAGTTCTCCCTCATCTGCACTGCCTTCCTGATTATATGCACAGTTCAAACGAGCATTCGATAACTTTTCCCATCCCACAGCTTTATGCGCATCGGCTGATTCGTCGCGAGCCATCAAAGCTGTGCGTCTACGAACCTCCACTCAACGTATGCTCAGCTTAGAGCATGACGTAGCCGTCACTTCAACTCTGTTGTTGCGAACACAGTATGGGCAAACGCTCGCGTCAGCACGTGAGTCCGCGCACCAGTGAAAGCAACCCACCCTGCGCCTCGCCATATACATTATCTCCACTCTCTCCCATAGCACCCCAATCACCACAACCCCAGCCACTGCCTTCAACCGCCCACAAAGTCTCAACCTCGCACCACACCCACAACCCCGCCAGGATCACCCACACAAATTACTAAGAATCATGCTGTTCTACTGGACCATGCCTCGCCACCGCGAGCCGCTCTACATCGAAACCGCCATCGACAACACTCTCCAACGCATCACCGTCGCCCTCACAGGACCCATCCGCAACACCGCGCTGGAATACTGGCTCCTCGACCCACGTGGCCAAGCCGAGACGATCTTCCTGCTCCTGCTCTTCAGCACGCTGGCCTGGTTCATCATGCTGGAGTACGCCGCCCGGGCGAAGAAGGACAATGCAGACCTCGACCCTCCCCTGACGCTCGCTGGGCAGTCTCCCACGCCCGAGGCTAATAGCTGCAAACCCATTGAGATTGCTAGAAGGAACACGGGCAGCGAGACGCCGGTCATGAAGAACCTCGCTCCTGTGGGCCATCGGCCTACGAATGCGCAGCTGGGTGTTTCGCCGTTTCGTGTGCGTAACCCGCTGGCTGCGCGCGCGGGCGAGGTTGCGAAGCCGGGATATCGGTCGCCGTTTGCGGGATAGGGACTGGGCCGTGGCGGCGCTGGTGGTGTGGGGGATGGGGCACGGGGACATGAGGGGGTATAGGGTGAGGATGGGGTAGATGCTGAGAAAGAGAAGATGGGGGTGAGAAGGAGCGGGGTAGGGGAGAGGACGAGGGTGTGGAGGGGAGAATGTGATGGTCAAACCAGAGTGTGGGAATATGGATTGATGGGGATGAGCGGAGGTAGTGATTGAATTACTTGAAGATAAATGATGACTGAAACTTTGATATCAATGGGATTTTGATCGAAGACGGGTAGACAGGCCTTTCGCGCGCTTGTACTTTATGGAATTGAGTTTGCGCGGATAAAGACTATTGCTATTGTACATTTCATCACGTGGCCTGTCGACGTCGGCACAATTTCCGCAGACCGAAGGATTCGTTACATGTCTCTCCATTCCCATTCCCATTCCCACACTTCATCCCCTCCCCCCCTCCCCCCCTGCTCCTTCCCCCAGCCACCTACAACTCCACCCTCTCCTCCTCCAACAACCCATCCCAATCGACATCCTTAATCGGATCATGTCTAACATCCTTGAGCGCGTCCTCAAACTGCTTTGCCTCCTTGGGACTATTCGCAAACAGATGCTCCCTGACCAATCGCTGCGGCGTCTCGCCGAGCCACTCAAACAGGGAGAAGTCCTGGAACTTGTCGGCGCGGAAGATCTCGAGCACCTCGACGTCCTCGTCGTCGCTGAGGTTCTCGATGAAGTGGCCCATGTTGCGCGGCACGATGCCCACGTCGCCGGCTTGGTAGTCGAAGGTGCGCGCTGTGCCTTTGGATGCGAAGATGGTGACGCGCGCGCGGCCGCTGATGAAGTAGGACCATTCGTCTGCGTTGGCTGGGAAAAGATGTTAATAGTGGAGGGAGATGTGAAATGTGGAGGGGGGGGACTTACGGTGCCAGTGCATTTCGCGGATCGCGCCGGGCTGGATGGTGAGATGTGCGGCGGCCACCGTCTTGGAGAGCGGGAAGTTGGTCGAGTCGGTGATGCGCACTTGGCCGCCGGTGGTGTTGAGGGGCTCCTGGGCAAGCATCTTGTGGGTGAACTGCAGCTTGGACTTCTTGTAGCCCTTGGTGTCGCTGGGGACCTCCTTGTCGATGGAGTCGGGGTTGGAGCCTTGGAAGATGTACTTCTCTGACTTGGGAATGGCTCTGAAGACCTCGGGGTGCACGCGGAAGTTCTCAGCCAGGACCGACTTGGGCGTGCGGGCGACCCAGTCGGTGAGCAGGAAGGTCGAGTCCTCGGAGAAGTTGCCGTCGTCGAAGATGAGGAGAAACTCGGTGCCGTTGGGGCTCAGGCCTTGCAGCGAGTGAGGATGGCCAGATGGGAAGTACCACAAGTCGCCCTTTTCGAGGTCGTCGACGAAGCTGCCGCCCTCGGTGTCAAGCGCAGTGATGCGGACCTTGCCCTCGAGCACGTAAGCCCACTCGGCTTCCTTGTGCCAGTGGAGTTCGCGAATGACGCCCTCGTCGAGGCGCATGTTGACACCAGCGAGCTCCTTGCTCGTGCCAAGCTCGCGAATGGTGGTCTCACGGGTCCAGCCGCCTTCTTCGATGCGAATGTGCGAGTCCGCAAAGGACCAGCGCATGTTCGGAATCGCACCATGATCAGTGCTGGGCGGACGGATCAAGTCAGGGTTCTGACGTTCACGCTCTCTGTTGCGCGGGCCCAGGACATCAGTGCCATCGCCATTTCGCTGGTGTTGTTAATCCCATGGTCACTCAACGCGATACCGGTCACTTACAACTGGCTCAGGCGCCAATTTGTCGCCCTGCGAGTCGATCTTGCGGTCCCACTCGTCGTAGTACCCGGGCTTGTATGGGTTCTTGACTTTGTGCGGTCCGGCGTGTTTGCGACCACTTCCAGCTAGTGGCTGTTGCTCCAACGGCGCGGCCCAGGCACTGCAGACGCCAAGCGCGACCAGCAAGGTCGGGAGATGCATCTTGACTGTCGACTGAAGTCAATTGGGATGAAGGCAAAAGTACAAAGTGACTGATGAAGCAGACGCCGTGGCTGGAGCGACGCGACTTATGATGCTACTTGTGCTCCGCGCTGTCGTGCCGCAATTCCCGATGACGACACTTGAAGCTTTCCTCTCCATCGCTTGGCTGCCCGCTAGCCATCACCCATCAGCAATGCCATTTCCCCGCACGCTCGACGGCATTTCTTCCACGCGTTAGCGGTCGCAAACACGCCTCGCAAACATGTATGCGGAAGGTGCAAGTAGCAACACCCGGCGATATCCTGCGTGTGCCGTCGCTGGCGTTTCCAAAGCTTGCATCGCTTGACTGAAGCTTGAGTCAACGTCCCTGACGATCTGCACCCTTCGTGCCGCGGGCCGTCGTCTATGCACCCCGCCTCCAATCCCCATAACTACCGCCCCTCCGCTGCATCGCATCCCTTGACTTTCGAAACACCCCCTCTCAAACTCATGGCTGAGCGCACACCACATGGCGCCTCCGACCGAGCCGCCCACGAGCAAACGCCGCTTCTCGGCCGAACCACCGGGAAACGCTCGGCTGCCCTCCAGCTGAAGAAACACCTCGCCGCGGACGTCAGCAAGAACTGGGCCGACCTGGTTCTCCTCTTTTGCTACATCATTACTGGCCTGCTGGATAGCTCGGCTGTCTTCATCTGGGGCTCTTTTGTGAGCATGCAGACGGGTGAGTCAGGTGTCGCGCCGTTTCCATCAATCATGCTTACGCATCGCCAGGAAACACCGTGTATCTTGGCCTGGGTCTCATCGCGCCCTCTGAGGGGATTCGCTGGATCAAGGCGGGCACCTCGATAGGGTCGTTCTGCCTCGGCTCCTTTGTCTTTGCGCGCTTCCACCGCTACTTCTCGCCCAGGAAGCGCTGGGTGCTCATTGCGTCGTACTCTTTCCAGCTGCTCTTCATTGTCATCGCAGCGCTCATTGTCACGCTTGGGAACCAGTCGTCTGATGGCCTGCATTGGCAGGTACTTGTCCCCATTGGCGTCGTCGCCTTCCAGTCGAGTGGACAGGCTGTCACCTCCCGGGCGCTGCAGTATGCCGGGTTGACGAGCGTCGTGCTTACGAGTAACTACTGTGACCTGTTCTCTGACCCCAAGCTGTTCGCCTTGAACAATGTCGAGAGGAATAGGAGGGTCGCGGCGCCGGTATTGCTGCTTCTTGGTGCATGCTTTGGCGGGTTGTGGGCGCACACATCTGTCGGGCTCGCTGGTGCACTGTGGACAGCGGTGGCGCTGAAAGGAGTCGCTATCATTGCTTGGGTGTTCTGGAAAGGTGACGAGGACGAGGCGTGAATGAAACCTTCCGCCACGAGGACACTCTAGAGGGTTCAGCTCACCCATCTCGGGGTTCTTTGGCTGCGTTGGTGGGATGAGATGCGTTTGCTCAGGGGGGTTATTCATACACAGACACATCCCAGGAAGCTCTCAGGCTCTAGCCTGAAAATGTCGACAGAAGACAAGTTTCTTCTCATAGCCGCATTGTATTGCACTACATCAGTACGCTGTCTCCCAGTTTCCGTGATTAAAGTTCACTTTGCTACCAGCACAATATCGCTGAGAGAATCAAGCAAGTTTTCCCACTTCCCCTGAGCGCCCAGTATCTTCCGTGCCCAATGACGACCAGCCCAGACTGTGTCTCCCACACGTGAACGCCATATCATGAAAGCATCCAGAAAACCCTCGCACCATCAACCCGCCTAGCAACCCACCAACCTCGCTCATCAACCCACCAACCCGCCCATCACCCCACCCACACCCACACCTCAAACCCACCCCACCAGCCACGGCGAGCCCTACTCGTCCAACCTCAACTCACACTCCACAATCCTCCTCTCCGCCCTCTTCCCCACCCTCGCCACCCACTCCTCCCCACTCTCCTCCTCATCATCCGTCTCCTCCTCCTCCGCCCTCTCCACCGCGCGTCCAATCCGCCGCGCCACATCCCCCGCCTTCGGCCTGCCCCTGCGCACGCGGCGCCTGAGCGCCGTGCCGGACCACCAATCCACGATGGCAAGGTAACATATCTCGAGGCGCGCAAACGCGCGGAAAACAGGCCCGATGTGCTCGTACGCGTCGACCCCGGAGTACGTGACCACGACGCGGCGCAGGCGCGCGCGCACGGGCGCGGGGAGCAGCGCGGCGAGGTCGCGCAGGCGGAGCGTTTCGGTGCTGGTTTGGCCGGGTGCGAAGCGCGAGGACAGGAAGATGATGTCGCGGGCGGGGTGGAAGTAGAAGGACGGGCTGGGCGGGGCGGAGGTGAAGTGGAGGAGCTCGCCGCCTTGGTGGGCGATGGTGAGGGTGCGGGACTCGCGCGAGGTGTGGAAGTGGGGCGGGAGGGGCGGGATGTAGCGGATTTTTGGGGCGGTGGTGAAGTGCGTGTGGCCGTAGAGCTCGAGGAAGTGGGTGCGTGGGGCGGGGGAGGCGAGGAGCCAGATGTGGGCGCGGAGTGAGGACTTGAGGTGGGGGAAGAGATGGAATGCTTTGAGGTCGTGGCCTGTGGAGTAGAGGAGAGCGGAGGTGGGGCCGTTGGTGGTATCGGTCTGTGAGCTTGGGGTGTTTGAGGCTTGGTTGGGACTGTCTATGTCCATGGTGGAGCTGAACGAGCTGGCTGGAGAGTCGAGTTGCATTGCATCGAGGTGATCGCTATCGATCTTGCGCGGTTCGGAGCCGCTCGAAGTGACTGAGTCGTTGCGGGCCATGGTGGTGGTTGAACGGTCGGTCGAGAGCAATGGCATAGAATGCGAGTATGAGCTAAAGATGATCTGTCTGTTCACCGCGGTGATGTCGCGAAGTCATGTGAGCACGTGGTGAGGTGAAGGTGACGTATCGTATCACAACCTTCGTGTGCCTAGGCAGCCTGGACCGATCGCATTTGTGGTCATTGGTGCGTTCACCTTCGTTCCTTGTCTGGTCGGCCCTACAGGTGTGTCAGTTAGCAACGGAAAGGCATTGTAAAGGTCCGAGCATGTCGCAGGAGCGAGTACAGGAGAGGTCCATCAACCGGGAAGCAGCTTCGACGGAGTTCTCACTTCGCGACTGCCCGTCTTCCCTCTATCTACCGCAACAAATAGCTCCAATTGCGGGCAATCGGTGCATTATAGGACTTTATGGAGTTCCGAATTAGCTTCCTCTAGGCTTTTCCGTATCGTCTTACTGACGACTGATTCACGAGCACGATCGTCATGCAAACCATGAAATACCTCGATATCATTCTCGGTATATAACTGACTAACGTGGCGAATGAATTCGATCATGCCTGTAGCTGGTTGGAATACCGCGACCGAGCCCGTTGATTAGAAATGTTGCTTGACGCCTGCAAAATCGAACGCTACGAGGACGGACCATGACATTTCCTCTCTGAGACTGGAGAGATCCGGGTTCTTAGACGCAAACAAGGTTTTGGTGTCTTCGGTCTCCAGTTGCAGCGACTTGTCTGGTGCCATATTGATCTTGCTCTCGCCTGGCAGCTATGAATGTGGATGAAGTCAAGGAGGAAAGGAGATATCGTAATAAGATAGAACTCATCAAGAAAGACTTGCTACGCGCCTAGTGATCCCTGTTAATCTTTCCAGCCTTGGCGGAGACGGGTACGGGATTTCCAGGCATGATCCACGGTACAGAACTCGTGACCGGTCCAGTTAAACAGCAGACCAAGAGCAATCCAGGGTCCAGAAATCAAACGACCAAATCGCCCAAACCAGGCTCCTGACCCACTCTCTTCCTTGCGATCTCAAAGCTCAGCACCGAATGGTCCGTATAATACATGAGCAGTCTCCACCTTCTATCCCGCCGTCGACCAACCTCTCCGTCCTCACTGACTTCGTCAAACATACCCTGCACCGGCCCCACCGCCACGCCCATCAGCATAGCTCTTGGACACTGCGGGTGAGTCGTTGAGCTCCAGATGTTTGTCTCGTCGTGAGCGCTGAAAGGCAGTATATACTCGAGATGAAATCCGTAGCCGTATACCGACTTGCCGTGGTCTGCCGGTCGTGGTTTTCGCAGCTTGGTCAGACTGAAGATTGCGGCGCGGCCGACAGGACTTCCGATGATGAAGACGCCTAGTTCTGGGATCTGCGTATGAAAGCATTGGCGATCATAGTGTCCAATGTAATCATTGGGATCTTGCGGATGCAACGGGTGGCGCATTGTTTGTACCAGGTCCACATGGTCACGTGCAGAATCGAGTGGCCTTTGAATCAGGTAAATATCGTCCTTGCTGATCAGAAGACAAGGCATGTGAGACTGAAGCACAATCAGTAATGGGTTGAGATGTGAGAATCCTTTGCGTGGAAGATGTACCTCCTCACTTCGGAATGTTGGACTAGTCGTGATGTCGCAATAAGGTTTGGGATCAAAGCTGCGCACAGGGGAGATGGGTTCCGCATCATCTTGTGGATGATACACAGGTGAACCTGGGTCCGGTGAGAAATCCGAGCTGGTCGCTTCGGTCACCGTTGCAGTCCCTCCAGGCTCGAGTGATATTGCGTCAATGTTAGAGTTGGTATTACTATAGTCTGGCATCAGTTCTTCTGCTGCAACATCGTTGTCTTCGGTCGCTTGTAGCATAGGGCTAAGGGCCGGGCCGCTGCTGTCTGAGTGGCTGGACTCGTCGTCGGAAATGATCATTTGGCTCTCGTCATCATTGTCTGACATGACTTCAGCCGCATTAGCCAGCAGACTGTCAAGATCCCAATTCAAGTAATGGTCGGGCGTTGATGGCAACGTGAAACGTCGTTTCTGTGGGCTTAGATCCGCGAAGTCAGGCGCAGAAGGGTCCTGAGCGAAATCGAGCTTATTGACCTCCTGTGCAGAACGAGAATCGAGAAACATTGCGCCCCATGCACCATGAGGTATGTTGGACGCTGTACGACACTGGCATCGCCCGAACGATGCCAATGGAGCTTCATTTGGTTGAGACGCATTTACGCACCATCCCATTTGGAAGAGGCGAGCTGGCGCTCCTCGGCTGTGCAGATCCCATATCAGTTGCCGTCCGCTGATGGCGCTACTGATGAGCCATCGTCCTGTTGGATCGTCACCGGTATTATTGAAGGAGACTGCGGGTATGTTTGCGTCTCCTGTCATTGTGATGATGTGGTCCCTTGTTCGTGGGTGTGGGAAGTCACTCGTCTCTCCGTCGACTGTAGCTTCTATGACTTCAGAACTTTCTGTGTCATCATCAGATTTAGCTAGGGCATAAGCCAGTACGGTGATGTCGTGCGTGTTCGCACTAATCGCGATCATGCGACCCTCTCGATGCACTGCTAAGCCCCAGGCGCTGGCCCCGACATTTCGATGGAGGAAAGTCCTGAGGTCCAGATCGGGGGGTTGAAATACACCCTCAGACGAAGTCTCTAGCCGAATGTTTACAGCTCTCTGAATCTCCTCAATGCGATAACCCACGACGTCGCCATCATCGCATGTTGCTAGTAGGATCTCGTCATTACCAAGATAATCAACGAGGATACGGGTGACGGAGTGATGGTCGCCGCAATCGATACCCACAGGCAGATTCGGCGCCGAGACGGGTGGATGTAAGATGAGTGCCGGGTCCTTGCTCAGACTCTGGTCCGGAAAGCTGGGCTGGTGAACATGTATCGTATCGTTGCAGGCAATGAAATACAGATTGTACACCTTGGAAAGTGCTGTCAGGTCGCATCTCCATGCTTTTATCTTTGGTGCTCTGTTTCGGTCAGGAAACTAGTGGTCGTCAGCACGGGTGAGAGGCGGTGTAGTCCAACTACCCTTACCCTGTCACTTCCTTTCGAAACGCCAAGCGGTACGCAGACGACGTGCTTGGACATGACGGATGCGGCATTGTCGTAGACCAAACAGTATCGAGTGCCCGTTTTCGGAACTTGATGCTAGTGCGAGGTCGTTGTTTACGGGATTGTGTGGTTGGTGTGACGTTGTTTCTCCGCTCGGCGCCACTTCCTCATCCAGCCACGTCACGTGCTAGTGTATTCGCAACGCGAAGGTGCTGCTTAAGTGGTGAGCAAAAGTCCACGACGACTCGAGGGTGTGAAGTTGTTTTGATTGCGGGATTCGAGACACTACGAAAGAACCGAAAGGAGTTGTATCTCCCATGAGCATCAGGCATGAGCGATGGGCTGACGGAACCACTATTCTCATAGTGCTAGCAACGCAAAAGTATCGCAGAATGACCAGGTCAAGCGTCAGACAAGCGGAGATTATGCAAGTCCAATCTGGCACATAATAGCTTGTTTTCCCAGATGTACGGAGTGTATTCATGTTCTCGGTGCACGTCACTTGCATTTTGAACCATTCCATCCCGTTCAGATCACGTCTTTCGTCCGCATTTCGACGCATTATGCCGTATATTTCAAGATAAGTAGCAATTCTATGCTTGAAGCTTGGTTGCGCTGATATAACGCAAGCCCTCAGACATGCTAGCATGCCATCAATGAATAACAAGTGTCTATAGGGTTCCTCGGAGCTCGATACGCTCTCAATCCAACGATGGGCGATCTCCGCGCCTATCGCTTCAACGTCCAAACGCCGTTTAGTGCTTCGCAGTGACTTGGTCGCCAGTAAGCTTCTCAACGGCTTCCTTGGCACTGTGTGCTGTTAGCATCCATCTCGAGAATCATGGACCTGGGAGAACGTACACATCACCAAGAGCAACCATGCAAACCGTCTGCCAAACGCCAAGGCCAATTCTAGGAGTAACGCCACGGTAGAGACCCTTGAGGCCGTTGTTCGAGTAGATGTAGTTGAACGCCTTGCTCACGGTCAGGTTCTTGGGACGGTTCGGGTCAACGGTCTTCGACTGCATCTCGACACGGATGACCTCGATAGGCTGGTTCCATGCAGAAAGACCACCTCCGAGGGCAGAAGCAGTGATCTTCTCCATGACGCTGAGCTTCTCCTCGCCGTCCTTGCCAGTCACTCTTCGAATACCCGTCTCCGCGACACGGGACAGACCAAAGCGGGATCCCCAGTTGGTGACCTGGCGCACAGCAACAGCGTTGACACCACGGTTGATACCGCGGATGCCCTCCTTGCGGTAGATTCCCATGAAGGTTTCAATCGTACCCGGAGGCTTCACGCCGCTTGCCGCAACCTTGTGTTTTGTGATCTCCACCGTCTTCATGCATGTGCAGAAGCCCATGGTGGCGTAGGCCTGTGCAAGACCGCCGACCATACCGCCCGAGATGCCGGCAACAAAGTTGGGAGCGCCGAAGGACTTGGCGTAGAACTCGGCTTCCGAAGCGACGAAGAGGAGGACGGCGCCCTTGGTGGAGGCTTCGATCCAGGCCCAGGGAATGAGACCCTGATAGACTACGCATCGTGCACGTTAGTCTCGAGCCTAGAGAAATGCAGCGACTGTGTTTGCGGATTGCTCGTGGGGCTATCGCTAAACCTCGGCTATGGAAGCTCGAGATAAAGAACCTCGAGCTTGCAGCAGTCGCCAGAAGCTCGCAGAAGTGTCAAACTCACATCCAAAGACACCTCCACGTGCCCAGATGCGGCCGATGGCCCCCGCAAACCCGTCAGCCCTGTTGGCAGCCATGGTAGTCTTGACGACCTCCAACGGCTATTGGCGGCGCGGTCAGTATTTGCACGTTCGCCGGCTTATAGGTAGGTCGCATTACCTGTCCCAGAGTAGTCACTCTGTTGGGGCGGTCAGCGCTGCATTCCTAACAGATGTGCACTGTGAAGCTGGAAACTCACTCGAACATGTTGAGACCAGCACCAACTGAAGCTACATCAGCACGCATTCACCTCCACCCGCAGACATAACACTCACGCAGCAGATTGCTGAACTTGACGGGCTTCTTCTCGAGCTGTGGCGGCGCCATGACGCCAGCGGGTGCGGCACTCATTCTCTGGGGTTCTCTTGTCGAAGATATGGGGCCTGACCAAGGCAGAAGGGTGCTCCGTCGCAAGTAATGTGCGTGTGTTGTAAGAGAGAGAAAAGGAGATGCACGAAAATAATGGGCATAAGCTTGCGAAGGCGGTGTCTGAGCGTTGGTCGGCGCTGCGTCGGTCTATGATATTTCGGGATTGGTTGAACCCTGACACTGTCGGCTTTGGCCCTGAAGCTGTCAACCAGCCAGTGACCTTGGCGCGCAGCAGCCGCCTCGGGCTGCGCTTGCTCGTGACAGCCAGTGGAAAGGCGGCGCAACCTTTTTCACGTGCTCATAATTCAGAGTGAGTCTCGGTCACCTTGACTGCACCACGGCTACGGCATTGCGTTCTCGTTGAGTCTCGGGTTTGCATGGCGCGCACTGGTACAACCCAACGAGCCGTGTTCGGTTCCCCATCAGCTCAACGAATGCTGCTGAGCGACCTCGCAGCAAGAATGCGCGCTAGTTCCCCGACCAATGCTCTTATATTGCTTGCTTTTTCGCACCATTCTGATTGGCCGACTTGACCACGTTGAGCAAGTGGGCACTCGATGTAGCGGTCACCGGGGATCTGTGTCGGTGCACATGCATGGAGTGTGTTTAGAAAGAGTTGCGATTTCATTGGTATATCAAACGTTAGGACATGATATTGTAGCAAGTCATCAACTACAGGGGAGTGCTGCAGCAGAGACAATCAAAAGCCGATGCATGCTGACACCGAAGGCACCCATTCCGTATCTCTACACTCTCTGCGCTAGATAGTACACAAGATCCGCTCATACTTGAGCGACGTCATCAAATACTGGCTCGGCGCCTTCCACGCGTTTGAAATGCGTTTACAAGGTAGCGCCAACCAACTTGGCATAGGCCTCGGTGCTGAAGGACTTGGGCCTCTCGATGGGGGCGCCAACGGCACGGTCAATGATGAGCTGGGGTAGAACACCGAGCGCACGCGAGACACCAAAGAGGACAGTGTAGTAGTTCTGCTCAGTGAGGCCGTAGTACTGGAGAAGGACACCGGAGTGGGCATCGACGTTGGGGTATGGGTTCTTGGTCTTGCCGTGCTCAGTGAGGACGCCGGGTGCGATCTTGTAGACCTGGCTGACGAGCTTGAACATGGGGTCATCGGGCAAGTGCTTCTGGGCAAACTCGCGCTGGGAGACGTAGCGGGGATCGGTCTTGCGGAGAACAGCGTGGCCGTAGCCGGGAACGACTTGGCCAGCCTTGAGGGTAGACCACAGGTAGTCCTTGATAGCTTGGTCGCTCAGATCGTTGCCAATGGCCTTCTTCATCTTCTGGAGCCAGACGAGCACTTCCTGGTTGGCCAATCCGTGGAGAGGACCAGCGAGACCGTTCAGACCAGCAGCGAGGGACAGGTATGGCGAGCTGAGAGCACTGCCGACCAAGTGGGTGGTGTGTGCGCTGACGTTGCCGCCCTCGTGGTCGGTGTGGATGGTCAGGTACAGGCGCATGAGCTCAACGAAGTCCTTGTTCTCGGAGAAACCGAGCTGGTTGGCCAAGTTGTAGGAGTAATCCTTGTCCTTCTGGATGGGCGCAACCTTGCCGTCCTTGTAGATGTTGCGGTAGATCTTGGCCGCGATTGTGGGAAGCTTGGCGATGAGGTCCATGGCATCCTCAAAGGTGTGCTGCCAGTACTCGGTCTTCTTCATTCCCTTGGCGTATGTCTTGGCGAAGTTGGACTCGTGCTCGAGAGCGGTGACGGCAAGGGAGAACTGAGCCATGGGGTGGAGGTCGCTCGGGCAGCGGTCGATGAGCTCTTCGACAAACTTGGGGACGTCGGAGCGGGCGGCCCATTCTGCAGAGAGGTCGCGGACCTGCTGCTCGGAGGGGACCTCGCCAGTCAACAGAAGCCAGAAGAGACCTTCGGGGAGAGGCTCCTGGCCGCCGGGGGCCTTGGGGAGGAGCTGCTGGCACTCGGGGATCTGCCAAGGTAAGCATTGGCTGCGCCATTGGCTGAGGTGTTGGACATACGGTCTTGCCGCGGAAGCGGATACCCTCCTCAGAGTCCAACACAGATCCCTAGCAATTGTAAGCTAATGGCCCATGACATGCGGTTGAAGTTCCGTCGCATACCTCCCAGACGAGGGACTTGATGCCGCGGGCACCACCGTAGACCTGGTCGAGCGTGACCTCACCGATGACCTTGTTGCCGTGCTCTCTGCGATGTGATGTCAATGGCTGTAATTGACTGCGGGGGCCCAAGGTACGTACTTGCGGAGCTTCTTGATCTTCTCGATCTCGCCGGGCAACTTGGCAGCGAAGGTCTCCTTCAGCGACTGCAATTCGGTGCATTAGCAGGATTCTCCACGTTGCGGGGGGAGAGCACTAACAGTGGTCTTGGTGGAGTAGCTGCGGAGGCCATTGAAGGCGGTCGCCCGCAGAGGGGTGGCAGCGCGGAAGGCGCTGGTCAATCGCAGTGCAGAGGCCATTGCGGGAGTTGTGTGGGAAGTGGATGGGTGGGTGGAGGAGAAGATAAAGGCGTGCGCCGGGCTGATGCGAGAAAATGTCGGTGGAGACCAGCTCGGAACAGCACCAAGCTCATCAATTTGTGCAGCCGGTCGTCATAGCGCGGGACTGTACCATACCCTGTTCGCGTGGCTGCGGCCGGGCAACAGTCGCATTCCCGCCCAAGCCGATGCATCTGAGCCAGCATAGCGCGACGACTTTGGCGTTGCTCGTACGAAGTACTCGCAGGGCATCTCGTATCGATTATTTGGCATGGCACTGGGGTTTGCCTCAGACTTCACGACCTGCGCAATTGTGACCGAGGAAGTGTTTCTGTATCCGCCAAGCCGACTCCGCGCATATCAGGAAGATGATGTAACTGTCCATATTCGCAGTATAGCACACCACGAAAATGCCTCGGCGGATATATCCCTTTGTCGATAGTGCTTTGATCATCATCCCAAGGCGTATGAATTCATCGGACCGCACGTGGCATCCCGAGCATTGGCGTGCGCTGTGTCGCGGGTCCAAGCAGGTGAAATTCAGACCAGTCACGTGCAAGCGCTAGTGCGGCCTCTGATTTCGGCACCGCAAGTGCCACCAGCCATCTCTCTCGCACCACACAGGTTTCAACTCACCTGCGCGCTTCATAGACCAGCACCCATCGCCGTGTCTGCACCCACTGCCTCTCTGATCTCTGCACACCGCGACCCTTTTGCAGGGTGTGTGACAGCTTGCGCAATCCGCTTCCACCGCGTGTCGCGCCTAGTCTAAAGCGCACTGCAGCTTCTTCAGCTTCATATCATCGGCGCATCCCTCCCAGGTCACTGCTTTACGGCATCTTGCGCGCGCTCACTGCATCAACTGCTCGATCGTTCTACGCACTTTGCACAACCTGACACAGCCCGCTTCGGCTATTGACTTGCGACTTCGAGTACAGTCTGCGTGTTTGCCCTTTTGGCTTCTCACCTTACAACTTCACGTCAAGTGCGAACGATTACAGAACTTTTCTTTCTCATTGCACACGTCTGACAGGCACACACGATTCACCTAATTATGGCAGCGCTGGAGGAGTTGACGACGCATTTGCAGTCGCTGTCGACATTGAAGCCACCTGGAGTTACTCCAACCAAGGTCAAGGCCATCACGCAAATATGCGTAGACAACATTCAGGTATGCCGATAGCATGGTGCCTTCAGAATCTCTTCACCACCTTTGGATCCATACTAAGGCGTTGCCCTCACTGTAGTACGATAAAATCCTCATCGAGAAGATCCTCTTGCAGTATTCCAACAGTCCCGCCACACACAAGCTCGGAGTGCTTTACGTCGTAGACTCGGTCATTCGACAATGGGTAGAGAGGGCCAAGAAGGCCGGCCAGTCTGTGTCCAAGAACGCCGCTCCTGGCACATATGCATCAGGTGTGCAGATGGTCCGGGACGCGCTACCAGTCGTGATGAGCGATCTTGTCAAGAATGCACCGGAGAGCCAGAAAGAAAAGATCTCCAAACTACTAGATATCTGGGAGCGTGGACAGACATTCCCTCTTGACATGCTCACCAGCATGAAGCAGCTGCTGAACGGTCATCCCAACAGTAAGCATCGCAGCCTGATTCCAACGTACGATTACCTGACTTCCGCTCTCATAGATGCGACAGGTGCTCCGACAGGTCTACCGAAAAGCAATGGTGTCGCGTCAGACTACCATCACATTAACCAACAGCCAGTAGCTCCACCAGTGACGGTAGCCCCGCCCCCTCAGCAAGATCCGGCTGCGCTATATGCAGCACTTGCAGGTTTAGGTCAGCATAATGCTCAGACTAATGCTATGCCTCCAGTGCCACCATCTCTCTCCTTTCCACAGAACATGGTACCGCCGCCTCCTCCTGGATTTGTCCCTCCGCCGCCCCCTGGAGCCGCCGGACAGCCTACTTTGCCGCCTCCGCCCGGAGGGGCGAACGATCTCACTAGCCAGGTTCTTCAAGCCATGAGCACAGGATTAATGACCCCAGAGCAAGCTATTCAGATCTTAAATGGCCTGGCTGCAGCGCAGAACGGAGGAGCGCCCATGCCCCCGATGCAGCCAGCAGCAGTCCCGCAAGTCCAGCCACCAGTTCAGCCTGCAGCACCCAATAGTACCTACCCTGGAGCCAGTAATGGTGCTGAGCGCTATGACCCAAATGAAGGTAGATACCGAGACCGTAGCAGGTCGCCTGACTATCAGCGTCGGCATTCTCCGCCTCGTAAATCACCGCCTAACATAAATCGCCGCGAGAGTCCTACGTATGGTGTTTATGATCCCAATGCAGGCCCTGAGGGCAACTTGCATCGCTCTGAGCGCAATGACCGCGGACGTGGGCGGGGTAAGCAACGTGGTGGTCGCAATGATCGCAATGAATATCGTCAACGCTCGCCTCCCAGGCGACAGCCAAGCCCACCTAGAAATGCGTACGGTAACTCCAAGTACATTGAATGGGACAACAGCCTACCGCGAGATCACATTCGAGTTCTTAGTCGAACATTGTTCGTAGGTGGTGCTGGCGGTACAGAGGGTGAGATTAGGAGCATCTTCAGTCGCTTCGGTCAAGTTCAGACGTGCATTGTCAACCTAGAGAAGCGCCATGCCTTTGTCAAGATGTTGACTCGTCCCGACGCTGTCCATGCCAAGGAGGGCATGGACAATTTGCAAGACCCCGCCGCTCAATCCAAGGCTCGCCAGGTAAGGACAAGTTCTCGTCTTTAGACACGACATGCTGACATGGGTAGACTCGATGGGGTGTTGGCTTTGGCCCTCGTGACTGCAGTGACTACCAGACTGGCATTAGTGTCATTCCGATATCCAGACTTACCGATGCTGACCGCAAGTGGGCGCTGACAGCGGAGCATGGCGGCACAGGTGGTCGGCAGCTCGAGGGCGGAATGGTTATTGAGGAGCCAGATATCGAGATTGGCGCAGGAGTGTCATCAAAGGGTGGGTACCATGAAGATAGTGAAGTTCGTGGTTGACAGACAATAGCTATCAGCCGACGGGTCCCTACAGATGCCCCGCGAGGTGGCGCTCGCGGAGGTTTTAACGGCGGTGGTGGAGGCGGCCGCGGGAATTACGACAATGGTCCTAAGTTTCACAAGCAGGCCCGCGCTGCCAACGATCCTCGACACATTTCGCCACGACCGGAGCCGCATGTTGCCGTTCCCCCAGCTGTGCCGGGATTTGGCTTCCAACTCCCAGGTTTCTAGACAGTGGCAGCAAGGCTATGCATACGTTTATCGCGGCGGGTATTGTGAGCATTTCGAGGCGCTTGTTCCCATTGGGTCCCAGCATTGCATGGCGTTGTGGCGGCGAGTTTCCGTCTTCATGAGCAGGATCTGTTCATCAGGCCTGTGTCGCGATCTTTTGTGTTCAGCAAACGTTACATGTTGCGTGTAAGAATACGGTAGTGCAGCGGAGTGACCGCAATGAGTATGACTCCACATGCGGAAGTCTAGTGCCAAAAGTATTCAATTTACTTCTTGACATGCAGGATGACTCTTAGATGCCTTTGTATTCTATGATGATCTAGTCTTTACTGACTATAACTTCTATCCAACGCCAAACGTTGTGCTTATGCTGACAATGACACACTTTCACGAGCTGGGGACATCTTCAGCCATGGAGCGCTGCAAGCTAACTTCTTGGACCTGCGACACATTCCTCATCCTCTATCGTCAGGACCCGTCCCAAAGCACTCGATCAGTCCTTCTCAATGCAATGCCGTCACCTCACTGCTCGTCCCACGTCAAATTGAATCTCCCCGGCGCGTTCTGATACTCATTCAGACACTTGATGACCTCGTCGGCACTCAATGCCTCACTCAATATCCCCGCATTCCCCGGACTTATAAAGCCGCTCCGCACGGCATTCTTCACCCACTCAATCAGGCCGCTCCAATACCCATCCACATTCAACACCACCACCGGCATTCCATGTATCCCCAGCTGATTCCACGTCGTCACCTCCATCAGCTCCTCGAACGTGCCGTAGCCGCCCGACAGCGCGACAAAACCCCCGCCGGGCCCGCCGTCGATGACTTCGCGCGCCATGAGCTGCTTGCGGGTGTGCATGTCTTTGACGATGGTGGTGCGCCCGTACACGGACTCGTCGATGGTGTGGGCGTTGGGGTTGGCGGAGCTGGCGTCGTGGTTTTGCTCGAACTTGACGAGCGGTTGCGGGATGATGCCGTGCACGGATTGCGGGCCGCTGAGGGCCACGAGCGTCCGGGCGACTTCGCCCATGAGCCCGACGGTGCCGCCGCCGTACACGAGCTTGGTGTTGGCTTTGTGCAGCGCTTGCGCGAGCGAGCGCGCGGCGGCCATGTGCACGGGCGAGGTGCCTTCTGAGGCACCGCAGCTGTGAATCGTGAGTAACTGGAGGACAATCTGTTAGCAGGAGTGGGCTCACAAGACGCAAACGACGGGCTGCTTGGCCGTGCCATTGCTCGTAGCGGTCTGGGTGGAAGCCATGTTGGTGAGGTTGTTGTTCTTGGATGAAGTCGGGAAGATCCAAGGGCAATTGACTACGTGTCAAGGAGGGGCAGTGGTACAGAGAAGCGAGCGAGTAACTTCAGATAGAGACAGTCGGTGAGGGAGCGTCCAGTCATATAGTCGTCAGGGTGAAAAAAGAGGTCAACCCTTCCACATGATGTCCACCATGTCGGCGCATGCATGTCGGAAAGTTGCCGCTTTCGTCACATGCATTTCGTCCAGGCTCGCATTGGCCAGACCCTGCGCCGCTACTGCTTCGGCGTGCGGGACCTTGGCATATCCGCGATTCTGCCGCTGGCCTCAGCCGTCGTCGACATTTCTGATGTCGTGCTTCATCTCTCTCGCATCTGCCAAACCTCATTGCAATCGCTGAGTTTGTCATCATGCCTGAAGCCGCAGCACCGGCGCAGCAGGAGCAGGGCGGATCGAGCGTGAGCAGCACTCCGCTCGCGCATTCTACCATGGCTAACATGTCCCGCAGACGTTCCGCTCCATCGCCCAAAGCATTGGCATCTTCCTCCTCATCCAGGGTGGCATGAAGTACTTCGTGAATCCTGGATCCACCGCCGTCGCAAATGTCAACCCAGGTGCCAACGTCGTTGTCCCCGCTTGGGAAAATCGCGCCCATACATTTGAGCCCGGGCAGTATAGCCAAGTACCGTGGCAGATTGCGCCGATATGGTCCGCTGGTATCGACCTCGATATCCTCATGTACATTTCGCCGTCGACCGCGGCGCCCTCGTTCAAGTCAATGCCGAAAGATTCCCTGCTGATTGAGGAGCGGAACTTCAAGTTCGGAGACTACAAGCAGAAGCGGGTGATTCAGACATCTTTCAAGGTGCCTAAAGAAGTGCAGCACAACTCGACGCTGGTAGCGCACTTCTTCGTTGGCCACAGCGGGAGCGTTCTGGACCCGACGCAGAAGGGCTACGACCCGAGCAAGGCATATCACGTTATCCGGCCACTGTCGCAGTATCAGGCTAAGAAGAAGGTTAAGAAGACGAGGAACCTGTTGAGCGACATGCCGACCAAGGAAGAAGAGACTGAAGAGGAGAAGAACACGCCCAGGGTCGTGGGCAATTACTATCACCCCAACTTCACCATCTCCTTCATTCCGGATGCGCTCAACTTCGCCTACCCCCAGATGCACCCGGGACCGAGGAAGTACCTTCAGCTCGAGTCTACCGGTGCGCGAGACGCTTCGGGCCAGCATGGCTGGTACTATCCCATTCTTTTCACCAACACCTTCTGGCAGCTGAGAAAGGACATGATCGAGCTCAATGATACCGTGAAGACGCTTCCTCTGAATGTAGACATCAACAACCTTGCGCACTGGAAATTCAACATCTTCGCCGCCATGGACGAGAACATCAAAGGCAACGCCGCTGCAGCCGCCGCTGGCAACCCAACCCCTGGAGGTGGTGACGGTTCCGAGATGGAGATGTTCAAGGAGATCCTCATTGACAGCAATTCGTATCTGCTCGCAATCACTGCAGTCGTCTCGGTATTCCACATGATCTTCGAAATGCTGGCGTTCAAGAACGATGTACAACATTGGCGCAAGAAGAAGGACAATGTCGGGACTTCGGTACGCACTATCCTTGCCAACGTCTTCATGCAGACCGTCATCTTCCTTTACCTCATGGACAACAACGAAAACACATCCTGGATGATTCTGTTCGGCCAGGGTATGGGGATTGCAATTGAAGCCTGGAAAATCACGAAGACGGTCAACGTCCGCATTCGTCCCTCGGGAGAAGGTAAACTTCTGCCATACACCATCCAGTTCGAGGACAAGCACGTTCTTTCTGAGACGGAGAAGAAGACCGAAGAGTACGACGAGATTGCCTTCAGATACCTCTACATGGTCGCTGTTCCGCTACTTGTCGCATACGCTATCTACTCGCTCATGTACGACACCCACAAGTCGTGGTACTCGTTCATCATCACCACGCTCGTCGGCTCTGTCTACGCTTACGGCTTCCTCATGATGGTGCCCTCGCTCTACATCAACTACCGCCTCAAGTCGGTCGCACACATGCCCGGCCGCGCCATGACATACAAGTTCCTCAACACCTTCATCGACGACCTCTTCGCGTTTACCATCAAGATGCCGACTCTGCATCGCTTGGCCACCCTGCGTGACGACGTCATTTTCTTCGTCTACCTGTACCAAACGTACAAATACAAGGTCGATTACACCCGCGTCAACGAGTTCGGACAGGGCGGTGATGACGAGGAGGTCGAGGAGAAGGATGCGAATAGGCCCTTGGCTGCGGCGCCGGATGCGGATCGCGCCTTGAAGGTCCCGGATCAGGAGAAGCTGGCTAAGGTCGAGGCGAAGAAGGCCGACGCGCAGGCTAGTGGAAGTCAGGTCAAGAGTGGAGCGAAGCAGAGGAAGAAGTGAGGATAGAAAAAATGTCGAATGGGATCAAGGGTAGGGGTGTACCGAAGCGTCGCACAGCAGTCCAAGCTGCGTTGTTTGTAAACATCTTGGCCGAGTATTACTAGTGGAATCGACGTCACTTCGCCAAATGATCGCTACGTATTCGTGGCGCCTTTCAGCACACTTCGAACGCCGTCTTTGCTTGAACCGCAATCCACGAACTGAAAACCCACTTGGCTGACTTGTGACTCATGTGGAAGCCTTCCTGGTCAGCGGCATTGTACCTGCGTTAGCGGCGTACTCTCCCCGAATGCGCGGAATTGGGTCTATGTGTTCGATGCCCACGTGGCTGGGAGGTGTTGGTACGATCGGTGCTACACGTGATTGTCCTCGATATCGGCCAGTCAATGTGCAATCTGGCGGGATTTTCTTTGCACATCTCGGTCCCAGTACTCCACGGTTGACCCAATCCCACCACTCCGACCGCATGCCAAGCGCAGATTTCTCGTCCCCAACACCTGATTCCCACACTCCCAGCCGATTTCTTCGGCAAACACACGCAGTCGCCAACTATTCCAGCCAGTCAGACCGGCCAGCGAGCACGTTCGCGGCAACTTGAGTACCGCAATGTCCATCGCCAAGGTACCGCAGTCTTGGCCCTGGGCCTGGCTTGCATGCAGACATGCAGGTAAATGCTGGCTGAGGATATATTTAACATGTACTTCTTGTAATCTATCTTTTGTGTTTCCTACATCCTTGCCATACTCTCTAGGTACCCGTGGTCGATCGAAACGCTATTTGTTCTTCGCCAACACAATCAACCGCCACTACCTACCCCATCCCAACCCACCATGAAGCTCACCCTCCTCCTCTTCGCGACCGCCGCAGCCGTCACAGCACAATCCCCATCCAGCGCCCCCGTCTCCGCAACCGCAACAGCATGCCAACCCCACGGCGACCACTGGTAACCCACCCTCCTTCCCCCCTCGCTCCAAGGCCCCAACCCAACCTAACCACCACCACAGGCACTGTCCATCCGGCATCCCCGAACCAACCACTCCCCCCGCCCTGCCAGCGTCCAACACCATCTCCGCACCCGCGGCGTCGGGCTCGCACGCCCACGACGACGAGCATGATGACCACGATCACGAGGCGTCAACGTGCGAACCCCATGGCGATCACTGGGACTGTCCGAGCGGCGTGGCGCAGCCGTCGACGCGCCCTGCTGGCGTGAGTGCGACGACGACGGCGCCGGCGGTGAGCCAGAGTACGGGTGGGGCGGCGAGGGTCGGGGCGGGGGTGGTGGCTGTGGTGGGAGGGGTGGGTGTCGGTGCGTGGTTGTTGTGAGTGGGGGTTGAAGGGGCGCGGTGGGGAGGGTGGGTGAGTGCGGAGAGGACGAGCTTGCGTGGATGAGGGGGGGTTGGGGGTGATCAAGTAGGCACCTAAGGGCTCGTGTGGTTGCTTAGCATGGTCCCTGTCCAAGAGGAGAGAATTAACTAAGTGGTACTCTGCCATGACTTTCGATCGTGTCTGTGATGTTTCGGTTGTGTTTAGTACAAACTTTGCGGGAGGAGACGGCATGATTGTCATCCCGGCGTTTAAAATTGTCAAAGAGGAAAGGGTTGCGATTCTGCTACGTTTGATGAATTCATCTTGAGTTCTCGATGGAAAGGTACCTGAATGGGTGGTCATATAGTGGAGAGATTATCCACAGCTCTTCTGCCATATCTCTCGGTATCGTTACGTCTTCCTGGAGAAGTTAAGATATGATCCTGACAAGTCGATGCGAGCTATACTCGCTTCCCACACGTTCATTACGCATCCGGAGAAGTATTCTGTTCGCCAATAGCAACGACAACCTTACCACTAGCATGTCCGCTAAGAAGCTTCTCGTATGCCTGTCTAGATTCAGCAACGTGCACACCCACCAAGCAAAATCACTCACCTTCATCACATCTTCCCAATCCACCAGAGTCCCCACATGCACCCTTAGCGCACCCCTCTCCATCATCCCAGCCAACTCCTCCAACGTCTCCAAACTCGCCGCAGCAGCAACCTGCACATACGGCCGAGGCGTTCCGCCCAGTATCCGGGGCCACAGGACATTCTTCGCCGTCGTTCCCAGCATACCCAGCATACCAGCATAAGTGTACCTCCCCAGTCTCGGCCCAACAGTCACATACGGTTTGCCCTCTTTCAAAAACCCGGGACAACTCTGATACACCTCCTGAATCCCGGCCGCGTCAATCACAACGTCGAATCGCTCCGCGCCATAATCCCGTACGAGCCGCGGCACCAATGGCTCGGCTTCGCGATCAATGACGCGCAACGAGCCCACTGCATTATCAGTACTGGAACCTCTTTCTAGTTCTCGTACCCAGGATGTGTTCCGCCCCGAACATACCCCCACAACCCGTCCACTCGCGCCAACCTTCTCCAAACACATCTGCAAGACTAAATGCCCAATCCCCCCCGCCGCGCCATTCACAAGCACCGCATCCCCCCTTTTCACCTTCGCTGCCGTGACGCACGCCAGCGCCGTCGAGCCTGCAATCCCAACCCCAGCTGCCTCGCTCAACGCCACCGTCCCTGGCACCCGCACAACCGCGTCCCGCTCCACGACGATGGATCCGGCCAGCGCGCCCGACGTGCTGCGTACATGTTGGCCCACCGGGATTGAGCCGAAGACCGGCGTGCCCGGCGGCATGTCGGTGACGCTGGACCCGGTGCACTCGACGGTGCCTGCGAAGTCCATTTCTGGAACGGCGGGGCGGGCGCGGAAGATGAAGGGCAGGAGCTGCATTACGATGCTGGCGCCGGGGTTGAGGGCGCAGTGCGTTGTTCGAACGAGGAGTTGGGTTGGGGATGATAAGGTTGGGTTTGGGAGGGTGGTGGGGTTGAGAGTGAGGGAGGGGGGGCCGCGGGCGGTGTGGGTGTAGGCGCGCATTGTGGACATGCTGGGTAGGGGATGGAGATGTGGATGTGGGTTTTGGGGATGAGTGTGATTTACTCGTGTGGATAGGTGTGGGGGAGCAGGACTGGGGTTGGCCCGGGAGAGAGATGTTTGACTGGAAGAAATTCATCAGACAAGTTGGGAATTGTAGAGATTGGCATGAGTTTAGGTTTTGAGGACACGTTACGACTGCTCGGTGGAGAAGGTGCCATTGCAGTGGTGCGGTACCACGAGGCTTGGATACGAGGGCTGAAGCGGAAAGCCAAGAGGTGGTGTTAGGCAGCACTCTGTCGAGGAGGCGTTGTTCGTGGGATGGGGTACCTCTTTCAGCGCTGAGGTAGGCATCTGATAGCCGTTCCCGCATTGAAAGCTTTGTCTCTTGTTACCTATACTTCGAAATGATAGAGACGGCGTTCCTATAGAGAGGTTGTCGGTGAAGGTCATGAACTTCCCGCAAGACGACGACCGTTGCGTCCACACTGCATTATGCCGTGCTTGTGTGAGATAGATACTCAGAAATGCGAACAGTGTATAGTAAGTATTCATGCCTGAGTAGGATCCGATCGCGACGCGACGTTCAGAAGTTGCCATCGGCTATACTTGCCTTCCAGTTGCTGCGGGGTTGAGCCGAGGCAGGGGCATCGCCAATGGACGTGTCTCTCCTCGTGCCGAACACGAGCATCCAGTTCATAAGCCAGCATGGTCTCTCCGACGATACATCGATCAGCGGGAGGTAGAAGGCAGAGCTGCAGCAACTGTTCAATCAAGCCGATATCATACAGCATCCACCATGATGCAACGACCACTCGAAGCATCCTCTTCAACATCCGGCTTTTTCCAAGCTCTTCCTGTCCTTCCGCCTCAGTATACATCAGCTGAAGCGCTTCCAACAAATGTGAAAGGACGCCATGGAAGCGACGGGTTGTCAGACGATAGAGTTATAGACCGGGTCTTCAGCCTATACCTTCCATCCAACGCAAACGAGGTGACGAAGCACGCCCACCATATTGCTCGCCTCTCCTTGAACCCATCGGTTCTTGTCCATGCTACAGATGCAGAGACTAACCACCCGGTCTTGCGTCCCTTGACCACCTTTGGCGAGGAGAACAAGAACGACCCTCTGTGGACAACGGCAGGATGGCAGCGATTGAAGGAGATCGGGTACGAAGAGGGCGTCGTTGCTGTTGCATACGACAAGTCAAAGACTACTTACAATCGTCGCATCTACGAATTCGTGCTGAACCATCTATGGAGCTCGACAGGAACCATGACCGGGTGTCCGATGAGCATGACTGATGGTGCAGCCACGCTATTGGGCAGACACCTCAACGACCCTGAAGGAGACCAACCAGGTCGAGGGAAGGTCTTTCAAGAGGCGTACAATAGACTGACAACTCGAGACCCGAAGTTGGCGTGGACGAGTGGGCAATGGATGACAGAGAGGACTGGTGGTAGCGATGTGTCGGGTACGGAAACCGTTGCTAATCGGATGTCGCCTGAAGAGATCGAGCAAGAGACCAGAGCTGGGCGAGGCGTCGATGCTGTAGGCATGTCGCTTGGTCCATGGAAGATTGACGGCTTCAAGTGGTTTAGCAGCGCCACCGATTCCGAAATGGCGGTTCTGCTTGCGCGAACGTCGAAGGGCGGGCTGTCCGCATTCTACATACCCATGCGACGACGAGTAGGTGACAAGACGCCCACAGTAAGCATCATAAATGCAGAAGCGCCACCGCGAACAGAATTGAACGGCATCCGTATTCAGAGGTTGAAGAACAAGCTTGGCACCAAGTCGCTGCCAACAGCCGAACTGGAGCTCAAAGGCGCGCGAGGATGGCTCATCGGAAAGGAAGGGCAAGGTGTCAAGGATATATCCGCAATTCTCAATATCACCAGACTGTCAACGGGAGCCGGTAGCGCAGCTAATTGGGGGCGCGGCCTTGCCATATGTCGTGCATACAGTAAGGTCCGCAAAGTTCGCGGTGGCCTTCTTCAAGATAACCCAGCACACCTGCGATGGATGGCAGACGAGACTGTCAAATATTGGGCTGCTGCCCACTTCGCATTCCTCGGCGTAGCTCTGCAGGGCGCTCTGGAGCAAGATTGGGAGAAGATGGTTGTGAACACAAAAGCCGCCAAGCTGATACCGCAAGACAAGGCCCAGGTCGCTGCTCTCTTACGGCTCATATTACCAGTCCTAAAAGCGCAGGTCAGCGTGGCGTCTGTCCACGGGCTGAGACAGTGTATGGAATGCCTTGGTGGTGTAGGCTATTGCGAGAACAACGAGGACGGCGGGCTCATGAACGTTGCGAAGATCTATCGCGATAACCTCGTGAATCCAATCTGGGAAGGTACAGTCAGCGTCATGGCTGAGGATGTGGTGCGCGTGCTGTTGGACAAGCGTCTCGGCGATGGCGACATCTTAAGAAACGTGTTTGCTGCTTGGGTACGCAGCGTTCTGGGCTCTTGCTCGTCCACGTTCAGAGCAGAGGTCGCCATGCTTGAAGCGAGGTTGGAAGCCCTCTCTGACATCGTGCGCGGAGCGACAAAGGATGAACTGTTGTACCGGGGCAGGGAGCTTCTAGATCACATCGATGCGATTGTCAGTGGCTCTGCGCTCTTGTACGACGCGACCGTCAACCCGGACCCAGTCGCAAAGGAGATTGCTCTGCGATGGGTACGATCCAAATCTCTGGTTCCGCAAGTGCAAGCTGCAAATCGGCAGGATTGGAAGAGCGCTGCGAGGGTAGACAAGGAGATTTTCCTCGGATTGTCTGACGGTGAAGCGCAGAAGGTTTCTAAGCTGTAGTCTACATCAATGCAGCATCAATCACAGTGTTGTCCAACGAATCCATTTCCGCAGCCTGGGTCGTGTCTTCGCCAAACTCACCAAGCACAACTTTGCTCAGACATTCTCACCGCTGATGCAATGTGATGCTAGCCAATCCTTGCCAGTCGGAGTCTCGATAAGCTTATATTGGTGGGGTGGTGATCGCTGTCAGCCCGCCTCCCCGCATTCTCCGATGCTACACCCGAGCGCCACAATCAGCATCATGGGTCTCCACTCCTTGTCCGCAAATGGGCAAGCTTCATAATTTTCGTGGTTGCGACCAGCTTGTTATGCAATGAGCAATGAACCAAAAGAAGCGTGAAAGCGTTAAGTCCAGTGCTCATGGTGACAAGTCGAAAAGGGGGAATGCATCTCGCAGCACAAGAGAGGAAGGGCCGCATTGACGTGGTTCTCTTGTTCGGAAGTCTCCATCACCTGCATAAGACACGCCACTGTATATTGTTACATGCAAGTCAATCTATTGCGCGGTGACACAAGTGGTAGCACAATATGCTGATCTCAGAGGAAATGGCCAACACTGGCGAGAGGGCTTAGGTACCGCACCGTCGGAGTCCCGGGACGCAATAGACCTAGCCATACATTGCTTCGACGAGAATAAACATCAGGCCGCCAATCAGCAGGTCAGACAGTCGCAAGTTGTACATAAGGCCAATCAGCAAACGTCCCCTCATGCTTGCACGAGCAATACTGATCAATCAGTTCCTCAAACCCTTATCCAGAGGGTGATTGAACCTTATGATGCATAGTGCGGACCGCATCCATGGTGATGTGTCTTACTGCATGGCCGTCCGATTGCACCATGCATTCTCCGAGGTCTGCCAAGACTATGGCAATACCGCTGAACCATGGTCTGATATCTGCTCGGCAAATGAACATGAACCAAGGAGATCCATCGATTTGTATAAGATAGCATTGCCCTCGCCAGCTCGGCGCCTCCCCAGACATACCGACAGACATCCTTCGAAATGGCCACACACCAGAATTTTGAGCTTATTCCGGGCACAGAGATGATGAGCGATGATGGGACTGCAAAGAAGACGTTGGTCCCTCGACCTTCTTCCGATCCTCAGGATCCGCTGAACTGGTCGACTCCATGGAAGCGTAAGTCATCCTTTCGTCGCTTTTGGTTCGTACCTAATGACACTTCCCAGTCACGGTCATGGCAAGCCAGTGGCTGTTCACCTGGATCTCCGTCACAGGCGCACTCTCCATCGCACCCATGTTCCCGCTCCTGGGCAAGGAGTTCCATCTCAATAACAACCAGCTCTCGCTGCTCACGGGTATTACCGTCATCACGCTCGGCTTCGCCAACTTCTTCATCGTGCCGTTGAGCAACATCTTCGGGCGCCGCGCTATCAGCTTGGTCTTCTCGGTCCTGATCATGCTGACCTGCATCTGGCAAGCGCTGGCTACTTCGCATCGCAGTCTGCTTGCCGCTCGTGCGGTGAACGGCCTTGTGTGCGCGACGAGCGAGACCATCCCAGTGCAGATGATTGCGGATGTGTTCTTCCTGCATGAGCGTGGCTTGTGGACTGGGGTGTACTTGTATGCTACCTCCTTGGCCTTGTTGACTTGAGCTAATGGTCCACAGCACTGGGTATTTCCTTGGAGCGTTTCTCGGCCCAGTCATGGCTGGAAATATCGGTGGACATCATGGCTGGAAGTCGTTCTTCTGGCTCGAGACGGGCCTGTCGGCATTCTCAATCGTCTTGATTGCCCTCACCTTTCCTGAGACCAAGTATCATCGCAACAATGCAGCCCTGCAGCGAAAGGACAGTGAACCGGAGGCCCAACTCGAGAAGCAAGCCACCCACACGGCAGCTCAAGATTCGGAGAGCAGCTCTCTCGAGACTCCTCCCGTCATCAAAGGCCGCCCATCTCGCGCGCAATTCATGCCCTTCCAGAAGCCAGACCCGCGCTGGAAAATGTTTGTCGTGCGCGACACCTGGACCCCGATTAAAGTCTTCTTCAATCCCATCATCCTATGGGCAGGCTTGATGCTCGCTGGCCCCGCTGATCTCGTCCTGTTCTTCAACATCACCGAGTCCCCAGTTCTCGCAGCGCCCCCATACCTCTTCAAGCCCGACCAAGTAGGCTACACCAACTTCGCGTTTGCCGTCGGCGCACTCATCGGCCTTGCGACAGCGGGTCCATACTCTGACTGGGTAGCTGCGCGAGCAACGCGCAAGAACGGCGGTGTGCGCGAAGCCGAGATGCGTCTGCCCGCGCTCTGGTTCTACATGATCATCACGATGCTCTCGCTCATCCTCGGCGGTCTGGCGTATCAGCGCCAATGGGCCTGGGGCCACATCGTTGTCTGGGGTTATGGCTTCGCGGGGTTGTCGGTGACGACAGTCCCGACGATTTGCATCGCGTATGCGATTGACTGCTACAAGCCCATCTCCGGAGAGATCATGGTCGTGGCGACGGTGTGCAAGAACTTCATCGCTTTTTCGTACAGCTACTGGGTGTTCGATCTTGCGCATGCGAGCAAGGATGGGTGGATGACGCCGGCGATGGTCATCTTTGCGTGTACGCTTGGGCCGGCGCTGTTTGCGTTCCCGTTGTACTATGGGCTGGGTAAGAGGATAAGGATGTGGACGAAGGACTCGGATGTGCATCGCATGGAGGAGATGATTTGAAGGTTGGTTGATGGAAGGTAGCAAATGGGTAGAGGCGGTTTCCTGGCCTGAGCTTGATTAAGGGGAAACAACTGAGTTCTCAAAGCATTGTTCGTACATATATTGCGAACCAATGCTTATAACTAGCCATAAGCGAGTTCGTCTGGCGGCGAATGTTTTCCCTCACTCTCCCAACAGTCGCGCTGAGGTTGAGACCTTCGACCTGTGGCCCCAATTGCACTGCCATGGCAATTGTGCCTCAAGACCATGACTCCACGCTCTTCGTGGTCCGGCCTTCTCTATCATGCGTACAATCAGGTCCTTCTTCCAAACACTGTGGCTGTCGCGACTTTCACAAGCCGATTTGCGAAGGCACACACCAACGAGGCCGCCGTTTGCGCATCAACCATAAGTGCGGGCCAGTGCTGTGATGACTACATGGCGTACAGCATGTCCGAAAGTCGCCTAATCGAAAAGACACGATGTTGAGGTTGAAGGACGAGGCTCCAAATTCGGTCCGTTCGGCAACATCTCGGGAAGTGCCGAAGATTGCGTCATCGAAGGGAACCTTTGAGGTCCCGCACACAGTTGCACCGCGGCGAAGTCATCCATCCGCTACACCAATCATGTCAATATCCAGCGTGCAGAACAAAGTGGTGATAGTCACGGGCTGCAGCAGCGGCATAGGGCTCGCGACGGCGCGCCTGTTTCTCGAGCGACAAGCCCTCGTCTTCGGCGTCGACGTGGGCGCCATACCGCAGAAGCTTGCCGACGAGCACCAAACATTCACCTTTCACCAAACCAATCTCACTGAGTCAAGAGCTGTGGACGAGGCGGTCTCGCGGTGTCATCAGCAGCACGGCAGAATCGATGTGCTTGTCAATTGCGCGGGTGTGAGCGATGGGTGGAGTAGTGCAGACACGATTCACGAAGACGAGTGGGAGCGCGTCATGTCTATCAATCTCACGGTGCCCATTCGGTTGATGAAGGCCGTGTTGCCGTTCATGAAAGAGCAGAAGAGCGGGGCTATTGTTAATGTTGCAAGCAAGGCTGGTGTTTCGGGCGCCTCGGCGGGCATTGCATATACTGCAAGCAAGCATGGGCTGGTACGTCCCTTCTCTTAAGAAGCGCTTGAATGCTCCTGCTCACATCAATAGGTCGGCGCGACCAAGAATGTCGCATGGCGATTCCATCAGGAAGGCATCCGATGCAACGCCGTGCTGCCGGGAGGGGTCGCCACAAACATTGCATCCTCTGTGCACATGGATCATTTCGATTCCGCTGGTTTCAATGCGTTTTTGTAGGCTCCTCAACACTCTTTGTACGTTCACAGCTAACGCGCAGCAGCCCTACCGTTCAACTCCATGTCTCGAAGGATAGTGAAGGCACTCCAGTACCAGTCATCGGGGTTGATGATGTCGCGCGTGGCATAGCATTCTTGGCTTCGGACGAGGCAAAGATGATCAATGGCGCCATGATCCCAATCGACAATGCGTGGTCAACGATATAGCGAGCATGAATGAAGCAGTCGCAACAACTTTCGTATTGTCAACACATCTCCATTGCGCTGTTCCATTGCTTGCTGATGCGCTCTTGGTGGTAGAAGTCCTGGGACTGATGACCAAGAACTCATAGGATAAAGCTGGATCAATTTGACGCGCTGCTCGATGGTCCATATGGACTTTTCTACTCAGGAACAGCCAACCTTCGCTGTGATGATCCTGCATCCGCATCATTTTCGGCGGGCCATGTTTGCTCGAACGCGGCTAAGGAACTATAGGCTTTACCATGAAGCAATACGCATTCATTCCACGACCGATTCAATGGGGCATCCGAAGAAGTGCAGCCCTGAATGACGGCAGAGGAGCATGAGTCGACGTTCGCCCGGGTTGACTTGAGGACGATGCAGCACAAGAGAGAGCCGGGAGTCTCCTTTCCAGCGGCACAGCTATGTGACCAGCCTTCAATGAGCCCCAGCTCCCGATCTAGCTGTCACCACCCGGATTGTTAATGCTATCCCATTCCTCGCCGCGGAGAATCCTTCCGAATACTGTGGGAATGGTCCGGCAGACTCAAGGGGACTGGCACTAGATCGTCGATTCCTACCATTTGCTCAGCTACGGACTGTTTCGAGCATGTATAATTGTCAGGTGATCCTGGGTTAGAGTCAACGTTGTAATTCGAAGGCGGGATAGACTACTAGAACGAGCGCCATCGCTAACATTATCTCCGTCTAAAACCGACCCACACCCCACCACCGACAATGACGTTCCGAGCGTGCCCACCACCCCAAACGCGCCGCCCTCAACCAAGCCATCACCATGATCACCGGCCTGCACCACATCAACCTCGTCGTCCCGGCGGGCACGCTCGACCTCGCGCGCGAATTCTACAGCAACACCCTCGGCCTCACATCACGGCCTGTTCCCCAGCTACAGCGCGACACGCTTGCGTGGTTCGACATCGGCACCTCCGGGCAGCAGGTGCACGTCGCATTTGGCGCGCCCGAGGACTTCAAGCACGCGTCGTCGCAACACCCGTGTTTCAAGCTCGCCGGCACGGAAGAGCTTGTGGCGCTGAGACAGCGCATCTGGGAGCACTTTGAGCGCGGCGGCGAGGCGGCGCCGGTGCAGGCGGATAGGCCCGGCGAGAAGAATAGTGGCGCCGAGGGCGTCGAGTATCCGACGAGGTTCTTCGCGAGGGATTATGCGGGGAATCGCCTGGAGTTTACGGTGTGATGGGGGAGGGAGCTGGGCGTGTGGGGTGTGAATATGCGGTACATAACCTGTGGGTGCGAGGCGTTTGGTGACTACAGATCGGGGTACATGAATGCCGTTCGATATCCCGAAGCTATCCGCGGAGCAAAGACTCTGGCTTGGTCTTCTTGCGTGGGGTTTCCTTCTTTTCTCCCCCGAACCAAGCCGCTGCTCGAAGAGGGCACCCGTTTCTTCCAGGCGAGCAGTGCGCTGAACTATCTCTTGCGCAATCTCGCCACTTTTCTTTAAGCGGCGAGATTGTCGGCTCTGTGCAGGCCAGTTGCATTGCTATCGCTCCTCCGCGTTGGCTTGAAACGTAGCGTGCGCGTATGTTCCTTACTCGTGATGCCGACCGATGCGTATCTCGCCGTTGAGCAGATGGATTGTCGGTTGTTCAATCACGACATCTCCCAGGAGTATCTGTAATCGAAGCCTCCCGATAGCAAAGCCTGAAGCCATACGCGACCGTTCCGATCTTTTCGCGGCACAGAGATTCTTCGTGAGGACATACAAGCCCTACTATGCCGCTCTTTTCAGCAGCTAACTAGAACGATGGTTGGGACTGCGCTTCGCGAGTACGACCGCGCGAGCGAGCCGATGCCAGTCTATCTGGAGCTCCAGTTTCTGGCGAACGAACGCCATGCTGCTCCAATTTCTCTAGAAGCGGCGAAAACCGCGCAAACAGGGCACCTTGCGAAGCATTACTCTGCTTCAACTCGGCGACCTCGTCGTCGAGCTCGCGAATGCGCTTCTCGAGTGCTTCTGCTGCATGGTCAGTTACACAAACACTGAATTATCAAGAAAGGTACTACACACCTTGAAGATTGCTATTACGAACAGTTGCGCAATAGACACAGTTACTTTGGAAGGCAGAATACGTTCTGGATACTATACGCGTGTGTGAACTCTACAAGTAGTTCTAGCAGTGCGAGACAACTTTCTGCTCGGCTCTCTGCAGATGGAAGGCACGACGGTGGTGAAGCAGGATTACCACGTGACGCACGGCGGCGCACCACCATATTCATCCATAGAATAGCTACCTAAATACAGAGACGCTCGCTTGTTCAACCTATTGGAGATATCAGAACTGCGCTAGACAATAATAGCGCGAGGAATCATCTACTCGTCCAGTGTTTACTTCGACAGCATTCGGAAGGGGCATAGAATCACGATTCTGCCATTCGATGTGCTAACTAACACACAAAGAGACGGTTCTGACGGAAGAGAGGACAACTCATTACTCGCGCATCGAGGATAAATCATGAGCGTGCTCTGGCAGTCACATACACTTCACTCTCTCGATAGTAGATATGCCAGGCTCTTGCTGGCTTGGGACTTATCTAGCCGAGGCAAGATTACAAGAGTTCCGCTCCGTTACCCAAGTGAGAGTATAGAAATACATTAACTCATGTATAGACGAAGGTCGTCTCAGTTCAAGTGTGTTATGAAGGAACTGTAGCAGCCCATATGATGACTGGCGTGCGCACACTATCGCATACGCCTGGGTAAACTCGAGCAACTTCTCTTGATGTCACGCCCACGTTATCTTCAGTCTATATTGCTGCTACGGGGTCGAAAACATCTAAGGCCAGGGATATGCAGGACTAGTTCTGGAGATGCGGTGGAGTAGCACTTTCGACTGTCAGCACCCAGATACTTGAGTTGTATATGGCTACGGTAATGTACAGAACTTATTTATATATGCGCATCTGTTGCCCATAATCTGATTGTAAAAAGTGCGCCATTACCAGGACCTGTCGTGCCTGAAGGACGACAAGAATATCTGTTGGACCAAGAACTGATGGCTGTCACTGCCTAGGAACAAGTCACTCCCGCGAGCTCGCTTGCAGAAAGAGGTGAATCACCGCTACCGGTGCTGTTGCTTCTCCTGCGCCGTTTTCTTTTCACCCTACTCTTGGAAGTCATTGCCTAAGTAACGGTGAATGGACTATTGGAGTTGTGCTGCTCCCGCTCCTTCATAATAACCACCATCACTCGACTATACAAAGCTAATAGCAACCAAGATTCAACGAGCCCCACAACCAACACCGCTTTGACTTGGTGCGAGCGTCTAGAGACTACTATAGACTCTGTCATTGCTCAAGAAAACCATTGCAACAGCGAGACTAGGCACCCAAACGGCATTGTCAAGAATGACCACAGATTCCCAAGATATTGTGCTTCTTGAGCCGTACATTACAAGGGCACTTGGATGGCCTCAAGCTAAAGTCTTCAAGCCTAGCGGCCACACACAAGCTCCTAGGCTTGTTAGGGGTCAAGTCAATCGTGTCTTGACATACCGTGGATGCTTCAACCCGCCCCACCAAGGCCATAAGGATACATTGTGTCATGGCTTCTTCCGTAGTGGAGACGATCTCAACATCATTGCAGCGATTGTATACTTTGTGAACGACAAGTCTGTCAAGTCAAAGTATGCTGATAGTGATGATGATGTGCAGACGTTTGTGCTGACCCGGGAGCAACGCATCGACCTGTTCGATCGGAGTGGCCTATATGGAGGCTGGCATTGGTGTTATCCACGCAATATTCGTGAGCAGGAAAGCTTCCAGGCTAAGTTGCAGAGCGAAGCTGCTAAGGACGGGTTCCAGATTTGTTTTGTGACCCTAACTGGAGCAGACCATGTTGGCTGTGTGGGTGACGACCAGTACTACCCAGATAATGCCATCACGGTCGGCACCGGTCATCGAGAACGGACAGTTTTCCGAGCTGAGACCGAGACCGGCTTCAGTCGCCTGCCACACTATGACGATTGGCAGATGTATCCTTTGACGGAGAGCTATATCGATAGATTTGGAACTGATGGGAGCCCAGAATGGCTCGAACAGAAACTGGAGATGCTGTTCCCGGAAGCATCTCACGATCTTCCCAATGATCGTAAGTTTAACTGATGTGGAGTGTTTGCAATACTGATTTAATCCTAGCTTTATACCGCCACCAGACTGTCACCATGCGTCTACGTGCAGCCATTTGGCAACTGGGCGCAATTCGACATTGCCAGCACTCCACAGGGCCTTCGGGACAGTGGATGCGCTTCGTTCCAACGCGGTTCATTGGCATGGAGGGCGGAGCATGGTTCTTGGGACACCCTGAGAAGCAATTCAACAAGCCGATCTCATCTACTCGGATTCGCGCCATACTGGCCGAGGTGGATGATAAAGCTACGATGGTCAAGGCACTCTCCGGCGTCGCGCTAAGCCCAGAGTTACTTTTCGAATACGTACAAGAGCATAAGCGCGTCGCACGCCAAAAGGAGTGTTTGGATTCACTTCAGAAATCCGGTGCAAAAAAGAAAAAAGATGAACGCTATGCGAAGCAGCTCAGGCAGGCGCAACCCGGCTCTAAAGAATAACACAATCTCAATGAATAGGTCCTGGAGCAGTAGAAGGACGAACAGGGGGAGATCGCATGGCAGGACCTTGCTAGAAATATATGCTGGATTTGCAAAGTTGCATGACCTTAATATCACATCAGATCATGACAACCAGGGCGTGCGAAGAACTATTGAAATGTGCCCAGCGCCTCATCTGGATGACCACCATAGATGCTCGGATCGATGAACTCCGCCTTCACCAGCGGCCCTTTCTCCCCGTGGTGATTCTGCTCCCACGCTTTAAGAAACGTAGGGTCCTGGACCTCGTCGATACTAGCATACAAATTGCCCCCAAGCCGTTGCAACACAGTACACCTCTCATCCATAGTGCGAGCCAACGAAACAATCCCAAAGTGCTGTGGCCTAAGCCTCTCGCCGCCTGCGCGGCCTATAATTATCTTCTCGCACGCAAGCACACAAAGCGCCCCTAGCGGTTGCGAAGGCCACGCAACGCGAACCCATCCGCGTTCTAGGCGCGAGGGTTTGAGCGCTTCGTTGGCGTCGATAGCATTAAATGCTTCCTCATCGCCATACTCGAGTTTCCTAACGAAGGTGCGCCGGGCCTCGCTGTCCCACCATATCGCGCCTAAGCGCAGCAGGGCCCGACAGAAAGCGTCTTCAGCGTCTTGGTCTGCGTTGCGTCGTAAAGGAGGGTCCAACGGGTCAAGGTCTAGGAAGTCAAAATCGAGAGGTGTTGCATTTTCGAGCACTATAACACCGCCTCGCGAGGGCCAGCCCTGCAGTGTGACAGTTTCTTGTCTGAGTAAGGTGCGTTGCGAAATGCGGAGATTGTGCGCGCGATATCTGCCTAGTGAAGGGCTTTTGAGAGATGGATTTCGG
>TARA_R110002003_G_scaffold55_8_pt1 | contig 38536 bp, 31 predicted proteins | sample TARA_R110002003 | Tara Oceans TARA_R110002003 (sample SAMEA4396441) | marine metagenome | biome: Westerlies Biome; feature: [SRF] surface water layer (ENVO:00010504); material: water (ENVO:00002006), including particulate matter (ENVO:01000060) such as... | depth 5 m | reverse complement strand
ACGACTATAGCTACAACGTCTCTATTAGTAATAATATTGTTATTAGGCCTAACTTCTAACTACTTAATTTAGGTAGAATTGCTATTAGAGAGAATACTAGAATTAGCGCGTACGTTACTATTATAACTCTTAAAGTACTAACTAATATAAAAGTATTAAAAGAGAGCTATAGTACTAAAGTTGCTAAAGAAGTATATATTAGCAAGAACGTCTATATTAGTAACTACTGTGTCGTAGGAGCTAGAGTGCGAGTTAGTAACGATGCTATTGTTCGTTCTAGGTCTGTCGTTATTCATAACATACCACCAGACTGCACCGCCTGTGGCAATCCAGCTAACATGCACAAGTACGCGAGAGAAGTTCGGTATATTTCTAATAAATTCTCGTATCTAGCTATCGCGAGCGCGAGCGCGATAACTCAAGCCAAGTCCAAGCGCGCGACTCGACCTCTTGATCCCGAAGCCCAGCACAGATGCTTCTCTATGCACTCCACAGCGTCGAATGTTCCATTATCGATAGTGCGCCAATTCCTACCTCCATCGTACGTGATGTCGGAGCCTGACGTGCCAACAGCGACTGCAGTCCCCCTTCGCCCTGGAACCCAAGAGACGCCAGATCGATAGCCTCCAGGGAAGCTCTCCGATGCTGTCCATGTGGCTCCACCATCTCGCGACCACGACGAGATGTTGACATTGCCTGCTGGTTTCTCGTAATCGCCTCCGACAGCCACGCCATGGTTTGCGTCGCGAAAACGGACTGAAAATACGCCAGCCGCTGCGCCGCCTGCGATGGAGCTGTTGCTCACTTTCCAGTCCCGGCCATTGATGCTGCGGAAAATGCGTCCGGGATCAACGCCACCGGAGGCAATGTACCAGCGACCGGCGGCTGCTTCGATGCACGTCCCCGAGGCCGCGAAGCCGAACTCGCCTGTGATGGCGGCTGGCATGCCTGAAGGGCCGACAATGGCCCAGGTTGCGCCGCCGTTCCACGTCTCGATGAGTCTGAACTTGCCATCAACGGGATCACTCATGGCCAAGCCGTGTCTCTCGTTTTCGAAGGCCATGCAGTCGTAGAAAGCCGTCGCCTCGGAGTTGATGAAGGTTGGCTTCCAGGTGTTGCCGCCGTCGCGGGTCAAATAGATGCGCGATGCGTTTCCCTCACCGATTGAAAGGATGACAGCCACCTTGGCCGAGTAGGCCCGGATGTCGCGAAACTCGAATGTAGTCGCATTCTCCGGGAGGAGGTTTGGGGAGACATTGATCCATGATGAGCCGCCGTTGGTGGTACGTAGCACGGTGCCGGCGGTGCCTGACACCCACACAATCTTGTCGGAGACAGGTGATAGGCCGCGAAATTGGCGCGTGCTGTTTGTTGGTGTGGTGGTCCAAGTCAAGTTGGATGGGAAGTTGCTTGAATAATCGTTCTGGAGACTGGCTGTACACGTTGTCCACGCCAGAAGCGTGGTAACGAGGGGACTCCGACGCCAGAAACTCATTGCGTGCCACATACTCGAGGTACGGATTTTGATGTCGAGAACACTGCAAAGAAGCTCCAGACTCTTGAGTGAGACAAGTCCGAGTTATTCTTATCGTTGCGCAGACCCCGCATGGACGTCAAGTCGTAACCTGGATAGGCAGGTGTAAGATGTTCATCATTTACTATACCTTGTAATAGTGTTCCGCGTGGACCAAGCCAAGCCAACACTCTCGTAACCCGTCCCAGGGCAGACACGTTCAACTGGAAGAAGTACTTCTTCATAGGCGGAACAGCGGGCGCGCATTGATTGATGTCATCGCTGATGAAGCTTGCTAAAGGTCACCGAAGAAGGCAGAATTCAGCCTCCTCGAGACCTCGTATCAATAGACGTCGAGTAAGAGACGTAGAAGGCATCCTTCGCTAGTGTTCTGGTGTCGCAGTGGGGAGATAAGGTGAGGCTCCATGCGCCTTGTTCGACAATGGTGGCGCTCGGTACCCGCGGCCCGCCAAGGGTCCTGGGTCCCTGTCGATCACTCGAGCTCAGAACACGCGCACGGCTTGTGAACACAAACACCACATGGCAACGACACACCTGCTGCGGTGACAATGAAACCTCGACTCGCGGCGGCATGGCGCATTCTCGCCACGCTCAGTGCGCTAAGCGGTATAGCACATGCCTCACTAGGCGACCGATCGCATGAGTTCCGCGATTGTGTACAGGTATGTTAACATGAACCTGTAAATCAAGCTCAGCCCTCACAACCACCACAGGTCTGCGAATCCGTCAATTGCAACGACACGCCCACCCCAATACGTACGCACGCTCAATCGCACGCACCAAGTCCTCGGCTCACTTCAAGACAGCTTTCCACCGCCGCATGCTCCTCTGGGACTGTCCCTCCGAATGCGACTACACATGCCAACACATCCTGACCACCGCACGCCTCGCCCGCGACCCACCGTACCTCGCGCCCGTGCTGCAATACCACGGAAAATGGCCCTTCTATCGCTTCATGGGGATGCAGGAGCCGTTCAGCGTGATATTCAGCCTGTTCAACTACCTAGCGCACGACTGGGGGATGGCGCAGCTGCGGACGCACATTCCCGCGTCGTACACGCTGCGGAAGTACTATCTGTGGTTCGGCTACGTCGGGCTGGCGAGTTGGAGTTTCAGCATGATTTTCCACATGCGCGATTTCGGCGTGACGGAGAAACTGGACTATTTTGCGGCGGGCGCTAATGTGCTGTATGGGCTGTACTATGCGCCGATTCGCGTGTTTAGGCTGGACAAGGACGAGCCGCGCAAGAGGAGCCTGCTGAGGGTTTGGACGGCGCTGTGTGTGCTGCTGTATATGATGCACGTGGGGTACTTGTCGCTGTGGCGGTGGGACTACACGTACAACATGGCGGCGAATGTGGCTGTGGGGATCATTGCGAATCTGCTGTGGAGTGGGTTTAGCTATGTGCAGTATCGGAGAATTGGGCGGACGTGGGCTGTGTGGCCGGGCCTGTGTGTGGCGTGGATCATTGTTGCGATGAGTATGGAGTTGTTGGACTTTCCGCCCTGGAGGGGGATGATTGATGCGCATAGCTTGTGGCATTTAGGCACGGTGGTGCCGACGGTGCTGTGGTACAAGTAAGTGGTTTGGCCGAGTTGGAATTCAGATGCTAATTGTGTCAGCTTCCTCCTTCGAGATGCACAAGAAGATATTGCAGGTACGCGGACCAAGCGGTAGCAAGGTTATATTATACGCTACAATGGCCTCATCGCTTACCATCTGGTCCCAGAAAAATTGCCGATAGCTGATCGTGGCGCAGGCGCTCGCAAGGATTGAGTGATGGTGGTTGAACACTACCTAGATATCTAGTAACAACAGCGAGGCCAATATAAGATCAACATTTCCAGAACATGTCCAGTCTCGTCTCACGTCCCGCCGACCCTTGATGGCTGTCGAGCTCGACCTATAGCCTTCTACAACTACCTTGAGACAGCGAATCCTGTTGAATTGCATTAGTGCTAAGTGTCTAGTCAATACCTACACTTTGTGGAGCTATGTACACTAAATTGTGCTGAGGCGGGATCTCCAGGCGGGATTCTTAGCGTAGCAGTAACATCAGACATGCGCTGGTAGGGAAGATATCGCAAAATATCAAACAGCCTGCTCTTGACGGAAGGTCAATCAAGTTGGTAAGACAGGTGGAGCATGTAACTGGGTTTTGTTGCCGGCCGTTTATCGCCGCAGAACACTTGCTTGACACCACCATATGGTATACACTGGTTGTATTGTACAGATCCAATCATCGTACGCTCTCACGCTGCCTGTTTCGAAACGTCTCCTCCTTGTCCCCGTTCCTCCACCATTTTCGATCGCTTCACCAGCTTGGCGACGATCTTGCTCGGCACCGGCTTCCCGAACTCAGGAATCTGGCGAGTGCCTTCGAGAACCCGTGGGCCCTTCCTCGACTTCGATGAAGAAGTCCGTCGTGACTTTTGCGGAGTCGAAGGAGCCAGGCCACGCTCCCACAGCGCGTAGTGGATGACCTTCTCGATACCGGTCTTCGATCGTTGTTCAATCTTGTCGGGTTTAACGCGGTGCAGCTGAACGTTGCCGAGCGTGATCAGATCACCCAGATCAGCTCTGGATTTTGAGCTCCCTGCCACAACTTCTCGTTGTTTGGCACGTTCTCGTGCCTTCTGACCTTCCATGTGGATAGCGCTATGCAAACTCTTTGGTTGCGGTTTTGCCGCAGCGCAAAGATGGCGGTACAGATCACCTAGTGTCTTGCTGGCGGTCAACTGTGAATCAGAAATGCGAAGACCGGTGAGCTGAAACAAGCGTTTGAAAATCTGGGCAGTGGTTAGCTCCATTACACCTGGAAACGACGTGGAGAAGACCTACGGCAAACTTGATGGTGAGATCAGTGACTGGCACTTGGCGCCATTTCACCTCTGCCGCACCAAACGTGGAAGGTGTGCTTTGTCGAACAGCCCGGCTCAGGGCGGCGATGTCATCAATTAGACGCTGCGCCCTATGCTCAAGAACCGTCTGTCGCATATCGCTCAAGGCTGTTTGAGAGGTCTCGAATGCCTTTACAAGCTCAGCAATACGGGACGGGGAAGGAACAGAAGGTTGGGAGCTCTGTCGTTCAACTTCAAGCGCCTCCTCAACCTTTTCGGTCTCCGCAGGCTTCGCGCGTGGTACCGGCCGGTTCGACATGAAGTCAAACGGCTTCTTCTCGGGATCTATTTTGACAACAGCCGCACGCTTGAAAGCCGGAGTTTCCGGATCCATCGTGGGCACAGTCTCCTGCGGTAGGACAGGATCCAAGAGATCCGCTGCTTCCTCAACAAGCACATCGCCCTCATCAGCAAGAAGGTCGTCCTCTTCGAATGGCTGTTCGGGTGCCCACTCCGGCGCTCTCTGCATCATTTCCAGGATCTGCTCTGCGCTTGTATACGGCGGGTAAGCGAGGATAAGCTCACCCCGGTCATTCGTGCGAAGCTTGATGCCATTTACCCATGGTGGACTACCGTTAGACGAGTAAACGCCTCGATTTGGCAATTTCGCCAGGTCCGGATCCAGACCGGCTTCCTTGAGGGTGTATACTTCGGCCACGGCTTGCACGAAGCGACCTGGGAGGTCCTTGCGTCTGGAAATCTTCCTGTGCAAACCAAAACTGCTTTTGTCAGTATGCGTAGCTTATACAGCCAGTTCATGGACTGCGCCACAAGCTCAGTGAACATACTCGAAATCTGTGTAAGGCCGCCCAGTTGCTTGGTGCACAGCAGCTCTAACCTGAGGCGCCAATGAACTTCCCCCTCGCGTGTAATATGGCGACCCTGTCAAAGACTCGATCTCGTCGACCATGTTCATGGTCAATGGCGTGTATGTGCGGCAGGTGAGCTTCTCGAATTCCTTTGCCAATTCGACTTCGTGCTTTTGGTCAAGCCATGCCTCTCCGCCCACATGCATCAATTTGGACCCAGGTGTTGTCCCCGTCGAATCCTCCGCTGGGACATAACGATAGTCATAATCCCTCTCCGTGAGATTCTTCCTCTGAAATTCTTCTTCGAGAACCTCCTCGTATTCGCCCTGCTCCTCGGGGGCGATTCGCACAGGCGACGTAGGATCGTAGGGATCAACGTGCGCGCCAATGGGCTCCGAGTCGCCAAGAAGTCGCTTCTGCCATCTCCGCACGAACTGCTGATGCTTCTTCTTGTCCTGCTTGCCGGGTAGGAGGAAGGCGTTGGCGGAGGTAGTGGAGAAGGCGGCGGTTGAGGTTCGAGGGTGTATGCAGGGTGCAATGGCTGAGCGGCAGGGTGAAGGCTTTACTCGATGGTGTACTGAGGATGGGAGAGGCGAGGACGGATTGATTGCCCGCGAAGGGCGCGGTATTCGACGCATTGAGGTCGAGATGTAGAGATGCCGGTGCTCGTAAATTCTCTTGACATCAAGTCGCAAACCGCGCTAAGACGCCCGCCGACCTTCGACCAATCAGCATCACGATAGCGCCGAACAGCATAACATCGTCGTACTTTGGAGGCACCATGCTACGCTCCTTCATGTGATTCATTGGGTATTCAGCGCATCATTTGTCACCAGAAAACTTCTTCAGCAGCCATGTCGAGCCCCTCTCCTCATACTCCGCCTTGTCCACCAAAACCTCCTTGAGCCGCTCAGGGTGGCTAGCAAACCTCGCAGCGCCCAGCCACGTGTGCTTGACCGGATCATCTGCCTTCGAGATGTTCAGTAAATACTGTGCTGGTACAAGTGCCCTCAGCTCAGCCTCCAGTCGCTCGATGAAACCCGTGATGAGCGAGTTCCCACCCACCACAACAACATTTGCCAGCATGCCCACTCGTAGAGCTTCAGGCAAACCCTTCATAGACTCCATGACTGCGCCAGGTATACCGGCTTCCTGAATGCCAATGTCTGAGGGGTTGAAAAGCAGCTCTGGCACAGCAAATCGCTCGTTGCCCATGGGGAGCAGGTCCTCTCTGGGGCCCTGTAGCGGCTGCAATCCTCGACGCATACGTGACTTTGCAGGGTCGTGAGGTCTCGCATGACCATGAATCGCAGTCTCGTAGTCGGGCAACACATAGTCAACAACGACACTTGAGTCCAGTTCCCGTTTGTTGCCCAGGCGTCCCTTCCACGTCCGCTCTAAGTCCTTTGCAAAGTATTGCGATGACGGCGCGACATACGATATCGCCTCCTTGATCTCGTTCATCAAATACGTCTCCTCCATCAGATTGTAGTGTCGCAGCGACGCCAGCTCCTTGAGGTAGTTGGTGAGCAGTTTCCCGCCGACGGTAAGCCGCCGCACAGCCGACTGTACAAGTTTGCCATTATAGAGCGGAAGTATGGTCGTGTCTGAGTACGACGTATCGATAATGAGCAGGCACTCTTGTGGCAGAGAGGAGAGAGGCGAGAGGTTGTACGGATGGTACGCGTTAAGGCGCGGGCCTACGCAACGGTAGTACGATGCAAACTCGAACTGCTCGAACACGATCTCGTCGCAGTTCTTCTGTAGCTCCTTTGGGCAGTTGGGCTTCTCAGTCAGAAGTAGATTAGTCTCCTTGGGATCACACTGCGCATCCATTAGCCTCGCATAGTCATCTTGTTCATGCCTCGCGCGCACCTACCCTCAGCCCGTCGCCCACCATACCGCCCATGAACTCATGCTCCCAGATCGCTTTCTCTGCTTCCCAGTTGACAATGAAGCCCTTTTCTACCGGCCGTCTGAAGGCCAACTCGCCAAAGTCTTTGCAGCCATCCAGCTCCGAGGCGACATACGTGCACTTGTCGCGTGTGCTGCGCGCAATACAGTTTGGTATCACGCGGCAATCATCGTAGGTAGGATCTGCGGACGCACCAGAGACAATGCCGGCTTTGATAGTGTAGGCACCGTTATCGAGGACGAGTGTCTTGTTCGGCGCTGCAGCTGCCGACTTTCGAGATCCTTTGGGTGGCATGGTTGGTGCGGGGATGATGGCGGAGAATTGTCCAGGTTGGCGGCGCGACTCACATTTCCGCGACGGCCTGGGACCTCACGACTTCACATGACCACGAAAACACACCTTGACTCGAATTCCTTCCAGGCCGAGATTTCACGAACAGAAATCATTACACCTTTTCCTACATTTATGCGTGTACGGGAGCGAATCGAAATCGCACTATTTGTCAGGATTCGCGGAAGCGTCCCGATCCCCACGTGCAGCCATGACTGTTCAACGACGCTTTCAACTTGTTTTACCCTTCCCTTCATCTTACACAGATTTTGTTCTTATCTGATAGGACAGCACGTGGTGAAGAAAATCGAGCCCAACTGCAAATACTAGATGGTAACATCACTTTGCGACGCCGTCCCTAAATCCACCATGTCCACGCAAAATGCCAATCATTCCTCGCAACATCACAGCCACACGCCAACATCGCCCACCCACGACCGACGTTGTGTCTCTTCACATCCCCCGCCCGCATCTCATGATATTCTACTCGTCTCTCGTGTTCTCGTGAGGACTTCCTCGCCTCGGATTCTCAATTCTCATCGCCGATCTCATCTCTTCATAACTACCCAGCGGCTCCATCTCCACATCATCCACAGTCTTTACACGCAAATGCCTGTGTTTCCCCTGGCTAGCCAACGCCGGGAAGTACTTGCCCGGATGGAAGACCGTCTGCGCCAGCACACACAGACAAATCATGACGCCCTCGAGGATGATGAATTCGATCTCGATGCGCATCAGTTCGCCGCCCCAGCCGCCTAGTAGCTCTGGGATACGGTAAGCACACCTGACGAGGATGCAGGTGTAGGCTGCTACGACGGCGCCGCAGTAGATCTTGAAGCGGCGATCGGCCCAGAGCTGCAGGGCGTCCGGGGTGAGGATGCTGCGGCGCTGGTATGTGCGCCAGCTGTATTCGGCGACGATGAGGGCGAAGACGACCAGGACTGTGCGTCGAGATCAGCGTGACGTTGTAGCACGGTGTAGATACAACTTACTAACGACCTGCCAGATGATACCGGCAATCATGAGATTCGTGCCGATGTCACCAATCTTCTCGCCCGGATCCGCCATGGCTGCCATTGCGCCGCCAGCACTCTGCATGGCAAGACTGCTGACATCGCAGCAGACGAAAATGTACGTGTACCAACTGGGCCGGAGGCGCGACCATTCCGCCCCGAATTGCAGGACGATGTGCTTGAGAGTCAGGTAGATGCCGGCAGCTAGGAAGGACGGTGCGAAGATCAGCAGCACGATTTGGATGTTGAAGGCCATGTCGTTCCACGGGTTGTCGTTCATCAGGACGCGGCCGATATAGCCGACGCTTTCGGCAATGCAGCCAAGACTAATGGCGGCCATGTAGGACCATGTTTTGTAGCGCGTGCCGTAGAAGAGGTGGATGATGGCGGCGATGCCAAAGAATCCGGCGAAGAAGGCATTTGCGGGGAGAGAAGGATAGTAGCCGTAGATGGTGGCTTCGACGGGGCATGTGGCGTTGACGAACTCGCAGCCCTGGGGACGGAGGGTAGGTCTAGGTGGTGCGCCGCCCATTATGTACGTGGTAGCGAGTGATGATAGTGGGTGGGGAGATTGTATAGTGTAGGGTACGATAGAGTTGAAGACGTGGGGCTTGGGCAGTTGATAATTTGGTACCACAGGACACCACTCACACATTATATGTACATCTCAAGAGCCGATCATTTCAGCTCAATGGTTGCTCCGCCACAACGAACCATCCTCATCCATGTTGTAGTAGATGCTCATTCCACCCAATCTTCGACTCGCGGTGTCTAAGAATAACAGTGTAAGGGCCGTGGTCGCCCCGTTCGGGAACTTCACCCAACGTGCGAGTTTCGCTAGAGCCGTAGCCAAGACCTCTCGCAAGGCGAGCTGGAAGGGGTAAGATGTTGATGTTGGCGATGTAGTTGTGCAGATGCGTTAAGTCTGAACATGGGGAAGAAAACTATACACTCAAACATCTACGAAAGTTCCCAATACACGCATCCCAGCCTCGCGACAATCCACCACCTCAAAACTACGATAAACTGCTCTCGTTTGTCCACATATCATTTGCACAATTGCCACAAGCCGTACACCTTGCGAAACGCGACTTTCGCTTCCGAGTGCGAAGTCAGCATCTTTCCACCACCGAGCAGGGCGGAAACACAGCCCCCTCTTCCCCAATCTGACTGCTAAGGGCATTATTCAGCTTACGTGTCGGTATTCGACCTGATATTCCATATAGAAGGCCTGAAGTACCATTATCGGGAAATTCGGTGAATACGCCGGGCGTAACCACACCGTCGCGTCGGGTGTGGAACATGTTTTGACGTAAGCAAAGGTGATGGGACGGCGGATACTTGTGTTCATGTTCGGGCGGAGTTAGAATCATCTTTCATCTTTCGACATTCTAACGTTCAGCATCAACCCACGCTCCCATCAATCTAATCACATTCAACGTCCTACCACAGCCTCCCTCTCCTCTCTCCCACCTGCCGCTCCCTCCACATCCCTTTATTGCCCAAGGTGGATCCCTTGCGCATTCTTTCTTTCTCCCTTCCTCCACCTTCCTCTTAATCTCGCAAAACGTCTAATACACCGTCTGATTCTCAAAGAACGCCAGATCAACACAGTCATTAATACGCCTGACGATGTTTGTGGAGCATCGCGTCTGGTCTGCACATCTTGTCTTTGCTAGGACTGCGTTTGAAAGTCTGAGCGCAGCGTTGCGGCATGGCAGATGCCGCCGAAGTTGACGTCGTAGGGCGAGGAAGACTCGGCTGTGATATAGTCCACCAGCACAGCGCAGGAGAAACAAGCCATCTGGTGATCGGATGTTGTCATCATGGCGTCGAAAGGCACAAGGCCGAAGTTGGAGGTGACAACGAGTTTAGCCGTCCGTGGCGTTACTGTGGAAACCCAGTTTCCATCGTCCACGTCGGCGATGGATCGACTCCAGGAAACTCTCATGCCTTCTTCAGTAGTCCCCACCCCCGCCAGCTCACCCTCGCCGCAACAAGCAACACGCCACTCGCCACGAGCATACACCCGCCATACGTCCACAGCGCCGCAAACCCGCCCCTCTCCAGTACAGCGCCACCAATCGGCGTGCCAATCAGCACACCAAGCGAAATGAAGGCGAAACTCTGACCTAGCCTCGTTCCAATCTTATCTCGTGAGTCTATGCTGATATTGACGACGATGGTGGGCGGCAGGGAAACGAAGCTGCCGGAGAAGAAACCGTAGAAGGCCATGAGGATGATTATCCCGGCGGAGGACGTAGCGGTAATGAAGCAGAAGCAGAGGACGGCAGAGATAAGGGTGCAAGGGACGACGACGTTGAAGGGCCCGAGTTTGTCGGCGAAGATGTTGGGGATGATACCTGTTCTTGCGTTAGCATTTGCTTGTATGGTAAACTTCGTTGGTTGAAACTTACGTCCAAATGTCGATGTGCTGTTCATGACAGCAAGAAGATAGAATGAAAGATTCTCGTTGGTGATGTGGCGTTGTAGCGCATATACTTGCGCATAGAAGAATGGCATGTACAGACCCATGAAGCCGAAGAAGAATCCCGCAACCTGAAAACTGTACGCCGGGATGAGAAAAGCGCGGAGGTCAAGCAGCGAGCGCGACTTCGCCGGGAGCACACGAACGCGCATGCAAATGTTTGGCACGATCAGTGTCGCGAGGATGATGAAGCCGAGTACTCTTGTTGTCCATCCAAATCCGATCTGCGGAAGGAGCTTGTGAAAGACAATCGGGTAGATGACACCACCGAACGACGATCCAGACGCCGCAATACCAATCGCGAGTCCGATCCTGGTGGAGAAGTAGGTTGACAAGATGGCCATACTAGGAACGAACAATGCGCCTGTTCCGATGCCGATGCAGAATGCCTGGGCGAGGAGGACTTGCCAATACTCATGGCACAGAGACAGCATCATCTGCCCAAGAACCAACATGATGGATCCGAAAATGAGTAGGGCACGGAAGTAGCCAGCATCGTAAAGAGGTCCCGTCAGTGCGCCAACCATGAGCAGAAGGAAAGCTTGGATTGAGCCGATCCACGAGATGGCAGAGGCAGAGGAATTGGGTAGAAGATCGGATTCATAGTAGGCTTGGTAGGACCCGAAGGTGTTTATGATACCCCTGCAAATGTCAGTAAGATCCCCAATCGTTTCTGAAGTGCTTTGGAAATAGAACTTTTACGATAATCGTGCGCGCTAGATGGTGTGTGAGAAGTTGGCAATACTCACCATGAATTGAAGAGCAAAAAGAAGCCTCCTAGCACCTGCAACCATGCCCAAAGACCTCCATTGGGTATGCTCGATGCGTCTCTCACACTCGGATGTCGCGATTGCACTGGCTCTAAAGGGGTCACATTGTCGTCCTGTTCGGTCACGTGCTCGCCCTTCTCCTGCAGCTGATTCGCCTCCCGATCGTGATTACTCCGCACTGAATCTGACGAGGAGACGGACGGCTGGCGGCTGGGCTTCTCGTCGAACGCGGCGGACTTGCCATCTGACGCGCTCGTGTCAGCATCCGCGAGTCTCGTCGTACGCTCCATGCTGTGTTGCTGATGGATGGCGCGAATGCGCAATGAATGGATCGTCGCTGTGCAGTACAATGATAGGGCACGGCCCGACACTGTGGTGCCAAATAGTTTTCTGGGATTCTGGATCAGTGACGTTTTCGTCTGAACACACTCAAGAGAATGACAAGAAATGCGACAGCACCAGCAGAAGGTCTGGAAGGTGGAAGAAAGCTGGGGCGGCTCGGTAGATCATAAAAGAGTGCATCTCCCCTCGCGCCCTAGCAGCGTAGCAACGCCTCGCAGCCGTTTGAGGCGTCTTCGGTCATAGCAAAGAGCGAGGCATTGCCGTATGCCGCACGCAAAGCTTAGCCGATGCTTGGAGATCAAACCACGGCTAGCACGTCACGAACAGATTTCGTGACTAATTCCGCACTATATCCGGAAGCTTGCACGCGATGAGTTTCGCGCGGCACGGTGGTCCCGTCTGATATCTCCGTAAAATGGAGCCGAGGAACATGAGAAAATTGTTTCGAAACGCCTGCGTTGGTGATATTCGATGAATGAGCCTAAAAGCGCATTCAAAATGTGTCATAGAAATGGCGCCGAGGAAGTGTGTGCGGAAGAGCCCGAGAGGAATGGCGTTTGATGTTCACTTCCCGAGAAGTTTGGCGTCACATGGAAATGTTTCCGAGAGGAAAGGCGTGAACGAAGACTAGCCAATGCGCAGAGTCCATGGCTTCGTCCAACACCACATATTCTTCGTGGGTACACGCAAGAGCTTACTGTGACTCATATCGAGGCGAATTGCTTGCTGGATACCATAAATAACATTTTTCCGCCTGTAGGCGTAGTCTACCTAAATGCCAGGACCGAACTCCGCGTAGACGAAAATGAATGAATGCGGCTATAAGCAACCAGTGCGCAATGTGGCGTGGGCGGCAGGTGAGGGAAACGCCGCAGTGATGTACAAGAGTGAAATCAGACTGCCGCATGCCGTCGTGATCTTGGTGGGGAATATGCTTCGTCATGTCGTTTCGTGCTTTTAAGAACCGAAGACGAGTTGAAAGAAAGAGAACCCAAGTGGATATACCGAAACACAACGCCATGAGCGCTCGCTATGCTGTACAACCAGAAAGAGAATCCACCCGATCCTTTTATGTGAGATGAAATTTTGTAATTAGTGGGCACAGCAATGAATATGGTCATGATGTCGGCCGAAGAGGTTCGATGCGGCTTGCTCGCCGCTCTGCGCAGGAAAGTCGTCAGATCTCACCAGTCGCCCGTTGTGCGATCATTCTATGGCCAGAAGGATGAAGCGCCGAAGGCTCTACTTGTTCGATGCGTTCCTCAATGTACAAGTTGTTCAGCAGCGCTTTGGGAGCGGTACTATCCTGCGCAGGCTGGACTTCGCCCCTCAGTGCTTTCTGACGACGATGTTCGCGCTCAGCAACAACGTCTCGCATGACTTTCGCCACCCCCGTCCAGCCAATCTGGTTGGCTGCTGCGCGGTGGTTGAACAAGCGGTCAAGGAGAGGAAGTGGCAGCGAGAGCAGAATGGAGGAAAGTACACGAGTCGCATGGGTAGGCTGGACGTCGTCCTCGGGTGGGGCGTCACCAAAGCGAATCTTGCTCAAACGCGGGTTGTGGGTGGCCGGTCGAAGGTCAAGCGGGACGGGCAGGCGTGGGACATCCCGTAACTCTGGCGCAATAGAGTAAAGCTTGAAGTCGACTGGGAACGTGTAGGCCATGAAGTCAATGGCATAATTGAGCAACGCAGCTGTGAAAGGGTCCTCTGGCTCAAAGCCATTGCTCTTTTTTGGATGGATTGCAGAGCTCGACTGCAATGCAACCTGCAGAATTTCACCAACCGTGTCCCATCGAAGGAGCGACCGAGCAATGTCAACACCACAGGCCTGCATGCTGGCTAGCTGTAGGGCACGACCAGCCGCAATGTAGCTCAGAAGTTGCCGCATGCGCTTTTGAGCGTCGTTGGAAGGAGAATGTTGGTCATTGTCGTATGTATATGGTGCAATTCCATACAGGAAGGGCTGCGGAGACAATAACGGTGCACCATAGAGCACCTTGACTGCCTCCTCGAGCGACTCACGGGTCACGAAGGGGTCTGTAACGAGAACGTCAAGCATGCGACGGGCGTCTCTCGAGCGATGAGTAGCGGGCACGCTCCGTCGCACAGCTTCTGCTATGACTGGGCTGCGCACTACTATGATGCCGTGCACGGGAATGGAGACAAGAATGGAGTCTGGCGACCTGATTTGAAGGATGAAGTCTGCAAACTCTGGATTGCCAAACTGCGTGGACAAATAGGCTGCGAGCTCGAAGGGCGCCTCCCCAAAGCGTTCGATATGAAATGGTGTTCCATTGGCACAGTGGGTTCCCCGTTGATCCGCGCCGTGTTCGGAGCTGGGCTTGACTTCGTCATATTGTGATTTGCTAGGCGAATGGGGATGTGCCGCTCCCGTTCCGTTGATGCCATCTGTAGGACGTTGGACTCGGTCGAATGCACCTGGATAGGTGTCATGACTGACAGGAAAGACGGGCGACGGAAAGTCGGCGCCATTAGCGTGAACATGGTCTGGCTGTGGGTATGGCTGATAGGGCCACGCAGCTCCAGCCTGGGACGGATGGTGGGAATGTCCTGGAAAGAAGGAGGGCGTAAACTCCGGAGGCGCAAAGCCAGGAGGTGGACGTGGTCCCGTAGGCTGCTGGAGATGGCCGTCTTGTTCGAATTCGAACGGGGTGGCTGGTGTTGCTGGCGACCCGTTTCGAGCACTGAAGGCCGTGGCGCCCGGACTCAGCTGCGAGCGGTGGGATGGGTGTGGAACCGCGTCGCTTCCGTCTGCGTGTGGAGTGTGTCCATCGCTCGTGTTCGAGGGGTAAAAGGGCGGGGGCAGTTCGGTGGGGATGGTGAGCTTCCGATGACCACCGTTCGTGACGGGCTCTTGTTCGATGGCAGGGTCCGACTTGACATTCCCGTTAGCGTTAGCACCCGACTGAGTATCTGTGCAAATAGAAGTGAGCATAACGTCTCTACAATGGCTGCGTAGTGGGGTCGGGGAAACATACCCTCGCCATTCACTGCGCGCTCGACATGGTCATCGGCAGACTTTGCCGGCGATGCAGCCAAGACGGTGGTTTCCACCTCGCTCTTGTCTGCAGAGGCCCGCGAGTCTGGTGTCATGGGCGCCTCCACCGTGGTCGCCGGCTGCGGCTCATCGACTTGCTTCTCGGCAACAACCTGCAGCTGCGGCTGTGGCTGCGGCTCCGGGCCATTCTGCGTGACGGCGCCCTTGTTCGACTCGTCCGGGGTAATAGGCCTAGCAGACGGAAGCGTGCGTGAGAGTCGGTGCGGGATGGCAGGCACGATGCGAGCGAGCGGGCGGCGAACCTGCCTCTGCGCAGGTGGTGCGGTGCCGGCTACGGTGGGCGCCATGGTGGTCGGCTATAAGATGGGAAGGAGCGACGGTGCGAAGGTGCAGCAGCGGCTCCAGGTATCAGCAGAGTGCAGCGGGTGCCAATTGTCCTGGAGCGCTCTGGAGCAGGTCAAGGGCGTGGACTGGAGGCAGTGGGGTATGTCGGAGTGGGCGCGCAGAAGCAGATGGAGACTTCCGCCCGATGGTAGCTAAATGTGGGGAGAAAAAGCTATGACGCATCCCAGCATTTTAGTCAGCATCAACACCACCAAATTGCATAGGCTTCTCTGACACTGTGCGCCGAAAGACTGCGGGACGTGTAGAAGCGATCGCAACGAACAGTATGGAGGCGTATGAGCCTCTTGAGATGAAGTAGAGGGTTTTGTCTTTGCATGTACCGCTATAGCAAGCTGTCCAAAATGACCAGAAAGAGCAAGGAAAGGGTCGGGATTATAAAGACCCAGAACAGAGCAGTGTTGTGGCAATCGATTGCGGTGAAGCCGTTTCGAAAGATCCATGCACTGGATCATGGAAATAGTTAGTATCTCTTCAGCGGTATGCTGTATGAGGAAGAGTACGACCAGGTTATGGAGGCCACAATGGGGTTGCACTGATCTTCACATGACGTGGCTTCGATGTGGGAGCACTTAATGGCGCCGGTAACTATGTACATATAGGTATGCCAACAACTGTCCTCAGGTGAGGTTCGCGGCCGGCGGCTCCTTCCTCTCACCGGGCATGGGTCCTGCTCGATGCGATGTGAACACCACGCTTGCCTTCTCCATCCTCACAAGACAAACAATGTCCACGTGGGCACAAAGGGAACGCGATGGAGGCCTGCTCGAAGCATGTCTCCCCACAACTCTCACGCTACAGCATTCTACCTAGAATACGTCACTCCCTCTCCGCTTTCTTGTTCCTATCAAACCTTAGCACATATTCACAACCTTCTCACTTACAGCAATGGTCGTTGATCAGGCGCAGCCGTCTTGCCATAGTGTACTGTCAGCTCGCAGGCGACCGTCTCCAATCAGGCCGCTGAAGGACAATCGCTGCTCGGAATGTCGACTCCTCGACTCTCCTACCAGGCCATCAAAATACTGTCTCGAAACATGTCCACATCAGCCAGAGCTTATTCCTTCTCGTGAGTAGTAGTAATCAAACAAGCGAGGGCAAGACTCATTACCGTGCAGCCAACCCCTTTAGCATCCTCGCTGGACTCCAACAGTCGCCCACTGACACGAAATGGGCTTTCAACTTCGTAGCAACGAAATCTGGACAAGTGCGACGGCGGGGAAGACGGGGTGGAAAGCGCCACAAGGTCAAGCACACCGCGCAGAAGCCCGAGGAGGCGCGGGAGAGCGACAGTATCGGCGAGCTTTGCAAGAGAATAATTGCACTGCGGCTCGAAGACGACGGACCAACACAGAAACCTGCCTGCACCGTATCAGGGGAGAAGGTGGGCTTGGCGTATCCTGCTCGAGCTTGGTCAATGGAGAGCGTTAGACACCAATGGGCGCCACAATTTCGTCCGAATTCTCTCACAGATAATGCGAAGCCAGCGAGTCAACAAATGGACACGATCCAACGATCCGAACTCAGATCCACTGACTCAATACATCCATCAGGAAGAGACACGATTTCAAGTCGCTCGATCGAATCGGTGCAGCAGAACGCTTACCCCTGCTCGGCCTATCTGGCGTCGCCTTGGGACACTAACCAAAGGTCGCCCAAGATTCCATCCATGCTGCATATAAAATCCCCTCTGGCCTCCCCGATTCCTCCTGAACATCAGCGACCACCGACACCACCAACCCTCGCAGAGACGGCCGCAGTCACAGCTGCGCGCCGTACTATTGCGCTCCGAGAAACTAATTCTGCTGGATATTGTACACAAGGACCAGTACCTGAGCCCACGCTAGTGTCTAACACTGTTCCGAGTCCAACGCCAACCATGGCACCTCATCAGATACCCTCAAGGAACCATCGTGAGTGGTTCCCGAAATGGCAAGATCCCCAACCGCTCGATTCCACGTCTCCGACTGGGGTGCTCAATTCATCTACCAAGATACCTACCTCTCGCAAAGGCATAGGCCCGGTTGGATCACCCAGCCGCACGCTTGCTGCCAGGGTCACAGCAGAACCATTGATAACCGCTCCAGTCGGATCAGCTCGTCCCTTTGTCGGAGTGCCTTCCTACGCGGTGCCTCGCACTCATGGCATGACATTTCCCTCCCAGGCCAACTTTTCTCCGATGCTTCCGACTGTCCTGACAGACCCCAGGGCTCGCAATGAGCTACAGGAATTCTTGAATATGGAACATGCAAAGGACTGTTGGTGCCCTATGCACCGCACCGCAACTGGAGGTCCCGATCGCCCTAGTGAGGCCTTCAAGGCATCCCGGGCGGCGCGTCAACATGACTCTCATGGCGCAGACTTGGTTCGTACCGCTAAGCCACCTGTATCATCGTGGGCTTCCTCTGCCAACGAAGTCTACTGGCCAGCTTTCGACGCAGCTGCGTTCCAACATATGATGGAGTCGTCAGGCAACGACGACGACGATGATTACGACGATATGCCCGTTTTGATTCAGTACGGCGATGACTACGAAGATATGCCTGAACTAATTCAGGACAATGTCTCTGCCGGCGTCGAGGAGGACATAGTCTCAACCTTGCCTTCCGACCAGACGATCGAGCCCATGAACCGTTCAAACGCACCACCGATGCCCAGCACGCCTTCCCTCCAAGACAGGGCAATCATGACCCCGTCCTCCACGAGCTCCAAGCACGTCTGCGAAGAGCAATGCGCATCCTACATCCACCTGCGCATCAGCGAAGAAGCCCTCCGCCGCCGCCGCACACAAACATCACAGTCAGCCGACCTGGCCAGCCACGGCCTCTCCGAAATGAGCTTCCTGCCCTCCACGCCTTCAAGTCCGACTGCAAGCTACCCCTACGATTCCGTCCCGAGCGTCGGGTCCGCGGTATCGAGCATGGCTTTCTCGCCCCTCCCGTCTCCGGCATCGGCGTCGCCGCTTCCGAGCCCCCTCGCGCTCTCGCTCTCGCGCGACGAGCCGGATTCGCTGCAGCTCTAGGAGGAGCTGGGGTGCGCGGCGTGGAGGGAGTGTGCTTGGGGGTGTGAGTGCGACGCGGGGGAGTGGCCGACGTTGCGGGAGGCGGCGAGGATGAGGAGGTCGAGGGGGGAGCGGAGAAGTAAGAGTTTGGTGGATGTGGACGGTGATGTTGGGAAGATGGGCGATGGGGTTACGGATTGGTTTGTTTGAAGGGATTGGTTGGGCATCTGGGTTGGTGTTGGACGTGGATATGTGTGATGCTGGATTCGGCACGGTGTTGGTGTTGTGCGCTGAGATATGTACACTTCCTCTCCACTCTGCTCATGCTAGATTGACTGTTCACTCATTTTTTACTTGGCCAACGTAGCACTGCGTAGTTTGGGATTTGAATCTCCTTTTACAGATGTTTATACGTGCGGTTGTGGTGCAAATCAATGTTGTGTATTGACATATCAATCAAGTGTTGATCATGATGTTTAAAAGTATATATTGAATGTATAGTATGCTAATCTAGAAATTCAGAAATGTTGTGCTCTAGTAAGTCTTTGTGTGAATGATTTGAACCTAGGATAGGATATCATGCCCGCTAACGCCTCCACCCTCTAGTGCTTAAACAGAAATACAGCGTACATATAACTCCTCATCACTGCAGAGTATCTAATGCTAGCGCTATAAATCACATCTCCATCCTTTCATGGCCCTGCGATGCTGTCTTCTCATGCTTCTTCGTCTTGTCATAGCAGATCAGTCCGAAGAAACCTTCCGACGTACAAGTCGTCGACGAGGCTGCTAATGTGGAGCTCGGCGTTGGTGTCACCATGGACGTCTTTGCCTTGGTGTGTTTCGTCTTATCGTAGCAAATCAAGCCAAACCAGCCCTCGTGCGTGCAGGATGTCGACGAGGCGGTTGGTGTTGGTGTGGAAGTCTTCACTTTGGTTCGACCCGGCGGATCATCACCATCCAGACATCCGCCGAACCAGCCGGGGTAGCGACATGATGATGTTGATGTTGGGGTCGATGAGGTAGTCGTGACTGTAGGTGCTGGTGCAGGAGTGGTGGTGTGTGCTGCCTTTGATGTTGTCTTCTCCCCATTGTCGTCCTTGCAGCCAAACCAGCCCGGAGTCTTGCAAGTTGATGTCGATGATGACGTGGATGTTACATTTGGTGTTGTACCTGTGGTGGTGGTGGTGGTGGTCTCATCCAAACAGCCCCACCACCCTGGCGTCTTGCAGGTTTCCGTCCTTGTGCGCGTGCTCCTGGTTGAAGTTGCCGTCGGCTTCGAGGTTCTGGATGTGGTTGTCTCGGTACCGTTGCTTTCGAAGTAGTCCCAGGTGTAGCAGTCGGTGCAATCTATGTATGCCTCGCATTTGGCAGGTGTGTCATACTTTTCGATTACATCGCGTATGACTTCGACAATCTTATGTGTCCCGATGCCGACGCGCCATCCAAAGTCCTTCACTGTGTCATAGACGCATTTCTTCCCCGTGTGACAGACGCTTTGCATAGCATAGCCGCCAAAAGTGCATGCGCTGGTGGCTTGGTTGCATTGCCCCATGTATATTGGGTCCGCAGTGTGTCCAAAGTGGTAACCGCCAGTCATTTGCCGTTGCTGCAGCGAACCAATCTGATGGCCCGGCGGAACTGGAAGGCCAAGCCGCGATGCGGGCATGGCCTCTGGGACGGCTTCGAAGGTCACAGCTGGGTGGCCAAATGTCAGTGAGATGAAGGAGGCCACAGCGCCACCAAGCGAGTGTCCGGCCATCCAGATCTCCGCGTTCGGGTACAGCTCAGTGACATTATGATAGAGATCCTGCGCCGCGTAGTAGTAGCGGTTCTTGTCGCGAAGGGCCTGAACGAGACAGGTCGAGTTGCAGGTGTAGGCCGAGGTTTGGCAGTCGCAGACCTGTCGCCACATGAACTGGCCGCCTTGGCCACAGCAGCAGCTGAAGAACAGATTGTCGTTGATCTTGTCGTTGGTCGTGGTTTCCGATCCGTCGAACACGGCAGGCGATGTGCCCTTCAGCCCGATGACAACCGTCGAGTTCTCGGTATCCGCGAAGATGTGCCCTCTCAGGCCATCCGATTGCCACCCAAAGTCTTCCGTGTAGTTGAAGCCACCGCCTATGTCCTCCCACTCTCCAGTGTTCGGCTCCAGTATGTAAGCATTCGACGCCATACGCGCAAAGCTCAATACCGTCTCTCTGTCGGTCACATTCGGCCCCGGAAGCTCGTCGATGGTCCAGTCGTCATCGGACAAGTGCACAGCCCTTCCCGTGGTCCTGCCCCAGTCGAGTATGCCATTCACTGTCTCCTTGCTTCTGTCTGCCAGCCGCTGAATGCTCATCGTCTCTGACTTGACGCGCAGCCGAGGGACGGGCTCGCGCTCCGTCGAGTGCGAGTCCTCTGTCATCCATACCGCGGCGTTTTCTGGTACATCCATCCGCCGATGGAGTTGCGGGTACTTGTATGTGCCATGGTGGAAGATGTGTCGCAGCGAGAAGTCCTTCTCTGTGCTGTGTTGTTGCGGTGCGGTCGGTGGCGGCGGTAGTATGGGTAGCTCCGTTGCGCTGCTAACGGCGAGAAACGACAGCAACAGGGAAGCGGTTACACGTGATACAGAGGTGCAAAGCGGTCGGCGGCGCATCGTTATGATTCTACAAAAGAAAAGGTGTGTGAAGTATGGTGATGGAGTTGCCTAGGTTAGAAGTAATGTCCAACTGCTGCGCATGCATCAATGACGACGGTGCATGGCGGCTGGGCCCTTTGCACGTGTCGATTGCGGGGATGCGGGCGCCTGGCCATTGATAGCGAGACGACCTCCGCAACTGGCTGGCTGGCTTGTGAAGGCAGACCATCGCAAGTCACACACTTGTCTTTACGTAGGATCCTTCCGCAAAACAGATGTCTGATCTTAGTTTTGGAGTTTTATAGTTTCGGCGGAAAGAACGGCTGCTTTGCTGTATTTCTGAGTGCATGCCGCTCCGCACTATTCCGCACCGCATGACGTTGTCTCAGTAGCACCGGGAGCTCAATGCGAGCACACGACACGACCAAACTTCGCACAGTCACACCTCCGCCATAGCCATCATGTCCGCGCGACCCAAGAGCCTCCATCCCTCACGGTCATTCACGCGACTCGACTCCACGCCTAAGAGTCCGCTATCACGAAGTCGAGCGAGCACGCTGCAAGGGCCCGCAGTTCCGGACATATTGGATCCACTCAAGGCAAACATGGTACTGGAGGAGGATGAGATGGTCGATGGCGATGTCTTTGTAAAGAAAGATGAAGATGAGGACGTCGATGCAGAGGATACTACCCCAGACTCATTCGAGGAGCTCCCCATTGAGATTCGGAGCCTGACCGAGAGGTACAGAAAGTGCACTGTACTGGAATGCTACCATGCCTAACTCAATTTCTAGGTTCCTCGAATCACTCACAGCCAAAGTGCACCCGACGCCGCTGACAATCGACAACCTCTCCGACCTCTTCCAAGACTTCTACACCCGCGCTTCGGCCAAGATCAACACCCACATAGCCACGTTATCGGCACGCCTCACCAGCGATGCATATCAGGTCAAGAAGCACTCAACTCCGTCGAGTAGACCAGGCTCGATACGGACGGGTAGCAACCGTTCGGGAGAACAGCAGATGCTCAGTGCCTCTGAAATGTCGGACAGGAAGAAGGCAAGAAAATTGCTCGAGGCCAAAAGACTAGCATTAGAGGAAGCAGTAGAACGAGCAGTGTGCGAGAAAGTCTATTCCAGGATATGGAGGCACCGCAGCACAGATGACGAGGAGAGAGACCACAAGCTTCGGTCTCGGACAGCGGCGCTGTCGCTCGTAGGCATTGGTCTGAAAGAGCTGCTGATGACTGGTGACGAGTTGACAGAAGAAGAGCGGCAGAGGACGAAGGAAAAAGAGCCAGAAATTAGGGAGTGGCTTTCTGCGGCAAGGCAAGACATCATGAAGATGAATGATGAAAAGTACCCGCTTGGCAAGGTCCAGCATCTGACCGCAGCCCACAAGTCGATTGTCGAAGCCCTCTCCAAGGTCTTCCCTGCGACATCGTCTGCGGACGAAATTCTGCCAACACTCATCTACGCCCTGATCACGTTGCCTCCTGTATACCTAAATGTGATCAGCGATCTCATGTTCATACAGAGGTTTCGGGGGTCCAGTCGCATGGATGGCGAGACAGCATACTGTCTGGTCAACTTGGAGGCTGCCATCTCTTTCCTCGAGACTGTCGATCTGTCATCACTACGCGCAAACGAGCCTTCGACGTCAGACAGGCCGGACTCGAGACCTTCCACCCCGAGGTCAGAGATTACACCAATGGCCTTGGGTCTGTCAGACGCCCCGGATCTGATACAGACTCCGGCTACACCAGTATCCAAGGGCGCAGCCAACGAGCCATCGAGCCCAGTCACAACCAAAGCTCAACGTCGGCTGAGTAATTTGATACAAACTCAACAGACAAAGTTTGAGGCGGCCTCAGACGCTGTACGCGAGTCAATCCTTGACTCGGCCGATCAAGCCATGGGAAGGATCAACAACACTCTAGACACTAGCTTCAAGTTTTTCTTTGGTGGCCTGCGGGACAGGAACCCCAACAGCCCCGTCATTGAGCAACCGGCTCTTCCGAAGACGCTGGAAGATGCCAGAAAACTGGTAAGCTCGCCTACACGAGGTGATGATGACGACGATGCGTCGAGTATTGGGGCTGCAAGCTCGACGCATGGGGAAGACCGTCACGAGCCCTCGAGCAACAAAAGGCTCGAAGCAAAAATGTCAGACTTGTTTGCGGGCAAGAAACAGATCAGAGAGCGGAGCGTCGACTCCACCCGGTCAGTCGGCAGTAGTAGTGGGCGGCGCGTGGTCTTCACCCCAACCACAGTTGACGAAAAGTCCCAACCAACGCCAGCAGCAACGAAGACAGAACCGCCAGCACCGAGCAACACCTCAGCGGTCGACTCGCTTCGCAACATGGGCAATAGTCTCAATCCGCTGAATCGCTTTGCCGGTATCAATGTCTTGCCTCGCTTCGGACGGGCTGTGAGCAGCAGCAGTACGCCAGTCCTCCCATCCCCGATTTCCGAGCAACCCAAGCAGCTGCCGTCACCTGACGCTTTGAGCCGCACAGGGACGGGTGAAGTGCCCCAAGTCGATGAGAAGGGCGCAAAGGCAATTGCTGCGATAGAGCAGCTGAAGAAGACACCGCCGCCGGTCAAGCGCTTTTTGGAAGCTAAAGACGCACAAGAATTGAAGTTGAAAGAGGTGGAGGAGCTGCTGAGGGAGTATCAGCGCCTGGCTGCAGCAATGCGAGGTGCCATTAACCATTGAGACGACTGCACATTTCACACATCATAGGCGAACTGGAACATATAGAGGGATAGATTGCAGGGTGTTTGCTTTCTGCATGCGGCATGTGTATTTGTAGATCTCGGCGGGTGATTTGAGCCTGGGCGTTCTGCCGAGCACGGCTCCACCAGTCTCGATGAGGAAATGACGACCACTGTTTACATGCACAGACCACACAAACAATCACACCTGCACAGCTTCGTGTGCTCTACACCGCGACACTGACCTCTAGTAGTATTACCACTTTTTGGTTCACATGATGGCCGAACCAATGTCGACCCTCTCGCCCGAACAAGTCAACGCGCACTCGAACTCGATCCTCATGGACGACGACTTCGATATGACCTTCCACGACCCGCCCTCGTCCCCTTTCGTGTCGCACATCGACATCGACGACCAGGAGAACATCGCACCAAGCGCTGCGCCGACTCCCTCAAAGCCGCTGGTCGACTTTGACGACGTGCCGCAGTCAGCGTTCAAAATCTCGCCAGAGAAGAAGTCGGCCTTGAAAGAACACGCCAGCCCACTGAAGACTTCCCCAGTCAAGAACTTGATGGACGACTTCGAGGAGGCAGCAAGGAACAGCAACGGCAGCCTCAGCAAGCGATGCAGCCCAAAGAAGAACTCTCCGACCAAGCATTTACCCGCGGAACGCCCCGAGTCCGCCATGAGCAGCCGCTCCCGCAAGAGTCAGTCGCCCTCAAAGTCGTCTCGCGCGACGTCAGCCGAATCGACCCAACGCATTTCTACACTCGAGGACAAGCCATTAAGCCTACTACCGACTTCGGCGGACAGTCCTGCGTCATTGCACGACGAGCACGCGCTACGGGAGAATGAAGGCTTGACGGTCGCGATGAAGTTCATGGACGAAATGCGCACGGAGAGGCAAGAATGCTTGACGAGGCAGAGATCGCATGACGACAAGTACGACCTGGACCTGGACATGGACAACACCGACTTCAATCCTGATGGCCCCGAGCTCACGTCTGCCGATATTGACGACACCGGCTTCAGCATGTTTTCCGAGATGCCGGGACTGGACATGACAAAGTTCGCTTTCTTGCAGAAGAGCGCCACAAAGGATGGGCTTTTGGATGTTAGTCACCCAAGCGCTTTAGCATGGATAGAGTACTGACGAGAACAGCAGGCCACACCTCGCGCTCGCGCGCTAATGACACCGTCCACAGCCCGTCGCACCGAGCGCACGCCATCTCCAACGCCCCGCCGCTCTTACAAGGAGAATGACACCACGAACCTATTGCTCGACTTTACAGAACAAATCCAGTCGTTCTCACAATCCCGCCGTACATCACCCAATCGTGGTCGGCCATCACCTACCAAGTCTAGCACGCAACCAGACCTGCGCTCATACTACCAGAATCAGCGGTCACCCGTCAAAGGCGGATCCTATGTTCCCGCTACTCCCAGCCAGAGTCGCCAGATGTTGAATTTGCTGGACTTCGAACTGCCGCCTCCGCCGACGCCACGATCACTACCTACAGTAACTATCCGAGAGCTGGAGTCTGTGAAGTCGCAGTTCCAGTCCCAGATCTCTTCTTTGAGCGCCAGCTTGTCTGGAAAGGAAGCTGAAGTGGAGTCACTCGCTAAGGCCGTCGCAGATGCCGAGCGTCGCGTTGGCGAGGCACACGAGACGGTCCGTGACGAGCGTTCTGCGCGCGAGTACGCCGAGGCTCAGATGATAGACTGGAAGAAGAAGGGCGAGGAAGTCCAAAGTCTTCTACAAGACGTCCAGGCTGAGCTGGCTCGAAATGACAGCGAGCGGGAGCAGCTTCTTCAGCGCCTCGTCGATGCCGAAAGACGTGCAGAGGAGGCAGAGAGCCGATCTTCAGACCTTGAAACAAAGGTCATCGAGGCCGAGAGCAAGAATATTGACATGACCACTTTCATCAACAACGATGATGGAGAGGATAATAAGAAGATCTACTCCGAGCTTGAGTGTCAGACAGCCATTGCCGAGAAGGTCAACGAGGTAGCGCGGGATCTGCACTCCGCATATAAAGCCAAGCACGAGAAGAAGATCAAGGCACTGAAGGACAACTACCAGAAGAAGGCAGACGAACGATGCAAAGACCTGAGGCTACAGATTATCCGCCTCGAGAGACAAGTCGAGGAGGCTGAAAAGAAGCGCGACGACACATTCAGCAAAGTGCTCCCTCCCGGCATGTCTCCGAGGAAAGATAACGGCGGCTCTCCGACTTCAGTCTCGAATACGGAAGACCTTCAGAAGCTCGAATCGCAACGAGCCGAGATTGAAAACCTGAAAGCCAAGCTCGCTGGTCTACAGTCCGAATTGCAGTCACTCCGCAAGTCGCACGACTCCCTCCTCGTGGATCTGGAAGCCGAGCGCGTCGAGAAAGGCGAGCTCGTCGCAGCAGCCGAACAGATGCTCTCCATGTGCGGTGAGAAGATGGAGGAATTACAGCAAGACGACTTTCGCCGCTCGCAAATGGGCGGCGCACCACCCACAGCACCCAAGCAACACGCTCCTGCAGAGCACGCCATGCGCAACACAGGCTTCCTTGCTGGCGGTGGGCCAACGGCTTCACGTCCAGGATCTGCTTTAGGAGGCGGACGCCCAGGCAGTGCGATGAGTGATCGCCTCGGCGCGATGGGCGAGCGTGGCAGCAGCGGAATCGCGAAGCCGTCGGGCCTCCGTGCACCAGGAGGCTTCGGCTTCCAAGGCGGGCCAGCGTTGAATCGTAGCACGAGTGGTGGGAAGAGCAGGCTGCTGAGCAATATCGAGCGTATGGGCGGCGGCAGGACGCAGGAGTAGCATGTCTGGCCTGAACCGTCGACGAGCTTGACGCGGAGGGTTGTCGGAGTTCTTGGTGTGGGTTTGGAACCGGTGGGGCATACGGATGACGATTCTGAACCAGAGACTTGGTGATTGGGGCTATGAGGTGTATATCCTGGCGTTTCGGGCCGTGTGTATTGATATTGTAGTTTAGTTTATGGACGCGTGTCCGTTTACCTCCAAAGGCTTTTCATCTTGGTACAGACATACATGTTATCTACTCCATCGTCGTTCTGATGTCACCCATGCAGTCCCAATGTGTGTCCGGTCAAGTCGATACAGTATCCTCCCATGCTCATTTTTCCGCAGTTCCCTCGCCCTCCGAATCCCCTCAAAATTCGCCATTTTCTCCTTCGCAGTTGAGCATTTCCTGAGCAATGGTGCTGAGTCAGGTCATGTTCTTCCCCTGTAGCAAATTGCCTGATAAAGTTTGTTTTGTATGTCATACTATATCAAACCTCTTTCTAAGAACGTTACTGGTACATCGACATATCTTGCCCCTATGAAGCTCGTTAGCAATTGCACTAGGCCAGGCTATTGGGCAGAGACTCAGGCTGCTCAATCCTGAGTAGGGAACACTTACTTAGGAACTCGCCAAAACTTTTCGCCAGTCCGTCTAATCGGTAAGTCGAACTTATTCCGCCTTCGAGAATTCCCTTGACGACAAAATGGACAGCCAGTAGATTCGGCATCTCAAAACGCTCAATGCAATATTCCGTATTGTATTCCGTACCAAGCAATTCAATGAACTTGGAAGTGCTCAAAAGGGAACGTAGCCAGTCGTACTCGTCGGAATGACGAACCCAGAAGCCCACGTTTGCGTTTGAGCCTTTATCCCCTGATCTTGCGTGTACGATATGACCTAAAGGACCTCTTTTAGTCGGTCCGTATTTCTCGGCTTCGTAAGATATCTGAGCCTCAAGAGTTTTCTGGCCGATGAATTCCGCGGTTTTGGTTGGTGCTGCAATGTCCATAATTTTGTCTCCCAGCCTGGAACGGATCTTGAGCTGATTGTATTGCAGTTTAAAGGGCTCGTACGAAATCAGTGGCTTGGGAACAAAGGTTCGGAAATCCATGTTGCTGTGCATCCCGCAGAATCCGCCGAGTCCGTAACCACCGACGGCCCGTGCTAGAGTTGACAGAGTCTCCATCTTCTCAGCTTGCGCGAATAGGCGGAATTGGCATGTTGCCAGGGCCTGCGATGGAGCATCCGGCTGTGGGACGCCGTATTGATCTATGCGCAGTACGGCGTAGTCGGACTTGTTCGGGACATTTTCATCAATTTGCTTCTGCAGGGACGCAAGCTTTTCTGCAATGTCCAGACCGACTGCATGGAAGGATAACTCGCACTGGAAGCCAGTCCTGTAGCAGACAGCTAGCTTTGTGGTAGGAGGCGGAGGGATCCCAGTAAAGCCGGAAACATGGACCCTGTTCTTTCCAGCGGGCTTGATATCCACGTTTGTCACATCGGCAACGACGTCTGGATTCAGATATGATGGCCCTTGGATCTCGTACACTAGCTGCGCGGTGATGGTGTCGCGGCTGACCAGACCTCTGGCGCCGTCCTGGAGGAATATATCGAATGTACCATCATCGTTAATCTCAGCGACAGGATAACCTTGATTCCAGTTGTTTGGAATTGATTTGTGACCAGAGAAGTTTCCGCCTGTTGCATAGCACCCACACTCGATGCAGTGACCGGCAATGAGAGCGCCGCTTAGCTCGTCAAACGACGACTCGCTCCAGCCATGCCACCAAGCCGCCGCACCCATAACAGGACTTGCGTCGCAGCAACGACCGCAGATGACGATGTCGGCACCCGCTTCTAACGCAGCAACAATCCCTCCCATGCCTATATAGGCGTTGCAGCTGAGGATCTGGTCTTTCAGGTGAGAAAGATCGCGACCGGCGATATCAAGATGTGGGGTTTTGCCTTGCGCTTGCAATTCCGGAAGGCGCTCGAGCACGTTGTCACCCTCCACATACGCAACCTTGAGATTTATTGCATATGATTCCAACAATTTCTCGGTGGCTTCAGCGAGACCTTTTGGGTTGAGAGCCCCGCCATTGTTAATTAGCTTGATCTTCTTCTCGGCGATGATCTGAGCTGTTCCTTTGTCAAGTTGTCTGAGGAAGTTTGGTTCGTAGCCTTTTGATGGGTCTTTCGATTGTTCCAGTGCGAGCCAGGCTATATTGACTTCGGCCAGGTAATCTGCAGTTATGACATCTACTGGGCCCTCGCGGACCAATCGGCGAATAGCATCTGGACCATCACCTGAATGAAATCAACAATTTATCTTCGAAATCGGTTTCTTTTTCAACTACCTGTAGCGCCACTACTATTGGCGATGCGAACCGGCCTCTTTGACGGGGATGCCATTCTAGTCGCGCAGTATGAGGGTATCTTTTGTTGTTCAGTAATGCGAACTTCCTTTTCATGCTCCGTCGAAGTTTCCAATTTAACCCCGAAATCGAGAGTTGCCCGTCGATAGTCCATAGTTGCGCCGTTTGCGGGCGTCATTTAAATCATGCGGGTCTGAAGGGCGTCTAACATGGCCTGACTGGGAAAAGTCTGACAGCCCTTCAAACCACCCGCTCGACGTTGCCGAGGTCTATAGATGATTTTGGTACGCTTCGAACACCTGGAAGGAAATTGCTGCGCCAGTTTTGTCGCGTTGGCTACAGGGCTCGAGATTATTAGCTGTCGCCCCCTCACTCGCCTATGGCCGACTGTATCTTACAATATCAGATCTTTTCTGCCCAAACCTTTTCAACTCGCCATGTCCGCATCACCAAGTTATACAATCCAACAAGGTGCAGAGGAGATATTCCGCAGCGTGTTACTAGAGCACGACAGCCTGGGTCTGCCAGAGGAGGTCAAAGAAGCAGCAGCCAGGACCACATTCAGCAATGACGCGATATCGGATCCTTATTTTCCCACATGTCTGAAGTTCTCGGAGTCTAGCGCTGCTCTTTGGGCGCTTGTAGCTACCTATGGGAATGCCATTACGAAGACCCGATACGATCTCGAGCAAAACGTTGTTATCAACAGTGATGCCGCAAGTCTGTTTCTCCTGTCATCTGCCTTGGTAAGGGTCAACGGAAAAACCCTGCAGGATCCAGAAATAGCTTCCCGCTATATGAGATATGATCGAGGAGGAATGATGCAACCCTCACGACGTTTGTGCACGAACATCTATCCGACGAAAGATGGACGTTGGTTCCATCTGCACGGTAGCATGGATGCGACTAAGACCTTGACTATGCTTGGACTCCAGGACGGTGATTTCGACCCCAAAGATGAAGAGAAGATCATCCAAAAATACAGCGACCGAGTGAGCGAATTCGACAGTGACTGGCTCGACTTGGAAGCAAATGAGCATTATCGTCAAGCCGGAACAATCTGTCTGAAGCCAGAGGAGTACCTTGAGTCTGAGCAAGGCAGAGCTGTAGGACGGGATCCGCTGTTCCTCCTTCAAGAACAAGCCCACACCTCTCTGCCTCCCTGCCCATGGCCGCAGATGACATCAAAATCCTATCGGCCACTTGAGGGGATCAAGATGATCGACATTTCTCGTGTAATTGCGGCGCCAACCATTGCCAAATTGGCTGCCCTCTTCGGTGCAACCGTGATCCGCATCTCTTGCGATACGCAGCCAGACATGGGACCCTTGCTCGTGGATGGAAATCTCGGGAAGCGAGATGTCACGTTGAACCTTAAAACTGACCAAGGCAGGAAGGTTCTCGAAGACCTTTTAGTAGATGCTGACGTTTTGCTCGATGGGTATCGGCCCGGAGCTTTGGATCGACTGGGCTTTGGCCCTGCTTACGCATTTGAAGTCGCAAAAAGGCGAGGGAAGGGTCTTGTGTATATCCAGGAGAATTGCTACGGTCATAAAGGCCCCATGGCACATCGGAGCGGATGGCAGCAGATATCGGATTGTGTTACAGGAGTCAGCTGGCTCATGGGCGAGTTTCTTGGATTAAACGAACCTGTGGTTCCCCTGATACCAAACTCAGACTACCAGTAAGAGTCCATGTGAAACGCAACGCTTCGATTTCTATATATCTAACAGCATGCAGAACTGGACTTGTCGGCTTGCTCGGAATCTTCAACGCCCTCGATAAACGCGCCAAGAGTGGGGGAAACTACCTTGTGTCCGTCTCACTAAACCAGTACAACTCATTCCTCCTTGATCTTGGCACTTATCCAGCAGATATACAAGAGCAACTTCGCACCTTGCATCCGAACTTGAAACTGCGGCATCATGATGACATGACCCGACTTGTTGGGAAGACGATACAATCCATGGTTGGTGCTGTCCCTCAGCTGTTTAATCCCAAGCATTTCTGGAGTATGAAATCCAATCGTTTCGGTGGGCCCGAGGATGAGAGCTTGACTTTTGTGGCTCCGGCTGCCGTCTTTGGAACTACAAAGTTGAGCTATGATGTCGGTAGTTGCTTTACTGGGGCGTATGAGCCGAAGTGGCCAGTGCAAGAATGAGAATAAGAACGGGGTGTCTCATACCACTTTACCACGAAGTCATACGGGATCTGCCATGGGGCTTGTTTTCGACGCTAGTGTGTAATGATGATGGAAAAGTCAATAGATAGAATATACCTACTACACATTGAACTACGCTTCAAGGGGTATGAAAATGATACCAGGGAAAGCTCTTCATCACTCAACTCGGGTTGAGACCATCCAGTTCCTCGGATAACATCCTCGTACGGAACTAGCAAGCATTGGATGGATTCGCTAGAGCTTGAAACTAAGGAGACGAAATTCAATAAGTCGTCTGTGAATCGAACTACAGCACTTCCCTCTATGTCTTATGATACGCAAGACTACTCACTCGAGCAAGCAGACTCGGATCCTGCCAAGTAGCCACCACGAACAGAACCGCAACAATTAGGCCCACAGGTATCATCTTCGAACTGCGTTTTCCAACCCGTTGATCTTCCATCGTCTCTCCCTTTCTAAACCCAATTTTGTTCTTTACCGTGAGCTTGCCAATGTTGTTGATACTGTAAGGTGGGTATCGAAAGCCCATGAGCCGTTCCAGCCATGTTGGTGGCGCAACGATGACGCGCTTATGCGTAAAGCAGTCAAATCCATGTCTACCGTGGTAGTAGCCATAGCCAGATTCTCCAACTCCACCAAATGGAGCCGAGTGAACGCCGGCGTGCATTAGAACGTCATTGATTGTTACACCGCCAGAGTTGGTATTGCGCAGGACTGGAGGTGATAAGCGTGAGGACGTTGCGAACGAGACAGACGCCCGGCTACTTACTTTCATCGATTTCTTGTTGGTTCTTGCCAAAGATGTAAATTGCTAGAGGGTGCGGTAACCTGTCTAGTTAGTATAGGCTCGTTTTGTCTCCGCCTGGATTGACTTACGATCTGATTGTGTCGTATGCTTCTTTAGAGGTCGCTTTCATTACCGGGCAAATAGGACCAAACAGTTCATCTTCCATGAGAGAATCTGTTGAACGATCAATGCGATCCTTTAGTCTAGACGACTGACTTGCCACTCAATGACACATTCGCTACAACCGTTGGACGAATAGTCAATTTTTTGCGGTCGAGTTGGCCACCAGAAATGATCTTTCCTTTCGAACGTTTCAATATGCCGGCAAGTCTGTCGAAATTCCGTTCGTTTACTATGCGGGAAAATCCAGCACTCGTGTCACCCGATTGGAACTGTTCGTTCCAGTAAGCTAAACGTGTTAAGAACTCGTCGTAAATAATTGGATGTGTAAAAACGTGGTTGACGGAGAGGCAGACTATTATTATTGGTCAGTACTGCTCAACCCCATGCACTTCATACCATGTTGCATACTCTGTCCAGCATTGAGGAACTTCGCATATGCGATTCGTTTCGCCGCCAAGTCCACATCTGCAGACTCCGTGACGATAGCAGGGCCCTGACCTCCTAGCTCGAGTACAGTGGGTGTCAAGTGCTTAGCCGCTGCAGAAGTGATGTGCCTCGCGATCTTGCTAGATCCTGTGAAGAAAATGTGGTCAAACTTCCGCTCGAGGATATAAGCAGTTTCGGATGGTCCACCTGTAACCAGGCCGATCGCAGATGGATCCAAATATTGAGCGACGAGAGTTTGGAGCAATTTCTGAGACGCAACGGCTAACTCGGAAGGTTTCATCAAGACACAGCATCCAGCTGTGACGGCGGCGATGACAGGCTGAATTAACAGCAGGAATGGAAAATTCCAGGCTCCAATGATCAATGCCACGCCTAAAGGCTCTTTGCGAATTCGGGCTTTCCCAAACTTCCCCATAATGATTCCCGCTTCCCAGAGTTGCTCATCACTGGCCCATTCCTCCACATGGTTGATATGCTCCAAGATGTCCGACTTGATGCCGTACAGATCCGAAGCGTATGACTCGAACGGGTGTCTATTCAAATCTGCTGCGAGAGCATCAATAATTTTCTGCTCGTTGTCCTCGATCATCCACCAGATTTGTTTCAGCTGCCATTTCCGCCAACCTATCGACTTAGTCCTGCCGCTTCTGAACGTCTCTTGAAGGGTTTGATAGACCGTTTCAAACGCATCGACAGGTGTGAAGTCGGTCATCTTTGCGAGAAGCCCTATGCCGGTAATAGACGATGCGTTTAGTGAACTGGTGATGAAAGGATCGTTGAAGAAATTCAAAGGCTGGTGCTAGTATAGCAACCCGTCCAATGTAGATTGTCGATGTATTAGCATAATAGACTTGATTCCATGTAGAAGATCAAGAATGTGGGGCGGGAGGGGGGAGGGAGGTGGGGCCAGACGGCGGACATTTGTATGTCAGATAAAGTTGACGTGACCAGTTCGGCGATCGTTTGGGGCCGGTTCTGTCAGGAATTAACAGCATAGCAAGGCCCGACTCTTTTTTGAATATACTCCGTCGAGAATTCATATCTTAAGTGACCAAATACGCATCTGTAGTCTATCTTAAGATCGATGCAACAAAAGCCTCTCTTTGTTACTCCATGTGGTAAGCGATCGGATTGTCACCGGCCTACACAATGTCGCATAACGGTCAGGACCTCCTATCAAATCTGGTAATTAAGAAGTCCTCGCTAACACAATAAGTAAGACGCTCCGAAGGAACTGATTCCACAGGGTGTTGGGAGCGGACGCCACAGAAAGGGCGTACAGCGCCGTACTCTTGCACTATGGATAACATTTTCTGTTGCTGGAATAGTGTTAAATCATCAAGAAGTTTTCCCACTCTCTGCTAAATCACGAGCTGCTGCCCTCAGTCTCCTATTTCCTGGAGCTGGTTACATTGCGAGCGCCAACGTCACTGGAACAGTGTTCCTCGTCCTGACCTATCTGCTGCTGCCGTTAGCATTGTTAGCGGTGAGTACCCCAGAGCCTTGCATGATTGAGAAAGAAAGTTTGACCTGTTGTATAGTGGTTTGGGGCTGGAGGTATTCTCTTCCCAGGTCTCCTTTGGATCCTGTCTATTCCGGGAGCCTACTATGCAACAGGTGATTCGATTTTCGAGAAAGCTAGTTACGTGGCTCTTGGATTACTTATAGCATTTATGGGCTACTTCAATCGTCTCTCAAGTCGTAACCGGACAAAAGGATCTATCAAACGGAGCGCTCGAAATGCATTCATCCCATCAGAGCTTGAGAACATCGATGAAACATCTGTCGATGCGCCAAACGATGCCGACAGAGAACTGGATATTGAAGTTCTCCGAGCTGTGCAATACATTCTCGACCAAGCGAGGAGGGATAAAAATGATTGGACGGACTTTACCATCATTGATCAGTTCCAGACTGCAGCTCTCCGCTACCAGCTCTACGAGATTATATATGTCCTTGGTATATACCAGGGCATCTACACGCCTAACTTCCACGGCTATCTGTCTGCAGCAGTCCGCCAGACCATCGAAAAGTCACTCACGCCCAAGGTGTTGGGCTTTTGGAAGTGGGAGACGCTATGGGGTAAATTCCAGACAGACTTTGATCCTATCAAAGAGGACAACATTATGGTTTCGGGCTGGATACTTCAAGGTTTGATGCTCTACATCGCTAACACAGGGGACATGAGATACACGAAGCCAGGGAGCCTCAAATTTCAAGTATCCGAAAAGGCACAATATGACTACGACGTGCATTCAATAGTTGATGCTCTCGTTAGGCAATGGACCGAAAACCCATACTGCTTATTCCCATGTGAGCCGAACTGGATCTACACCCCCTGCAATCTATACGGAATAACTGGACAGGCTCTCTACGACCGCGTTTTTGGTACAACTCATACCAAAAAGCTGTTGCCAATATTTGAAGAGTCTCTCGATGCCAATTTCACAGAACAGGACGGCAGCATCATCCCAATTCGGTCCGAGCTCACTGGCTTCACGATCCCTGGCCTTTGCGGCGCTCTCACAGATTTGGTCAATGCCCTGCTCTGCCGTGGTCATCTTGACCACGTTGCACGGCGCATGTGGGCAATCTTCAGACATGAATGCGTTAGGTTCAATGAGAAAGGCGAAGTTGAGCTTGAAGGGCTTGTGGGCGCCGACAAGATGGATCCTGGTAGTTACAAACCGAGTCCGTTTGCCATATATTCTCACGTCGCCTACGTTGCAGGAGAATACGGGGACGAGAAGACAAGAAAGTCGGCAATACGCATTCTTCACAAGAATATTGGTACCCGAACGACAGAGACTGGGGCCGTCGCTTTGAAGAAGGAGGGAGCATCATTCTCCGTAAATACTGGTTTGGCGCGAGCGCATCTCCTTCGTAATGGAGATTGGAAAAACTTGGTCACAAAAGTATGTTACTCATTCACTCCAGCTTTCATGTAACACGGTCGATTTGATGCAAAGCTAACGTTCTATAGGGCCCCTCCAAGCTTGCTCTTGCTGGTCCAGTGCTAACAGAGGTTCCGTACCCGGGCGTCTTAGTGGCCAAAGCACGTTCGCACGACTCTATGGATCTGGAGCTTATCCTCTACCCATCCGCAAAGGATGGAAAGTTCACTTTCGGAGTGTCAAAGTTGGCAGCGAATGGAAGATACAAGTTCGGTGAAGGAAAGGTCGTCCATGCAGATGGACAAGGTTACGCTACATTTACTCATTTGATTGCCGGAAAAACAAAGGTCCATCTGGTTCCCATGGATTGTTAGATGTGTAATCAGATAGAATGCGAAGCTTTTGTTGTCAGGCACCTTGCGTTCTGCATGTTTTGGTTGTTCTCCTCCCGAGGTGTGTAATGTACAATTGAAGTCCTTCCTTATCGATTCCATTGACTGGGAGTTCATTGCCTAACATGGTAAAGACGTGCCATCAAAATTAAAGTCACGTTCTCTCCTGCACCCTTCACCGCCGCAAGGACAAAAGGCGGGGTGTGGGTAACTCCGCTTGACGTGTGGGTATCTCCGCGCTCGCCTAGACCAAATCCAGACAGCCTTCCGGAAGCCACGACATGTCGTTTCGTGAGTGGTGAACTTTCCTGCTGTCACTTTTTCACCGTCAGATTTTTCACACCTCGTTCTCTTCTGCGTCAAGGCGGTCACTCGTCCAAGCCGGCGTTCCGTTGATCCAGCTTTTCGTAATCCATCTAGTCGAGAAATAACGGAGAGCATTGAGTCTCTCACCAGTGTAGCCCAGTAAAAAGCATGACCTACCTGATTCGTGAAAGCCCGCCGCACAACAGTGGATACCCGATAATGAACTCTGTTAGACTTCACTGCATACTGTGTATGATATAAACGCGTCTCGACCTCACAAGTTGCTTGCTCTTAAATGGCATAAGCAGAGTAGGAGATCCACCTTCAACGCTTTACACGGCACTCTATTTAACATCCTACATCTTTTTATAAAATGGCGTTCACTTTGGGCGACCTTCTCATTTTGATCGACCGCACTCTGCTAAATCCGTGGCTATGCGCAGCGGCGACTGTAGCAGTGCATTTCCTCACTCCAGACAACAAATTTGTCGTACTGCCTAATTCAGGCCTCATTCCGTATCGACTGGCGCCTCTTACACCTTTGCTCAGACGAACCAGCTATCTGTTTGGCACGGGACTAGTGCTGCGAATCAATCGGTTCTTAAGCTGCAAAGCACTCAACAATGGTGTCCAGGCTGATTTCTCTTGGGAGAAGGAGATCATTGTTGTAACTGGAGGTTCCGGTGGCATAGGTGCCGCAGCAGCTCAAAAGCTGGCCTCTAGAGGATCTAAAGTCGTCGTAATAGACGTGCTCGCCCTGACGTTCGAAAAGTGTTAGCAATGTCCGACCTTAAAGAAATCGACCAGACCAACTGACGCATTCCCAGCGAAAAATATCTACTACTACAAGTGCGACTTAACGGACTTTGATGCTCTGCGGACAGTAGCCTCTAAGATCCGAAGGTTAGCGGATATCTCCATTATTTTCGGATCCTTGCTTACAAGTCAGTGATGTGGGAGAGCCAACGTGCGTAGTCGCAAATGCGGGTATATGTCGGGGCAAGGGAATTTTTGAGGCATCAAAGCGTGATATCGAGTTGTAAGCAGTCATTCTTCTTTATTCCCCGGACCATGCTTACGAATGAATTCGAAGGACTTTTGGCGTCAACAATCTAGGATTATTGTGGACCGCAAAGACCTTCCTTCCGGACATGGCTGCGAAAAATCACGGCCATTTTCTGGTCATCGCCTCGCAGACGGGCTACCTCGCAACAGCCGGCGTTGTTGACTACGCCGCCTCCAAAAGCGCCGCGATTGCTATCTACGAAGGATTGCAGACAGAGCTGAAACACTTTTACAAGGCGCCAGCAGTCCGGGTTTCTTGCATCTGCCCTTCGGCTGTCGACACGAAAATGTTTGCTGGCATCAAGGGTCCCTCAAACTTTCTGATGCCCCGACTGACGCCAGAAAGTGTTGCCGACACGATTGCAACTGTGCTCTGGAGTGGCCTAGCGCACAACCTGATGATTCCAGCCTTTGCATACATTAGTGCCCCTACAAGGTGTTTGCCAGAGTGGTTGCGAGTAGGAATGCAGGATGGAGGCGCAGACGTTATGACCGAGCTGAAACCACACGATCCGCTTAAGAAGTCTTGAGTTCAACCAGAGTGTCAGTGGAATGTAAATCAGTGGAATGATCCATCAGCCGACGGACTCTTGTTGAATGTGTACCTACCCCATCCCAGCATGTACCGTCTTGGGAGGATGCTCAGAGCAGATTATCCTTCTAGAACATATGTTGGCATGTTGTGTTGGTAAAGCGGGATCAAGATCTTGATCAGTTGGTTCGCTGTTAGGCGTTAAGTTTGGGCCCTTCTATTTGTATGAGACATGCCACCAGACACATCATTGAGGTGCCTACATACTATTCATATCTGTGTGGACCGTAAGGCTGTACCACGGTCCTCGCCATTCAAATTATTTACAGTTTTTCGAAGTCCACAAGCTCAGCTAAAGGCTCATGCTCCTGCTTGGGCAAGGCCTTGGTCATCCCATCTGCGCCCATCTTGCTCGATTCTACCAGTCAATTCGTATCTCCGTTTGTATCTTCCATTTCCACTAGTGCTTCTGGATGTCGACGTGTTGAGGCCCTGTTCAGGACTGCATCTTTTCATGCAAGTAAACTGACAGGCGCCGTCGCAGTAGCTCCGCAATGCCCGCCGCTCCCTTCCATCGGCAATCGCCGCGTCGCTTCATCCAAACCCTTCAGCCGTCATCGCTCGACTACCGTCTAATTCTAGAGCGCATAGCCTCATCTTCTTCAGGTAATGGAGCACTCGATCAGCCACCTTGTGGTGACTGGCTCCTAGCTTGCTATTGTGTCGTGCTAGCCTCGAGGCTGCATATGCAACCTCTAGACTGG
>TARA_R110002003_G_scaffold70_3_pt1 | contig 38550 bp, 40 predicted proteins | sample TARA_R110002003 | Tara Oceans TARA_R110002003 (sample SAMEA4396441) | marine metagenome | biome: Westerlies Biome; feature: [SRF] surface water layer (ENVO:00010504); material: water (ENVO:00002006), including particulate matter (ENVO:01000060) such as... | depth 5 m | reverse complement strand
CAGTGTTCGGCCCGGTGTTTGGCGCGGACGGCGGTGGGGTGGTACCTACGCGTGCTACGGTTGAAAAGCGGGATGTCCGTCCCGTCCCCACTGCACGCTTCATGTCGCCTCCGACTGCATACAACTCAGGTATCACAACAACGCGTGCCGCTCTGCACTCAAGTTGATGACAGCCTGTCTCGCCGCATCCCCGTGCGCCGTGTGACCACCATTGGTGGATGCGCAGCACAGCGTGGTGGTGTCTGGAGCTTGTTCACCCCAGCAAGCATGAATCGAAGTCACGGCAGGTGTGACAACGGAAACGGAGGCACGAACGGCTATCTACTGCCTCTCGTCAGCTACGAGTGAACATGACAGGGATTGCAAAAAATGACGAACGAATAAGAGTACGCCGTAAAGCCACAAAATCGGATTCTGATTCACCCCGAGCGACGACTGCTCATAACTTGGGCCCCCTTGTTCTGTTCACTCGTAGCTGATAGGAGACAGTACGTCTAGCCCGGAAGTGTTGCGAAACAACGATGCATCATCACCTCCAGGCTACCAGGTCGGTAGCGGTGACGACAAGGGGAGGATTGCGAAACGACGAGAATTCAACGCGTACGAGAAGCACGCACATCCCGACTCCGCTGATACGATGCGCAGCGCTTCGAGTATGTCTGTCGCCATTGCAGTCCCGATGTTCTCTTCGCAGTACGAGAGCAGATGCCATGCACGTCGCAGCTGAGTGCGGAAGCGAGTCGCAACTTCCAAAAAGTGACCAGCGAATAGGAAGCCTCTACAGCCAGTGGCAATCATCGGTCCCCATACATGCTTCGTACTGGACATGGCTGTCTGTCGGCTCCCGACGCGCAACGGCATCTCGATATTGAGCATTGTTCAACAGCTGTGCTGGCATTGAGAATCGTCGGCAGTGTTGTGCGGGTCCATACCGGCTCTTGTCATCCACGAACGAAAACGACAATGACCTCAAAAGCTGAGAGGTCGTGGCGAAGAGCGCTCTCTTGACCAGACGAGCTCTCTCATTTCCATCGAGAAAGGTAACCTTATTCGCTCGTCATTACTTTGTACCCTGGTCAATCTCGCTGAAGGCTGACAGAGCGGCGGCGGATGCGGGTCTATTCACCACAGAAACCGCTCCGCGCGACAGTTGATAGCCAATGATCATAGCTCGTATAAATTGCTAGCTGCAAGTGCCTGGAATCATACATGTGGTGCAACTCTCCCGCAGATCCGCTTGCAATCATGCACCAACTGGATCTAAGTCTCGCCGCCTATGGAATGGCGTTGAACTCAGCAAAAGAAGTGCACGGATCCGATATGCAAAGAGAACTCCATTAGTCCACCGACCCACAAATTCAAGTGCTCGCGCGTGGCTACGATGATGTGGACATGCAGCCTTCGGACACAGGGAGATATGCATGCAACCCTTCGTAGACATCGGAGGTTTATGCTCAGCTCCCCAGAGCAAACGGTGTATGCACCCATAGTGATACCAATGGATATCCGGGTTCGTTGGGTGATTCGCCGGCAGGACAACGCAGGTGCAGCACCTCGATGGATACATAGCGCAGGAGAGCTTGAACCAAGTCCGGTTGGATACATGCAAGCGTCAAGTTTGTCCTCACAATTGTACGAAAATGGCCGGGATCTGGCCCACCAGGTTGTACATTGTCTCATGCGCCCTTCCGGACAAGGCTTCTACTCTACTGCTTCTTTCATGGACGAGCGAACAGACAGAGGTAGCCTAGTAGTGATTACACAAATTTATCTACCTGGTTTCTCAGAGGTTTCAGGACTGCCGTCACCCAGCGCAACGGGTGTGCCATCTGCGTTGGTGTGCAACAAACGTTTCTTCCCTACGTGGGATAAGTGGACCAGTCATGCCGAGTCAATTTCGCATGTCCATCAGCGTCAGATGTTTTGATGCTGCCTGCTTGCGGTTTAGGAAAGCATGTCGAGTTTACGGTTGTGATTGAGTATGTTCGCCCGTTCGGTGGTGCCTATTCTATTAAAAGGCTGTTTCAGTAGTCAGCTACGGGTACTAAGATGAACCTCGCGTCTATCAAGACTTTTCTCGTGAAACGTGACTGCTCTTCCGCCTCATTGCTAAGCAGCGGAGTGAACGGAGATACCCTACTAGTAAGATCTGATGACTGACGTCTTCGCACGAGGCTTCGGGTGCGTCGAATGGATGACGTGCGTGCGTGTACCGTTATTCTGGGACGTGAGTAAGCGGCGAGTACCGTAAGCATGTGCCACTGTCATCTCTTTGGTACCACAGACGAGGATCAGGCACGTGACAGGCTAGTACCTCTCTCGCGAGTTCAGGTCGAGAGTGTGTAAAGCTGTATGATGCCAGTATACTTTGGAGTTGACGCTGAGGTGAGTACTGAACATGTTCATGCTGTTCCATGGCCCTCCTCCGACGCACGAGAAGGTCAAGCAAGACAATGCTGTACGCGCTAAATTGAGATGCATGCGGCTTAGTTTCCCCAAGCAATACACCTCCTGTTCATAGATGCTTCTTTTGCGTGCTTTGCCGAAGATTCGAGCGTACAGACATAGCGGCGACTGAGTATGTTTGTCCACGGTGTGAGCGGGTCAGGCAGTTCTACGCAGAATGTCCCCATTCTGGCACTCTGCAACCATGCTTCGGAATACTCTCAGGTAAACATAGGGCAATCTGCCGCGCAGAAAACTACTACACTGGTGGAAGTGCATTCAAATACCCTCGCGCCTGGTATACCAACTCAAGCATGTCGTCAGATACTCAGCAACTGTACAATCTGACGACTGCCGCGATATCGTATATGGGGCTCTCATCGCTCAGGTAGTCTCACCTTGCTAGGCAAGTATAGACGAATTGTCCCAAGGCCATGTGAGAACATCCAGACGTCGTTCTTGTCTCACAATTCACAAAGGAGCGGCTTCTGGCGTTGTGTATGAGCGTCCTAGGAGATCATCGCATGTGATCACAGCCGCCGTCTGTACACATCGTTCGAGTATGGCACGTTTCCATGCGACGTTGTATCGACCGCCGTCTATGTATTATCCGCGGGTACTCGTTGTGTTTGGTGAAGCTCGCATCGACGGCCGAGGTCTGGGTGCCAGGAGAGTGGGAGATGTCGCTGATCCCCTCGAAGCGAACGGTCGCAGTGCACCATTACACTTGTGGCGTCCTTGATGCATTGCAAGCTCGATCCAATGGCGCTTGTATCTTGACTTCTGTGTGCTTCCGCTCAAAAGATCGGCTATATGCTCAACAGTCTCGACAGACGCATCTTTCAAGTGTGAGTTCGCCGATTTACGTGCGCTACATCGGCGGAGTGCGAAATAACCGTGGTCGCGGCGATGTGCTCTTATTCGATTTAAGGCTTGCGGGACGTACTGTTTGTGGTACCCCCAGGCTTGCTCCACAGCTTGGTTCAGAGACGCAGACCGAGGAGTGTGTAGTAATTGCTCAGCCTTGGCGCCTCACTCATTCGGGCGATATTGTGCTGTCAGCTTTGCGGCCCAAAGAGAAAACCCAGAACTTGACCAGAGGATGTCTGTGGACGGCAACTCAATCCACGAAGGTATGCAGCCTCCAACATCGAACCCTGCCATTGCCCATCTTACCCCTCAAGCGACGTTGGGGAAAGGGTGAGAAACGGTTGCGGACCCGCTGCGGAAATTGTCTTTTCGCCATCTCGCCTCGAGAAGCATGTGGGAGCCGGAGTCTGGCCCGGACACGCTTCTAAATCTTATCACTAATCGGCTTTTCGAAAAGGACACTTGAGACTGTCCATGAGACAAATCTCGAGAAACTCGCAATCACTCTTTATTTAGCTTCTCGGTCACTGCAAAACTGTTCCACACTTGTCGGTCCTGGGTAACCTAGCCATGCTTTCTGAGGTGGGCTGGCAAGTTCTCAGCGTGAGAACACAGCACAGCATGTCAATGCTTCAGGCAAGAGCACGTTGCTATTAGCATTCGCTCACCCAAATGCAGCGGCAGTCTAGTTGCTTTCAAAGTTTGTTCTGCCATGGATGGTCAGCGCTCCCAGAATCCTTGGACAACGCAGATGGGGTGAAGCGGAACTGTGACTACCAGCACAATTGAACCTCCAGGCCGGAGGCAACAACGTAAGCGATCAGCTGACCCTGGCATAGCTGCCACTGCTGTTCGCTTGCCACATCGCCGTACCGGACGAGATGCCGACCGCACTTGGCAAGGGCATTTCCATAGGTTTGAGACCACATCTTCAGCATAGGGCAAATGAGTACTGGAAGCTGCCTCGCCGGAGTGAGTCGGCTCACCCCTGTGGTCAGCCAACGGGGCTTGACGGAACTTGGTGCACGCGAGACCTTCAGACACACCCGTCCCTTGCGGCCCATCCCAGGCTGCAATTCGACTTCGTGCTTAGTTGCCCGGAGTTCCGGTACTGTTTTGCATGCGATCGGCACAATTATCAACCACTGGGAGTCGCGTTCGTTTCCACCGAACCCGTATCGCTGATGAGAATGTGAGCAGCTGGGGCATCTCCAGGGGCCCTACATCCCCTTTACACCAGATCGAGGTGTGATTGGGCAGAGTCGGCCGCCCTCGTGTGCTGCGGAGACTGCAAGACGCAAACGCGACGATTAGCTTGGTCGTAGACCCTGCGATTGGGGCTTGCTAATATTAGGGCTTGAGGCATGGAAACAGGATTGGTCTTCGCAAGCAGCTTCCGCACCGATGCATAGATTTGTGTGCTCGAATGCATGCAATCGATGCTTCCGTATCCGACAGAGGGGGATTTCTTGTCCAGGAGCATCCGTAGAACTGCTCGTTCTATCGAAAGGTATCAACTGCGACAAGGACGCCGCTGCGCATGCGACTGGCCTTACCAGGTTGGTTGGTGGCTGTTCATCGCCTCCTGCCTCTTTCACACTTAGCTCAAGAGGCAAACTTCTTACGGACAGGAATCGTTCGTGAGTCTCATATGCAGCGCGTAGAATTGTATGAGCTTGGGTCTTTGGTGAGACATCGCAAGCTAGGTACTGACAAATAAGACCTAGGTAGAATTGCCACTCTGGAATTGCATGAGCGGACTGTAGCCTGCCATGAGCCTCTAAACATTACAGCTTGTCAGGATCTACAAGCCTGATCAATAAACATCGCATTGTCTCTGTACTGCCACAAGATTAGTCCCGGAAAAGCCATGCTTTTTGAGAAGCAGGCACCTCTCAACCGTGTGACTGGTGAGACAAAAGCTAAAGTCGATCTACTGTATAGTCAAAAGTGTCTGATTCATGGCACTTAGCAGTGCTGAGTAAGAGGCTTGCGACCGGCTGCGCACCTGCACTTCGTCATAAACGTTTCGAGGTTCGGCTGGCAAATCGGCATCGTGTGCGTACACCATGCGCTATACGCCTCTTGCAACCAAGAGATTTGGAATTGGGCTGTACACAGGTGCTGTAGCTGGTCGCGCCACGATGGTGAAGCAATAGGGAATGGCGTGGCCGATGGCCGTTCCTGCCGCTCTTTCGGAGGTAAGCGGCACCATCCCGAAGAGGTCATCTTCTTACCCGTCCAGAGGGTAAAGAGAGGCCCGTAAAGGAAGCTTCCAAATAAGATCGTGTGGTTCAGCGTGATTCAAGTCGTGACTGTGAAAGAGCGGAGTGAGATTGAAGTCGCGCGTGCTTATGCAGCAGTAGCCCCTCTTGTCATTGGCGGGCGTGCGTTAACCGTATTTAGCGTAGCTTGGACCACCGCGCATTTGTCGACCTTCGGTGCCACAATTTGGGTTTCTCATCCATCACTCGCGTCGTCCAGTGCATCGCCATGCAGCGGCGCCGCTCGCCACTACTGCGGCGCCCGGCAGCCTCGCCTTCAACATCGCTGCGCCGCTCCTCACGTGGCCACTCATTCATCCACGGATCAAGCTCGGGTCGGAGCGTTGACGAGATGATTCAGCCACGGACGCGCTTGACTAGGTCGAATGCGGCAAAAAATAATCGCGAACGCTGGCCGAGCGACCGGTGCAGTAGAATTCGCATCTTGTTCTCGGCTTCCAATGAAAGACGGGAGCTTGCTAGCACAACACTCGGCCATTGACCTGGACCCCCTGATGCTCACATCACCTCTGCTATGCGGCGAAATTAAGGTTAAGGTTGCCTGCGGCAGGATTGATTTTTGCACTCGCTTGCCTCCGCCATTCTGACCAGTTGCTATTCTTGTATTCCTTAATCAGCCGGCCAGGAAAAGGACGACAGGGAACACGCAATCCTGTTTCGGTTAGCTACCATCCTCGCAGGTCGAGCCTGTGGTCTGTTTACTGTACCATGTAACCTTGGCCATCCATGATTGCTACTGATTCCTCCCGTAAAAGCAAGCCTCTGCCAACTGTTCTGGTGCATACTGCTTTTCATATCCTTGGTTTCGCAGTGCGGCTGGCGCAATGATTTCACCATCCACTCTTCACTCTCAACCTGTTTCAAAATCTGGTCGACAATCTAGACGAGCAGAGGAAGGCGAGGAGCTCGGGAAGAAGCCGAAGAAGGTGAACAGCGAGATTCGCAAACAGCAGAACAGGATAGCCTCCAGGAATTATAGTGAGTCCTCCTCGAGGCTTCCATACACTTGACGTACTGTACTAAGATGCTATGCGATACAGGAGAGAAGCGGAAGCAGAAGCTTCGATACCTTCAGCAGTTGATCAAAGATGGATCGAACGACGAGCAGACACCAGAACCGTCACCGCAACAACACGAAGCGCATCTTCGGCCATTGTCAGCGGACTACGAGGCCGGACCGAGCTCATCACCCTTCATGCTACATTCGAATAGGGACTTCACGCCCGTGACTGCAAGTAGCACGGCTGCGCTGGGCCACGGCCTCGTAGCTAGCACTGCTCCACTTGATGCCCATATACTCCCAACCACACCTGCGTACCCCCCTTTCGCGTCGCCCTGGAGCAGCCCGGTTTACGATCCACCTCCCCCAGCAAACATGACTTGGGGCATACCGACGTGGGCACCTGTAGAATATTCCCCCCGACCGACTCCACGGTCAGATAATTTCCCTCTCTCGCCGCCAATAGGCCAGATGTTCTTCGAACAAGCTAGTGGTACTTATCACCCACCTCGACAAATTGCTCTGAACTCAGACCATTATGGTCTCGCTTCAACATACGGGCACTACAACGACGGGCCACAAAACCAGACGCCCGGCATATCTAACGTGAGTCTGCCTGCTTCCTCCTCACATTTCCAGGGCCACTTTCCTGGACCGCATTGAGACTCATCTTTCTTTGCAGGTACACTTTGCACCTCGTTACGTCAGAGAAACCGCTAATGCATATCGTAGTACTTCCTCCACGTCCAACCTCAGGCTCTCAACCGTGCCGTGTACATCTGAAGAGCCGATGAGACTTCCCCCTTAGTGCTATACTACCGTGTTTGACGCGGCCGTAAAAGGCGATGAACCGACAGTCCGCTAGACCAGATGAGGCATGCTGGAGCGAGAACACATCTGGGGCACATGGGGGCGGATAGCGCCCCGTTCAGGAGCGTCTAGAAAGGTTACATTGAGCTGGGCCGCTCCTTCAACCAACCACACGCGCATGCTGGGAGTGACGACTTAGGTTTCACTTATTCCACTGTGGGTAAGTTACCGAAATTGGCAGCCCGAAGTACGTTGCTGTCGAGCTTACGCCAAGCACACGGGCGCGCATGGACGCTAACAACATGGACTACCTCGGCCGCTCACGTCGCTTGAACGCTAGTGCACACCACGTGCCGCTCACTCGGAACCAAGTTCCGCTGTTCAAAGACCTCGTTGTTCGAATCTGTCACCACGATCAGTCTTCTCTCGACACTAGAAAAAGTTGGCACTATCACGAGATGTACCGGTATCCTTCCTGACTCAGCTTACCTATCGCGTCCACCCAGGGACCGCCCTGTGTCTACGTACCCATTTCCCATTTCTTGTTAGAACATCATGCTGAGCAGCTGAGACCGGCTCAGGCATTGAGCCTGATCTCCGCAGAACTCCGTTCGACTACGATATATCGCTCACCTTCACAGCGGAGACTTACCACCAGTGCGCTCGTTCATTACCAGCCGACGAGGCTTTGTCTCCCTGACCTGCGATTTTCTGAAACGAAAGCCACTTCAATTTCGCCGATGGTCATTCCCTTTAAACCTCGAAGCTCGACTTGACAGTTGAAGCACACGAATGTTCGCGGCACCCTGACACCTGTTGCCCGAGGAGCGTACATGTCACTGCCACGAACACGATATACGGGTGTTCGCTATGCAATGTCGACTGTCACACAAATGTCGATGTGCATCACTCCAATACTTCGACCCATCTTGCTTCCCTCCTTAGACTCAGACTACAGATGACGGAAGGTCGACGACGCTTGTCAACCCTCATCGACACCCAGGTGCTGACTGAACGATTGCTCGCGACTCCATCTTTTTCTCCCCGTTTACCGCTGTAGACATGCGATCCTCCAGACAAAACCTCCCTGCAACTTTCCGTCGTCTCGGCGCCTGTGTAAAGTTCAAATGTTCTGTCAGCCCTCGTCGCTAATTGCGAACCGCGTTTGAGTTCTCCAAGGCCTCAGCTAGAGGACTCGCGTAAATAGACAGGTCTATCTTAGGAAACCGAGCTTCCTTCGCAGCTCTTCTATCGGTCGTCCTCTAGAGCACGCATTATCAGCTCCAACAGACTGCCTGCCCCCGCTCCTGCTCATCTTCACGAGGCGCATTCGACGTGCCTTGCACAAGATTACGGTGTCGCGATGACGGACTAGAAGGGCATACCGGCGGTAAATTTGGCACCGGGTTTCGGTGTGCGGTGCTCGATATCAAGCCACTGCTGTAAGGACACACGTTCGGCAACGGAAACTGTGCATAGCGCATTCGCCCGACCAGCCCACGAGGTGGCACTTGTGCGGCTGCCGGAATGTAAGCATTCCGCGGTAGTTCAACTGGCTGAGCTCGGAGCGGACCACTAGTGCACCGAAACCCCGCATTTACCACGATGCGCTCTGGATAAGAACGACCCCAGACCGCTATGAACGATCCTTCATAGTCTCTCTAATAGTCTAAACACCAAGCCACGATAATGTCACGCCCAAGCTTCGATCCAGCATACAAAATAGCAGGAGGCTATCCAGGATCGCCCGAAGTAGCGGAAGTGAACACTTTACGCAAAAACATCAACGCCGGCACTGCCCAGACCGTACTTGCCAACTTCCCTAGTCTCACTTGCGAGGATGTCAACATCCCGGGTATCAGAGATCTTGGTGGGGAGCCTGTCACGATCGCAATCTTCCAAACCAAGACCTCTACCAGCAAGAGCAGAGCCTTGATACTGTACGCTCACGGTGGTGGTCAAATAGCCGGCAACCGCTTCTTTGGGCCGGACCAGTTATTTGGCGTTCTACCTGTGAACGACGACTTTGTCCTCGCGTCTGTAGAGTACAGACTCGCTCCTGAACACCCTGCCCCAGCTGGCGCACACGACTTCTACGCCGCGGCTGTCTATTTGACAGAGCATGCTGCCGACTTTGGAATCGATCCTTCGAAGATCCTGGTTTATGGCCTCTCTGGTGGAGCAGCGCCTGTCGCCACGTCGTGTCTGCTTGCCAGAGAGCGAGGATATCCATCGCTCCATGCCGCGCTGCTGTCGTTTCCGATGTTGGATGATCGCGATTATTATCCTTCGCACGAGCAGTTTCAAACTGGAGCTTTGTGGTGTGGTAAGCAAAACAGACTGGCATGGGACATGGTACTGGGTCAAGACCGGGACGCGCCGACTGAGCTGCAGGTACCGGGTAGAGCAGCTGATCTGTCCAGATTGCCACCATTGTTTGTTGATGTAGGCGAGTGTGAGGTGTTTCGGGATAGCGCTGTCGCATACGCGAGTCAGATCTGGAGATCAGGCGGTTCGTGCGAGCTTCATGTCTGGCCGGGAATGTATCATGCGGGGGCGCATGTCGAGCCCGAGGTTCCAGTCAGTCAGGCCGCGATTGCTGCGGAGCGAAATTTCATCGAGCTTGCGTTGGGCTTCAAGAAGAATACTTCTGGTGTTGTGCGAGATGTCTTGCAGGCTTCCTTGTAACTCACCTGTAAAAATGCGGAATCATTCGCAGTGGAAATCGGCATTAGTAACACTTGCCGCGGTACTTTGAACCCTGTGAAAGTGCACGTCCCTCCACACTAACCTTTTCTATCTGCGTAAGGGACGTTCTAGCGAGACAGACTTCCTTTGCCAGTCACCTATGCTCAGTCGCGCGAGATGGTATGACGCATGCCGGTAATAGTCGGACGGCACTAATCATTTCAAGGATGATCTGAATCCAATTGCATGCGAGTCGTGTCGGTCAAAGAAATGCAAATGCGATCGCAAGCTGTTCGTTTTGACGCAGACGTCACCTTTGTACATTGCTGACAGTCACAGTCCGTCATGCTCCCAATGCCAGTCCTCCCCAGGCTTATGCCGGTACCAGGAAGGTGGTAAGCGGGGCCTTCCTGCAGCATATATGATCAGCCTTGAGAGTCGGTTGCGAGACACAGAAAACGCCCTCTACGCATCTCTTCGGACTCTTTGGAAACAGAGCAATCAATCGTCGCCATCGCTTCATGTTATGGTTGCTGACTTGACGGTACCGAGAACTCAACGCTCGAAAGCCGAGAAGCAGAGAGAGTGGGAGCAGTCTCCGCTGCGTACGGACGAAGACATTGTCGCGTGGTTTGAGCAAATGGAAAAGCACTGCGGCGGAAGTGACTCAAAACACGCAGTATCGACCGACAAGATAGTCTCAGCTCCTAGCATGGATGATATGCTTTCGACTACGCCCATCCACGGCGATGTCGGACCACACGAAGATGTGATCGAGCAACTTCGAAATTGCAGACAACCAGCGGCGCCGAATGTCTCGCCTTCAGTCCCTAGCTCCCACATCTGGTGCGACAACTACTTCTGATTGCAGAGGCGCAAAGCTCGGAAAGCACATCAGACCCCCGGGTCCGGTGCTGAGTCATGCGAGCTTAAGCGGGGTTTCTTCCTCCGCACACCTCCCAGATGTCGCCCAGGGCGAACGCTTCACCACTCAGCCCGGACAAGCATGTGGCACAGCGATTCGATATATCCATGGTGATTACAGGCGACGAAGCACTGGATATGGAGCCTACTTTTGAAGGCGAGCCGCCCCACAAGCGGCGCCGCAGTTCAGCGCCGCTGCATCGTGAGGTGGGACTGATGCGCCTCCCTGGAGACAAGTTTTCTGGATTCGTCGGTAGCGCTAGTGGCATCTACTTCATCAGGAGCGTGTATGGAGCGATCCACGCAAACGAAACCACATCGCCGGCTCACATGGAGACCCCAGGAAGTGATGTCGTACCTGGGGAAGATGACCATCTCTCTGCAGCCCAAGCTAATACTTCAGATCATTTGTGGAGAGCTGCTGAGGTTGATTCACGGTCAAGGGTGCAATTCGCATTCAGTGAGCTTGTCGAATGGACTGGAAGCTATTTTGCCAATTGGCATCCCCTCTACCCCTTCCTGCATGCACCGACCGTACTGGATTATTTCCAGACGATATCGCTGAACGACCTAGGACCAACATATGCCGTATCGGATTTTCGACTGATTATACTCAGATCGATCATGTCCATATCGCTTGCCGACCATCGCCAGAGTCACAGCCGAGCACATGGGCGCTATCCGATTCATCTTATCTTCCACTCGTACGATGATGCAGTCAACAGTCTACATGACGTTCTGTCGAAGCCTACATCTGTTCTCGGACTTCAGGCTGCCATCAGTGTCCAGCTCTTCCTGGTGTCGATGCTCCGTTTGAATGCTGCATCACGTCTGGGCGGCCTCATTAGTCGGATGGCGTTCCAGCTTGGACTCCACCGCTGCGCAGCCCGGTTCTCTTCTTTCTCCGTCGACGACAAGCTACTTCGCCAGCGTGTGTTCTGGTCGCTGTACGCTATCGATCGCTTCATCTGCCAATCTATGGGTCTTCCATTGGGCGTCGCAGACGACGATGTGGATGTGTGCTTCCCAACGGCTGAAGTCCATGCAAGCGAGACGAAGCTACCTGCAGGTATGAAAGCCTGATGAGTGTTTGGATATATCACTTACAGCGACAGACCCCAATTTGCTCCTTCTAGACTTCGTTGCTCGCGAATCGCGATTACGTGGAGAAATCATCGAGCTGCGCAACAAGTCGATCGGATACGTACACAAAGACCCCAACAAGGCGACCGCCATCAGTGCTAAGCTCGCTCAGTGGTGGAATAGGGTCGAAAGCTTGGGCGATGCAGAAGAAGAATGTGGCATATCACCATACCATCTGATCATTCTCACATTACTCAAACACGAATCCATCATCTCGTTGCACCGGCCAGTTCTAGCTGCTTCTCGCCGTGGTGCGGAATATGACGCCGCTCTTCACCTTTGTATCGGATCTGCTAGATCTATCATCACAATCCTTCACAAAGCCATCAATACAACCACTCAAGCACACGGACAAATGACTTTATTGTGGCCTTCGTGCACGTGGGCGGTCTGGATAAGTACATTCATTCTCTTTTACGCTGCTAGTGGTGACTACTTATCACACGAGGATGCAACGAGGTAAGCGAACATAGGTCTTAGTGGATGATAGCTGACATTGTCCAAAGACTGGCTGATCGAAGCCTGAAGGTGCTCCAGCATCTTGCGCGGCGTGGTAGCAACTGGCCAGAAGCAAGCGCTGCTGCTATACGGGATTTACGGCATAAACTAGTAGGACGACGAAACGATCAAGGTCATGCAGCATTTGATACTGCGTGGCGCCGCGAAGGCCGATCGGCACAGAACGCAGCCTTCGATTCGGCTCCGACGACAACGCAAGCAGCAATATCCTCAGGTGGCACAGTACGATATCCTTCTCACATCGCTGTGCATGGACTTTCTGAGATGGCCCAGGCCAACGATCGAGCGAACGCTAGACCATCTGCGTCCGGCGGAATTGAGTTCCCAGCTCCCTCGCACGATGCGGCTACCGACGTAATGCGGCAACACAGCGCTCTATATGAGAGCGATGACGATGTGTTCAATGTTTTCATAAATGAGAATTATCCTCTTGATCAGAATTTCAGCGCAGGAATCTCACAGAATCCGGACCCTTTCTCAGGATTTGACATTCCGTTCTGGTTCGATCAAGATCAGCACTGGGATATATTTCAGGAATTTAATTGAGACCCAATACGACATTGGTTGTGGTCTAGACAATGCATACCTAACATAAACGGCAACACTGCGATGGTGTTGTCCAGAAGCCGCAGGGCACGTAGGCCGCATCCGGTGTTTCTTTCTCCGGCCGACCCCCACATGCTCGCGTGAAGACGCTCCACTTGCCACCCCACAAAATCATGACATCGACACGAACAAGGGTCAAGAAGCGGACATACTTAGGCCGCACCACGTGAGTTGATCGCAAGATGGATATTGCACATCCGAGCATCCTGCAAACACTCACAACAACAACTCCCATTCATCGTATATCCGATCGCCACGCACGATCACACAACATGTCTCCCATTGCCACTCAGCGTATACACTCCATCGCTACCATTGGAGCCGATGGCATTGGCCCCGAGGTCGTCAGCGCTGGCGTGCAAGTCTTGCGACAGCTCGCGCAACTTGACGGCACATTCGATCTGGAATTCAAGGACTATGATTGGAGCTCAGACCTGTACAAAAAGACAGGCCAGTACATCCCAGAAGGCGGGCTTGAGGAATTAAGGAAGCACGATGCTATCCTGTTCGGGGCTGTTGGAGCGCCTGGTGGGTCAATTTCATGTCAATTCGTGCTCGCCGGGGCTTACTAACGTCGAGTTAGATGTGCCAGATCACATTTCCCTCTGGGGATTGCGCTTGGCCATATGCCAACCGCTGCAGCAATTCGCTAACGTTCGACCAACCAAGATCTTCCGTGGCGCTGAATCGCCTCTACGAAGAGCCGAGCACGGTGACTTGGATTGGGTCATCGTTCGTGAAAATTCCGAGGGCGAGTACGCTGGTCAAGGTGGCCGATCGCATCGTGGTCAACCATGGGAAGTCGCAACAGAAGTCGCCATTTTCACGCGTCACGGCGTCGAACGACTTATCCGCTTCGCATTTGAGATTGCGCAGAAACGGCCGAGGAAGTTCTTAACTGTGGTGACCAAGAGCAATGCTCAACGTAACGGTATGGTCCTGTGGGACGAGGTTGCAGCGGAGATTGCGAAGGAGTTTCCCGATGTCAAGTGGGATAAGATGCTGGTGGATGCGATGACATGCCGTATGGTGCTCGACCCGAAGTCACTTGATACCATTGTCGCAACGAACCTGGTAAGTCTAGCCCCGTTGCTTTGGCAAGAACACTGCTCATAATCACAGCACGCCGACATTCTCTCCGATCTGGCCGCGGCACTAGCTGGCTCCATTGGCATTGCACCCACAAGCAATCTTGATCCTACTCGCAAAAACCCCTCAATGTTCGAGCCTATCCATGGCTCGGCATTCGATATCACTGGCAAGGGCATTGCGAACCCAGTAGCTACTTTCTGGACCGCGTCAGAAATGCTCGTTTGGCTTGGTGAAAAGGAGGCGGCAAAGAAGCTTATGGACAGTGTGGAAGCAGTTACCGAACGAGGTGTGCGAACGCGCGATCTTGGCGGGAAGGCAGGGACGCAAGAAGTCACTGATGCGGTGTGTGCAGAGTTGGAGAGGATGTACAAAGGCTCAAGAAAGCAGAGCTAGGTCTTTCAAAATTATGGCGCATAATCGAGCCTCAATGTCCTCTAGGTATTTCCAAACGCCGAATAGACCCCCAAAACGCGTGCCGGAGGATACTCGACGCCAAGGCGGTGCCAGGCTTGAAAGCCGACGATACATCAAAGGATGCCTGGCTACCTTGGATAGCAATCGCCTCCTTGTCGTTCGTAGGCCAGTATGCGGTGAACTCGAGGTGGCGATCGATGACCGTCATCTCAATGCGCAGCGTAGCCTCGTAGCGCTCTTCCCCATGATCCGTGTCCGGAGGAACGAACATCTGGATACGAGTCTTCAGGTGGGTGACATCGAACTCCACGTGTCCGAACTCAGTGGTCTTGCCTACCACATAGGTCAGCTTCATGTATGTACTGATTGTATTTAGGACAGGACCATACCTCGATTCTTGATGTGGCTGCGCGTGAAATAATCCTCGGTACAGGTATCGGAAGCGTAAAGCACCTCCTTGGCGACCCACACTTCAGCATTTGCGCTGAAGACGTGCATACTCTCGAAGCTGAAGCGGTGAAAAGGCTTGAGTACCCTTTCCCTAGGACTCTGTCAGCATCATAGCGTCGTGGGAGAACGTGAGAAGAGTGTACTTACAACCTTGATGATCCACTTGATCGTCCTCATAATGTAGTCCTCATTGGAAAGATCAGAAGGAGTCGCTCTCTGAGCGAGTACCTCACTGGAGGACCCGTACACTGGGTCAACTGGTACGTGGTAGAGGATGCCGATGCTGCGATACGGCACGCGTCGGGGTCCGTTGCTCTTGTTCAAGGCACGCTTGAAGGCTCCGACTGCTACGCCTGTCGCACTGCGGTTTTGCGGTGAGGCTCTCAGCTGGACTTTGGTGCCGTATTGGTTGCTGACACTGCTCAAACTTGCATTCAAATAGCGCTTGAGCGCGGGAGAGTCACCGAAACCACCTACAAGCACCACCTTGTTCACGTCGATATTGTTGTCTCGCGCATATTTGAGCTGTGCCAGCATAAGCCCATCAATAGTGTCGAAGGACACTTGGAACAGAGTGCGAAGATGGTCACTCGGAGAGGTTGTCAGAACTGACGTCTCAGACCTCGAACTCGCGCAAGCGCAAGTCACCACCGATGACAGCAGGAACTCCTGCAAGACGTACCGCGAAATGACTGTTGATGATTCAGATACGCCCTATGGCAAAGAACAAGAGGACGCAACTGATGATGAATACGCCGCACGACCTACCAACAAGAAACGTAAGACAAGCCATCTTGTCTCAGGTCCATCCTCGCAGCAACAGCGCAAGACCGCGGCTCCGACGACCTCCAAGGTCTCTCGTAGGCGGACAGCGCCGCAGGAACTCCAGATGGAAACAAAGCCAGCGCCGTCTCGAAAACGAAAAGCTGCTCCGGCCGAGGTCATTGATCTCAGTAACGCCGCCCCACCGCCGCCTAAGCGAAAAGCTACGATGAGGCATATGACCGCAAGAACACCGGCTACCGGTGAAGGTCAAGCCACGCGCCACCAGCCCCAATCAGAGGCGCACGTTTCACATGTTCAGAACGCGCCGTTGCAGTCTCAAGAGACACTTCCAGCTCAACCTCCAAAGATGCATCCGTCGAAGCTGCCGTCGAGGGTTCAGGACCTTCATCCCGTACGAGTGCAGCCTTCCGGAGAAATTGATCCCTCGACAACGGCAGAAGATCTCATAGCACGAGGTATGGTCAAGGACTTAGCCCAAGTGGTTGGTATCCTGTTGGCCCGACTCGCCCTTCGGGGCTGGAGTTGGCGCTCGCTGGTGGCTGTGGTCGAGGGCACTGTTGTTCTCTGGACTGCTGTTTATCCTTGGTCGAGTCTTTTCCTTGTTGCGTGCTTTCCTAGGGTCGTGATATCAAGTGCGATTGCCGCGACAAGCATGGCTGTCAATGTAAATTAGGGGTCTTCTACCACCAATGCTTTGCTACAAGTTGGGCCGTCGCATGGGTGCCAGTGAAGAATTTCTGGTGAAGGCATCGTGATACTCGAGGCAGACAATTATCCATCCGTAGCGATTGATCCAACGACGCCTGACGTCGGCGCGCTCGGACCGAATCCCAACCCAATGCTAGCGGCCAAGACAGCTCACCAGCCTCGCTCCTGGGGGATTACGCAGCTGCTTTTCCGTCACACACCCGCGCATTGCCACTACACCGCCGCAATCACACAGTCTGGGCGACCCCTCGCACTCTTAGACACAGACACCGCCCACCGCATCCCATCCCTCGTTTGCCAAGCGAGCGTCTCCATCTCCGTCTCCGGTCGACGTCACCCGCTGCGCTACGAAGCATACCGTAGCTTCCTCCGCCTCATCGTCTCGACCGGGCCTACCACACGGCACCGCCTCCACCACCTCTCTCGCACCAGGCGCGCATACTGTGTGCGCTCTCCTCCGGCCGCCACCATGTCCAAGGTCGTCAGAAGCGTAAAGGTACGCGGCCTCGGTGCACGGCGACGAGCCACACGCACTAACTGGTGCCGCAGAATGTCACGAAGGGCTATTCGGCGGTCGAGGTCAAGGTGCGCAATGGTACGCGACGCTCGCATCAAGCATTGGCAGCTCCGACTAACCATGGCAGCGACCAGCAATGACCCGTGGGGCCCCGTGGGCTCCGACATGGCCGAGATCGCGCAAATCACCTTCAACAAGTAGGGCACGGCGTGCATGTTTGGAAGCTGCGCTAACGGCTGCCTCAGCTCGACCGACTTCTATCAGGTCATGGACATGCTCGACAAGCGACTCAACGACAAGGGAAAGAACTGGCGCCACGTCTTGAAGTCGCTCAAGGTGCTCGACTACTGCTTACACGAGGGCTCGGAGCTCGTCGTGACGTGGGCGCGGAAGAACATCTACATCATCAAGACTCTGCGCGAGTTTCAGTACATTGACGAAGAGGGCCGCGATGTCGGTCAGAATGGTAGGCCCATTGTGCACGCGGCGTCCGGGCAAAGCTAACAGAAACGCAGTGCGGATGGCGGCCAAGGAATTGACGTCTCTGATCATGGACGAGGAGCGACTGCGTGCCGAACGGGCCGACCGAAAGTCGTGGAAATCGCGCGTAACAGGCATTGAGGAATACCCGGGCTCCCACATTGGCGCTCACAACGGAGAGGGCTCAGCACGGCGCCCCCAGGAGCGAGAACAGCGCCGCAACCGCAGGACCGAGGAGGAGGATCTGGAGCTAAGGCTGGCCCTGGAGGCAAGCAAGAACGAGGCCGAAGAAGAGAAGAAACGCAGGCAGCGAACCACCGCAGCCGATGGCGATGACGACGACCTGGCAAAGGCGATCAAGCTGAGTAAAGAAGAGGAAGAGTTGCGTCGCAAGGAGCTGGAGCAGACCAATGCCGACCTTCTCTTTGGCGATGCGCAGGCACAGCCAACCTCCTATCAACCCACAGGCAACAACCAAGGATATCAGCAGCAAGGCCAGGTGGACTGGTTTGGTAATCTCATGGACCAGAATCAACAGCAGCCACAAAATACCGGGTTCCTCAACAATGCGTACTCGCAACCCACAGGAATGCAGCCTCAACAGACGAGCTTCCAGAACGGCTTCGGTGGCTACGGAGGCTTCCAACAACAGCAGCAACCCACTGGCTATGACCAGTTTGGCAATCAGCCCCAGCAGTACATGCAGCCTCCGCAGACACTTCAACCACAGCAGACCTCGTTCAACATGAACAACCCGTACGGTCAGTTCGGTGGGTTCGGCGACGCGAATCAGCAACAGCAACAGCCTCTCCAGCAGCAAGATACGGTCCAGCCTGGCAGCCACAATCCATGGGCGTCCAACAAACCCCAAGAGTCGCTCATGCCACAACCCACAGGCTCCAACAACCCCTTTGCTTCATCGTTTAATCGACCGCAGCCCACGCAGGCGCAAACTCAGCCCACACTTAGCACTTTGCACGAGCAAAAGACGCAGACACAGTTCAACAATACCTCTTTCAACCCGCCAGTATCGTTCTCGCCACAACAGCCTGCACCTTTTGCGACGCCTCAACAAGCGCAGCCGCCGAAGGAGATGGACCCGCACGCTGCCAGGCTCAACTCGTTATTGGCCACTGGAGAAGGCCAGGATACGTTCGGCAACGTCGGCAACCTCCGTATCCCCGCTCAACATACAGCACCTGGCACATTTGTCAACTCGGCTGGTGCGGGACTGAATCGCGTCAATGCCAATGCCACGGGCAACAACCCGTTCCTTAACTCGCAGTTCACCGGATTGCCACAGCAAAATCGACTAGCCCCTGCGCAAACTGGGCCTGTAGGCAACTTTGGTGCCAACCCGTACGGAACCGCAAACCCATTTGGCGGTGCGCAGCAGCAGCAACGGCAGCCCGGGAGCAACAACCTCATAGACTTATAAGCGGCGCAGGTTGAATGTGTCGTTTGCTGTTCGTCTGCTCGATTACCATTATCAAGCGTTCTTCGGTCTCTTGTTCGTCACCCTATCATTGAGCAGGGAAGATGCCTCAAAAGCACTTCGCGGTTACTGGAGCAGTGGGCAAAGAGAGCTCCTAGGGTTGGAGCTCCTTCGAGAGGGATGCGCGTTGTAGATATCATGTGATTGCCGTCAAAGGTAGAATGTTGTTAATTCAGAAAGGCGAGCTGGACGTGAGTGATGCTTGTGAGGGGCATGCACTCGCCAGGTCTGCTTCTACCATATTCATGCCCATGGTTGTGAGTGTTGTGCTCCGATGCGAAGTGTTTGTTTCGCCAGAGTATCGATCAACGGTCATCTCTTGACCACGCTGTGCTTCAGCTACCCCACACTAGCCCAGCTGCCTTCGCGGACAGGGAAGGGAAAGACAATCGGCGAAGCACGTGCCCAGTTTTCGATGTGCGACGGCCCACCCGAGCTGCCGGCACCCCCGCAGCGGAAGCCTTGCATTTTGTGCAGGTCCCGTCTAGTGCCTGCTTCACTTCATCACGACTGTCGCGCAGCTCGCATTGTTGTTGGATACATGTCTCATTTATCCAACAACAATGCAAAGTCTGCCTTGCCGAATGCCACAGTGACGTTTGTCGCTCAACACCGACTGCGACGTCGATTCGACTTTCCGTTGTCGCGGGTAGCTGCAGCAAACCCAAAGCCCGGAACGAACCTTGTCGGAAGAGGAGCTTAGAGAATGGATGGCGACACACGCAGGATACTGGGCAAGCGAGGGCGGCGCGCCATGGACCCACCGCAATCGGCAGCAGACTTGACGACTCCACCAAAGCGCCCACGAGCGCGGAGACACGAGCGCGTCGAAGCGAAAGCCCGAGTCGAAGCAGCTGCACCCGAAGACTTGACACCAAAGGTTCCCAGTCGAAGCGGCCTCCTCACCCCCGAGCCCAGCACCTTGTCCGAATCGCAACTCCCAGACGCACTCGATGCCAAAGCGCCCCTCTCACCGCGCCACATCTTTCCCTTCATGTCGCTCCCCGCCGAGCTCCGTCTACACGTCTACGCCATGGCCCTCGTGCGCCCGACACCACTCTACCTGCACGCACAGCGCCCTGCGCAATCCGACGAGCAAGACAGCGCCAGCGCCAGCGCCATGCCCGTGTCTATTGCCAACACCATCAACACCTCGCACTCCTCCCCCGCATTACCACGACGTCCGCCGCGCGCGTCCTCATCCTCGCCGGAACGACCCCGTCAACATGACCCCATCGTCCCCGCCATCCTGCGCCTGAACAAACAAATCCACAAAGAAGCGCGCCAGTTGCTCTACGCCGAGAACGTCTTCACCCTCAGTCTAAGCAGCGGAATCCACACCCTCTCCACCCTGCACCAGCGCAGTCGCAGTCTGATAAAACACGTCATCCTCACCATTCCGTCACACCACGACATCCTCGACGGTTTCGCCGACCTCGTGCGGCTAGGGCTGCGATATTGTTGGGGATTGAAGTCGTTCAAGATTATACTGCAGGCGAGTCTGCCGGATGATGGGAGGGTCAGCGGCGCGACGAGCGTGTATGCGAATGCCTTTCACATACTGCGGTGGTTGCCGAGGGGATGTAGTGTCGCGTTGGAGGGGTGTGTGAGTGAGACGGTGAGACGGGTGGTGTTGGAGGAGGGGAGGTTGATGAATGTGCTCGATGAGGTGAGTTGGTCCCATTACAACTATGTGCTTTTGTGAAGAGATTGAGGCTAATACTGTGTGACAGACGAGCTACTTGAAGAGGCAGCATCAGATGCCTGAGCGGCACTAGAACAATGCGAAAGTGTTGGACTGATGTTGTGTTGTACTTTTAGCACGGAGTAGTGATGTTGAGAAAACGCTGTGTTTGGATTGGAGTCGTGCAGCTATGTGTGCTTGGTGTCGCACGCCTCGACCAAAGTCTGGGTGAAGATGGCCCATTGACAAGCTCCTGTCCTGCCCGTTGTTAGCTTGGGCGCTGAAAGTTTTCTCAATAATCACGAGTACGGCTCAGGTGTTCACGGATGGCACTCATCATCCACAGAGCAAGTCCAAATAAGAATTACTAAAGTGATCATATTTTGGCTCTACTTGCGCAGATAATATTGTGTAGTAGTCTAGAAGGGGGACGGATGTAAATCCTTCATTAAGTACCAGTCTAATAAGAGTTGCCTGTGATGTTGCAAGTAAAGGAGGCGCAGTTCGGGCTAATGAAAGTCTGCAAAGACATCCTGAAAGAGCCGACGCCCCCCATTGCCAGTCTTGTATAGGGACGCCAAACTCCTGCTAACCATACGTGTAAGGCCTTCTGGAGGAAGCATGAGAACTGTTACCCGAACCCAAATAGTGAAACCCTGTAACAAAGGAAATCTGAGCTGACTTGGACAGTACAAACGAGATTAGTCCATTGAGAGACAGAGTGACGAGGGGGAATAGCCGACCGGGTCCTACAAAGTACCATGCAACCCACCATGCAGGACCACCAGACAATCGAGATAACACGCTGCCAGCAAGAAGGAAATTTTTGTGAGAACACAGGGTATAAATCCTGCCGAAAAACACCGGGGTAATGGACTGTGACAAATGTACTAGTGTTACAAAAGGATGTGCGAAGCCTATTGCACCGCAGGCGCCCACATCTCGTTGCCCATGCGTTGCGGGTTGGCATTGTAGTGATCCGGCTCGGTGCTGTTTGGTCGGCGGATGTTGTGGTTCTGGTAGTACATGCTGTTTTGGGTATTGCCGTACTGCGGCTCGGGGTACACGTAGCCGTTATCGGCGCCGCCCGGAGATGGCAGGGCCTGCTGAGAGGGTGATTGCCAGCCCATGGCGGACATGTGGGGGCTACCGCCAGCACTGGTGGTGCCGCCGGACTGGTTGTGGTTTGCAGACGCTGGAGGCTCTAGGATCGGTGGCGGTCCATAGGCGCTGGGGTGGGAGGTAATCGCCGGACGGGAGCCGCTAACGCTTGAAGTGTATGACTGGGTGGTCAGTGCAGGCGAAGCACGCGGGCTGGGCTGAGGCATCTCGTTGCGCATGTGAGGTGGCACGTTCATGCCGCCCATGTATGCGTAGTCGGTGGCTTGACGGTGCATACCAGGAACGACGCCGGCAGGCATACCGTTGGCAGGCGAAAGTGAAAGGGTACGGTCACCGGGCGAAGGTGTGTTAAGAGGAGATGCGTTCTCAGAGTAGTCACCGCCATCTGAGCGACCAGTCCTGCTAGGGGCAGCGGCACGCGAAGCAAGCGCAGCAGCAGTGGCAGCAGCAGCCTCTTCCACAGTGCCGGTGTGGTGGTTCTGGTGGCGGGTCAAAGTCGTGCGGCGCGTGAAAGTCTTCTGGCAGTCGGCGTATGGGCACTTGTAGGGTCTCTTTCCAGAGTGGATACGGCGATGTCTTGCCAAAGAACTCGAGTCACTGAACGGCTGCACTGACTGTTAGGTTTTGCAAGGCGTGGGGTTGGGGGAGAGACGTGCCTTCCCGCATCGCTCGCACATGTGCGGTTTTTCACCGGTGTGTACACGTTGGTGCACCGTCAGCGCTGACCGCTGTATGAACTGCTTGCCGCAGTTGGGGTAGTCGCACACGTGCGGACGGATGCCACTGTGGATACGTTCTGCAGATGTCAGTGCGTGCTTCGATGTTGCGGCCCAAGCTCCTTACCATGACGTGCGAGGTCACTGCGTCGCGCGAAGCCCTTACCACATGTCGAGCACGCAAAGGCTTTGGGTGGGCCCGTGTCAGACGCGGGACGACCGCCCTGGTGTTGCTGCTGGTCGGGCATCTGCTGTTGTTGCTGGCCATACGCGTGGTCTGGCGGGTTTGGAATGTAGTTGTTGTTGTTGAGCATGGGCATGGGCGCCTGCATCTGCGACGGCGATGGATATCGCTGCAAGCCGTTCATGTGCTGGGGTGGGATGGCTGGGTACTGGGGAAGGGGTTGTTGTGGCTGCTGCGACGAGTAACGCGACGAGTCTGAAGGGTGAGGCGAGACGCCGCGCTCAGAGCCGTTCTCCGACTTGATGCGGTTGCCGTTCATGAACGGCGGCGCGCCAAAGTGCTGCTGCTGCATGTCGTGCTGCATCGCGTGCTGCATGCCGAAAGACTGTCCGGTGCCTGCGTATGCTGTTAATCGCGCGTTCAATATGGTGTCCAGTTCCATGTCTGACGGCGTGTGCCTTGCGGGAGAGCGCCGGCAAACGGGCTCAACAGGGCCCGGCGAACAAAGACGGGACGGTGCGCACCAGTGAAGGAGGGGCGGGCTGGCGGTGAGCCTCGCGTTCAGCGGCGGCGCGGTGGAATGATGATGGTGAGCGGTCGAGGTGGCCCGGCCGGGGAGTCGAGCTGGCGGGTCAGGGCGCGTGCAGGTCAATGCAGATGTTGCACTACAAGTGGTGGTCAGTCAAAGCGTGGAGACGTCGCGGTGCGCTGGGGGCGGCGGAGAAAAAGAGGAGTCGTCGCGCCCAAAAAATCGCTGCATTGGCAGTCACGCTGGCCACGTCCTACGGGTCGAAAAGGGGAGTCGGGCGGTGAAGGGCCTGCAGCGGCACAGCGCGGGCTGCACGGGGCGGCAGGCGGGTGCAGAGACGGCGGTACATACCTGTGGGAGAGAAGGGCCTGCGGTGCGTCGGGCAGAAGATGGCCGTGATGGGAGACGTGAGGGTGAAGGGTGCAGGTACTTGGTGCTTCTTTCCTCTTGTTGCGCGTGGAATTTGCGCTAGCCGGATCGGACCAAGCGGATGAATCCGAGTTGCCCCTTCCTGACAGTTGATGTGCAGGCAGGTGCGCGCACGGTCAAAGCGCTCTACAAAGCCCCAGCACTGAAACTGCGGATCTCACCACGCTGCACGCTGTCTCTGCGCGCACCCGGCGGGCAGCAACTGTGCCCGGATGACTAGCCGCTGCTGATTGTTCGTTCAGCTGCCGGCGCTGCGGGATTCCCGACGTCAAGCTGGCCGTGTTCCGGAGAATGCTGCTGGCCAGAAGCGCTCGACGACGTCGCTTTTGCCTACAAGAGCCCGGATCTGCCTCCGCTCCGCTCTTCAATGGGACCCGTGTCTTGACGACGGGCACTGCGATCCGAGGGCGCCTGAGTGGCCGTTCCGCTGTTTAGATTGCTGAGCCCAACAGAAGATTCTTCGTGCACCTCGTGGGTGTGTCTCTCCCTATGGCCGGGAAAAAGCAATGATGCGGTATCGTGGCTGGATCTGGCGTCAGTTACGGTTGGCCGGCTGAGCAAGGGCATTGTGCGCTGACTGTGTCTTTGGCTCGGAATGTGGACGTGGGACTGCTATGCTGACCTTGCGTGGATTGGTGCTGGCGTCCGTTTTCCTTTTCTACTCAATGATGGTGGTGAGATGCAATCGAGCCAACTGGACGCTAGAGCTGCTGCAGCCTTGTGGTGGATGGGAGCCTGCGACGAAGCGTTTTGTGTCACTGTGCGAGGGATGAACGGGTGCGATCAGATCAGGCAGGCACTTCTCCCATATCACGCACCAGGGGATGCTCAAGTACGTAGATCGGGCTTCCTAAGCATATGACGAGGACGTTTGAAAACCAGCCCCAGCCCTGTCCCTGTGGTCATCTCGCGCTCACGACACTCCTGCTTCACCAGCGCGCTTCCTGCTAGTCCCCCGATGCTGCGTATCAAGGCGCTGGGGCACTCTTGCGGCCATGTTTGAGGCGTATGTGGCGCTCTTGAGCGCAGATTAGGATCCACAAGCCGTAGCGGCAGCGGAAGTCGACCAGAGTTGCGGTGTTTGCATGACACGATGCACAGATCGAGCTCCACGTCCGCGCGCCGCACCAAAGGGGCTCTCAAATCAGGACCGCTGCTCGCGTTGCCTGCGCCCTGAAGCAGCGTCGGGAGATGAGGCACTGTTCAAGCGATCCAGCGGTTCGTCGAGTGTCGGGAAGATGCTGGCATGCTTCTGGAAGGCCGCTATTCCGCCCTTGCTGCCATGGGTGGCCCGGACCCGCCGCACGTGACCATTTTGGAGCCATCAACTGGCCCGAGCATGTGCAACACCACCTGGGCACGAGACAGCATGGAGCGTCCTGAATACCAACACAATGGCTTTGCTGCGGTGCTACCCATTGGCAGATGCTGAGTCTGTGGTGGAGGCTTAGAACGTAAGACGGCCCCTGATCTCCACGAGGCAGCACGAACAAATGGTGGCTGCGGGCCAATGAATTGGCCACAGAAAAATAGCCCAGCTGCAAGCCACGGCATCCTCCACCTTGCAGTACAACCATAGGAGCATGTATGACATCGCAGCGAAGAGACGCTCGTTGCAATGCATCTCGGTAGATGCGGCGCCTAAAATGACGGTGCACCCCTAGCTCTTTCACTTTGATACCCCTGATATTACTGCAGTAGTTGCACCTTCTGCCATCGCCACCAAGCTGGCGTAAGAATCTACACAGCTGCATCAACATAGTTTTCACGATTCCATGCAACTCGCACATTGATCACGCAGGTTCAGATGGCACGACATCATAGCCGACGTCGATCTCGTCACCGTGAAGGCGGGTTTACAGCATGTCAGCACAGACAGACGCCCACGTTGTGCCAATTATGGCCCGTTGATTATGTCGCCGCAAATGAACCAGCGATGATGCGGGCCAACATTCGCAAGCAGCTGCAGCACACTCGTCAATTGTCTTTGTTCGCGAAGTGTGGTAGTCGCTTTGAAGCTCAAAATGCTCCACAGCCTTGCCCCCAGATCCGTCTGTGCATTGCACGTCCCACAGATTCCGGACCCACCACGAGCCTCACTGCGTTTCGGTCATCGAACTGCCATCACGCCAGCCATTGCTACCAACTGGCCAAGGGACAATGCGAAGGCCGATGTGAGTTGCTGCAGGCCAGGCACTGCCCCCTCGCGTCTCCTCGTTTTCATTTCAGCTCTCAAACTGTCGCCCATCTTAGCACACAACACGATCGTTCGAAGCGCAGGGCTGCAGGGCTGTTTCACCATTTGCTGTTCGCCGTGCCCCTAGTTTATGGGGAATTGCTCCGGCCTATTCTTGTCTCCAAAGTCACAGCGTGCGTCAGAACACCATGCGCTCTGTGTCATGGCAGCGTGCCACTGGCCAGCGGCTGTGGCCCCAACGTCCCGGAGCCAGGGTGAGACTTCTCGAATCGTCCAAGCGTCCTTCCACGTAATTTCTAGAAGGACGCTTGGACAGGTCGTGTCACAGAGCGCTTTGTGCGCAGCGAACCCCTGTCTTCTTCTAGAAAACTACCCCTTTTACTAACCTTTTTGCATGCTGCGAAGACGAGGTGGGAGATGAGAGTCACCGAGACGGGCATCGTGTTGGCGACCACTCTTAGACCACCTCGCGGTGAGATGTCATTCGTTGAGTTTATGCTGTTCTTTCAGCCCAGCAGCGAATCATGCACTGATCGCCGATGCGGGAGCGCGTGCGAATCCGTCGTCGCTTACAACCGCATTGAGGACAACGTTCGTCGTTCGGCCCTACCAACACCTTGGAGTCATCGCAACGCCTGCTCCTACATCATGCCGTACGCGTCGTCGCGGGTATTCAACCGTTATTCCGGAGGGAACATGCACTCTCCCCTTTTAGCCGATCCTCCTATATGATGCGAAGCGAGGATATCCTGGGAGATTAGAGAACACCTAGAAGTTACCATCACAATTGACGCTACAGCGAGGAAAGTTCCATGATCGGTCGCACCTAAGGGTCATAGCCTGAAGAACCACGGTCTTGGGCTGCCTTGGGCAGCACCGCATCAATTCGATGAGTTGACGTCGTACGATCAGTGCTCCCGCTCGAGAGCTTGGTCGGCGGAGTAGATGATTGGCGTATTGCAAACACCGCACTGAGGTGTGCGCTTCGGTAGCACGAGATCCCAGCAGATCGGTTGAGGTCAAGGCCGTAAGAGCATCGTGCACATTGTGTGGAGTTGACGAAGATGCCACAATGAGTAATCAGGTATTGAGCGACATGCGGCACTACCCGTCAGGATTCGCCACGCCCCGTCAAATCGGCTCAATATCGAGCGGTTGGCTTCAACTCAGATCTGTGAACTTCGTGTTGAATCGTCAGCCCGAGTGCCTCACCTCTAATAGTGCAAGAAAAACATCACCACTAGGAGGCACCAGCATGCGTGCGCAGTCGCTGCGGATCCAAGCTGAGAACACTCGATACCAATGCCCTAGTATAGAGGCCTGACTATCTGCAGGTAGAGGTCTTGATCAGGAACGGGTACAAATCATTGCAGCACTTGGTGCCACTCGGACATTGCTGACTCCCTTATAAGGAATAGAGTGAAGTAAATTCGAAAATGGCCAGGCCAACGCCATCGCAAGGGAAAGGACATATGATACCATGCGACCACCAAGCATCCACGCTCGCGTCACCGTCTAGACCCTCGGTACACCACCAGTGCCAAAGAGCTCCATCTTCACCCTCTCGGCTGGTACGCCATAGCTCTTAAGTTTCTCCTCCACGTCCAGCATAAAGTGCATCGGTCCGCAGACAAAGTACTGCGTCTTCTCGTTGTCGGCAAACAGAATACCCTTTTCTACCTTCTCCAGATCAACGCGGCCCTTGACATGATAGTCCCGACCCTCGACCTCGCTCTCCTTCGGACTCGAGCCGAAGTACATGGCATGTACATTCGCATTTTCCGCAACCAATTCATCGATATGCTTCTTGAAGGCCCTTGTATTCGAATTCCTCGCACCATGGATCCAGGATATAGGTCTCGAACTCTTCTTCTCGACAAGCGCGTTCAGCACGCTCGTCAAACACGTCAAGCCCACACCAGCTGAGATTAAAACAACCGGTGCGTCCTTGTCATCTTCTTTCTCGTCGAAGAAGAAATCGCCAAATGGATGAGATACACGCACCACATCCCCGACTTCTTTTTTCTCGTGCAGGAGATTCGAGAGATATCCAGCGTGCGTCATATGCTTCGGCTCCCCAATCTCCAGCCCAGGCTCTCTCTTCACACTAATGCGCAGGTAGTTCTTTCCAGGTGCATCGCTCAAGCTGTATTGTCGCGCTTGCCATACTCCACCATCCAACTCGTCCACGAAGACGTTAACGCTGATGTATTGGCCTGGCTTGTATACTGGCAACTTCAGACTCGCATCCACAGGCGTGAGATAGAAACTGGTAATCTCGTCCGACTCTTTCTCTTTCCTTGCGATCTTGAAATCCTGCCAGTTGTCCCATCCCTTGGCGGCTTTGTACAAAGCGTCTTCCTTCCCGATCATGAGGTTGGCGAGCTGCCAGTACGCCGCGCCCCAAGCTTCCAGTATTTCGGGCGTCGCTGCATCCCCTAAGACGGTTTTCATCGTCTCGATGAGATGTGTGCCAACGATGTCATATTGCTCTGGTCGAATGTATAAGCTCACGTGCTTGTGGCATATTAGTTCAACTGCAGGGCTCAGGACACCCAGATCGTCGATATTGGCGGCATAGGCGTAGAGAGCGCCTGCCAGAGCGCGCGGTTGATGACCGGTTGCTTGATGTGTGTTGTTGAAGATGTTCTTGAGCTCAGGGTGTGCGGTAAGCATGTCAGCGTAGAATTTTGTTGTTATAGTTGTTCCATGCTCGGCGAGGACGGGGACTGTTGCTTTGATTGTCCTGACTTGGGCGGGTGTTAAGGCGACCATTGTGATGGCTTTGTTGGTACTCGAGGGGTCGATGCTATTGTTTTTGCTGAGATGGAGGTTTACTGGGAAGTATTATCGACGTCGGTATGGATGGTGTGGCTTGTTGATAATCTGGCGTTCTCGGGCTTCCAATAGTAACTGCTGCTAAAGTGTCGTGCTTCTCAAAGCTGGTAGTGATGCCCACACCTTCATCCCATCTGCCTCTATATACTTCACACCACCTGGGCATGGAACACACGTTCCTCCAAGTTCCGCAGAAGTCTGCATCTCCGCGGTAGTCACTATTTACCGACTGGCATCACATCTGATGACCCATCGTACGTGTGTACCGCGAGGCGTGCTCGGTTGTACTGGGTAGATGCTAAATTACGTACGTTGCAATTGTGGAAGGAGCGTTTCTCCGCCACTTCCGCACGTACGACAGGGGTGACGTGGTGCGTTTTTAGGAGCCTCATTCGGAGACTAAGCCTTACTTGGTGCCTCAAGCGCACATAGCTTACAAGGTCCGCTTCTCGTCTTGGTAGAAAGACTGGGTACGATGCTGTTCTTTAGGATTTGTGCCTGGTGATTTGCGTTCGGTGCAAGTGTCTGTCAGAATCCTCATCCTCCCGAACCCGGCCTACTGAGTATTTCACATGGAACACTAGGGACGCAGTCGCAACTTTCCATTGAATACATTTCGCACACACTCGTACCGTCGTCTGCGGCTCAGACACTCGGCCACATTTGCAAGCAGATGTGTAACTTACCTTAAGTTGGTTCTGTGTCGAGAAGTCCAGCGGCGCGCCATGACTAAAAGTCGCACCATCAACATCCGTTATGTTCGCTTGCGAAGCCGAATCCTTCCGACATTGAAGACGTTTTGTAAGCGCAGTCATACTTGCGGCAATTGGATGACTGGTGGAGTGATATTGGGAGCTTGGTGCACACGCCTTCTCCGCGGGATTGAGTGGGGCGCACCGTGAGTGGGAACGAGCTTCAACGACGACCGCGCTCAAGGCTACTTCAGGGAACCGTGACTGCGCGTGCGAAGGAACAGCGTCGCATAGGTAGTGGAATTATCAGTGCTAATGGAAGCTGTTAAGTGACACAATATCATGCAGATGTGCTTTCAGAGTCTGAGGCCAAAGAACCGCGCTAAAATGGTAGCAAACTTCCGGCTTCTTTGTTGGTCGCTCCTGCTTCCTCTACAAACACTCTGACAACCCCACGATGCCGGCTGATAGGTTTCCGAGGTCTTCGAATTGGCGTGCAAGAGAAGGAAGCAGAGATCGACCAGAACGGCCTAAGGGAGAGCAAAATGACCAGGCTGGACAGCAGACGCCAAGTGCCCGAGTCTATGTGGGCAACATGCCTTACACAGCGCAGCGGAAGGACATAGAGTCAATGTTTGCGAATGAGGGCTTTCAATTGTATGTCAAAACCTCATCAATCTTGGCTAGTAGCCCGCCTCACGCGATACTGGGCTCGAGAGTGCAGGCTGATTCTCACATAGCACCGACATTGACGTCTCGATTGACCCGTTCACATCGCGCAATCCATCCTACTGCTTCGTTGACCTGCTAACACCGGATGATGCTGAGCGTGCCATGCGAAATTTGTCCGGCAAACCGTTCCATGGACGACCGCTCAAAATCAAACCGTGCATTCAAAGGCGTCCGAAAGACCGAAGACCTCACTCCGATCGGTTGGAGTCGACACGTTGGAACCAAATTTCGCGAGAGCGCCCAGATTGGCTACAACCACAAACCTTTACCGATAAGTCTGCCATTGATCTGCTTGCTTCTGTCAGGGAAAACCGGCGCTTGTTCGTATCTGGCTTGCCCAAGCCAACCGACAATCATACATCTGACCTTGAGATCCGGGAGCTCTTCAAAGGCTTTCAGGTTGAGGCTGTGTCGAAAGTGAAATGGCCCGGAAGTGAGTCGCAGCCGAAGCACGGGTGGTATGCGTTCGTAGACCTCAGTACTGCAGCAGAAGCACAGAGGGCCATGAATCAGATACACGGGATAGAGAAATGGGGCGGGAACCTCACAGTCAACATCGCCAGCGGAACCCCAAAGAAAGTCCTGGACACTATGCAAAGAAAGGAAGAACAAGTGCATAAGGAACAACTGGAGGACATCCATCTGAACTATGATTAGTATTGGAATGGAGAGGATGAGGTTCAGCAAACCAACAGTTGTGCGCGTACACGGACTTGACCCATAAATGCAACGCGAACCTGAGGCATAGAGGGATCGTACCAAAAGTTTAATCAAGACTCCTCTGATATGCCTAAAAACATGCCCAACGGATTTTCTAAAGCGTCTTACATACACAACAGTAATAGTCTTCATGGATTACAAACTCCCTACAGCTTCTCCTTTGCACCTGCCTTCGGCCTTAGAATACTTTGCTGACTCATACACGCCACAGCCCTCCCATTCTCATCCCAGACCCAAGCTTCCCCATAACTCCGTGCCTCACTCCCCACACTCGACTTCATCTCGCGCAAATGCCACTTCTCCACGTCCACTTCATCCCCACTTTTGAAAAACCGCAACGCGAAATCCAAACTCGAGCACGCTCCGATATCATCGAACCACAGGTGGTTGAACGACAGAGGTAAAAAGGCTATTGCGCCATCAATGAGAAAGGTGAGGTTGGCCATGTTGTCGATTGGTGTGGGGAGGGGTTCGATACAGCGGAACCAGTCTGCGTTTGTTTTGGAGGTGGTGGGAAGGTGATCCTGTGTTGTTGGTAGGTCTTTGGCCATGCCGAAGAGGTTCTGCGGAAAGACGGTCTCAGGACACGGACGTTGGTCGTAGAGATGACGAAGTAGTCCAAAGGTCTTGGCATGTGCATCGAGCATGGCTTGCGTGATTTTCCCGTCGTCCAAGAGTTTCTGGTGCACTTCCTGTTGAGAGGGTAGGTTGGCGTAGTGGCTGTACTGCATGCTTGGTGGTTTCGAGAATTCGAGTAAGGAGGCGGGTTCCTTAATGTGGAAGTCTGCAATAGCGACGAGACACACTCGGTCTTCGCCGTCGTCGCGCTTCTGACTGACTTCGACTTGGCGGGTTGCGAATGTGCGGGTTTGACGGATTGTGCGGACGTTGGCACGGAGTGGTCTGTCTGCGTAGGCGGGACCGAGATAGTGGCCGAGCATGGAGTAGAGGTGGTATCCTGAAGGGACAGAGAGGTAGGCGGATTTGCATGCAGTTGCTAGAGCATATCCTCCATATGCAATGTTTGCAGGATTACCCATTTTAGACGGATGGTGTAGGGTTTCGTAGACATCTTTGCTTAGTGGTTTGAGGCTGAGTTGCTCAATGAAGCTCAGTGATTTTGCTGCAGGTTTGGCCATCGTGAATTCCTGACTTCCAGCCCGACCAGCTAATAAAGTCCAAAGCCGGTTATATAAGATGCATGTGAAATACAGGATTGTCGTATTACTGATCGGAGCCGTGACTTGGAGGAGCTGAAGCTGCCCAGCTACACTAGAGCCTACCTCGGTACATCCATCATTGGCCGGTAATGACCGAGAGGCAGGATTGTGCTTACACCTTCTGCGAACACAAGCACTGTTTGGGAGTCATTTGCAATTCCTGTATGCTGGCGGTATGCCGCATTGATGTTGTTGGAGTTATGATGTACAAAGTACCATCGAAGTGCAAGGAATCTAGAGCTGAGGCTCGGAGGAACTGCTCTGTATAGAGATAGGCTAGTCCTATTTGGGACGGAAACCAAACCCCCGCGCCAACAGGTAGCTGGACTGGCGCAGGAGGCAGAGGTGTGAGAATACTCCTCCCAATAGATGTACTATGTGCACTGGGTATCGATGCGCTTTGTCGTAAATGCTAGCCGCTGTTTGGTAAGTTCAAGAGAGTTTGTCCCCAATCAGCGGCATCTTTGACAAACCTTTATCGATAGAGAAAGCTTGGCCCAAGCTTCAAGGGAGTTTCCGACGCAGCACGTAAAGGAAGCAACCTGCAACATGCAATTACACATTCTTCGCCGCGACGACAGTCATGAATGGAGCAGACACCCGGATATACAGTGAACGACACGTGACCCAGCAGCTGCCCACGCCGACGCTGTCGCCAGAACCCGATGATGCGGCATTTCCACTCGGCCTTCGCAGCAATGACTCGAAGAACGGGACATTGTTGCACGACGTGACGAACGTTCCGAAAGCGGAGACAACGGGGAGCCTGAGTGCCAGTTCGACTAGTAGGCGGACAAGCATACACGAAGACGGCATACTGTCCGACACAAGCGAGAAGATACGGCCCATCAAGAGACCTGGAGATGGCCGGAGGAAGAGCAGCGTCTCGGAGCACGACAAGGTTCTTAAACTCAGTCCACGGCAGATCCAAGAGCTCACGAGCGAACCAGCAAGCATTCCCATCCGAGCTGCGACGCCAATACTAGAAGATGTTCTCGAGGGTGAGTCGCCCGGGGCATCCGGGGACGTGGATGATAGCAGGGTGTTAGGCGTGGTCCTGGAGCGACCCGTGGAGAAGAGTGGAGCAAGAGGCGATGATAAGAGCGGTAGACGCCCAGGACTCCGTGACGGAAAGCCAGAGACAGAAGTAGTGGTTATCAAGACCCCGGCAACCGACTTCAGGCAAGGTCGGCCACTTCTGACATCAAGATCGGTCACCACGCCTTTGGCTGTGCGGAGGAGACAGTCTACGTCAAGATCCCGACAACCAACGCAAACACAAGAGGGAGAAGACCGTCGCTCTACCAGACACATTCCACCGCCTCTTAGCACCGAACACAGAGATTCCCCAAAACCTCTGCCACAAGACAGGAGAAAAGAGCGCGAGATAAGAGACTTGTTCTCGCCGATGCGCACAGCTCTGCCACTGCCGCCCATGTCGATGCCCACCTTTTTGTCTCTCGAACTATCCGCCAATCGTCCGTCGCCACTGTACATATATCGGGCCGCTACCGATGATTTCCCGTACGAGTCGTCTGAGCTCAAGTACCAGCGTCTCATCAACTTCATGAAGATACCAGCAAAGATCGAAGCCATTCTGGCCTTTGGCGCTCTGGCATGCTTAGACGCCTGGATGCACACACTGACCATTCTGCCTCTCCGCTTCTTGCTCGCCGTTGGCATCCTGGTCAAGTGGTGGGGCTCAGTTTTGCTCAAGGAAGCCCGCGATATCTGGGCGTTTGTGTACAGCGGCCTGCCTCGTGTTTGGCGACGAAGAAGACAAATTGATGCGCCATCCGTCCCGCCCACGCCTGCAGAGGAAGAAATGCCATCGATGTCACGAAAGCCGTCATCGAATGCTACAGCCACAACGTCAGCAAGGTCGAACGGGGAGGTTGCAACGAGTTTTAGGTTCCCAGACTTGAAAGATCCCCGACCACGACGCACACGCAACTCTCGATTTCGCCATCGCCGAACAAAGTCCACGCCCTCTGCACTCTTGCCGAGCCACAAAGCGGATATCCTGAAAGGCCTGCTGATCGTGTTTAGCTGCTTTGTACTCATGCGCTTTGATGCGAGTCGGATGTATCATGGTATCCGTGGTCAATCAGCCATCAAGCTCTACGTAATCTACAATCTCCTCGAAGTCTGCGATCGGCTTCTGTCCGCTATCGGTCAAGATGTTCTGGAGTGCCTTTTCTCCCGCGAAACCCTCGACCGCGATACCGACGGTCGAAGTAAGGTCTTGCGACCATTCGGTATGTTTGTGCTCGCTTCCGTCTACACTGTGGCGCACGCCACGGCATTGTTCTACCAGGTCATCACACTCAACGTCGCCGTGAACTCCTATTCAAATGCACTCCTGACGCTTCTCATGTCGAACCAATTTGTTGAGATCAAAGGCACGGTGTTCAAGAAGTTTGAGAAGGAGAACCTCTTCCAAATTACTTGCGCAGATGTAGTGGAGCGCTTCCAGCTCTGGCTGATGTTGCTCATCATCGCTATGCGCAACGTTGTGGAGGTAGGTGGCCTCAGCATTCGGAGCAGCGGCACATCTTGGACAGACATGTTTACGTCTTCCGCCAATGCAACGACCTCTGCCTCTGCCGCCGCTTTTACAGCTACAAGCATCCTGCCCATGAGCTTCACCATATTCCCCAAGTACATCGCCCAGGTACTCAACCCTTTCTTGCTGGTCATTGGCAGCGAAATGGTGGTAGACTGGCTGAAGCATGCCTACATCACCAAGTTCAACCAGTACAAACCAGAAGTGTATGGCAAGTTCTTCGACATCTTCGCCAGAGACTACTATTCGAACGCCTTCTCCGATCCCAATCTGACCCGGCGGCTGGGTCTGCCAGTCATACCTCTCTCGTGCCTCTTCATCCGCGCGGCCATACAAACGTACCACATGTTCATCGCCATGCACATGCCTCCACCATTGCCTGCAACCTCAACCTCACTCACCCCCGACCCCGAATCATCCGCAGCCACAACCGCGGCCCTCGCACACATCGACCAAGTCTTCCGCCGCGCCCTCGGACGATCCTCGTTCGGTGCCGGCCTACCCTCACAGTCTTGGTACCACCTCTCCTCCTGGTCCCTCGACGACCTCATCGCCGGCTCCACCATGCTGATTGTCTTCCTCGTCATCTACCTCATCTTTCTCGCGTTCAAGCTCATCCTCGGCATGCTACTTCTCATCGTCGCGCGCCGCCGTTACCACGGCATGCAGGAGCGGGAAATGCTAAATGTGGAAACTGGTGGTAAGAGAATCGGTGGGTGGGGTGTTGTCGATGTCGACGAGGAGAAGCGGAAACATATCTACGACGATGATCCTGAGACGCTGAAGAAGTTGAGGGACAGGGATGAGAAGGCGAAGAAGAAGGACGAGCAAGAGAGGGAGAGGGGTACGAGTTTTGGACATGTTAGCCGGTATGCTATGGTTGCTAAAAGGATTTGGTAAGTCGAGCTGGGTAGTGTTGCATCCAAAAATGAATAATTATCTGGCCAAACTTTAAGACTTGAATGCAACCTGTCCGCAGAAATGACTGTACACTATTATCGTGCTTAGAATACCTTCATCGAGTGAATGCGTCCCCTCTGTCTCTTCAAGATTCATCAGATCAGTCTTCCCAGACAACGCAGCGCATGCCCGGGGGACCTTAGACTCGGAAACAGTGGACACGTTTTACGAGTCACCGCCTTGTTCACAACCAATCCTTGTGATAGCTTGGGGACGACATTTGAAAGACATTTGTGTGCGACCAGAAGGGGCCTGCTATGCGAAGAAACGTTCAGGCATGGCGCTTGGCAATGTAGGAAGAATCGGGCCTATGATGGGAACAACATCGGATGGCTACCATGCCAAAAGAGAAAGTGCGGGTTTTTAGGAATTATGCCGTAGATTGTCTTCGTCGTCTAAGCAATGAGCAGAATTGAAATGGATTGTGTATTTGAAGAAGAAAGAGCTTCTGTCCAGGCGCAAGGAGGAGCAGACATAACCGACATGGACGGGAATCGTCGTACTTTGACAGTGTCACAGACTCAACATCGTGTTTCCAAGGTCGCTACCATCTCCGATGTACCTTCGTACACCACGCTCGTACCTTTTAATCGCTGGAGCGTGCCCATAGGGATCGTGATATAATATTGTACCAGGGCGATTGTAGAGTCCCCTCCCGCGATACTGCACGCTTACTCGAAGAAGGCAGCGACACCTAAACCCAACCCGCGGTCGTCGCAATACTTGCCTGTTGGGCGTAGATAGATCCCACTCCCAATATACCGGGTCAATACCCAGCGACGTCCTCGGAGCACCCTGCCGTATATTGCCTTGCAGCCTCGGCTATATGGCGCCCACGTGCCGAGTCACATATTCGTTAATCGCAGCCTCATTAACTAATCTGCGACAGGAATAGATGAGACGGGCGTTGACGGCGGGGCTGGCTTCGTGATAGTATGGTTGTCTGTATACGAGCCTCCACCCGAGACTGACGGTGTCCGGAGAAAGTTGGAGTGACATACAGTTGAAAGGGCTCAGCACTTTTAGGTACATGCCCGCTCGCGCATTATGTGGGGTGCTGCAGTAATACCTGGGCATGTTTTGCAACACGAGGGTTGTTGTTGTACGGCGTCTGCGGGTGAGGTGGCCCCTGCTCCGGCGGTCTCTCAGGAAGGTGGAAGGAAGTGCTCCAACAGCCGCAAGCGAGCGGGAGATGGTTGTTCCTGTTCCAGCATTTGCCAAATGCGAATATTGCGAATTACCTGGCCGTTCACGAGCTGAGATTGATGTCAGTGTGCATAACCGTAATAAACACCCCGGCGTGAGCTCCTCGGTGTCGTGGCACCGAGTATACCTGACCACGTGGATGTGTCTCACCACTCTGCAACTCTATTGTCCATCTCGGGTCCTCTCAGCTGTCCCAAAGCCACGTTCCAAGATGGGTGTACAGCATGCTCGCTACCAGCGCGCCGATGTGGAGGTGCAGCGATCAACGTGGTGTTTACGGTAGCGGGCAAGCTTACTGTCGTACGGTGAGCAAGACGCACGTAGGAGAACCAGAGATCTCGTGTCGTCTCTGCAGCTGACCGGCAGGGCTGGTGTTGATACCCGCAAGCGACGTCAACAGCTTTGGAGGTGTCTGCAAGGCTGAGATACACAAACCCGGTCCGTTGGGCAGGTGCGGCCTTATCCTCAGCTCCTGTCAGCCACTGCAACAACGAAATTGCTCCACACAGTAGACGAGACTACACCTCGCATCGAACACCAACGCCCTCTGTCATTGTTGAGGACCGTGCATGCAGCCTCATGTGCAATCCTGAGGTGAGCAGCCACTCGTTTGACGTTCCTTAAACCCCGAAGAGCCTAAATATAGGCCCGAAGGACCGGTCGGACATGGCTGCATGAGAAGCCGAGTTGCAGCTTTACACGTCGCGTGCGGGAAAAGAGAAGGGCGATGTAAGGCGGTTTCATGTGAGGTGGGCAACGTGGTCTGCGAGCTGGAGCATGTCGTAGGTTCCGAAGGCCGCGGTGTGGCTGCATGGAAGCTGCAGAGGCGGCATCTAGATGTTGGTAGATTGGAGTGTAGGAGGCGGGGATCAGACGCTAAGAAATGCATGTTTGTATCGACAAGAATGATAAGGGAAGGTGCGAGGCTAGTCATGACTGCTACAGCTGCAGTGTGCGTAGCTGGCGCCACCAACCAGAGTCTATCACAGTGTCATCGCTTGGGTAGGGCAGCATTGACTGTGGGCCAGTGGGGAATCGCTGCTCGGTGTTCTGTGTACATGATGGCAAGGCTGACCTCGCATTCCAATGAATTGGGTGATGGCGATCGATACCCGCATGCTCCGTCCACTCGGGTGAGGCATCGACTTCATCCGGTGTTGGATGATCCCGGGCATGGGTTTCCTCAGGGCTAAGGACATCCGCGGAGACTTAGATGAAGGTATGAGGCTAGAAGGGCTGTGCCGCAGCCATGTGAACGGGTGCCCGGGCTGCGAAAGTGGTTCCTCGGAACAATGTGCCCAGCAAATCATGAGCAATGTGGCCAGTCCTTCGTGATATTGGATAATGGGTCGCGCTCTGGTTGTAGTCTCGACAGCCCCTAGATCTCTGTGAATTGCGCTGGGCACGAGATGCGAAGATTGCAGGTCGGCATGAAGCCAAGTCAATGATGAAGGGGACGCCGGAGCGCTCTACACGTGCCACGATTTGCGACGCGCAGGAGGCTCGCGTAGCAGGTCTCACAG
>TARA_R110002003_G_scaffold232_10_pt1 | contig 38621 bp, 32 predicted proteins | sample TARA_R110002003 | Tara Oceans TARA_R110002003 (sample SAMEA4396441) | marine metagenome | biome: Westerlies Biome; feature: [SRF] surface water layer (ENVO:00010504); material: water (ENVO:00002006), including particulate matter (ENVO:01000060) such as... | depth 5 m | reverse complement strand
CATCATCAACCCTGATAGCGGTCCAGGCTCTGCTCCATGGTGGCCAAATGCCGATTATGCCCGTGAAATACCAAAGCTGAACGCGTTCACTAATGTCCAGACCGTCGGATATGTACGATCGACATACTGCAACAGGCCAATCGACCAGGTCTTCCAGGACATCGACACGTATGCGAAACGGCAGATAGCGGGTGAATCAGGTCTTTTCCAGGGTATTTTCGTGGATGAGACTGTCAATGTGTTCTCACCTGACGTCAAGGGATACCTGGATCGCGTCGATAGCAAGATCAAGGGGACCGATGGGATCAGTGGCAAGCGCATCGTACGTGACCACCACCCCTCTTCGCGCGCTATGCTGCTGACACTGAGTAAGACAATACACAACCCGGGAACAGCGGTCAACAAAGAACTGGCATTTCCGGGACCAGATATCACCGTTGTCGTTGAAACGTCGTATGAAGAGTATGTAAAACCAGATTATCAGGAGTGGCTCATGACGTCGCCGTATGACCGTTCCCGAACGTGTTATATGCTGTATGCGGTACCGGCCGAGAAAATGCGAAGTGTCACAGCGGAGCTACGTGGACAGGCCGAGTATCTGTTCCTGACAAGCGCGACTGCTGGGTTCTACGAGAGTTTTGATGGGAAGAGTTGGGAACCGTTTGTTGATGCGATGGCAGCAGCCTGAGTTGGACGAGAGTCGGAAGCGCGACCCGCATGTCGGAGTCCTAAATGAATGGCTGGCCTCCAGTCTGTAGCTGAAGCAAGAACCTTCAAACAAGCGTTTTACCCATTGTCTTCCAAGCCATCTTCCAGTTCCTATGCAGTCACCACAGATCCCAATTTGCGGATCTCGATGCCACGGTCGCTTAGCTCTTCATTCAAAGCTCCATTAAGGGAGGCACCAAGTGCGTCTTCGATGATGCTCCATATTCTGCACCTGTTCCACAATCCCAGTGGCATATTGTCGAGACGAGAGTCCCGACCGGTGACAGGGAATCGCTTCATCGCAAGCAGCTTTGCGGCGCTTCTCCAATCCCATCCAGCAGCCGAGAAGGTGACATTTGACTTTTGGCGCAGTGTTTCAATCTGCTTGATATCAAGGTCCCAGATGTGGGGATGTAAGCTTCCCCCACGAAGACTATCTCGCCAAAAAGCGTTATCGAGCGGTATCTTGGAGGCCATCAGACTCGATGTCCGATGTAACTTGATGACGCTTTGTGGTGGTAGGTAGCTGCACACTGCGTCTAGCAATTCGGCTGGTAATTTTTCAATGCCGGTAGCTTCGCGTGCTATTGGCACCGAGCTATGGTCACTTTCCTCATTGTGCGATGATGCCAGGAGAACATCGAAGACGAACGATTCGAGGTCGGGCACGTCAATGGGGTCGGTATAGAACCGCTGCTGTTTATTAGTTACGGTCAGCGAATGCCAGGAGCGACATACATCGTATTCACCACCCCACCACTCGAGCTTAGTCATGGCGAGCACACTGCGCGGTCCGTACAAGTTGGAGGACACGCACAAGTCGAAGATATCAATTTGGGTGTCATCCGTTACGTGTGGTGGTGGGTTCATATGGCGCTCGAAGAAGCTAGCATTTAGCAATTGGAACAAGACTGCGAGGGCTGGTCTCTCTTCAAACGCCTTTTTCTGAATGCGGTGGTGGTCAATAGCTCGACAGCTAACGTCTATGCAACTCCCATGAAGAGGAAACAATGTATAGCTGGCTTCGGGAGAGTACTGGAGGCCGCTGTACTCAATGTCGTCTGTTCGCGTTGCATTACGGACCCTGAAGCATAATGATCCCGTGAAGCTAAACCAAGCTGGTTCCGAGAGGAAAATACCGTCTATGTTTGATGTGTTTATCGGTCTGAATTTAATTTAGATTTAGCGCACACGATGGAAGAGTGCAACTCACGAGTCGCGGTCTTGAAAGTATGTGTGATTGTGTACATCTTCGCTATGACCTAGCAGACGGTAGTCAAAGAGCCACTACACGTGTTTGTCAGTTGCGGTTGGCAGATACTCGGATGTGACGGACTTGATAGCGCGGCTCTTTCGTGTCCAGATTGTAGACCTCCCCTTCCGTGTCGAAGGGACCACCGCATATTACACAGTATACGCGCGACTCCATGGCGAAGCGCGCGTCGCTCTTCCAGTTGTCCTCTTCCTCGGCTCGAGTTGAAAGGAAGCTGCCCATCGCGCGTCTTCCTGAGTGCAGGATGGATTCCCAGGTGATGCGGGCTCGGCCAGAGTGTTATCTGACATGCATCGAGCGCCTGTCGGCCAAACCCTTGCTGTACTGCCATCATACGTCCAAGACACCAAGATGAACCCGTTGGAGATCCTAGGTAGGGCGCCCTTGCTTGTTCCATAGGCTCGCCAAAGTCGATGACGGTAGTGCATTTTGGAGATGTCGGTCGCGATTGGTGGATCGCTGCCACGTTACCTATTCGGGCTTGGCGTATGTCATGCTGAACGTCCGTACTTTCTCTGTTCGGCATTCATGCTTATCGCTTTAGAAAGAGGCGGCTTACTTTGAATGCTCGCAGAGTCTTGTCGTGCATCTTGCAGCTTTGTAAGATGTGTCTATACATGTATCTGGTGTCTTGCTAGCGCGTCCAGCAGGCGATCCCAACACTGTCTAGCCGTCTCGTTGGCTCCATCTCCACTATATCTATTCCAACCTGCTACTACCAGAATATTGTTAATCTCTTCTCTCTGTACGCACTGAAAGCACCCCTTTCTAGACAGCCACTGGCTAGCAGTTTTTTGTAACTTGGCAGTTGTACTGCTAATGAGGCGTAGTCCAGGGGTGGCGGTGATAGTCTTGGCAAATGTAATGCCGGTGAATGCACAGTCCTGTGACCTGCTATCCACGAGTGGCTAAGTCAAAGCCAGGCGGCTGCTCGTTATTGTTCTTGGCGGAAATATCCAACGAGAATTTTCCCGATGCACTATACAGCGTACTGATTTCTTGTCACCCCGCTATGGCTGTACACCCGGCATGCAATTCCAGCTGAATGTCATGTATCTTCGTGAGGACGGTATGGCTACAAAGAAGCTAACAGCATGCCCCCAACAAAGCTAGCAACACTCTAGCCACACGATGATGGCTCATAGGAACATGTTGGACCGTCAGTACACCGTCCGGAAGTGGCCTACGATTTGAGCACAATGACAGTATAGCGTAATGTACCTAGATGAGTATCGAGCCTGTATGCGGCTGGAGCGACCATGATCAAGCACGGCACAGCGGGAAGCTTGTGTATCTCCAGGGTGAATTACAATCTCTATCGAAGTCCAAAAGAATGTCGAGGACATTCAGACTGCGTGAATAGTCGACGATGTTGCACGATGATGCTCGCCCAGTCCAATAAAGCAGCCGAAAACGGCCCGAGCTCGCGTTCGCTTCCACCGACTAGGAACAGTTTTTGTTGCCAATGCATGTTGCGGGGCGCTCAATGTCTAGGTAGTCGGTAGAGTATTGATGTAATCAAAGTCCGTGTGCGTCAGCTCTGCAAGTCGTATCCATAGCCACCAGCACGCCTTTGAGCATTGCGCAGAAAGGCTTCCCTCATCCTTGTTCTCGCCATACAGCATCTCTGCGACTGTTCGCCATACGCGAGAATGTGTGACACGGCAAGAGATATATGAGACAGAGGAAGTCTCCATGAACATGATGGAGAGATGTTATGAAGTGTGATGTTATGAAGTGTGATGTGGATGGTGGGGTGTTGTGTGGTGTGGGCACTTTTGCGATGTTTGAGTTTAGCGCGCCAAGGCTCGGCTAAAAGTCCCCCCATGGCCGCCCACAGTCGCGAGACTGAATTCCAACACCAGGAAAGCGCATCTTCAATCGACACCGCTAACCCGCAGCCAACCTCAAGATGAAGTACATGTACGTCTGCCCACGCTTGCGATCTCATATCGCACAATCGCACCACAAATATGCTCGACACCTCGCTCCACCCGCCAAATCGACGCATCCGCCTGCCCGCATCGCACAGATTGAGAATTGCATGGACAGAGGCTGACAATGGGACAGCCACTCCGAGGAACTGCTTGACATCCCCGAGGGGGTCAAGGTCTCCATCAAGACCCGAAATGTCGTCGTAGAGGGTGAGTGGGCAGTTGCGCAGTCTAAAGGTGGTACTTGATGCTAATATTCGACAGGCCCCCGAGTAAGCCACACGCAAACAACCACGCACCACGAACCGCTTCTTACAATTCGCAGGGCAAGCTCACAAAGTCGCTCGGTCACTTGGCAGTCAGCTTCACACACGTATGTCGAATTCGAGGTCGCAACATCGGGAACATGCACTAAGACGGAACAGCCCAAGAAGGACCAGATCAAGATTGAGCTCCACCACGGCTCGCGCAAGAGCGTCGCTACCCTCCGCACTGTCCGAACTCTCATCGTACGTCGCTTGGATCAACACAGCTGGGACGCTGGCAGAGAGCATGGGCGAGGGCTGACTCGGAATAGAACAACTTGATCATCGGTGTCACCAAGGGCTTCAAGTACAAGATGCGATACGTCTACGCCCATTTCCCCATCAACGTCAACATCGAGAAGAACAAGGAGACCGACGCGTTCGAGGTCGAGATCAGGAACTTCGTCGAGGCATCAAAGAACCAGAAGGATGAGCTGCAACTCTCCGGAAACGTGCGTATAGAGAGCTATCACACTCGTTGTGCCGCATTGACAATTTCCAGTCCCTCGAGGATGTTTCCCAAAGCGCCGCCGACATCCAGCAAATTTGCAAGGTCCGCAACAAGGATATCCGAAAGTTCTTGGACGGTCTGTACGTGTCGGAGCGGGGCAACATTGAGGACTAGACGGTCTCGGGCGTATGGGTTTCTTTCACGGCATATGAGCAACTGAGCTTCTTTGCATCACGGACTGTGGTTGGCGCCTCGGAGGTTCGGCTGAAAAGCAATGTTCGATAACAATACCACCAATACCGGATGGAACATCTGTCTGAAAGTCATGGCCGCTGTGGTAGTGCAGCAGTTGACATCTCAATGCTACTGACGTATCCAGATTTCCTCGACAGACAATTTTTGACGCCTCGAAGCACTTTGGGGAGGATCTGGAAGGACTTATGGGTCAAATTGTTGCAACAGCAAAGCGCCTGGTGAACTCGTAACTTCTTCCGAAGCAGTACCACTACACCTCTGCCTGCCCTTGAGGGATCAGCAGGCGAGTGCGATGAACGGTCACGCAATGCATTTCATCTTCCCACTTCCGAGCAACTACGTGTACTCGATGTATCAGCCGCAAGGATTTTACTCCCACTGATTATCTTAAGTAGCACAACCTATGCCCTCATTCGATCCGATTCATTTCTCCACTAAGCTTGACAGCACAACAGCCTCGGTATAAAGGAACCATGGCTGTGCTACTTTGATCCTAATTCCACGACACGGCGTTCAGGAGCACATGATCCGAAGCACGCGAGCAACTTCCATGTCAGGGCCCGCGTACATCCCGGAGTCCGAATAATGGTTATGGAAGGCCTAACCATGGACCCTGGGTATACAAGGATAAGCCACGCAGGCATGGCAGAAGGCATGTCAGACGCGGAGCTACGGTTGTGGCACCTGCCGTAAGCGTCTGTGCTTGTCACTGTGGAGCAAGACGAGGCAGCTTACTGAAACTTTGGATTCGTAGCCTCGGCAGGATGCGACATGGATGCAGTATGGATGGTCCCACAACTACTGTCATCCCAGATTCAACAGGCGGCGTACGTGTACGTACCAAGGCGGTGGTCGAGTATGCACCTTGCAAAAAGTAAGTAGTAATTTCACGGGAAGTTTGAAAGCGTCGAGCAAGAAACACAGCATTCATCGCCATCACCATCACCCTCTAGATCGTGCAGAGATCGTCATAGGACTTCATCATCACCTTCTAATCACATAACCTTGTCCTTCACGTATATATAAATCCCCGCATGCCCACTACCACCCCACCAACCAGCTGCTTCCTCCTTACCATTTTACATATCCCCCATATATACTCAACATCATCCCAATCACCCCACCTCATCATGTCTCCCCTCCGCACCCAACTCTCCGCCACCGCCGACGCCTATCTCGATGCCCATCGCAACCGCGATGCTACTGCGCTCGCAGCCGTGTATGCAGCCAACGCCAGCCACGCGAACTACCCTGCACCCGTAACACCCATCTTCCCCTCCGTGTCTAACTCGGCCTACCTCGAAGGCGTAAAAGACCTCTTCGCCATGTGGAAGTCGTTCGCATGCACGGAATTCGCCCCACGGGTGGTGGACGAGGAGAATAGGAAGGTTGTGTTGTTTGTAGAAGGTAAGGGGGAGAGTGATATGGGGACTTACTTGAATGAGTATGTTGTTGTGTTGGGATGTGATGCGGATGTGAGTATTTTGCTTCTTCTTTTGTCGTGATGAGAGAAAGGAGTTTGAGGGAGGTAACTAATGATTGTGGCAGGGTAAATTGATTGAGGACCGATTGCAGTTCTTTGATAGTGCGGGATTGCTTGCTTGGGTGGGCAAGATGGGGGAGAAGGCGAGGGAGTTGCAGGAGAAGGTTGTTGAGGAGGATGGGAAATGATTTTCTATAAGTTGGATGGAATCGATGAAGCGGAAGAGCTGATGAGCTAGATTTGAATGTATCTAACCCTAAGAATAATTGTCCCGTGGGTTTCAAATTGCCGCCGAGGTGTGATGGAAATGAATCGTCTATCGTCTATCTTATCCTACAAGCAAAGTGGAATCAAAACGCAACGCCCGACTGAGGTGATCGCGGCCTTTCGCTGGTGTTATGAGGTTGACGCATCTCAACCGATTGTGTCATATGCAAGCCATCTGTCGCTGGCTGTTGCTCCAGCTTCTTCGCTCTGTCTACACCCAGTACAGCAGCCTTGGACGTGTCGCTCAGATGATGAGCGCGCAGGAAAAAGTTCGCAATGAAGGAAAGCCCGGCTGCTACCACGAACTGCAATATGTCAGCTTATTCGCAGATCGATAAAGTGCTCTAGAACATACCATGATCCAAACCGACCTCAATGATCTAAAATATGCATCCTTGACCAAGAGTTGTTGTGCTGCAGGCAAGGTCTTGATGAGATCTACACTCCCCGACGCTTCGTCACCGTTGAACATATTAGCCAACTCCTCCCCGATCTTGTCTACTAGACCGTGACTAGCAGTATTCATTCGGTTTTGGAATATCACACCGCCAACCACGACCGCTACAGTCGTTGCAAGTGCGCGGATGAACGTCATTGTCGCTTGAATGACAGCTGTATCCATGACCGTCATTGCAGCTTGGGCAGCAATTAGTGGCGGCTCGATGTTCATGCCGACTCCGATGCCAGTGATAACTTCGAAGATAATGAGTTTGGTTAGACTCTCGCCGATCTTGAGGTAGAGGAGGAGGCCTGTCCCGAGACAGAGAAAGATGTGTGCGATGTAGGTGATGGGTAAATATGTCCCTGTCTTCTGGATGTATGCCCCCACACATGCGGCAGAGAGCGAGCACGCGACTATCAGCGGGATGAGATGAACACCCGAAATGAGTGCGTTCACGCCTAGAACGGATTGCGAATACAGCGGCAGGTAGTATGACAGACCAATGAGGACGTAGAAGTTGCACGCCCAGACCAAGTACGCCGCAACTGTCGAGCGATTCGTGAACAGCCTCAGCGGGATGACCGGGTTCTTGGCGAATTTCCACTCGTTGACGATGAAGATGCCAACGGTGACAAGGCCAAAGATAAGGAGGCATATCACCGTTGCCGACGACCACGGGAACGTGATACTTCCAAAGTCCAGACCAAGCAAGATCATCAGCGCAGCGCCCACGATCAAGATACTTCCAACCCAATCGATAGCCTTCAGTCCAGCCAGCACCGGCGTGTGCGGCGAAGGCAACTTCAAGAAGAAGATCAGCACAACAAGCACCACGGCGCCAATGGGTAAATTTATCCAGAAGCACCATCTCCAAGACCTGCGCACCCGATATTGTCAGTCCAAGCAGATTTCAATCGGATGGTAGGTTACTCACAACTTCGTAGTGAAACTGCCTCCAATAACAGGTCCTATCGCACTGCCAATCGCCCATACCACAGACGTGATGGCGAGATACAACCCGCGATCGCGCAGCGAGAACGTATCGCAGATGATGATGTTTACCATCGTGCCCATGCCTGCAGATCCAAGACCCTGCAACGCACGTCCAGCGATCAGTGAATGCATACTCGGCGCAAGCGCGCAAAGCAAACTCCCTCCGAGGAAAATAGTAAGAGCGATCAGGAGGATCGGTTTGCGGCCCCATATGTCTCCGAGCGAACCCCAAACCGGCGTGCTAGCTGTGCTAGCCAGGATAAAGGCGCTGCCGATCCAGACGTAGCCCGTGGTGGAGTGGAAGCCGCGCACGATTGTGGGAATGGCAGGCGTGATGATGGTGAGGTCTAAGGCGGAGAGGAAGACGGAGAGACAGAGGGGTGTCATGATGAGGGCGATGGCGGTTGCGGAGAGTTTCTTGATGGGTTCTTCTGATTCCGTGGCTGTTGAGGGTGGTGGGAGCGCCGTCAGGTCGGCGGGAAGGACATCGCTTGTTGATGTATCGGCGTTGCGTAGGGACTTGTCATCTGCCATCACCGCTCGAGGCAATCTTCGCAGCGGCTCGATGTTCGACGTCTCGGACACTCGTGATGCCTTGCGACGCATTTCCAGACTCTTGCGGTCGGAAGGTCTTGTTTCAATGGTACTAATATTGCTGAGCCCTATGATTGGTGTTGGTGCTGTCTCCACGGCTGTGATGCGGCTTAGCGCTATGGGAGCATTGTGGTTGCTGTTATTGAGCAGTGTCGCAGACGACCGCCTTGCGCTGGTTCGTCGCGACATTGCTGCTGCAGGCGCGGAATGCAGCTGTGACAGTCGCGAGTGCCGATCGAACGACAGCCAGAGCGCAAAGTCGTCTGCAGTGAAGGAGTCGCGTAGCGACATCTAGATGACGCTCATTGATTTTGCAGGATCTGCTGTCAACTGCGCGACTCAAGTCCTCGGTGACTGAGTTCAAGGCTCGATTGTAGAAAGGACAGCGTTCGCTCGAGCTGCAACGTGGTTTGCTTGTCCGCGAAGGTAAGCTGACAAAGGCGCAGGCCCGGAGATGGTTCGGAGATGGCGTGAGTTCGTGTAACAGTTGCCATTCAGTCACTGAGCACTCCTTCATCGGGATCCGAACTTAGTCTGGAACTAATCTTCTCTTACCATTGGCACTTTTGGTTGTGGCAACGGACGAGCTCATGGCTGTGTGCACGTGATCGCTGCTTTCATCGCAGCCCTCGGTCTCGGGCGATGTCTTAGACATCGATCGCACACATTGCGTCATTTGGACTACACATTGCCATTTGCATTATTTCGTGTACTAAGGCTGTAAGTCTGACGACATCCTGGATCGCTTGTCGGGCGTCTCACCGCTAACCCTCCGGCTGGGAAGGATAGACCACTGTGCACGCCCCAGCGGTATGGTTTGCACAGATCTATCTCAGGCTGCCATGTGCTGGGTAAGCTCAGGGTGCCCATATCAAGCCTTAGTGCAGTTTTATGCGATTTGCACAGAGAGCATCGCTTGGAACTGACATGCAGACTTTCACATGCATGCAGTGTTCCAAACATGGCGTGAGACTGTCTCGAAGAAGTGCACAACACCGATCTGGCACCTCGGTGGTGACCAGCACCGACTCCGTATCACACGACCGCCTTCCGGATGCGTAGCGTAGTACATGCAGGATTCAGCCATTGTACCACGCTGTCGGGCCGAGCGCATGTGATCTGCAGTCAGCTTATACAGTACACCGGTTCGCGGCACGCCACAGCCAAAGGGTATCTGGGCCGATGCGGTGCAGGATCTCATATGGTAAGAGCTAGTACGCTGTGGCCTGTTCGTCTTGATAAGCATGTTCTGGGATGTGTGAAAGTGCAATTATTTTTACCATAGTCAATTCGCCGATTTTGCCGCGGGTGTCAGTCGCTTGGAGTTGCACTAAGTGACTTTCTCGAAAGTGAAGCCATGCGAGCTCGTTATCGCGGTCAAGAGTTGATACAACATGGTTTCAGGGCCTTCACCATGCTTGCGTGCAAGCAGATCCATGATACTGAGATTTCTCGCGAAGAAATTCCAATATCATAGTTTTGGTGCCAAAATATGCAATTTATAGTACTCAAACACACCCTAATTGTCTCCTTACGCTTGCTACGACCGTCGTCCATTCCGACTGCTGTCCTTACACCACAACGAACAACCAAATCACGGTGCACAACATACCGTTGACCATAAGCTGCTGGAACACCGCCCAGAGTATGATGTTCAGACACTTCGGAGTCAGCACCGTCCAAATTGAAGGATCGTTTCGTTTCCAGATGCAAGCCAGAAGCACCGCCAGTGAGGTCGATGCGGTGTAGAATGTCTGGAGCGTGAGATGCTCAGCGAATGCATTTCGCCTATATGCAAGCGATGTTGACTTTGCGGATTTATGCCGGTTTAGGTCGTCGCTCGCTGGTAGTATGGTCTTTATTCGACCGCCTTTGATGTCGCTATGAACTTGCTCCTTGACGTGGCCGTTCAAGTGCCCATTATTTCTACCATTGGCATGACCGTTCATCTGACCATTGCCAACCACCTGCCCATTGCTCACAACATCTTTGGCGTGGTCTTCATTGTCTCTCGAAACGTGAGAATCCAGCTGTTGTTCGCTACGATCCTCGAGAAAGATGCCACCGGCCGCTTTTGGCTGTATTGCCTGTGCTGTCGAGGAGACCTTCGAAGCAACAATACGATTCTCCTGCCATGCCAAGAGAAGGCGCAAACTGGAAAGAGACCACCAGACTGGCCCGAAGTAGTTGCTCAAGAGAGCTTGTAGGGCAACCGCGACAGCACGAGACGACTCAATACCATTGAAGCCGTTTGTGAGGTCGAACGATGCGAAAGAATTGCTGTGCCCGCTTGCAAAGAATGCACTTTGCCCAAGAAGTAGCGTTGTTACCGCGATATCGGCTGGGTTCATTCCAATTGTGGACGATGCTACAAGAGTGGTGAGTTAGTGAGATCCTCCGCAAGGATTTTGAGCTGACATACAGAGCCACTGAAGCTGAAGATCAAAGATGGGGAACAAAACGAGGTGCTCTGGTCGGGCTAATGATCTAAGGTACAAGTTTGCCAGTTCCACAATACCGGCAACGGTAGCTAAATCTCTGAGTCAGCTTGCTACATTGTTGGAATACGTGTGCCAACTCACCTTTCCGGCTGATGCGGCCTGAGGATCTGGACTGAAAGACAACCAAAACAAGACATGCTCCAAGTCCAGCCCAGAACAGGTTTAGGCTCTGGTTCCGGTTAACGCCAGAGACAAGCTCTTTGAACCAAGGCGGCGTGAAGTCAAATGAGGTTGGACTGAGGCGGTAACTCGATGAGAGTCGAGACAGTATGGCAATCATGCATACAGCTGTCGAGGCCAACATCGAAACCACCGAGCCTAATCCAAGATATTGCGTGACACTGTTCAAAGCTGAAACGTAGATCATCAAGCCTGGGATCCAGAACAGCACTTGATGGCCGGATAAAAGGTCGTGAATGTAATTCACGACCGAGAACTGCGGGTTGGTTGCCTCGTCGAGGCTCTGGCTGATGAATTGGAGTGCGACAGGATATGCGATGGCTCTGAGCCAGTGATCGCCAGCAGACATTCTGCCACGGTCAGCCTGCTACCGCGACTCGGAAATTTAGATGAATGGTCGCATACCTTTGGTAGCCTAGGTACGCTAGCCATGCCATTGACATCCAGTACCAATAGTAATGCTCATTGACGACGAGGTGATTGATGAACATTGTAGGGGCATGGATGGTCAGGATGAGCCCAAATTGCCATACTGCATTGCTGCAAGGCGCATCGTAAGATGAGTACGCTATCAGGAGCAGTACACTAGAAATGACCAACGCTCCGATGCTTATCAGAAGATGCGGATAGCTTGGATTGTTGGGAGGTGCATTCAAGATTTCCTGCGCATGGTCGCAGAACTAATGCGGTGTTAGCTGGGTTGACACGACAATGAGAAAGCTTACTGTGCGTGTGATCTGGTACACCTCCTCCATATTATTGGTACTATTCGCCTCCCAACCTTTCTTTGCAATCTCAAACTTCCCCAGCCAGCAAATTACTCTATTGAGATCTTCCAAGCATGTGCCACACTGCTGACCGCAGGCGGTAGTGTTCCGCGTGGCAGTATCATACTCTGATTCAAGAAGCATCTTCATCTGCATAGCGTTATTGAACAATACATGAAGCCCGTCCTCGGTTTGATCGAACAGATCCAGGAACTCTGTAGCAAAGATACCAAGACTCTTTGTCGGCGTAGCGAAGCCCATGAGGCCGGCTACAGTAGGCACGAAATCTACTTGGTTAATGACAGAGTAATACTCATAATTCTTCGTCGCTGGCAGCGGGCTCTTCAGCCCGCTCGATATCGACTTCAACTTTGGAGATATGAAGACCATTGCAGCCGCGATCTCGCTTGGCGAAGCACCACCATGGTTGCCTTGTTCTGTCATGCCATGATCTCCGAGCATGACGAACAGGGTATTGTTTAGGTGGGGCTTTGTGTCGAGTGCGTTATACACAAGATTGACGACATCGTCCATTTGAGCTTGCTTCGGCATCATGTGTGCGCTTGGGTCGGGATGGTCAGTCCAGCACTGTCTAATCATTGCCGCCTCTGTAACGTACCCTGAAGGTCCACCTTGGTGGGCAATATTATCTAAACCCAGGTAGTGCAAGACCAGTGCCTTCCAGTCATCCTTTTCGAGTTCACGTGGCAAGTGTCGTGTGACGTTGCTGTCAACGGTCGTGAATTCCTGCGGAGCATAGCTCAGCTTGATACTCTAACAATTGTACTTCCAAACACTTACTGGAAGGTACCAAGCGTCGGTCCCTTCAAACCTGTCAAAGATGTCTGAGTACACGTCAAGCCAGAGATCAGCGCCATAGAACACCATCTTCTTGTCCGGGTCTCTCTCTGCCTTGAGTCGAGACAGCCATGTGTCTGCACCTGCCAGACTTCTTGCGCTTTCCGACTCGAATACATTGAGCCATACATCCAGAAAAGACTGACTGGTACCCTGAGTCAAAGCTTTCACGCGAGAAAGCGTAAGGGTCGGTGACGCTGCGCGGGCGGTGAATGGAATGGCAGCTCCTGATCGAATCAAGCTGTAGAAGGGCCATCGTTAGCAAGAGAACAAGATGTAAGTTTAAGATTGATCATACCTTTGAGTGTACTTGAAACCAGTCTCTTCAGCATACACAAAATCACTGTCGCAAAATATCAGTCTTGACATCAAGCAGCTCGCTCATATGTCATACCTTCGAAGTGCGTCAACCATCATGAAGATGACTTTGTCAAATGGGGGAGGAGCTGAAACATGTTGTGCGAGGTCGAGTTTATTGACGTCGAACGCTGGCGGTTTGGAGATCGGTGGGCGCCCGCGGAAAAAGCCTACGATGAACAAGATCACACCAACAGGCAAAAGCAGATTTGCTACTACGAGCGAAAGATGTTGTCGAAAGCGTGCCATTATGAAGGATGCTTGGTACAAATCGAAATATCGAGAGCGAAGTTTACTAGACAACGTAGTAAGAGATAGAAAACACCAATGCCAGGACCAGAAAGAACCTTTGAAGATGCTGAGAACTCAAGACTTGAAGGCGATGGCATTGACCCTGAACGCAGGGTCTCCGAACGCGCACGATATCTCCATGGTGGCTAGCGGACTGTGGCATCCTCCAAAGCTGCCTGTCTAGCCCACCCGCGCTGGGATCCGCGTAATGGCGGAATCTTGATCTAGGACGCGTACGTACGACACAATCTGAATATTGCTGATCTAACACTAGAATCTGAGCTCAGCGTCGGATTTTGGAGCAGTGGAGTGTCACGTCTTCAACCCCGGTTGTTGTGCTGCACTAGCGTGCACAGATGCTGCCCAAGTCGGGCTTAGCGCGGTACATTGGTTAGGCGCACTCATCCTGCTCCCCTCTTGCAGGGTCATCCCAATACCTACCTCAAAACCCCATGATCGGTGCATAATGCATGCACCGCACATGGTTACGCATGAGCTGGCTACTGGTATCTTAGCGAAAGCGAGGTTCAAACGCACCGGGGCTTATGCTGCAGCCATCTGTTCCGAAAACTTGCTGCTTACTGTCGCGTGCGTGTTCGCTGGCATGGCGAGGAGCAGTCAACACGGCCTAATTAGTCACTCCTCTCAGGGTCTACAGTGCAGCCACCCCTTGCACATCTTCATCACTCTCAGTTGCATTGTCCGAGGACTACGAAATTGCGAACATGGTCCTTTTGAGCAGTGTAGCTTTCTGTGTGGCAGCTCTGGGACTGTGCCTATACTCTTTAATCAGACGCGTTGTTGAGTGGCAACGACTCCGCCATATTCCAGGACCATTCCTGGCTGGATGGACCGATCTATGGCTGCTCCGCCATGTTGTACCCGGCACACTCTGCACGAAGCTCTACGGTGTTTGCCAGGAATACGGCAAGTGATCACACTGATGAAAAGCATCACATAGTTGACTAAATCAATAGGGTCACTGGTTCGAATTGGTCCGAACTGGGTCGTCTGCGGTGATCCAGTTGAGATCCAGCGCATCTGGAGCATACGATCTGGGTTCGCCCGCACGCCGTGGTACAAGGCAACACGTCTCGATCCAGAAGAGGACAATGTTCTGACCGAACTCGACACAAAACGACATCATCAACGACGGGCAAAACTTGTGCCAGCGTATGCCGCCAAAGGACTAGACAACCAAGAACAACTAGTCGATGAGCAGATCGAGAAGCTCATCGATCTCATCAAGCGAAACTACTTATCCACAGAGAGCGATGTCAAGCCATGTAATCTCGGTCGTGTGATGCAGTATCTCACGCAAGATATCATCAGCGCGGTTGGTTTCGGCAAACCAGCAGGTTACCTCGATGCGAACGAAGACATGATGGGTATTCTAGAAACGTGCGAAAATCTGCTGGCACCAGGCCACATCATTATGTTTTTGCCGTTGGTACGCAGAGTTCTAGAATCAGGTATCCTGAAACCATTCTTGCCAAAGCCGACCGACCAGCGCGGCATAGGCGGTCTACTCGGTCTTATCAAGTCGCACGTCGACACTCGCTATGGCGAGTCGAAAGTTCACGGCAAAGACATGCTTCAGAGCTTTGTAGATTCTGGGCTGAGCCGTCCGCAAGTCGAAGCAGAGTCACTTGTCACATTGTTTGGTGGCACGGACTCGACATCTACCGCCCTTCGTATGACCATTTTCTTCCTCTCCACGAATATGGCGGCGTACCGCAAGTTACAGGCAGAGATTGATGCAGCGGCCGTGTCTGCCTCACGACCAGTCATCACGGATGAGCACGTCAAGAGACTCCCATACCTACAAGCATGCATCCGAGAAGGCATGCGACTTTGGCCGCCGAGTATGGCCTTGCTACCAAAGATGTCAGAGATTGACCAGCTTGTGTGCGGACAGCCAGTACCAGCTGGCACATACATTGGATGGTCAGGTCTGACCATCATGAAAGATCGAGAGGTGTTCGGAGAGAACGCAGACATTTTTGAGCCCGCAAGATGGCTTGATGCGGAGCCTGACAAGCTGCGACGGATGGAAGGTGTGTACGGTCTAGTCTTTGCCACAGGGACGGGCTGGGAGTGCCTTGGAAAGAAGCTGGCATATGTCGAGCTCGGCAAGGTGCTCTTTGAGGTAAGTCGTTGACCCGACTTGAGGCTCCTTGGCTGATAAGTATTCCCTAGTTGTTTCTTCGCTACGACTTTTCAATGGTCGATGCCATGCATCCTTTCGAATGGATCAATCATGGCTTCACAATTCACCGTGGCATGAATGTACGCATCACAAGCAGGGCGTAAGACGAGAGTAACTAGTTTGCGCAGAACCGGGGTATCCCTTGGGGTAGCTGTACCTGAATTCACATTATGCTATCATTTCAGATCGTCCACAAAGTATCATAAGCAAATTCGTGCGTCGTGGCAATCAGTCTTTCTGACAAACTGTGTGCAACTACTCGATTCTAGGCACGTGATAATTTTCCATCGTCCGGAGTACAGCTACGAAGATCATACGACATAAGCCCTGGCTGCCATCCTGGCGGATCAATCTGGAACACTGCGACGCAATCCTTCAGCATCCACACCAACCTAGCCTAAATCCTTCTTCCACAGCACCCACGTCGAACTCCGCAAACTTAAAAGCACGTGAGGACGCACGTCCATTTGGCGAACCAGGGAGTCATCGTCAACCTGCAAGATGACATTCCCAATGGCCAGACCCTGCACACTAGCTTCCCGGCAGCGGCTGAGCACAATGCACATAAGCCTATATGATATGTCACTTAGGCCCGCAAGGATCAGTAGCACGGTGTTGAATACACGGGCCGGTCCAAAACGCCACGTTGGCGTTATCCAGCCGGTAAGACATGCATGTCAGACGGGCGGCCTTGCCGGACGCCTCCCGAACGGCGCCCGTTGCTTAGCATCAGCATCGGAGTGTACCATTACTAGCGCTTTGAAGTACATCGGAGTGAAGTCAACGAGGTGACGGTACACCCCGGATTGCATGTCAGTTGTGATGTTGCGCGAACTCTATTCCCTCAGCGATTTGGTCTCGTCTTGTATTCTCTCCATCTCCGACAAACTTCGCACTTCCAAGCCGCCCACCACTACCAAGATTCAAGATGCCAGGCTACGAGTCCGTTGAGTTCAAAACTGTCGACGGTGTCACGTTGCGGGGCTGGCTTTTCCCGGCCACGACCCGTGGGGTGGGCATCGTCATGTCTCCCGGGGTAGATATCCTCTTTCCCCGTGCCATATCGCAAAACTAACATCACAACTAGTTCAATGCAACGAAAGAAATGATCGGCCTCCCAAGCACCGCCTTTGCCCTCCAAGCCGCCGGCATAACATCCCTCCTCTACGACCCCCGCGGCGTTGGCACGAGCGATGGCACCCCACGCAACAACATCAACCCCTTCCAACAAGTCGACGACATGTCTGACGCGCTCACATTCCTCTCATCCCGCCCATCCGTCGACCCACGCCAGGGCGTCGGCCTCTGGGGCTTCTCGCTCGGCGCGGCCGTCGCCATGGCCACCGGCGCCGTGGACCCGCGGGCGAAATTTGTAGTCGCAGTGTGTCCGGGCACTGAAACGAGTTACGACCTGGGAAAGTTGAGGAATGTGTTGATGAAAGCTGCTAAGGATCGAGAATCACGAATTAAAGGCAACGAACCTTTCTACGTGCCGATGTTGACGAAGAAAGGGGAGAGTCCTGTGGGCTGGGATCCAGGATTCGAACATGATGCGATTATGCGGTTGTTGGGACAGTATGATGAGACGGATCCGTTGAGGGCGGAACTTGCGCCTGGTCATGTGAATAAGACGACGGCGGAGACGTATCGGCATATGTTGCTGTGGGATGTCGGGCAGGCGAGTAAGTATATCACGCAGCCGGTGCTGTTTTTATTGGCGGAGTTTGACCAGGTTATTCCGGTGGAGAGGCAGATGGTGCACTATGAGGCGTTGAAGGCACCGAAGAGGTTGCATGTTGAGAGTGGAGCGAAGCATATGGATATCTTGGATAGTCCGAAGACGTCGGAGAGTGTGAATAGGGTGCAGGTCGAGTTTGTTAGGGATGCTGTTACTGGGAAGGTTGAAGCTGCTTGATGTGGTAGTTCTAGACGATATCGAATGTATCTTGCGCTGTTAGACATTCAATCAGCCAATTCTTTGGGTCCCAAGTCTGGCGAAACGACTATCGTGACTTCTCACTTGCGCTAAAATTTGGTTTGTGATACCCAATACCTTGTCGAAATTTGCCTTCTCAGCCCTACGACATTGTGCAACGCAAGCGCCAGAGCATGTCACAAGGAAACTTTCCTGTTCCAGAGCCTTGTTACACACAACGCGGGGCCGGTGCAGTTGTGCAACAACGGTGGGGGGACCACCCCAAGATGTTCACTGACCGAAGGATCCTCACCGACGTCGTCATCGAGCAAGGTCCTGGTCAGACTCATTTGGGCCTTACAGCACCCATTTAGCACGGTGTCTCTCAACAGCATGCAGCCACCGAAAAACATCCTGACATGCTTGTGCACATTGCCTGTGCTCAAATTTGGAGTAGCCTGTAGGCTCCAACCGTCTCCACCCAACATGATGGTGCCGGGTAAGCAATATAGTGCTGTGGGGCAGCATAATCAGCCGCATCCTGACTGATGCTTGCGGTAGTATAAAGATGTATGAGTGTGGCATCGGGATTATGATTGGCTAGGCATGCCAAGGATCTCAGGGCCGATGTTGACTGTGCTGAAGTCTACTTACAGTCATGTTGATGGCACGCGAGCAAGGAACTAGAACTATTGGGTGGTCTTCCGGGGGTGCATGAACAGGGTAGACGAGAAGCAGGACGCAGAGCTGTACTGAGTGTTAAGATCGTCACGAGACAATGCAAGGTCCGAAGCCAGTCATGCTGCTAGTTCGGACGTCCAGGTAAGATCGGCGATTAACAGCAGTCAGCACTGATTTACGTTGGCTGGATCACGTGATAAAGTCAGTGTACAGGTTAAGAATGAGGTACGTGCCTGTGAACCTTAGCTCGCTGCGTAATCAGGACCTCAGTTGCTGCAACTACATCCTCAGCCATGGTTGTGCTCTGTAACTCACCGCTCACATACGCAGGGGTACGGATTGTCCTAGCTATCCTCGTGTGTGATGACCAAGACGCCGACCACAATGGCGCTTGCTGCTTAGCCCGGACGAAGCTCCCCTGCAACGCTACAGCATCATCTCCAGTACAACAACATTTGACAGTGTTTTTGATGTCATTAAAGTTCGGATACGTGTTGTGCTTGGGTCGATTTAGACTTAGGGCGATGTCGCGTGCTCGACTTCCGCCTCCGCGTGCTATCAGTGCTTTGCGCACGGGGTTCATAGCTCCACCGTGCATGAACCCGTCGCGGGATGTAGCACTATGGAATAAGGTACTGGGTAACTAATCCCAAGCCTTCGTGAACGTACGGGGGCCCCGGTGTACCACTGAACAGGCAGGCAGTCGCGTGCTCACCTCATGGCGACCTCTGCCCCTCGAAGAACCCCAATCCTGGGATCTGCAGTCAAGCGCTACGCACGACCCGACCGCCAGGTCTATCAGCAAGCTTCGATGAACGCGTCAGTGTCTGATAGGCGCTGTAGTGTCTACATGAAGCTCGGTAGCCTGATCCACAGTAAGACGGCTTTACGCAGTTCCATGTTTGAGCTTAGAACAACTACTATTTGGGCCTTCTCGCTTGGATGTGTTGCATCCCAGTCTGGAATCGTACGGAGTGGGTACGCAGTCGCGTGCTCACCGCAGCTTGCGTAGTACAAGCCAGTATATCCATCCTCCGACTCTAGATGGAGACATCCCACAGTAAGCTGCTGCAGGTGCGTGCATTGTGGCCGATGGTGACATGTATTCATGCCGACGGTGTGATAGTCGCCGCGACCTCGCCGCCGGACGGAGCAGGTAGTCAGTCAGCCATGCGAGCTTCATCCTGATGTCCACTAATCTGAAACTTCAGGAAGGTGGCCTGATTCAACAATGGCGGTGGTACCGATCGAAAGAGGTCTAAGCTCTGGCGCAAAGACAGTGGTTAGGAAAGTCTCCGGAGCGGCTGAGACACTTCGAAGATAGTGCCTGTCATCCTCATCTTCAGACATGTCGAGACATGACACTGATGATGTGTATAAGACTTGTGCTGCCTCTAGCACGAATATCCAGGGTAGCAGCATCGCCCACTTTTTTACTCATAAACCATACGTTAGACTCTCAACTCTTTTCAATCCCTCTCTTTGTTGAGCAACATTAGATACCCAATCATCGCTCAGCACACTGATCATCATGGCTCCCCACGCGACTGGTATCGCTGAAGAGCGCGGTGCCAATGGTACAACGCACACCAATGGCTTCGGCCACACCAATGGGTCGAACGGTACCTTTTCGAATGGAACTGCCCTTTCTAGCAACCCTGCTGTCGCTGTGCCCTATGTCCAAGACCCAGTGGCCGTGGTCAGCATGGCGTGCCGCCTTCCGGACGAATGTAGCAACCCGCGGCTCTTTTGGAAGTTCTTGTCTGAAGGCAAAATTGCTATGAACACGCCGCCCGGTACCCGCTTCGATATCAACACACAGTACGACGGGTCGCTGAAACCGCAAACAATGGCCTCTCCCGGTGGCATGTTCCTTCAAAATGTCGATCCGCGTGACATCGATGCTCAATTCTTCAAGCTGTCCGGCATTGAGGCTACATCGATGGATCCGCAGCAACGGCAGTTGCTGGAGGTAGTGTACGAAGGCCTTGAGAATGGCGGCGTTACGCTGGAGCAGGTGTCGGGTGCGCCAGTGGGTTGCTTCGTGAGCTCTTTTGCGAGTGACTATGGCGACATTCAGGCTAGAGATCCAGAGAATCGTGCGTCGGCTACGGCAGTCGGTGTTGGTCGAGCGATGTTGAGTAACAGAATCTCGCATTTTCTGAACACCAAAGGTCCTTCGTACGTAATCCTTCACTAGTCAGATGACTTCCTTTCGTGCCCTGCTGACATGCTGCAAGGATGACCATTGACACAGCATGCTCAGGCGCGCTTATTGGCCTGGACCTCGCCATACGGTATCTTCAAACCCGCGAGGTGACGTCGGCTATTGTAGCTGGTGCGAATCTGTACTGCAGCCCTGAACATGTAATGGATTTTTACATGGGCGCCAATGGCGCTGCCTCGCTGTCGGGCAAATGCCATACCTTCGACTCCAAGGCCGACGGCTATATCAAGGCCGAAGCCGTCAGCATGGTCTACCTGAAGCGTCTTGAGGATGCTATCAGAGATAAAGACCCAATTCGAGCCATCATCAGAGGCACTGCCACCAACAGCGATGGTTGGACTGCCGGCATCGCGTCTCCAAATGCCGAGGCCCAGTCTGCGGCCATCCGCCAAGCGTATCAGAATGCAGGCATCAGAGATCTGAACGCAACCAGCTATGTGGAATTCCACGGTACAGGTACCCGAGTCGGTGACTCGCTCGAAGCCAAAGGTGTCGCTACCGTCTTCGCGCCTTCGCGTGATCCTGCCAAACCACTCCGCATTGGTTCGGTTAAGAGTAACATAGGTCACTCTGAGCCAGCAGCCGGTCTCTCAGGGCTATTGAAAACCGTTCTTAGTCTGGAAAAGGGTATAATCCCAGGGAACCCGACGTTCATCGACCCAAGTCCCAAGATTGACTTCGAGAAGTGGAAGCTTCGGGCGTCTCGGGTGGCCACGCCTTGGCCTAACGTGCCTCTCAAACGAGCCAGTATCAATAGCTTCGGTTACGGTGGCTCGAATGCCCACGCTGTTGTCGATGAGGCCAAGGATTTAGGATTGTACCACACTTCCTCCTTTTTGGCTGAGGAAGACGAGTACGATTTTCCCGAGGAAACCATCGATCGCCCACGCCTTCTAGTGCTCTCCGCCAATGGCGAGAAATCCCTTGAAGCGCAGCTCTCCGCGCTGGACAAGCACTTGTCTGATCCTGCTGTCAGTGTCAAGCTGAGCGATCTCGCGTATACTTTAGGCGAGCGAAAGTCTCGTCACTACCATCGTAGTTTCACTATCACTTCGAGCACTGAGATCGATATGCAGGGCTTCGAGCGTGGCCACATTCGTCAAGAGCCACCAAAGATCGGTTTCGTGTTCACGGGCCAAGGTGCACAATGGCCCGAGATGGGCAAAGCTCTTGTCGAGACATTTCCACTGGCGGCACGCACTATCAAGCATCTTGACAGTGTGTTGCAAAGTTCCTATGCGCCACCCTCGTGGAGCTTGTATGACGAACTCGTCAGCTCACGAAGTGCTGAACACATGCGCCTGCCTGAAATCTCACAACCGCTTGTGACAGCTCTTCAGGTGGCCATTCTCTCGCTGTTCGATGCTGCCGGTGTCAAATGCCATGCTGTAGTCGGACATTCCTCCGGCGAGATTGCCGCAGCTGTCGCCGCTGGCCATCTGACTCCAGAGCAAGCGATCAAAGTGGCGTACTATCGAGGCCAGGCTACCGCGGGCGCGAAGTACAACACACCGGTCGGCATGATGGCTGCTGGTCTTGGCCCGGAAACTGTCGAACCATACTTGGACGGCACTTCTGTCACCATTGCCTGCATCAACAGCGACAAGAGCGTCACACTCTCGGGCACAAAGGCGGAACTTGTCGAGGTAGAGAAGAAGCTCAAGGAGGGCGGCCATTTTGCCCGAGCACTCCTTGTTGACGCTGCGTATCACTCTCGGCACATGAAGCCAGTTGCTGGAGTGTACCTGGATTTGCTAGAGAAACACGTCGATTGGACTGCATCGCCAGAGCCCTCGGATGATCGAGCTAAGATGTTCTCGTCCACGGTCGGTAAGACCTTGAAGAGTACACCTGGACCTGATTACTGGGTCAAGAACATGGTGTCGCCAGTCTTGTTCGGCCCTGCATGTCGCAGCATGATCACGCAGGAAGACGTTTGTGTTGATTATTTGATCGAGATCGGCCCCAGTGACGCTCTCAAAGGCCCGGTCAACCAGGTCAAGAAGGCTGCCTCGTCTGAGGTCACATACTCCAATGCATGGAAGCGTGGTTCTGAGGCGCTGCAGACTCTTTTGGAGTGCGCTGGGAAGCTGTTTATTGCTGGCTATCCCATCAAGCTGGCGCCCTTCAATGAAGACGACTCGGAAGCGCCGGTTTTCATCTCTGATCTGCCGAATTATGCTTGGGATCACTCAACCAAGTACTGGCACGAGACTGAGTCCAGTAAGGACTGGCGCTTCCGCAAGTTCGTGCACCACGATCTTCTGGGATCCAAGATGTTGGGCGTTCCGTGGGCGAAGCCGACATGGAAGAATGTTCTTCGTCTGAGCGACGTGCCGTGGCTCCGCGACCACACTCTCGGCGAACAAGTGATTTTCCCCGCTGCTGCATACATGGCGATGGCGATGGAGGCTATCTTCCAGAAGAGCAAGGTCACAGGTCGTCTTGCCAAAGACGTTGGTGTCAATGATGTGACGTACAAGCTTCGCAACGTCTCTTTCCCGCGCATGCTTGTTCTCAGCGATTCAGCGCCAACAACGATTCAGCTCGCTCTCTCGCCGTGCTCAAGCACGAAAGAGTCATGGCACGAGTATACGATTACCAGCATCTCGCGCGATGGAGATGGTGTTCATGAGGAGCATTCGGCTGGTCTTATCAGCATTGGCGATGCAGTGGCAAAGGCGGCGACTGAAGCAGACGTCGGACCGTTGAAGCATGCTGTTCCGGGCTCCGTATGGTACAAGTCGATGCGCGAAGTCGGGTACATGTTTGGCGATGCGTTCCAGCCGTGCCAGGAAATTGAGGCGCAAGCTGATGCCCGCCACTGCCGTGCGATCATCAAGCTGGGCGTTCCCGAATCCAAGCACCAGCAGAGCAAGTATGCGATGCATCCTGCTGCCATCGACGGATGCCTGCAGATTGCGACGGTGGCATTGAACCGTGGCCATCGCTCAGCTCTCGACACGCTCATGCCGCCGAGACTGATCGATGAGCTCATCATCTTCCCACAGCCACTGCGCAAGCTGCAGTCGGAAGGCGACGCGTCGCGTGGTGTTGTGGCTTCAGAGGCGATCTATGGCGGCGTGGGACGGCCAGATGACAACAAGCGCTTTGTGAGCGACATCCGGACGTTTTCCGAAGGAGACCACCAGATGCTTTTCCATTTGCAAGGTCTGCGATACCATGCCATCAACGCCAGTGTCGATCGACCGCACGCATTCACGCAGGTCGTGTGGGGTGAAGATGTCGAGTTCTTGTCGCCAGAGCAGATGGCTGGTGTCTTGCAGGGCGTCGCGTCTGGTGCGGGAGAAGATGCACGTGCCATCGCGCGCGTCGCTAAAGTGGCGGGCATCATCGCTCACAAGCGTCCCACCGCCAGGATCCTCGAAGTCGCACTCAATGACAATGCCAGTGCAAGCCAGAGCATATGGATCGATCAATTACGCGCAAAGGCTGGTCCCATCGCGGCCGGATGCGCCTACCGCCTTTCTCTGCCATCGCAGAACGCAGGCCTGGAGGCACGTGAAAAGTACTCGACAGAGTCCAACATCGAGCACGCCGTGCATGAGACGGACGCACTTTTCGCAGGAGAAGACAGATTCGATCTTATCATCCTAAGGGTCGCCGAAGTTACGTCGGCTCTACGCGGTGTGCTGGAAAGCGCTCGTGGCGTCCTTACCGAGCATGGCTATGTCGCGGTGCTCCACGACGCTGAATGGTCTTCACAGGAAGTCGCATCACTCGATGACAATGGCGAATTGACCACATCCGACTCAAAGCCCTCTCAAGGGCTCGCGCGTATCTCTGGCATCGCGGCACGATCGCTCAGCCTCGTGTATCTTGGAAGCCAGCGACCAGGACCACCGAAGTCTCTCCTCGAGGATAACAACCTATGTCTTGCCCACTTTGGCACGCCTAGTGGCGAGACTGATGCCGCTCGGGACGTTATGAAGAATCATGGATGGAGCGTCACCGAACACGTGCTTCCATTCGATAATGTTCCAGAGAAGAGCACGGTCATTGTTCTTGACGAGATGTTCGCTCCCCTCCTCACCGACCTGAAAGACGAACAGTTTGAAGCACTGCGCAGCCTTATTGAAAGAGAGTGTCGCATTTTGTGGGTCACCGCAGGCTCGCAGATGAACGTGACACATCCTGAACGTGGACTCATGTTCGGCGCATCTCGATCTCTGGTTCTGGAGTACCCCAATAACATTCTAATGTGTCTGGACGTCGAGTCCGAGACTAGCAGCACCAGCCTAGACACCATTGATACAGTTCTGAAGCACCTCGGCACCGTGGAAGTCCTGGGTCGAATTGACAACGAGTTTGTAGAACGCAATGGCATCATACATGTCAGCCGTGTCATTGGTGATGACCCGATCAATGCGGCTGAGAAAGAGAGCCAGGAAGGCGCTCCCCTCCAAGACATGATCATGTATGGCCATGAATCTACCATCCGTCTCACCAGTGAACGGCCCGGTACTCTCGACACTCTGGTCTACACCCAGGTCGAAGTGCCGCCTCTGAAGGACGACGAAGTCGAAATTGAAGTTATCGCAGCCGGAATGAACTTCAAGGACTTGGCCAACGCCATGGGCTTCGTACCATGCAACGAGAAGCTTATTGGTCTCGAGTGCACAGGTGTTGTGACCGAGATCGGTAAAGACGTTGGCACAGTCAAGCCTGGCGACAGAGTCCTCTTGGTCCGTCGCGACGGCGGGTGCTTCGGCAATCGCGTACGCAACCGTTGGCACGCTGTGTACAAGCTGCCAGACTCGATCTCGTTCGTTGATGGTACGACCTTTGGTATTGCTGTGCACACCGCTGTGTATGGTCTTATCACTCTTGCGAATGTTCAGAAAGGACAGTCCGTCCTCATTCATTCTGCTTCAGGAGGTGTGGGTCTTGCCGCGCTCGACTTGTGCAAGTACCTCGGAGCTGAAGTGTACTGCACAGTTGGCACTGAAGCGAAGATCGACTTCATCGTCGAGAACTACGGTGTCCGCAGAGATCGCGTGTTTTCTTCTCGCTCCACAACATTCGCGGCTCAACTTCTACGCGCCACTGGTGGACGGGGAGTTGATGTTTGCCTGAACTCGCTTACTGGCGACATGCTGCACGAGTCGTGGCGATGCATCGCGGAGAATGGTTCGTTGATCGAGATTGGCAAGAAAGACTTGATCGACCGCAACAGCCTATCCATGGAGCCCTTCGACCGAAATTGCTCGTACCGCGCTCTGGATCTGTCACGTCCCAGCATCACGGATGAGGTCACCCGCAAGGTCGGCGAGCAGATTATGGACCTGGTCGAGCAAGGCCACATCCGACCTCTCCACGTGTGCAAGGTATTTCCCTTTGAAGACACCGTCGAAGCGTTCCGCTACATGCAACGCGGCAAGCACATTGGCAAAGTCGTCATCTCCTACGAGAACAGTAAAGCAATCAAAGTCCCCGTCCGCCCGTTAACATCCCAACTCAAGCTCCGTCCAGACCGCTCCTACCTCATTGCAGGCGGCTTCAAGGGCCTCAATAGCTCTCTCGCAGTCTATCTCGCCCGCAACGGCGCCACCAACATCGTCACCATTTCGCGCAGTGGCTACGACGACGAACGCTCCCAAAAAACCATTTACGACTGCAACACGCTCGGATGCCACGTCGACCTCGTGACGGGAGATATCACCAACCTCGCCGACGTGCGTGCCGCCTACGCCGCGGCCTCCAAGCCCGTCGCCGGCGTCATCCAAGGCGCCATGCTGATCCGCGACCGCATGTTCACCAAAATGACACCCGAGGAGTTCCGTCTCCCCGGCCAGCCCAAAGTCGCCGGGACATGGAACCTGCACATGGCAGGGCAAGAACACCTCGCCTCGCACGGCTTGCAGCTCGATTTCTTCACCATGTTGTCGTCCGTCAGCGGCTTGCTAGGCCACATGGGCCAATCCAACTACGCGGCCGCAAACGCCTTCCTCGACGCCTTCGCCGCCTGGCGCCTGCAGCAGGGCCTCCCCGCGTGCTCCGTCGACCTCGGTCCGGTAGATGAGGTCGGATATCTCAAGGACAAGGACAATGCGAATCGCCGCTTGGAAGCCATGGGGTGGCGCTTGATCAACGAAGCACTGCTGTATCGTATCCTGCGCGCGAGTATCCTGCAGCAAACACACGCCATCAACAAATCCAGCTACGGCGTTCTGTGCACGGGTATCATGCCCGGCGCCCCGTTCTTCGAGCCGCTGCATCGCTTCAGCTCTCTGCGTCCTGCTGCAGGTAGTGCGGCCGCGTCCAGTGGTGTAGGATCCGGCGCGTCGTCCTCCGCGGCGACGAAGCTGGCAATGCTGAAAAATGCTGCGAAGGGTGGCGTGGAGAAAGCTACGTTGCTGGCGGCGTCGACGGAGGTTATGAATGCGGTGTTGATGCGGAGTCTAGGGATGAAGGAGCCGCTGGAGAGTTCGCGCCCGCTGGGAGATTACGGCGTGGATAGTCTTGTTGCGGTGGAGATGAGGAATTGGGCGAGGGCTGAGTTGGGGGTTGAGATGAGTGTATTGGAGATTGTGGGGGCGAGGACGTTGGTGAGTCTTTGCGAGGCGTTGTTGAAGAAGTTGGTCGGGTAGGCATTGTGAGCCGTAGTGGATTCTGACGACGTAACGAATTTCTTTTGTGTTTTGGGTGCTGTAGACCGGTTCGCTCTCTGGGATTCTCACTTCATTTTCAGAGTATGTTAATTCATTTCTTATGGGGATGTTCACGCCTTGTGCTAGGTTAGAAATACATTCGATCATTGCGAATACCTCTCACTGTATCAAATCAGGAGTCTATACCACTTTAAGCACTGGTAAATACCCGAGACCGCATGTAGGAGCACCTCAGAACCTTCCTAGCTTATTTCCGGGTGTGTCAAATCGCTTGACCTACCTCGGTGCAAGTTTACAGGAGATAACAAGATTTTGACATGCCCTGAACAAGCACTCGCGCACATCATGGTTGATTCGGTGATTGCCACCACGTAGCTCTGATACTGACAACGATAGAGATTGGTTTACATACTCTGCCTCCCCACCAACTGCCCAGGCAACAGCAAAGTCGTAACCACACATCCCAACGACACTCCCCCAGCGAGATACAACACAGCATTAACATCCCTCACGCCATCCGCACCACCCGCATACAGCCTCTGCGCCACCAACGGACTCATGATGCCAAACAGCCTTCCCCAAAAACTCGCAATGCCACACGCCGTGCCTCGTATCGGCGCCGGAAACGCTTCTGGTGTCCATCCATAAAGCACTGCATTGAACATAGACTGGAAGAAGTATTCCAGGAGACTAAAGCCGATATTACTTGCGGCGGAGTTGACACTGCTGAAGAGGAATATCGTAACGCCCATCATGGCGGACGAGAGCACCATGGTGTACTTTCGACCAAGAACAGGGATGCGGTATGCAAGGGTTCCCAGCAGGACGCCGATGGTGCCGGGGAGGTAAATCAATATGTATGAACGATAGGTGAATGAAAGCGACAGGTGAAGGGCACCGTTCTTCAGGGCGAGTATCTGTGGTAGAAAGGTACCTGGAGGAATAGTCAGTACGGTTCGTTGCGTCCGAGGTCGCGGCTGGACTTACCGGCAACAGTGAAGCCGGAGTAATCACAGATGTAAGTCAGCCATACGAGAATGGTGAGTCGTGTCATCTGGGCGTCTGAGAAAAGAAGCTTGAAGCGACCGCCCTCGAGTTTCACCTTTTCCATCCAGGTATTCGAGAGCCGATTTGGGCCAGCGGCAAGCACGGGCTCCTCGCTGTTGGCGTCGAAGTCTCGTTCCAGTGCCTCGAGCTTCTCTAGCGTCAGGGCACAAGCTCGTCCATTGAACTTGGCAACATTGTGTAAGACCTTGACGGCGTCCTCGTCTTTGCCGCGGTATAGCAAGAATTTCGGCGATTCTTGGAAGTCGAAGATAACGTAGCGTAGGAAGAAGACGAAAAGTGTGACAGCACCAAGGGTGAACAAGAGGTACCGCCATCCCATGTTGCTCTCCTTCGTACAGCACGCTTCTCCGGAACGTACTGCGTTGCATGAGGGTAGAGCCAAGTCGCCCTCTGAGAAATTTGGACTGCATGAATATGTAGGAATGAAGCCATATGCCATGATACTGCAAATGACGACACCAAGTGGCTGGAAGACGGATAGAAGTGGAAGCAGGTAGCGCTTGCTCGCGGGAGTGAACTCGAGTGTGATCGTTGTATCGATAGGAATATTACCGCCCACACCAATGCCGGTCAGCGCAGTCAAAACGAGGATCGCATTGAAAGAGCTTGGCGCGCCGATGCAGAGTCCGAAAACACTGGAGATGAGTACGGTGAGATTGAACGCCCAACGTCGCCCGATGACATCGACGAGGACTCCCCAGATTAAGGCGCCAGCAGTGAGTCCCACTGAGAACGCGGTCGAGAGGGTTCCGGTCTGGTCAGCACCGAATCCAAGCTCTTGTTGCATCGGAGATAGCACGAGCCCAAACGCTTGTGCCCACATGAGGTCTACCAAGTAGCCACAACCACATAACGACCACAGATACCATTGGTATCGTCCCATTCCCATTGCATCAATCTCATGATTGACCAGAAGACATTTCTTGTCGTACAGTGACGTCGCTTGGCCTACCTCATCCGCCAGAGAACTAGACTGATTTGATGAGGAGTCCTGTCCAGAAGCTGATTTCTCCTCATCAAAGTCTGCTCCAAATGCTGAGTGGAGAGGCTGTCTGGTTGGTATCGAGGAGTGCGATACCCGGGACGATGATGCGAAGGCCGGCGCTGAAGTTAGGAGTGGTTCTCTTTCACTGAAGTCATGAGCCACGCCCGACATTTCGAATGCGCGGTCCTGCACCCAAAAGCAGATTCTCAAAATGTAGGAGCATCTTGGACGCAGACCCCTCTTTTGTGTATGTTGCTACGGCCATTGTTGACCCACTACGTCACTCGTTGAGTCGCTATCGCGGCTAAGGTGAAGCTAGTCAAGATACAGTAAGCGCTTACCTGGTTCAGCGTGTAGACAGCATGCGATTGTTGCGAATTCGATGTAGGCCGAGCAGCAGTGCAGGGCATGATGGCTACCATGTTGTCCCCATGCGTTTTCCCGATTTCGCGGTTCCAGACATGTCCTTTTTGCGAGGGAGTGATGTGGTTGTACAACAGCCAGGCTAGCTTCTGTGATTCGGCCCTGAGTGCTGTGGTCTTGACAAATCCCGGAATGTTCCAAGATATGGTCCATAACGCGGGGTTGTGATGTGTACGATGTGAGTAAGATGTGAGCAAGGCCGCATTCTAGTACGTTATTGACGGCTACCGCTGCAGTGAGCGTGCTCACGAGACTGCTTCAATGCAGACAGTCGGGGTCGCAGAAAACATGAGGAAACCGGCTATAAGAGTAGAACTGAGCAGGAAAGGAGTTCCGGACTTGGAAAGATGTGAAGATGGCGGCAAGTCGAAGGGGTTCTCACATCTGGCATGGGGCTCAAGATCGTCATGATGAGATTGCAGTATGTGATCTCAACTGCTGCAAGAGACGCTATCAGCACAATGGTACCACATAGAAATCGACAGTGATATGCCATTCATTGAGTCAGCCCGATGGCGTTGTTCATTGATGGCTTCAGGATCGTCACGTTCCAACCGCGACTCGACGGGCGCGCCCCACTTAGGTTACCCTTGCCAAGACCGGGTCGGCAGAACGTGTGGCCGAATGCTGGAACTTTTTTCTTGAGACTACGAGAAAGCAGACATCGCGCAACAGCAGAGACACGAATAATCAGCATAATGGCACCACGTAGAAAACGACAGCGACTCTCCGAAAGCGGTGCGGAAGCCACCACTGCCACTGCGACGTCCGACGCCGAACCTGCGCCCAAAACTTCCGATGGTGCTGCTGCGACGCCCAAGGAAGTTGCCCGCCGCCAGCTCTTCATTCGCGGACTTGCGGCGACTGTCACCACACAAGACCTTACCGACTTCTTCTCCGAATCATACCCAATCAAGAACGCGCTAGTCGTCCTTGACAAGGAAACAAAGGCTTCCAAGGGCTATGGCTTCGTCACATTTGCCGATGTCGAGGATGCGCAAAGAGCGAAGGAAGAGCTGAAAGGCTCGGAAATACAAGGCAAGAAGATCGCCGTCGACTTCGCAGAGGCGCGTCAGCGTGAGGGCGAGGTAAAGGAAGCCAAGCCAGCAAACAGGTTCAAGTTGGAGCGCGAGCAGCAGATGAAGGATGCGCAAGCACCCAAGATAATCGTCCGAAATCTGCCGTGGAGTATCAAGACACCAGACCAATTGGGCAAGCACTTCCTGGCGTTCGGCAAGGTCAACTTTGTGACGCTGCCCAAAAAGCCGAATGGCGAGCTCCGGGGTTTTGGTTTCGTCGCATTACGGGGCAAGAAGAACGCAGAGAAGGCGATACGGGACCTCAATGGCAAGGAAATCGATGGGAGGACCATTGCAGTCGATTTTGCGGTTGATCGGGACACATGGCAGGGCCTGCAGAAGACCGAACAAGAGGGTGAGGACGCCGAGGCGGGCGCAGTGGATGAAGACGAGGATATGAGTGACGCTGAGAGCTCAGTCGTCAGTTCAGAGGACGGATCAGAGGTGGACGCTGTCAGCGAAGACGAGGAAGACATGGACGACAGCAATACCGACTACGAAGATGTGGAGGACAGTGATGAAGACGGCGGTATCCAGCTGGAGGACGAGTCGAAGCCGAAGCGGGAGGAGTACACACTCTTTATTCGCAACCTGCCCTTCTCAGTAACCGACGAAAGCCTCAAAGAGCACTTCGAGCAATTCGGCGGCGTACGCTTCGCCCGTGTCGTAGTTGACCGCGAGACCGAACGACCGAAAGGCACAGGCTTCGTGAGCTTCTTCACTGAGGAAGACATGATCACTTGCTTGAAGGGTGTTCCGCGTATCAAGCTTCAGACCAAGAATGTCGACAAGAAGGACGGCTCCACAATCACAGTTACGCACTCGGTTCTCGAAGACGCCGACGCCGACCCAACGGGCAGATACACAATTGAGGGGCGCATATTACAACTGAGCCGTGCTGTTGACAAGAGCGAGGCGACTCGTCTTACGGCAGAAGGCGCTGCATCGCGCTTCAGTCGGGACAAGGACAAGCGCCGGCTGTACCTCCTCTCTGAGGGCACCATACCCTCCAACTCGAATCTATACAAGCAGCTCTCGCCGTCCGAAATTAAGATGCGCGAAGAGAGCGCTACCCTCCGCCGCAAACAGATTCAAGAAAACCCTTCCCTGCATCTCTCGCTCACCCGCCTCTCCATCCGCAATATTCCCCGAAGCATAACATCGAAAGACCTCAAAGCCCTTGCCCGCTCCGCCATCGTCGGTTTCGCCGCCGACGTCAAAGCCGGCAAGCGCAACAAGCTGTCCCGCGAAGAAGTCATGCGCGGCGGGCAAGCCATGCTCGTCGCCGAAAAGCAGCGCAAGAAGCGCGGCAAGGGCATCGTGAAACAAGCCAAGGTCGTCTTCGAGACACCCGCAGGTAGCAAAGTCAACGAAGAGTCTGGTGCCGGTCGATCAAGAGGTTACGGCTTCATCGAATACTACACTCACCGCAATGCGCTCATGGGCCTACGATGGCTCAACGGCCACGCCGTCGACTACAAAGTCAAAGGTGAGACACCCAAGAGCAAGAAAGCTGCCAAAGAAGCGTTGGAAGACAAGCGCAAACGCCTCATCGCCGAATTCGCCATCGAAAACGCAAACGTCGTCCAGCGCCGCTCCACGCGCGAAGAACAGGCCAAAGAGCCGCACAAGTCCAAAACCGACAACGAAGGCGAAGGCGCTGCCGCGGAGCCGGCCCGTGGCCACAAGCGCAAACGGGAGTCAGGCAAAGCCGAAAAGCCAGCTCGTCCCGGCAAAGCCTCCCGCAAGGACAAGGGCAGCGGCACAAAGCCGAGTAACTCGGGTGCGGATGGCGGCAAGGCTTCCGCGGCTGGAAATGGCACAAAGCCTACGGCAGATGGGTGGGATGACGGGAAGGGCAAGCTTGCGCAACGAACCCGGATTATCGCGCAGAAGAGGATGAAGAGAAAGGCGAAGAGGAATGGCAGGGCGTAGCGCAGCGAAAGCCAAGCTTATCATCGTTGTGAGGCGGTTGCGTTGATGTACAGTAGCATATAGCGACGGCGTTGATACTCTGTCTACGGACCGGAAAAGCAAAGTAAAGCAATCCATTCATCCCCGACCACGAAATCCCAACTCAGCTCCGGACCCTTGACCGTCGCACGAGAAGCATCAAGATGTGAGAAAATGACAAGTCGAGCCCCCTATCCTAGCACCCCACACCCTCAGCTTGCACGAGTGTTTGGTGGCGTTCCAACATGCACCCCTCAGTTACCCGTTCTGCTCGTCGTGCCTCGAGTGCCTCGAGTCGAGCGTCGAGCATCGAGCGTCGAGCGGCTATGCAGTATGCACCGGTCGTGTCCCGCGGGTCGAAATCAGTGTATTCGATTCGCGCGATACGAGCGGGCTAGGTGAATATAGGCAATTATACGGGCCGCGAACCGTCGCGTTCCACGAGGTATGCTGGCTCAGCAGGGAGTAGGCGAGTCAGGTTGTGCGAATGTGCGTGTGTGGGGTTGCTCATGCTCATGCTCATGCAGGCCTGGCCATGGGTTGGATGACTTGTTGGTCGATGGGGGTGTGTATATCTGTTGTATTGGTTGATGGTAGGGTTGGCTGTATGGCTCACAGTGTCGCTAGCTGGCTTGATCAGGATGGCGGCGAAATTCGGTTTTTATGTTGAGCAGCAATGACAGTTGACATGGTGGTGAACTTCCAAGCGTGGAGTGCTTGCAAGTGATGCAGACACTCTAAGTCAGTGACAGGTTCACAAACCCCACATACACGGTTGGCGGAGCCTGACTGAGTCGTTACGCGCCGCCATTTGCGTCACGGTCGGGTCATACATGGTTGCACGCGAGATTTTGGACCCTATAGCGGCAGTTCCCAAGTAGCAGGTTCGTGCATGACACCGTTACCATTTCTTGCCGGTGCGGATTGTGTAGCTTGTAGTTGTGTGACATGTGCTTCCATGTGCTTGCTCCCGTCAAGGCCTGCTGCAGCTGCAGTGAACAGCACGCTGCAGGCGTCATGCCATGCGTGTAAACTCCTGGTAGTGACCTCGAGGAAGTCCAGGAAACTGGGCTAGTTTCATGCAGCCCGAAAGCGAATCGAGTGTGATTGGCAGCCCATGTTAGTGTCGAGGGCGTCCATGGGCACGGGCAACGGATAGATTCTGCTGCCATGCAGATCTGTAAGCTAGACTGACGTGTACTTCATGTGCGAAAGACAGCGCTAGTGAGCGACGTTGCGGTCTCTACTTGGAGAGTTCAAGATACATCCCCACTGTAGATGTCCTTCCGAACTGGTCCAGTCATTTGCCTGCGCGGCGTGTGTGGCCTCGTCATCGACATCTCAGGCTTTCAACTCACAATCTCAAACTCATCTAGACTTGGTGATAAATTGTAAAGGGACAGACACCTCGCTAAATAACCTTCATCGCCCGAGGAGAACCGAAAGTGGGTGAAGCAGTGGATAATGCTACTGTCTCGTACATCTCTTGGTCGATGTCAGCACTCATACCTAGCTCGTTGCATAGGCATCTCGGCAGCGGGCGCATGGTAATGGAGAAGAAATCGCCGCAGGGGTGGAAGCCGAGCGGCGGACACTGAGAATGTGCAACCCACCTTGGTAACGCGGATGCAGCTCTTCGGTGAAGGTCTGCCGATATGAGCATCTCGTGCGTTCTGTTGTAGCTCTTGCATCTAACGGATCTAAATCCAACGCTCTGACGCTTTTGTCCGCGTGCAAAGGACTTACCTTTGTCAAGGACAATTCTTGAGGACACTGAGGACGTGCCACCTTGCCCCATAGCCTTAAATAATGCGGGATCCACCCAAGATTAGCGCCTCAAACACCAAGATTGTAGACGTGAAAACACTGTAGCGACTACGGCAAGCCGCGATGTAGCTTAGGATCGGGATCCGCAGATGCGATGACAATACCACCGGAAATCACAGATATGGCCCAGAAAGCGATCCAATTGGTGCGATAGTCGTGCACCCTGTTCGGAGCCTGGCGACGTTTCACGATCGCGCTTTTCAGAGGTGGTTCGCGTTGCACTACGCTAACATGTTCGCCGTGGAGCAGATGAAGTTGTCTACACTCCATGTACCGTGCTTACAGATGAAGACATCTTGGTAGCTCGAGTCACACCGGGGACTTCGAAAGCAGAGAGCTACATTTGGAAGTTCTTGAGAAGACCAAGCTTGCGGAACATGCCCTGATCGGTATTCCCATGTAGCTGGCGCCAAGTGGTCAACACTAGGTGACATGCGTATGAAGCATGAAGAGATTTAGTCGTGCTTGCGGAAAGTGATTCGACTTCATACCGTCATTGTAGATGAACAGCAAGGGGATTGTGAAGTGCTCTCGCTGGCTGCTGATAGGTCATTGGAGTAGTTGCGATCGCATAGGGGATGTTTGCAACGGTCGTCCCTTGAGAAGGCAAAGTTCTTCGAACTAGTCGAAATTTGGATCAGCCAACAACGAACACTTGTGCGAGCTATCAAGAGCTCGTAACGGCCAAGATAATCTTGACCAGAATCCGGGATGGTGGATGAACGCGGCGTATGGACTTGTGCGTCGCCAAGCGTTGCAAGGTTGTGATGTGATGTTTGTCAACCGCATGTTGGACATTGCTACGAGTGGGGGCCCATCATTCAGCCATAGCTAATGGGATCCCGGAAAGCTTGCTACTATATCAGGAAGCTTGGTGTTTTGTAGTGTTTGTGTTCACGACGTGCTGTTCATAGATTGTTGTCCATGTTTGCGGCATTGGCCTGACTGCAGGTCGATCAATACAACTAGAGTGGACCAGTCGACTCGCACGATTGGTATGTGGGTCTGGAAAGGTTGCAGCTTGTGTCATTGTAAACACGATAATTGTTTGAATGTACAGCAAGGATTTTGCATCATGCATGAGCGCCGTTGCCGAGAATTGGTTGATAGACGGCGGAAAGCGCGTTCAGCGAAGCGCTGGCCTTGATTGCAGTCGAGAACCATTCGCGTATAAAATCTCTTCATGGCTGGAAGCACACGTTGTTCGAAATTCCCCAGATTTTCCCCACACTCTCGTCTGTTTCTGTACATCCTTCGGAAGCCATCATCGGACCAGCTACTGTTGGAGTTTCGCATAAGCTAACCTCGTGCATCTGGTTTCGATCTGATCGACTAGCGTGAGTCTGGCTGTACATATGGCAGTATGAATGCTGAATCGGATCAGGTTGGCGATATCTGGTCTCTCGACTCCCTAGCCACCCGCTGCCTAGAGATGTGTCAGTACGATAAGATCAGCTTCAATTGCGGCCACTTCGAGAGGAGGCTGGCCTCACATTGTCACTTCGCGCGCAACGACCCTAATCATCAATGCTTCGGTGCCTGGAATTATAAGCGCGAGGTGGATCAACCCGACCGGAAATGCAGCGACTGCATCAGACGCGAGCAATACCCAGTCTCGTCCGGAATGGCGCACAACAATGGTGCTTGGCACGGCATGGCCAGTGGGCGATAGTAGCGACTGAAAGCGCATTCTAGTGCGAAAGACAGTGCGATGTGCCTCGTAGATACCAGAGCGCTGAGAGTATAGGCGCATTTTGGCCCGCTTGGACGATGCAAGGAAAATAATTTCATTGTTGAACGATATCGTGGAACAGCGACAACGGCGGTTGGGAAGGGCGTTCGGAAGGAGGCCGTTTGGTTCTGGCGACACCGTGACAGCATATGGGTAAACTGGACACCTCAATGTTGACTGGAGGGTTAATATCAAACTTGTATGCATATGAAACCCAATATCAGGTACTTCGATTCAGAGGATAGTGAGCGAGATTGTACACTTTCATGTGTGAGGTAGATTCCATAAGCAGTTGAGATTTTGGCATGATTAATTGGCCGCCGAGAGTGGTTGGTCCAGTGCAGGGGCGCGTATGTTGTGGTTTCATCGCACATAAGAGGAATAGGTAGTAAGACTGAGCGTAATTTAAGCGGCGAACAGGTGCTGCGGCTTCGAACTCTGTAACACAGCCTTCTCAAAGGTTGGACGTGCCCTCGGCTTGCAGTCGCCCTACAATGTTGTATCGCTTGCTGAAAAGGTATGCCAGTCGTTGAGAACTTGTGTCTCCTTTTCGGAAAGCGTAGAGTAGTCCGAGATGCAGTCCTCTGGTTTGAGTGATGAAAGTCCCAACGCACGATTTGGCTCCTTGCCAGCAAATACTGAGCGACCAGAGTTAGATAGCCATACATGCAGCACCGCAGGATTGGTGTGACAAACCGTGATAACCTTTTCCAGGAGCATAAGTCTCTTTACCGCTTACATCAAAAACGTCACCCTGCAGACCTCATCAGCAAGTTTGAATCGTCGATGGCTTAGCTAGAGGCTCACCTTGATAGCTACCAATGTAGGATAGCCCTCATTGGTGCCTGAAAATATATTAGTGAACGAGAATCACAACCTCGAGGCATAACTGGGCCATACCATTACACTTTGCCAGGTAGTCGCGGTCGATGAGGTCATCCTTTGGGGGCTGTAATGTGACCGGCTCTTTCGGTGCAAATCGCTCCTTCTTGGGTTGATCGGTGGAATCAGACATGGTGAACAATGTTGTGTGATGACGTGTGGAGGATGTGAAATGTGTTTTGAGGTTCTCACACAAGATGCCGCCAGCCTGACCTCGGCAGGTGGGGTGTGATTGCGCCACAGCTCACGGACCACATGCCGGCCCGGCTTTTCGTAACATCGCCCGAAGCCGACTGATCCAATCCCATCACCACTGCGAGATTGTCTAAAGTCACTACAGAAGAGGCTCTTCAGTTAGGGACGCAGGAAGCCATGGTTCTACATCACAAAGCCTGCTTGCATCCCACATTCCATCTCGTTGCGCAACCCCAAGTATGCTACTCTGACACCGCCACTGGCTTCTTCACCATGAGTCCAACCAAGGACAAAGCCACTTCTGCGGCGGCCAGAACTGTAACCTCCCCTGCGCTATCATATACCGGCGCGACCTCGACTGTAACAGGTAAGCATGGCGATCAGGTTTCCCTGCATCCAAGGTCCTTCTTAGTGCAACGTACCAACATCCGCACCAACAACCTCAAGTCCCTCAAGCCCATCTAAGATCGTTAGGAGCTCGCGTGTAGACCAACCTCCAACCTCACTAGTGCCGGTAGCCGGTGCGAAGGCTGGATCGAGTACGTCTATATCTACGCTGATGTACACCCTCGTCCCTGCAACTCGTTTCTTAAGCTGGTCGATCACTCCTTGGATCCCCAAGCGGTCAATGTCTCGAGCTTTTACCATCTCAAATCCACAACGTAGGTCGTTGCGCAAGTCGCCTTTTGGACGAATCACTGGCGCACGAATACCGGCATGAATTGATGTATTTCGAATCAATCCTTCTTCATGGGCTATGTGGAGGAATGTGCCGTGGTTGACACCAGCATAGTGGGAGATTCCTCCCCCTGTCGCTGATGAGCATGACACGACGTTGATCAATTTGTCCATACTGACCTAGCACTTTCGGATCCCAGGTATCTGCACGTATTGAATAAGCGGCGTGTCAGTCACGTAGTGCTAGAACATACCGATATGGCTGTCGAAGTGGATCACGCTCACCGGGCCCCAATGATTGTATGTGGAGCGCAAAGCCGATAATGTTGTGGTATGGTCGCCACCCAAGGTCACTATCCTCGGCGTGGTGTAGTCAGTCGACTTCGTTCGCATGGCCGACACAATCTGCGTGGCTAATTATCAGACAGGTCACACTACGACGACTAGACGCCGCTAGAGTCTCTTTGGGTACCTTA
>TARA_R110002003_G_scaffold52_6_pt1 | contig 38654 bp, 46 predicted proteins | sample TARA_R110002003 | Tara Oceans TARA_R110002003 (sample SAMEA4396441) | marine metagenome | biome: Westerlies Biome; feature: [SRF] surface water layer (ENVO:00010504); material: water (ENVO:00002006), including particulate matter (ENVO:01000060) such as... | depth 5 m | reverse complement strand
AGTGCACACTGAGTATGCACTAGATCGATGTGTGAAAGAGTCTACTAGTTTGCGATCACAAATGACCCCTAGATGTCGTGAGTGTACCCTCAACAGAACTTTCACAAAGTGAACATTCTGCCTAGATGCCATCTATGCGTCCCAGACAACTTCCAGGGCCATTTGCAGAAAAGAATGCGTAATCGATCTCGAACTTTATGTTGATGAGTTACGGAGTTCGAGAGGCGAGTGACTAGAAGAAGATGCGGTGCTGGTAGCCCTCGAGCTCTTCTAGGTGTTGACACGTTCTTGATTCCTAGCAACGCGTGCACTGCCATGTTTGGCTCGTAGCTCAATTGTTAGCACGAGCCTCCCATGTATTCTCCTCGACCAGTCATATACCTGTTAAGACTCCTTGAAATGAGTTTGCGATACCAGACCGAATCACAGGCTGCATAACTCCATGACAACCTTCCGTGTGTTCGCCAACCTACCTCTTGCACTGCACATCCAGATCTGAATTCCGCGACGGAAGAGGGAGTCCTCAAAGTCGGAAGAACATGGCATCGCAACCAAGGTTACTGGTCTCTGCCCCCGATCCCAACTGTAACACAAGCATGTCAGGAATTGCGCAAACACTGCAACTGCCAGAAAGCCTTCATCATCAACTCACGTCTGCGCTACATCTGGCCGAATTTCGATCACGACAATACATAGATGAATGGTGAATTTGTACCAGAAATCAACGTCCAGCAAAGAAATGAGATCAGTCATCTGAAAATTGGGACGGTGAATGAACATGGGCTGGACAAGTCGGACTCGTGTGATTTTCCAAAGCTGCAGCGCTTCGGTCGTCTGCCACTAAAGAAAAAGACTTTCTTAATGATAGACCGCAAGACATACCTGCTATACATCAAAGGCAGGCAATGCCGACAGAGGTCAGGAGAGTGGTCGAGAGCAAACATTCGAAATGTAGGCGACGTGATACCAGAGCGTGAATTGTTCAGAGTGCCGTTCTTCCACGCAGAGAGATTGATTACTGCATCGTTGAACAACACATCGATCGGGATATTTGGCAATGGTGGCCAGAACAGCTGAAATCTTCACGGATGCATTACTATCTCATGACCGATGACTTTGTCTTGTTCTGAATCCTCTCACGCTCTCTTTTACGCCCCATCCACCTTTCAATAGACCTCCGACGTCCTCCAACCCCAATCCCGCCGTCTCGGGGTATATCCTGAGGATGGTGACCCAACAGGCCACACAGATCAATGCATACAGTGCAAAGGTCCCTGTCGGTGTGAAGAACTCCATCATCGGCAGAAACGTCAAGCCGACGATTGTGTTCGAACCCCAATTGGTCGCCGTAGCGAGGGCGGAACCAAGAGATCGGACAGATAGAGGGAATAGCTCAGACTGCTGCCATGGCACATTACCGAGACCAATTGCGTAGCCGGCAACGTAGGTCACCATTGCTGTCAAAATGACGAGTGGCCAGGCTTTGCCTTCGGTATCGCCTGCGATAGCAGATGCGCCTTCCTCGCCAGACAAATCGACGAAGCCGAAAGCAATGGCACATAGAGCCAGACCAATGACCATTATGGGTACTGAACAGAGGAGGATGCGGCGACGCCCAACGCGGTCGATATAGTGAAAGGCGACTAAAGTAAAGACGAAGTTCGTAATGGCGATGGAGAGGGAGGTCAAGGTGGGTGAGTGGAAACCTACGAGGCGGAAAATGGTGGCAGAGAAGTACATCAGAGAGTTCTGCTCTGGTTGTCAGCAAAGAGGCTCGTCCATCATGGGCTTTTTGCAATCGCGCGGAGAACTTACAAAGCCACAGAGTTGCTGGAAGCCTTGAAGCATACAAGCAATGATGAGCGCTCTCCGGTTACCGCTGCCTACGGCGAGCAACTGCGTCAAGGTGTCGTTGACTCTAGCCAGTCTCCCTTTCCAACCCTGCTTCGCAGCGTGTGGTCCACTTCGTTCTCCAGCAGCATCATGCTCTTCCAAGATCTCTTTCTCTACCCTCCTTAGCACTCCATTCACCAGCCTTTCCATGCCTCGTCCCACTCCGTAAACACGCCGGAGCACCTTCCTAGCTTGCTCTTTGCGTCCAACTTTGACGAGATAGCGTGGGGTTTCGGGTAACAGGAAAAGCATGCAAAATTGTACAGCAGCTGGCAGGGCTCCGAGTCCCACCATCCACCTCCAACCATGTGGACGAGTCGAGAAAAGCCAGCCGATGAGGTATGCGACAACTTGCCCACCAGTAATAAATAGACTTGATACTGTGACAAGCCGACCTCTGAATGCACTTGGAGCCAGCTCACTTATGTACATGGGAACCACGAAGCTGGCTGATCCGACAGCTGCGCCCACGACACTTCTTCCCACGATCATGCCCCATACTGTACTCGAAGAGGCTTGCACTAACGCGCCAACGATGAACAGTATATCAGCAATGAGAATGATGCTGCGGCGACCAAGTGCATCGGCGAGGATGCCAGTGAGCGGCGAGGCTACGAGGGCGAAGAAGGATGTCGACGAGGTTATGAGGGATTTATCTAGGGTTGTGAGAGGGCGCCGAGACAGCGAGGAGCCGATCGAGACCAAGGTTGAGGATATCACGCCAGTACTGCAAGGAATGGTCAGCCATCACATGACATTGAAGGGGCGGATGTACAGAGGTGGAGGACGGCGGGCAGCGAGTCGCGATTTGGGTTACGTACTCATATCCGAACAGCAGTCCACTGACTCCTGCGCATACCGTGAGCCCCCATATAAATAGACCTGGCGCAAGCAGCGCGCTTTCATCTACCTCCACACCCGCGGCATCATCCTCGCTGTTTCGTGCGTCATTCGCGAACCCGCGGTTGTCAGAGATGAGAGGCTCTGCGGCAGTGTCGGTCATGCTATGAAGCTCTAAATCTTCAACGTGCGCCAGCGTAACAAGTCATGAGCCGGTTGCATGTGTAATTGAGGTCCAAGTGGTGGGGTGAGTGGTATGCGCGGTCCGAAGGAAGGCGCGCCTGGGTACATGTAGATTCCGGTCGGCAACGGAACGGCAACGGAAGCTAGCGCGCTGTTGTCGGCACGTGCGCTTTGGTCGTGTGATCTACCTTGGCCACATGGGAATGAGCGAGTGACAGTACCAAGACACGCATCACGGGCATAGCGAAAGCAATAAACATGGAAGGTTAAGTAAGTTGATTAGTCAAGCGTATATAGGCCAGACCGCATCAGCCTGGCAAGCTGAACGTGACTAGCTCCTTCACTCCTCTCCACATACAATCTGTTCCGACGCGAGGCTTCGAGACTGTGGCGGATCTCGGTGGCCTTCTCACCAATCCTTAGCAATGTTCATGCAAGGCGAAGCGAAGTCGATACGGCATGGTGTGCTCTGTCTCCTCACCCTCCCTTCCAACTCTGATGCATACCTGTGCTCCCTGCATCGAACAGGTTCATTTTGGACGCCAGGTATGCCCAACCAACGCCGGTTGCTTGTGCTTGCAATCATCTTGACCAGGTCATGTATGGCAAAACTATGCTAAATGCAGAGCAATTCGGCAGGCACTCAAGGTCGCGAGCCCCGGTGCCATGATCTGGCGCCCAAGAGACTCGCTGCCCACTCGGGACAGGCGCTAGGATTCAGCTAATCATTTGGGCTCGTCGCTGCTTTCTGGGCCATGGTTGGCAGGACCAGTCGGTGGACCCTGGGGCGGTATCGAATGTTGCTGCATCATTGGCTGTGCGTAGCTCCCGCTCGGGGTGCCACGGTGTTGGTGTGGGTACTGGTGATGCTGGTGTGGTGAGCCGTAGTGTGGCTGGTGCGGTTGGGGATAGGGTCCGCGCATAGGAGTCACTGTGATAATGTTAGTGAATCCATCATGAATCCGGAGTTGTGAGCATACTGGATCCAGGTGGGACCTGGAACATTTGGGGTCCTTGCGCACCAGCTTGCATGTACATCATAGGCGGCTGTTGGTGGCCTTGTTGGGAGCCTTGATGGCTCATCATTGGCGCCCCAGGTCGAGGGCTATTCGGGAAAGCCCCGTTGGCGCCGGGTCCGCCAGGCATGTGTCCAGGGTATTGGGGGTATACTGGCCCAGGTGCAGGAGAATACATCTGCATCTGCGGATTGCCTGGCATACCCATGAATGGCCCATTGGAGGGCTGGTTCGTCATCATATGGCCACCCATAGCCGGCGGGGGGCTGATGAATTGACCAGGCTGTCCGTTCCGAAGAGTGACATGCGGCACGTTTGGGCTCATGCTGTACTGCGGCATCTGTACCTGCTGGGGATATCCGGGCATTGGCTGTGGCTGCTGACCATATACGTAGGGCGGCATCGGTCGGGGCGAGGGGTGCACAGAGGAGGTCGAGTGCGAGAACTGCATATGCTCCCCTCCGAAGTGATGAGGAGCTTGACCATGATGCGGCTGGACCGGTGGTCCACGGGGAGTATGATGTGAATTCTGTCCTTGGGTTACAGGTTGGGGTCCGTGAAGATGAGGGGGTAACTGGTGCTGATGGGGGATGGATCCATTGCTGATTACATTATGAGGCGCCGAGAGAGGCACGGGTGCCGTCGCGTGCTCGAACATTTGTACATGAGTCTTCTCAGCATTGGCCGTCGGGAAGTCCCAGGTGGGAGGAGTACGGAAGGGCGGTGGAAAGTCACCATGCGTCTTGGTGCTCACCTGTTCTTGGGCTTCTTTCTGCATCCGTGCGATGGCGTTGAAGTTTTCTTTTGTCTCTACGCGTTTGGCAGGCGGACGTTGCCCACCAAAGAAGCTTGTGATCGTGAGAGGTCTGCGAGGCTCTGGCTTGGTCGCTGAGTTTGGCCGTGGACTTGAATTGGTGCTCGGATTGCCAAGCGGCTGGAACGTGTTCGCCGCTGGGTTAGGCTTGAACTCATTGGCTCGCACATTGAATCTTGTTGACACAGTCGATGTGGGTGTTTGAACACCGCTAGATGGGTTAGATGGACCCGTCGGCGGCGCACGGATATCCTGCGGGGGTATAGGTTGGGGTATGCTGTTGTAAGGCAAGCCACCCTGTTGCTTGTGCTGCTGGTGGCTCAATTGCAGACGTGTGCTGAGCAGCCCCTGGCCACGGGGAGGTACTTGGTTGAAGTTCTGCTGCGAACGTTCTCGCATGCTGGCTGAAGCGTAGGGCGGCTGACCAGGACGTGGTCGCTGGTTTTGCTGCGTTGCACTCGGGGACGCGTGAGTAGAATCTGGTTTTGTCGCAGCAGGTCGTGCAGTGGTCTTGGCATCTGCTAATGTGCTGGTAGCTTTTGGTGGCGTGCTTTTTGTCTCTTGAGCTTGCTTCAAAGCCTTCTCGACAATCGCTTGCTGTTTCGTCTCATCCTTGGCCAAGATGGGAACAAGATCTGATGGGACAGGGGTGCTCAATTTGAAGTTGAGCGCAAACTTCTTGAGATCGTTCAGCTTCACGGCCTTGTTCTCCCTCGCAATCGTCCTTTGTCGTTCGGACATGCGTAGCTTCTCTGCAGCGGAGAATTGCTTGAACGAGTCGAGAAGATCATGCTCAACATTGGTCGTTGCATCATGGGGTCGGCTAGTCTTGCGCGGAGGTATGGCAGCTACAGTCGGCTTGATAGTGCTGCTCGGCTTCTGTGATGATTCTGCAGTAGGCTTGGCTACGACCGCTGGCTTCGCCTCAGTTTTCAGCGCACCGTCTTTAGGACCGCCTGGTGGATGGGAGGCTGCCAGAACCTTTGCCACATCGACATGAGCCTTTGCCGGCTCGGGAGCCCCAGCTTTGTCTACGGCAGGACTGGCTGTCCGGTGCGTTGTTTTTGGTACAGACTCGGGCCGTGCGACAGACGATGATATGATGGCAGGATCCACGGGCGCACCGGGAATTGTCGCCTGGGGAGCAGGAGCACGTCGCGCTGGAGGTGTGTACTTGTTAGGCCCACTGGAAAGCTGGGAGAAGTCTCGGCGAACTCCACTGTACTTGTCTTCCTCGTCTCCACCGTCGTCTGCGGGTGCTTGCCCGCCACGCTCCTCGCGAACATGTGCGTTGAGAGCACTGCTTGCTTCAATCTCTCTCGCAAGCTTTTCGGCACGGGCGGCCTTCTGCGCGTATTGGGGATCACTTCTGTCGATGGTGGTGGTGTAGTATGTTTCATCATAGTTGCTCTTGAGGCCAAAGAGTCGCTCGTTTGTTGAGAACTGATCCCAATCAGATGATCGGCTTGAGGATTCCAAGGTGAGATTGGGGTCGATCTCAGTGGGCTCCCATTTCTGGAGATTGCGCTCGCGAATGGCCATGTTGCCCGAGATATCTGTGTCGGTACGGAAGCCAGACGTGCCGTTCTGACCCTTGCTTTGAGACTTGTCCAGCACGACGTTGTTGACGTTGAAGTCAGCAACATCGCTCATGTCGAAGGACATGACATGGTAGTCTCCCACGCCGACATAGTCATCGGAGACGTCACCAGTGCCGTTTGTCTGGGCATTGGCAGCCGGCAAGAGCTTCTTGACCATCTTGAACACATATCGGAGCTCGCTTGGATCAAGCGAGGTGCCGGACAGAACACCAGAGTACTTTTCGCCATTCTTGAGGGTGATGATGCCTGGTAAGCCCTAAGCATTTCGTTAGTCCCGTTACATGGCTCGGGTTATGTATAGAGCGGCAATGCTCACAGTCAGGTTGGCCAACAGGAACATCATCCGGTCGCTAAGATGCCGCATTGGGGATCCCGTCTCGCCGGAGGGAGTGGTCGAGTTCTGCGAGGGCCTAGGGGCGGTCGTGACGCCGTTGGAGGTGGGAGGGTTCGATGGGCGCTGGGTGATGGGGTTGGTGCCCTGAGTCCATGCCTTTTGGGGGGGCTTCCTGTGGTGGTCGCCCTGTTAGCATTGCGCGTTTGCGAAGGTGAAGGAGACATGGCGCAAGAGTAGCATTGCGGTACACGGGAGTCGAGCAGCCTAATACGACGGGGGCTGCCATTGGAGGACAGCGCTGTTGCACCGTGGCTCCTTGTGACTGCTCGCACGTCGCACCCGGAAATTCGAGCGGGCGCGACGACGGTGCAGCGAGCGCACAAAGCGTGGTCAGGCAGGCCAGTGCAGCAGTGAGGGACACGGGAGGCATGCGTGGGAGACGTAGTAAACACATGGTGCGGAGCTTAAGCTTACCTCTGACCACCGTCGACGGGGCTGCCGGGCTTGCGCTGTGCGTCGAGGACCTTGCCAGTCGTGCTCATCTTCAGTTGTCGGCCAGGGGGCGAGGCGGCCGGGTTCAGCGCATTGAGGGAGCTGTTCGCAGCCGCGGCAGTGGACATGGAGGGGACGGAGGTTGCGCGGGCGAGCTCCTTGGGTCGTAGGTCGTGGGTCTCGGGTCTCAGTGGGCGGGTCTGGAATTGTGCTGGTGGGAGAGGGAGCGATCTGCGGGGAAAGGGCGACCAGCTCAGCGGTGAGAGCACACAGAGCACTCAATGCGGCCGAGGACGCGGGGACTGCGGGCAAGCGTGCGGCCGGAGAGAGGCCAGACGGCGGAGAGGCAGGTGTTTAGGAGGCTGTGCGAAAAGTAGCCAGAGGTTCGAATGCGAGTGCACCGCCAAGGGTTGATCGGCAAGTTGAAACAGGTGGTAGCTGTGGCCAATCAAACGCAGCGCATTGCAGTGGCTGGAGAGTGGCGGTGCAGGTCCTCCACCGGCTATTGGTGCAGCAGCGTGTCTGCACTAGTGTAGCCCCGTACCTCTTGTGCCCGACTCAATACGGTAGAAAGCCGCGCCTGAACGACGTCGGATCAGCCATACCAAAGCCGAAACATGCCAGGACACCAGAATCTACTTACCGAACCATGTATTGGCTAAAGCACCGGGCCTCAGGATATCTATGTAGTCCGGCGAGGCGTAGCCAGCGCGTTGATAGTGCAACCCGGGCGATTGCAGCTTGTAGACTAGCTGAGACGTCACATGCACACGTCGCCGCTCGCTCAACGCCAACACTAACATTGCCAAGACTCACGCTCTCCGCTCACGTCGCACCCATTCACTCCCCCATACCACGCCTGCCATCGCCGTCGCCATGACAGAAGAGGCCCCCTCTACCTCGATACGCTCGTCGCAGGGGTCTCACAGACGCACTCCCAAGAATGTGAGCATGCCCTCCGCATTCCGCGCCCATGGCCACTGCCTGCCCAGCTCCAGCCGCTGATACTTGTCGCAATGCAGCCGCAGCAGCAGCTCTCGCAGATAGAAAAGTCCGTCACCCATCTGCTGGTCGCCACAAAGCAGCTCCTCGGTCCGTTCGTCGCGCCCAGTACACTGCGGGCGGTCGCTAACACCACCAAGAAACGCTGACGCTATGGTCTCGCGGGACCGCCACCGAGAGCGAGGTCTCTGACGTCTACGTGCGCCTGGGCTATGAATTCAACATCGCGTCGCGGGCATTTAATGCCATCGGCGTGGACACGACCGATCTTGGAAACGTGCCCGAGTTGCTGCGCGGGATATTGGAGGAGACGCTCAGTCAGGAGGCTTCGCAAGCCAGCCTCGACAACTTCCTGCCACGCATCCGAGACATCATCATCAACCTGCTGCACGGGTTGAAGAAGAAGCAGCAGCGCTTGCGGCAGCGCACGGGGCGAGACGGCGCTCTCAACGGCAGCAGCACACGGCAGGGCAGCATTGGCAGCAATGGAGACCTGGAGGAGGCACAGCAGCAACGCTCACAAAGTACGAAGCTGCCCTCACGCGGAGACAGCGCCGAATTTGGCGGAGTTGGCCCAGACCTTCCACCACGCTCCTCCTCCGTGGTGACTGGTCGGTCGTCTCCCAGCAAATACGACTCGCTGCCGTCGAACCCGAAGGCTAACCGATCCACCGCAGCGAGCCAGCTGTCCACAGATTCGTCCATCTCGAGCACCACCGCCCAACAGATGCCCGTCATCGCGCCTTATCCAGCAGACGATGCCATGCCCAGAGAGCCCGCGCAACACAACTATGCCGTCGACTTTCCACCTCCGCCTCCGCCGCCGAAACAGGAGGACGCGCTTGCAGCATTACAGAGAGGAGGGGAGTTGGAGCGACGAGCCTCACGACGCTTCTCGCAATATCAGATCCAGAAGCATCTTGGCACCAACGGAATCGCACTGCCGCCTGTACAGAACTCGCCTATACCGAATAGGGGTCGGGATGTGAGAGAATCAATGAACGCAGTCCGCACAAGAGCTTCGCAAATGCACAGTCGGCAACGGTCAAACCAGCAGCGGCCCGTCGTGGAAACCAAATTTGACAGCACAAACGATGTGTCGAGGCGCATTTCCGAAGAAAGCGCCCAAAGCTCGATCCCAAGCATTGTGCCACCAAAAGAGCCTGGATCGGAAGACAGCCCCACACAGAAAACACCAGAGGACAAGATTGGGCCAGCGCCCACGTTCCCGGTGGGCGATCAGCCAGTGCTCGGAGCCACAATCAGCGGACCTCTGTCTGAACCAATCGCACTCAACGCTGAAGAATCGCCAACGAAAGAGAGTCTGAAACCTGCATCTATGCCTACAAGGGTTGGGTCGCGTAGAGTAAAGTCCCCTTCTCCACAGCCCCAATTCATTCCCGAGCAGTCGCCCCAGCCTGGCAAAGAACTCACACTGTTCCTTCAATACAAGAGCAAGATCAAGAAGTATGTTTTTGCCGATGGCTTCGATCTCTCTGCTGGTCGTCTGCAACTCGCCTTCATTGAGAAATTTGCTTGGGACACCCACCGCAACGGTGAGCTTCCCGAGATTCATATCCAAGACCCTGTCTCAGGTGTCCGGTACGAGCTCGAAGACATGAACGACATCAAAGACCGCTCGGTCCTTGTCCTCAATGTCGAACAGCTGGATGAGGTCAAGAACCACATCGATGACAAGTTTGGGGGCCTAAGCAGATTAGTGGAGAGCATCAAGACAGTGGTCGACGATCAACAGTCAACCATACAGCGCGTCGCTGAACGGCAGCAGCAAACAGCAAAAGAACTCGCCGGTATTGCTGCAGCACCTCCGATATCATCGGCACGTAACTCAGCTTTGATACCGTCTCGACCCGTGCAGGGTGGTGCTCCTGTGGAAAGCAGTGTCAACTCGGCTGCTCAGCTTAGTGAAGTCCAATCACTCCGTCGAGATCTAGCTGTGGTTCGACAGACATATTCCTCATTTGTGTCTGACATTCAAGCGAGCATGGCGACAATCCGCACCAAAGCCAAGGCGGTCAAGTCAACCGCGGTCAAAGCTGCTTTGCCTACGCTAGATGGAGATACTGGGCGTGCGTATATCGAGCACGGCAAGAAGACTCTGCAAGACGACTCGGAGAAAATAGTCAACAGGGTCGATGACTTACAAGATCTTGTTGAAGACCTCCGCAAAGATGTTGTACAGCGAGGTGTACGACCCCTGCCTCGTCAACTTGAGGTTACGGCTAAGGATCTGTCGATTGCAACTGCTGAGCTCAAGAAACTACAAGATTTCTTGGCAAAGGGGCTTCTCCTTTGGACGAAGATCTGGGAACAAGAGCTGCAGAAGGTGTGCGAAGAGAGGGATATGCTTACCATGCAGGAAGAACTAGCGGCTGATTTGCAGGACGATCTGGAGAAGGCTGCGCAAACTCTTGAGTTAGTTGAACAAGCCACCAAGCAGCAAAATCTGGAGACGGAGAAAGAGCAAGGCAAAGGCCTGCGTTCCGCTAGTGGTCGGAACGTCATCAACGCGGCCGCTTTCGACAAGGCCGTGGATCCGCGTGAAGCTCGAGACGGCGTGTTGGGAGAAGTCAAGGCACTGCAGCCGAATCACGAAAGTCGTCTTGAGGCCATTGAGCGCGCCGAGAAGGCACGACAACGCGAGCTCGCAACAAGGAATGACGATGAATTCAAAAGAGAATTGGGCAACTTCGTCGAAGAGGGCAAACTCAAGAAGAGCGGTGGCGTGGAGGAAGTGGAACGTCTCCGTAAGGCCAAGGACGAACGCGCTCGTAAGGAGAACGCTGAGAGAGAGGCCAAGCGCCTGAAAGCAAAAGCGGAGAAGATGGATATCGAGCGCGAGGCGGCGGCAGCAGCAGCAGCAGCAGCAGCCAACGAAGACGGCGCAGTGCAGACCGACGACCAGACAAACCAAGAGGAAGCGAAGGAGGAGACGTCTGAAGGTGGTGCAAACCCCTCATGATACCCTCTTCGCTAAATCTCGCATCCAACTATGGTGTGTGCTGATGCGCGGTTGTATAGGCATGCCAACCCATCGTTACACAGTACGACCTTGGGTCAAGGCTGGTCTGCCTCCGCTGCAAATATTTGCAGATGCATCGAACGGCGGCGCACCGTCAGTGTCCGCTTCATCGGCAGCTACAGGCAGCGCTGTTGGTGCCACAGTCCGAGTAGCTGAGAGTGACCTAGCCTTGGAATCTCCAAACCCAGCCACGGTGAATGAAGCTCGGAACACGCCAACGCCCACTTTGGTCGGCAGGTTGAATCGGACGCCGTTGTCTATGTCATTCCGGAGTAGGGATATATCAAGCTCTAGAACGACACCTACACGTCCACGAGGAAAGACGGTGCCATTAGATTACAAGCGGAACACGCCTGAGCATGAAAAGGATCAAGACGCAGACAGTGTGCTGAGCTTCACGCCAAGTGTGAGCAGCAAACACTTGGCAAACTGGTTTTCGGGGCTGTTGGGCAGATGAGTAGAGGGTGCATCGCTCACGGAGGATGTTAATAGGATACTACTACTTGTAATACCAGGAGGTTGTTGTTCGCTGGAAACCCGGAGGTGTGCATATAGTGTAGCGTTCATGCATGGCGTTCAGGGAGTTCGAACTTGTATCATCAGGGACGGCATCTTTACCCACGAATGCAACCGTCTCTGCTCTTGGAGCATTTGCTTTGCATTGCTTCTTGTCGCTGGTGATACACGCAGTCGTCATTACTCTGTTCACATTACGCCGCCCCAAACGCCAAATACTGATGCAGTGACTTCTTCCACATAGTGTCTTCCAACCTTCCTTTCGGAAAGCATGTCTTCCAACCCTTCCCTATACCGAACGCCTTCGCTATGCAGACGGGAATAATGATCAGCCTCTCTCGTCTTCCACACCTCCCGCGGGCTCTTCCTAGTTGCCGACAGCTGTGTCATTTAGCGCCACGCAGACGGCGCCTCGATGATGGCCATTATACTGCCGAATTATGCTCTGACTGCCGAGCTCCCATAGGCGCGCGTAGTGGTCGCTACACGCGGTGACCAGGTAGGCACTGTCAGCGCTGAAGGCGCAGTCCCAGACCCAGCGCTGGTGGCCATGGAGGGTCGTCTCCAACGGGAAGGCAGCAGGATCGCGCTCAGAGGCAGGAGGGAGGTTATCGCCTGGCTGCAGATTGTGCGGGGTTGATGTGTCGAGCGACCAGATGCGCGCGGTGTGGTCGGCGGAACAGGTAGCAAGGTGGCGGACGTCGGGCGAGAGGAGGACACGGGTTATGTATGTTGCGTGTGCGGCAAACTTGCAGACGGGGATGATGGAGGTGGTGTCGTGACGCTGGATCATGCGCCATACATAGACGTTGCCCTAGTGTGCTGTATCAGCACCGCCTCTCGGGCGGGAGTCGGCGGACTTACGGCATTGTTCCCGGCGCAGACCATGCTGCCATCCGAAGCCACAGTAACAGAGGCAACGCTCACATCGTCCTCTGGGATCAGCTGGTGAGAGCACTTGTTCTCGCCCAGGTCCCAGATCCTCACATTGCCGCCACGGTCGCAGCTAATGAGCTCGCCCTGGTTGGGATGGATGACGACATCGTTGACTGGAACACCATGCGTATAGTTTCGCTGCACGCTGCCGCTCCTCGTATCCCAGATCTTGACCGTACCGTCTTCGGACGACGTCACCAGCCACTTGGATTCGCAGTGGAACGCGACGCCGGTGATGTTGGACGTGTGGCCATCGAAGGTGAGGATGGCGTTGGGGTTAGTCGACTTGATGTCGTAGAGCTTGACCGTGTGGTGCCCAGCCGCGGCGAGGTAGCGCTTGTCGGGCGAGATGCACAGCCGGTTCACCTGCGAGTCCGGGTGGGGGATGGTGCGGGAGCATATTCCACTCAATGCCTCCCAGAAGCTTGGAGCTGCATGTTAGCGGGGGGCAGGGGTGAAGGGCGTTTGACGGAGAGGTACCGGATCGTATGATCGTAGCCCGCTGGTCTTGTTAGTCGTTTGCACTTTGCGCGACGTGGGCCAGGTCCGCACCTGTGCAGAGAATGACCGACATGATTAGCGATACCCTGTTCCTTCTGCTTTTGCTCAAACGCTTTTGGAGAGTAGACTCTATTCACAATCCGAGTGCGACTGCGGTGTGTTGCTCCATTAGCACATGATGGCGGCGCTGCTGGGCTGGTGGTTACCAAAAGCCGAGCTGTGGTTGGTGTTGAGGCTGCCCGTAGCTTGGACCCTTCAGCCCTACCGAGCTTGCGGGCGGTGAACCAATGCGGCTAGACTCAAACGCGTGATACACCTCGATCAATGTGCTGCACCATGTGCCCAAGATCTATCAGAGTTCGATGCGAGGGGCCTCTATTGTACAAGCTAGGACATAAAAGCACTGTCCTGGATCTGGGGAACAATCACCAATAAACTGTCATCCAATCTCTCACAACTCCTTCCGCTTCCCAGGCACGCCTCGTCACATCATGACTGCACCAGGTCTCTCCATCTTGGAACAACGCTGATAGTGATACTAATGTATTCCGATCACTATCCCTACATGGTACGGCCGTCATGGCTGTACTTGTTCTCTCCAGAAAGAATCGTATCCTCCTGATTATTCCGCCACTTCTCCGCCCACTTCACCACGCCATCGTAGTTTCTACATAATCTCTCAACGCCCCATCCATTCGTTCTTCCAGTGGTTGCATTCCGCATCTCTAGATTTGTGTCTGCAGCACATATGAGCGCTTGGCGGATGTAGTCAAAACAATGCTGGATATGCTTCAAGTCTGTGTTAGCTCTGATTGTTGCTACGAAGAGTCATCAGGCGTCGAGTTGTTGACTGACTCAATGTTGTGGAGTTGAGTTAATACGCCAGCTGGAGAGTGTGCTGGCAGACATGAGTATAACTATGCACAGTGGGGTTGATAATCTTACCAGACAGTGCAATTGGTGAAAGACGGAGATACTTTTCCCTTGCGGCGCAAGACGAGGGTGTGTGATGAAACCTCTCCCCACTCAAATGTGTCAATTGGGCACTGCATTACGCGACAAGGACATACTCACACGGAACAAGGGATCGCCATGCTGATTCTGTCTCGACGGATGGTATGCCAGAGAACGAGTCGTTAAGCTGTCACGTCTGCGGGATCTCGCCATAGGGCGCTGGAAGTTGTTAATGAGTATGCATAATGTGAGACGTGGCAAGCCATGACCTACCAATATAGTCGCCGGCAGAAGTCCATTCCGTATATCTGCCAGCAGAGAATCCAATAGCCAATGTCAATAGAATGATGATAGAGTATGAGGCGACTTGAACACTCGAATGTGATGAAGCTTTTGCCCTCCGTTCGATGCCAGCTTCACAGCCCTCGATCGGCTTGTGATTTGCAGTACGCTTCCACGCAAACATGCTGCAAGTCTCAGGAGCTCTGGATTATACAACATGGGAAGAAAACTCTCCTTCGTATGACAATTGCATGATTCGTGAAATTGATGCAGGTGAACTACGATCAATCCGCCCGTAGAAGAGCCGAGCTAAAGCGAGATAGTGACTACGTCGCAGCCCGTTCTCATGCATACCCGACCCGCAGGACAGGGACATGCTGGCGTTGGACATATATTTGTGGTGTATCATCAAATGTCGGACTGAACCAGTCCTGGAAGTCAGCGCTAAGAATCGTACCTGTATTCACAAGCTCCGATGGTCGAATCAGACTCAAGTTACATGGCAAATCTAGACCTTTCCCATGCATATCGGTGTCCGAAGCGTGTCTGTATCGTCATGAAGGGTAATTACATGGCCGTTGCATTGGGTGACATGCGAGCTAATCATGTCGCGTCTTTAGGCATACTACATTGAGAGCATGTGACACAATTGATCTTGTCTAGCAGTGGGTTGCAGCAGCCCGCGTTCTTGAGAAAACACGCGCAATGTCTGACATTCTGCTCCGCACCGTCTGCAACTAACAGCAGGTTTCGCACGCCCAAGCAAACGCCAGAGCTGCAATATGCTCTAGCCATCATTCTCACCGTCGCACCCACCATATTCACAGCTCTCAGATTCCGCGCGAGCGCTGTGAAACAAGGGAATCAAGATTGGGATGACTGGTTCATTGTTTTCGCCTTGGTAGGCCTTGTCCTAGTGATGCGCAAAGTGGTGGGGCTGATGATTTGAGACAGTTCTTCGTATATGTGACCGCTGCGTTTATGATCGTAGGAACGGCAGTCGGTTATCAAGGTCGACATATGCGTTTTGACGCTAATGGCTCACCTATCTTGACGGATCCAGAATACAGATAGTTTTTGATTGTATGTGGCTCTGTTTCTTAACCTGCGCTGCGCAAGGCTGCTGACGACGACACAACACTATACGCGGGACAACTCAGCCAGATATTCGCTATAGGCCCTACCAAGATCTCAGTCCTTCTCTTCTATCGATGAGTATTTCGAGGGATATTCTTTCACATTGCGACTTGGACTTTGATCGCTCTTGTCTCGGCATGGGTTATCGCCTTCTTTTTTGCGAATCTGTTCGAATGCATACCAATATCCGAGGCTTTCGTGAACGCTCCGGACATGGGGGGTAACCCAAAATGTATTGATGCCATTCCTATGTACTGGGCGCAGGTATATTCGGACGTGATATTAGATCTGTTGATCTTGATTATTCCGATACCACTTGTGTTGACTGCCATTGAGGCAGAAATTGGCTGTCTTGGGAATCTTCCTCCTGGGCGGAATGTATTTTTTCTCGAATCCCGTGGCTAAGCACAAAGTCTAACGTCCATAGCACGGTGCTCGCTAGCTGTGCTCAGCTTATAGTATTCAACTACGTTACAGTTTGCAATCCCTGTTCGCACTTTCCAACAACTGACAGTCACCCAGAGCTGCAAGAACAAGCCGATATATCCTGTGAGCACCTGGGCATGTCTAGTATCTTGCCGAGTTGACATACGTGCTGAACTGTGCAGATTTCTTGAGCCCTATCACTTACTGGCCTCTAATAGAAGCGAGTCTCCAAATCGTAGCAGCATGCTTGACAATGCTGCGGCCACTCGCAGAGGATTGGAGACTAATGTTCCGTTCAAAACCGAAGTTGACCAGCTGTAGAAGCTCGGGCTATGTCAGAACCCATGGTTCTCGAACTAGTGACGATGAGAGGGTCGTCAACAGGTCAGGTGTTCTCCCTCCCTCAAAACGTGTGCTGACAGTTATCAAGACAGTACAAAGTTGAGATGGACGAATTGCCCCTGCGCAAGACGCAGGCGTATAACCCTAAATCAGATGTCTGAACTGCAGCGGCTTAGAGTAGAAGGATTAGTTCCGTTCATGCTAGGCTGAAGCACCACAAGTCAGATAACAACTTCGATCTTTCCGTGCGTGCGTGACCCGCTTGAATCGTCGTAACAGAATCCAATGCGTCACGGCTGCGTTCAACAGCTTGGTAATGCGCCTTTGATGCTTACCATCGAAAAACATGCGTGCCTGGTGTCACATATATATTTCAACATAGGGTTATGTGCAGGGTCGACATGGGAAGTCGATTGGAAGTCCAACATCGTAGATGCTGAAAGATTCTCACCGTACTACACACATCAGCCAACAACAGCTTTGCTCCCATGTGACGACACTGTGTAGCCTCACCACCACCCATAACAAGCTTAGTTAGATTCTTGCGCCTGTGTTAGTGTGTCTCGCGCTTTGTCACTACCTAACTTTGAGCTAAGTGCAAATGCGACACCTGGCAGATATCGCACATGCCTACGGATGCTCACTGCAGCAGTGTTGCAGAGAAGACGCCCTTTTGGTCTTGTCATCTGCACAAGCGATATGCTTCGAGTCTCCATAACTCATCAAGGCATCCCAATGCTACCTACCTATCTACATCGCTGGGATATCACATCTTCCGGAAACAGCTGTAACGTGTAAGTGCCGCACGGTGGTGTCTAGATGTTCTCATACGCTCTTTAATATACGATACATGGTGTTCCAAATATCCCTGGCACTCGGGCTTTCTGGAGCTCGTATAGCTTGCCTTGACGTGGACGAGACATTTCAGTAATACCGAGGTACCCCAACCATACATCTCGCTCACGTCGCGGCTATGCCATGAGACTCTCCAACACCGATTCTCCCCATCATTACTCGCTTCGCCACCTTGGCAGAGGTATCTCGATCGACAGGCACTGAACATGTGGCAGGGGTTGGCGAGCTGCATACGCAGCTGCACACCTCGCTCGACTTCGCCGCATTGGGAACGATGCCTCGCCAATCAGGTATTTCGCCATGTCATAAGCTTACATATGCCTTTGGGCATTATCCTACTTTAAGAACTTATTTCAGGCCCCCGGAAGACTTTGAAGGGCTAGGTATCAGGCCGCGGCATCACTGTCCGAGTCATCCTAAGAAATCATACTCCTAAGCATGAATATCCTCGAAGCCAGCTTCAAACATCCCACTGCGGTTGTTCACGGCGCCGAAAACGTTTGCGAGCTATCCTACGGTCCTAAAAGCCCACTCAATGGCCGTTCACTCGGCGAGGCTACGCGAACGCGAAGAGAATCACAATTCCGCGCGGTGGCGGACACAATGAACACCAGCATAGCTGGTCATTTCATTCGAACATGGTCCGCGTACTTCTGTATTACACTTGCGATACACTTAGCCTTATATATGGGCATCGCGAAACAAGACTTGCGCAAGAACCTCTACATCGCGAATTCGTCTTTGGCAAACTTCGCTCTCCTCTACGTTACTTTGACGGCTTATATGCTTCCACTCATCTGTCGCTTCTTTCTAAAGATACTGGCCGCTTCTATCGCTGGGGCACTCTTGAGCGAACAAGCGTACTCAGTCGCATCAGCGTGTGTGCTATTGGCTATTCACCTCCAAATGACGCCGGACGTTCGTCAGAACTTCCTGGTCTTTCGAAGCACCGAGAAAGGGATACGAGGCATCCTTATCATACGCTTGATTAGCGATTACATTATTCATCTCGTGGTTCCATTTGTCGTACTCTCCCTGCTAGTCCGGTCGAGCGATAATCAGTGCTGGATGGGCTTTGACTGGAGCTGGTTGCTCCTCGCGTTCCTCTGGCCGTCAACCTGGAGTATCGCCGCAATATTATATATGTCAAAATATTGGAGGTCGCAGGAGTGTATAAGATCTACAGCCTTGTCAACAACTCCGCAGGTAGCTCGGGATTTGAAGTGGGTCATCAGAAGCGAAGAAGACGGCCTAGCTAAGGGCAAGTGGCGCCTGGGGTATCGCGCCATGCAGGACCATGAGTCTGCAACGATTGATCAATCTTATCTGGGATTGGTTCGCGAGGAAGAGTGCATCTCGATGACAGACATGCTGTTAGCGATGGAAGCGGAGCATGATACCTTCAGAGATCGCCTCCCACAAGACGTATAACAAAATCGAACCCCAAGAAAGCACGCTTCGACTACCGCAAAGACATCCACACATCTACCATATTTTTGAGCTGTTTTTCCGAATAGTGAGAAGAAGCGTCGGATCAAGCTTTCGGTGCCCCACCGTCCCCTACCCAGAACGATCTCCGCTTGCACATCATTTCCGTAACAGGCTGGGCGGGATTGCAACACCATTTTCTTCACACATCGCCCAACATCACTAATAGACCCATGGATGAATGCAATTGAAACTAAAGGTCCGCCATAGCAGTACTGTCGGTCATGGATACAGGCACCACAAGCTCTACCTATATGACATGGCCATGATCCGGCATAGCGTCGATCACCTTCCGTCATTGCATAGCGTCACCATGATGAGATCTATCCGGTGGTGCCGACCAAACAGTACGAATCTCGAGCCATATGTAAACAAGGGCATAACGATCCCAAAATGTCGACCTTACAACGCAGTCCCCAAATCAACAGGCCAATCGCCCCGAAGCAATGGATCCCAACAATCCCAACATCAAAGTCCGCACTACACCTCAATATGCACTCTACCAGCGTGAAAACTTTTGGAAGTCGAATGACGGCGAGGTGCCCCTCTTCAATACTGGTGACTTCTCTACCCGGATATTGACATGTCATCACAAGCTAAACTTCGCACACAGATCCAGGTGCGCTAGAAGACCTCGCTAAAGCGAAGCTCACCCAGAATGGATGGTTCTACGCATCTTCGAATGCCGGACAATCACATACACACACGTCCAATCGTCAAGCATTCTACCGTCACCGTATCGTACCGCGTATGCTGGTGGACACGAATCAACGAGACACTGCGACGGAGATATTCGGGCACAGGGTACCAGCGCCAATCGGCTTCGCACCAGTCGGCATTAATAAAATATACCATCCCCATGGTGAACTACCAGTGGCGAGCGCAGCAGGCGAATTAGGGTTGCCTTATTGCTTGAGTACGGCCGGAAGTCAGCCAATTGAAGACGTTGGGGCAGCAAACGATGAAGGGGCGAAAAAGGGACACAATGGAGAAGGCGGTGCAGTGCGGTACTTCCAACTGTACATGCCGCATGATGACGAGTTGACTCGGTCTCTACTACAACGCGCTGTTGATAGCGGCTTCACAGCATGCCTCCTTACCCTCGACACGTGGCAATTAGGTTGGCGGCACGATGATGTCGCCACTTCAAACTACGCCTTCTATCACGGTATTGGCGCTGATCTAGGTCTTTCGGATCCCATATTCCAAAAACGACTTGCGGAAAAGGAAATCAATCCGAAAGCCCAACCGAACGAAGCGGGCGCAATGTGGATTGACAATGTGTGGCATGGGCGCGCGCATACATGGGAAAAAGCCGTCTGGGCGATGGAGTTGTGGAAAGAGTTGAGTGGCGGAAAACCATTCTGCCTGAAAGGTATTCAAAGCGTAGAAGATGCGAGGATGGCAGTCGAAAAGGGCTTCGATGGGATCGTGGTCAGCAATCATGCCGGACGACAAGTCGACGGTGCTGTTGCGAGTCTGGATGCGTTGGAGAAAATTGTCGATGGTAGGTCGTCCATGTATTATCCTGCCTGCTTCCACTCTCATTGACAGACGATGCAGCTGTTGGCGACAAAACATACATCATGTACGACTCCGGCGTGCGTTCCGCCTCGGATGTCTTCAAAGCACTGGCACTTGGCGCCAAATTTGTCTTCGTTGGGCGTCTTTGGATCTGGGGACTATCTATCATGGGCGAGACGGGTGTGCTGCACGTCATGAGGAGCTTGTTGGCGGACCTCGATATTCTCATGAATGTTGCTGGGTTCCAAAACATTAGACGGATCACACGGGAGGCGCTTGAGACTGGACCCAAGGACTACTCGTTGATGAACGTGCCTAGCAAGCTGTGAGCACTCGGGCAGATACACGAGCACCTCGCTTGACTTCCCTGTTCCAGAAGTGGCGATATGCGTGACGTGATTGGCAGTGCCTTTTGAATGACGGAGGAGTGGAAGTTAGGGAAAAACACGTGGACGCATTGAAAGATTTGCATCATGGACAAAAGATGGATAGGTAAGGGGGTCGGCGACAGTCTACGACGCCAGGTATCACTTCGTTACAATGCCCGCTCTCGCTCCGTGGGTCTCGTTTCCATGACCCTTACGTTTGACCCTGATTTGGTGCTGATTTAAAAAAAAAGTCCGCCTGCATATCGGATATGAAAGACACTTTCTGCAACACGTCCAAGGCTAGCGCGGCCTACAGAGGGGTGCGAGCCACTAATGGGAGTAGATCATACTACTTCTCACTTTCCGCGGTGGTTTGCGCGACTGGCTTCTTATCGCCTTGAACATCCTTCAACGTTTGTTCAGGGGCGTCAGACTTCTCAGTCTGTACAGAAGATGGCGACTCGGTCACCGGGGCGGTACCAGATTGAGGGCCAGGTGTTCCTTGTCGATCTCGCGTGCTGCCGTTCGACGCGTCCTTGGTGTACTTGTCTACCTGCGAATCTAGGTCCTTGTCCTCGTCTTCGTGGTCGAACATGTCGCTGTCAGGCGCATCGGTGGAGATCTCGGTGCCGTCGCCTAAGAGGATGATACGGCCACCGAGACCGCTGTTTGGGCGAAATCTTTGGTCAAGATCCATGTCGATGTCATCGGGGCTATCGTCAATGCGATGATGTACACCGGGACCACGGAACTCAGCTGCACAATTCTATTAGAAACTGATCTACTCGCCCTCTGATGAGGGAGAGGCTGGAATATCAGACTTGCCGTACTCAGGCGGCGCACATGGTCCCTCGCCATTTGCCACCCTCTTCGCAATGTCCTCGTACCATTGCTCCTTTGTCTTCCCGTGCAAAAGACCGATGATTGTGATGGTCATGTTGTCACAGCCGACACCTCCAGTGTCGCTGTTTGAGGCCAAGCAGTTGTCCATCATGTTCTCACAAATGGACTCGAGGGGCTGCTTCGCCACGATTCCCCGTCGAACAAACTCAATGACGGCTTGCGATGACTGGCAGTCCCAGATACCTGCAGCGAGGGTTAATGTGGTTCTCCGCGGGTATTGCAGGAGGACGTACCATCGCAAGCAACAACGAGGAACTCATCGTCCTCGTTGATGTCGTGTATCTCGACGTCGGGGAACGCGGTGACTATCTGTTGCTCGGGAGGAAGGTCGGCACTCTTCTTGAATTCGAAGTCGCCTATCGCACGCGACAGGGCGAGGTTGCCGTTCACGCGGCCGAAATCGACGAAGCCACCTGCGGCCTGGATACGAGCTTTCTCGGCTTTGCATTGTCAGCAGAAGCTACAGATATCGAGCAAAGTTCGCACCTTCATTCTGGGGTTTGTGGTCAAACGACAACGGCTTCGCTCGGCCCTTGACGCCGAGGACGGTCCGCGAGTCGCCCGCATTGGCCTGTGTAGGTAAGCGATGAGTGAGCGAGTGCACGTGAGGATACATACGCAGTAGATCTTGTCTTTTGACAGGATGGCGACCGAGGCGGTACATCCAGAGACCTCCTCTTCGTACTTGGGGTCTGTGCAATGAGTCAGCCGGGTGCATCAGCAGGCGGAAGCTGGCGACGGGGCGCCTACCGCTTAATATTGCCCTGTCCGTGGCCAGGAAGCCGTCCTGGAGGGCCTTTTTTAGATCGCCCGTCTTGAAGGCTTCTTGCTTGGCGACAATCTGGTGCAGGCGCTCGCCCGTGTATATGGCGACCTTGTCACCGCCGTGGCCGTCGTAGACGCCGAAGAAGGCGAGCCGCTTGTCGGGCTCTGTCGCTTTGGCGCCGTCGGTGGAGGCTTGTAGATCTAGTAGACATGCGTGGGCATCCTCCATGCTGATCCGCCAGCCCTGCATCGACGAGGTGCCGAAGATGAGCGAGTCGCCATGGCCGCTTTCTGATTTCTGCCGCACGAGCACGTGTCAGCACGCACGCTCTGCAGTGCACCGCGCGCACACGAGCCTGGCAATGCAGGCGGGCGCGGCGCAGAGGGAGAGGGCAGCGGCAAGGTGCGGGGGCGGGGGGTGTGTGCAGCATTGGGCAGACGTACCTTGTCGACGACGGGCTCGGAGAGAGTCTGGCCCATGGCGTCCGGTTCCTACGAGGACTCGTAGGGGAAAAGGGGAGCGAGCTGGTGGTGGAGCGCAGACGGGTTCGCGGGCATAGATTTGTGGTTGGCGTGCGGTGGCTGTGGGGTGTATCGCGGGACGGCGGGCGCAGGCAAGCGAAGCGTGCTAGCAGAGGGGGTGTCGGGGCCGGGCAGGGTGGTGGGAGGCAGAGGCAGAGGAATTCGTCGTCGGGGTATCTAGGAGGAGGCTGCAAGCTTTTGCCTCGCGGGGTATGTTTGCGTGTTGCGGGAGCAAGAGACGCTCTCTCGCCCGCTGAGCGAACTGACAGCGCGAGCGCAGGAGCTACTCCGAATCGGGCTAGTGCGGTTGTGGCTAAGTCGTCGAGGCCCGGTGCGTGACGATGACGGCAGCGCAGGCTCTGCTCTGCTCGATGCTCGCTGCGTGTGTGCATGCTACATGCTCTATGCGCCAATCCACGCACACGCCCTTTTGCAGCCGCCGTCGTGAGCCAGCAGGCGCTTGCCGGTACACAGTCGTTCCGCCCCAATGCTGCTGCGGCTCGCGTGCCCTCCCTCGCACAATGGCAATCTGAGCATCAGCCACCAGCCACCAGCCGTCGACGGGCTGGCTCTCCCTTCCAGCCAATCCGTCACAAGCGAGGCCCAGACCTGGTCGTGGTGGTGGTACCAGACCAGTTCCCAGCCTGATAGGGGACAATCGTGGGAAGCACCAGCTACGGAGTACAGTATGCAATACGTCGTGCGCCCTCTCTCCGCATCTTGACCATGGAGCACACTCGACGGCGTTTTTGCCCTAACATGTACACGCTTGACCATCTTTAGTAGACTCTACCATCACTACCACCGGGGGTTCGGTGGGTTCCTACACGTGACCAGCCGAGAGGAAATGATCACGTGTTGGAAATCCACCGAACACCCGGGGGTAGGGGGTAGTAGCTGTAGATAAGCGTAATCAAGGCATCTCATCTCTTGCGAGAGGCCGTTACATCCCGAGGCACATCTTCGGAGGCTACCTGCGATGCGCGCCTGCGCCTTGCAATAGCTGTTGCCGTCGCGGGCAATGCGAGGTATTCGGCCGACGCGACCTTTGTCGAGGTCCGGCCTCTTGCTGCCTCTGACCTCGGCACATGCCTTAAGCGTAACCTAGCGCGTATCTCTCACCTGGGCCGAGGAACGGGTCGCGACGTAATCCATATAGTTGCATCATCCGACACCTTTTACTCCCTTTCACTTTATTACACCTAATCAACTCGCATCAGTCACAATGTCGCCAACACCTGCCTGGGTCAAGCAGTTGAAGCCTTCTGGCGCTCAAGGCCATGAGCTGCTCGCTGCGGAGCGCGCCAACTCTAATATCCCGGTCAACGAGCTGGAGGAGCTCCTGCACACACGAGACGTCATTGAAAGGAAGCAAAAGATACTGAACATCCTAAAGGCGGAAAAAGTCTTCGACAAGTCACAGAACTACTTCATGGGTCGGACAGATCGTTTTGAACGAGCCCTGGCACGCGAGAAAAGACTGAGGATCTTGAAGAAGCAACACAAGTGGTCACTGGAAGAGTTTCGCACTGCAACGGAGCTTGTCGGCGAGCCTGGCCCATACGGTCTGCATGACAGCATGTTCAAGGTTTGTTTCAGCACCAGTTCGCCCCGAAGCATGAGCTGATTGGCCAGGTCACCCTTGGAGAGCAAGGAACACCAGAACAGCAAGAGAAGTGGCTTACCAAAGCCGAAGACTACAAGATCATCGGATGCTACGCTCAGACCGAGCTTGGACATGGCTCAAACGTCCGCGGCTTGGAGACGACGGCCACTTGGAACCCAGACGACAAAACTTTCACAATCCACTCCCCTCATCTCACCGCCAGCAAATGGTGGATCGGCTCCCTCGGTCGCACCGCAAATTATGCAATCGTCATGGCCCAGCTCATAGTTGGTGGCAAGTCATATGGTCCAACGCCCTTTTGCGTTCAGATCCGCGACCTCAAGAGTCATGAGCCGCTTGAGAACATCCACATTGGAGATATTGGTCCCAAGTTCGGATACAACACCATGGACAATGGTTTCTTACTCTTCAACCAGGTCAAGGTGCCGCACATCAGCATGTTGGCTAGGTTCTCGCATGTCGACCCCAACACGAACAAATTTGCTCGCCGCGGATCTCCCACCCTCGTCTACGGTACTTTGACCTGGGTCCGCTCAACCATTGTCATGCAGGCTGGTAGCGTACTCGCTCGCGGCGTCACCATTGCTACTCGTTACGCCGCTGTCCGTCGTCAATTTCAGGATCGCGATGCACCTGCTGGCGAGGCCGAGACACCCGTCTTGAACTACACAATGGTGCAGATTCGACTTCTACCTCTTCTCGCTGCTACTTTTGCTCTGCATTTCACCGGAAAGTCAATGATGGACATGTACCAAGAGAATCGGAAGAACATGGAACGAAAGGGCGCAAAGCAGGACCCAAGCACGCGAGGAGCGGGGCCTGAGGAGACACAATCCGGCAGCGATCTGCTCGCAGATCTACACGCGTCATCTTGTGCACTGAAGTCTCTCAGTAGTACTATTGCGGCTGAAGGCCTTGAGGTCTGCCGAAGAGCGTGTGGTGGTCATGGATACTCCAGCTTCAGGTACGTGACGATGGATCGACTCTGCCCGATCCAGATTGCTGACCCTTTGTAGTGGTATTGGACCATGGTATGCTGACTACTTGCCAACAACCACCTGGGAAGGCGACAACTACATGCTCACCCAGCAAGTAGCACGCTATGTAAGTCTCTACTTTACATCTGCACCCACCTCAAATCTAATCCGCATTCAGCTCCTCAAATCGGCCCGCTCAGTCCTGAACAATGAGAAACCCACAAACGATACGACCGCCATCTTGACCGAGTTTCAGATGCGCCGCAATATCGGCTGTGCCTTTGACATCATCGGCTCGAATGAAGATCTAGTCGCCGCTTTTGCGTGGCGCGTTTCGTTCCTGACTTTTGAGGCCAGCAAGCACCGCGACGAGCAGAAGAAGGCATGGAATGACCTGCTTGTTGACTTTTACCGCCTGTCCAAAGCACATGCACAATGGATGGTCGTCAAGAACAACCTCTCTGCGCTCAAGAAGATTGAGCAGGAAGGCAAGGTTGGTAGGGACATCTTGGACGTGCTTATGAAATTGTTCCGGCTGTTCGCTCTACACACGCTTGAGCAGGAAGGCTCCGAGTTCTACGCCTCCGGTGCTTGCAGCAAGCATCAGATTCAGCTTGCACGCACAAATGCTGTCATGAAGCTACTCCAAGAGATTCGGCCCCACGCCGTCCGCCTTGTCGACTCATGGGGTTTCGATGATTGGGTATTGGACAGCAGTTTGGGTCGCCAAGATGGTCGTGTTTATGAAGACATGTTCTACCGAGCTAGTGAACTGAACCCGCTGAACAGGATCACGGTTGATCCCTATCCGGACAGCGATGTGCTATTCAAGAGGGTGGAGAAAAGTAAACTGTAAGAGCGTGATGATGTATGAAAGCATGTATTATAAATCTGGAAGCATCGCATCGTGGCAGTTTTAGTTCCTGACCTCCCTATAGGGTCACCGTTACTGCCTTGAAAAGCTGACCACACTTCTTTGCAGCCTACTCTGCGATATCATGCATTTCTTTCTTCGCGCGCATGGAAGAAACTTCAGTCCAGCACAATGACCTCGTCACTCCGGTTTGGCAGACACTTCAAGCGCTTGCTACCCACGAATTCGACCTCGCTTTCGGACTTGAGTCTGCCAACTGCCTCCCGCTTGATGCCTGTCTTTGTCTTACGCTTGGCGTCTTGCTTGACAATGTCATGCCCCTAAGACATGTCAGACTCCGTCATTACATATACGTGAAAGGGCCACACATGCCTTTTGACTCTGCGCCATTGCAACCGGCTCTTCTTTGTTCTTGTCGCCAAGAATGCGCTGAGACTGCATCAGGGACTCTGCAGATGGACTGGATGACCGAGGTACAATGTGAAGTGACTGAAGGGCGGCTAATATTTACATGTGAGCGCTGCCGGTGGGAACTTGTCACGACAAACTTACAGAACGAGCGGTACTTGAAATGGAAGATGGCAAATGGCTCTCCTGTCTTGTTGATATAGCCAGAGATCTTAGATTGATATGCTCCGACTAGTTGAGCCTCATCAAGGCTGTTCGACATCAGCATCCAAGAAACTGCACCGCGGATCACGTACTGACCTTGCTTGGTGGGATTTGGCATCGCCCTTCATGCTCTTTTCGGCCACCGAATCGAGCTCGGATAATCTCAGGAACTCGTTGCCTGCCTTCTTGGGAGGTGTCTCACGAGATCCCTTGCGAGAAGGCTTGCGTTCCTTTCTACTCTCGATGAAGCGAAATGTCAAGGTCAGAACACCGACGTTGGTGAGTTGCTGTCTGATGTGTTCTTCATCACTTCCGTTGTTCTCATCTGATGCTGGTGAGTAGCTTACACAACATCAGCAAGGACATAGCTACCTATGTGCAGCTGAGAGAAGCGGAATTTGTGTGTATACGTCAAACCGTCGACGTTGCTGTAGGCCAGTTCAAAGCAGTTGTGCACGTTGCGATGGTTGATCTTCTCGTAGCCGTGGGTGGAGGAGCAAGTAGCTATGCCATCAATGTTGAGATTCGTGCGGACCCCAAAATTGCCGCTGAGGCCCCTTGGAATGGTGTAGCGAACGCCAAAATGAGCATCTAAATTGACCTCGACATACTTCGTGATGACTTTAGGCTGCGATTCTCCGTCATCATCGTATTCCTTCAGCGACTCGCTGCCAACAACGACTTCGGCATGCAAGCCTGGATAGTCTGGGTGTATCGCCATTCTTGCTGGAGCCGTACAGATGTTGAGCAGCCAGGTAGGTGCGGGAGTGTGTATTTGGAGCAACAAGCCCCAGCGGTTTTAGAGTAGAAGATGGTTGCGGAGGCGCGCACATAGAGGCTGAAAGTGTAAGGTGTGTCAATGTGAACATGAGGTGAGAGACAATGACGTAGATATTCGATACGCAGAGGCAGGCGTGAGTCCGTTTCGCAGAGAAGGAACACACCGACGCCTCGGTTCATCGCAGCTGCAACGCATATCTATATATTCAGCCCCAACCCTTCAGCCTCAGTCCAGTTCGATGACCTCAGTCTCTGGCGTCGGTAATTGTCTGACCCGCTTCGCCTTTCGTTCTTCCCTCAGATTTCTCCAGCCTATCTCAACAAGATCCGGATCCGTATGCAGAGCTCGGTCGCCCACATCGTCATCATCACCCACCACAGTCACCGACTCGGGACGCCCCCGCTTTATGCGAAGCCGGGTCTCTTCCTGGTCCTACTGCCATGTCAGTATGTCGGACATGGGTTGAGATTGTAATTATGGGATAAGGAGCTTAGTGGAATTGAAGAGAGGGCTGACACAGATGAGTCGACGAGGTGTCTGTGGAATGTGCTATCCGATTATATAATGACGGAAGATTCCTTTCAAATCTGAGGCACGTGTTGGGGAATAACGACCAGTACCCGCTCAGCTCAAGGTGGGCGTCTCCCTGTGACCCGCATTGTATTTGCGGAATGATGTTCAGTCGTCCAGCTTGACCACCTCATCGCCCTCGCCTGGACTGCGACGGGCCCTCTTCGTAGGCTGCGTATGGCTCCACTCGACGTCGCTGTCACTATCACCCATCATGGTAGTCACACTTTCCATGCGCTCTCGCTTGATGCGCATCAGCTTTTGCTGCTCGCTCTGCAGCACTCGTTAGCTCGTCCCTCTAAATATGGGCCAGGGAAGACTCACACGCCAACGAATCACTTCAGCCCTCAATTCCTCCGCGTCCATAACCTCTGGCTCTTTGGGCTCCGGCTCTGGTTCCGGAGAGGGTGAAGGTGTTCGGGGGATTACACCCAGGGACTTCAGAGCGGCTTAATGCGAGTCAGTAGGTGAAAAGACATGCTCGCAGGCGAAAGGAAACACACCTGTTGATCGATAGTAGAACGTAAACTTGGCAAACGGTTCGGGCGCCGTCTTGACCTGATGGACTGTGAAGCTGTCGCACAATTCTGGCATTGATAGGCTGTCGCGCAATGAGTAAAAAATTCTAGGCGTTGCGGACTTGCGTTATTGCAACTCACTCAGTACGACAAGCGAGGAAGTCGCCAGGCGTGAGCGTTGCCTTGACAGCCTTTTGGTTGAGCGGCCTGGACCCTCCCGATTCCCGGCGAGGTAGTAATGTTAGCTCGGCTTCCTCTAGGTCTTCGATATAGTAGAAGTAGAGCATTATCTGCCCAATGGGAGATATCTGCTGCCTCGACCCTTCGGTGACTGGCTGCTCGGTTTCTTCTGTACACAGTGTGAGCATTATATATCTCTGCTTGTCACGCATAGCAATCAACATACCGATGACAAGAGCGGCAAAGCGAAAGCTGCGAGTCTCCGACTGCCCCTCTGTGATGAAAGCCGCCTTGCCGTACTTGTAACCTTCGAGCTCGTCTTTGCCACCCCACTCCACGAAGGGAGCCTGGACATAGTCACCATCGAGCATGATGTCCACCTGAACCATCGAGGCTGGGTTGTAGGGCGTCTGATATAGAGATCGAACCTCGAACTCCGAGCCCAACGGCACCTCGATATATTTGGAGGCTACATTTTGAGCATCGTTGCCGGCGTTGGCTTCGTCATAGTCGTACTCTGGCAAATCTTCGCCGGCAACCTGGACTGTCACAACCAATCCTGGGATCGCCGGTACAATTGCCATTGCGCGTCAATGATCTTCTGTGTCTTGATGGAAAGAGGGTATGAGAGATGGAACATGTGGAGACGAGAGAAGCCTCTATTTCAGAGAGACATGCGCTCTTACGTAGAGGTGAGGGAAACAGGAAAGGTGAGAGACGACCAAGCCAGCGTACACCATACGCTTTCATCGCAACTGGGGATGAATGTTGTGAGAGTCTATTCCTATGTCCCGTGCTAAGGTCGCCGCCAATGCAACTTCCAAGCCGCAACCCAGGTAATCGAAAGCGCTGTTACTCTCTAATCGGAGAACTGGTACAGTGGTATCCGCAGTAGATGCAATCCGCCACATAGAGTCCCCGAGGAGATGCACGGTGGGTAATAATGAAAGAAACATGAAGCGAGTCGGCAAGACACGCATTTGCTCTATATAGCGCATCCAGTACGCCTCCTACCCCAAAGACGCCGCTTCAAAATGCTGTGAATTGTGCGTACAAACAACGCTATGCAGATCATAATCATCGACTTCGCCTCCATGCAATACTATCTTCCTTCTGGGGTGTAGCCGTAAACGTCGGATGATAGAGATGGGTGGGTGGGAGTTTCGTCTCGAGGCTGCCGTGGCCCTTGGCAATATTGTGTGATTTCACCACGCTCCTATGCCGGCGGACGCGCCCATGCCATAGTTGCCGCTCAGTAGCTGCTGCCGGATCGACATGGCGTCCTCAGGGCCACTTGCAGCAGGGGTGGTGGTGTCGGTGGCCATCCATCCCAGACCTCCGCGCAACTCTTGGATTGCTTCCTGCATCTTGCCGCCAGACGCCTCGTTGTGCTTGGCAATCTTCTGATCCCATCCACCGTACTGCAGCTGGATGCCGCCCGCTTTCTTCGCAGCTTCCCGGATCACGATTGCCCAGGCCTTGGCCATCTCTTCGTATGCTTCCTCCTTGTGGCGGTTGTGCTGGTACGTGTCCCAATTGGGCAGACGGTGGATGATGTCGGTCGCGCCGTCCAGGAAGGCGAGCGAGGTAGCGGGTTGTTGCTCGTTCGGGGGCAGGAAGTGGGGGGTAAAGTCCTTCAATGCGTCCAAGAGCTCGATGAGCGGTTGCCGCACGCGGTTGTAGGCGTAGTCTGACGCGGGGCGGCCGCCGAAGGGGAAGGCCGCGCGGAACGCGGCCTCGTACTTGGAGAGGACCTCCAGGGTCGACTGGATGCTGGGCCGCGGGGCGGTGGACACGACTTCGTTGCCGATGTCTGGGTGGCGCTGGCAGATGGACTGCAGCAGGTTGCGCATCTCGTCGGCGTTGAGCGTCTCGAGCAGGCGCGGCAGGGGCAGGGCGCGCCCGGAGAGGTTCGTCCGCATGCGCTTCATGTGTCGGGGCGGCGGCCGGGGCAGCTCAGCGGCGGACATGGACGGCGAGGCGCTCATGCGGTCGTCGCTGCTGCCGTCGTCGTCGGCCTTTCGCTTGCGCCCAGACATGGCCGAGGAGGGCGAGTAGGCTGCCGGGGGCGTGTCAGTTGGTGCGCTGTGCAGAGCAGGCCCCGCGGTGCAGGTTGACATACGGTTGCGCGTGGGCGAGCGGCGGGCGGGCAGTAGGTGAGGGGGCGTGAAGGCGCTGGAGGAGAGCACATTCATGTTCATGCTGGCAGCAGCCCACAAACGCAGCGGTGACACGCCGAGGCGGCGGCGCTGACAATGAATACGGCGGGCGTGGGCGACGGGGTGGCGCCGTCGGGGTGAGTCGCAGTGACGCTGGTGTTGTCTGTTGTGCACTGGACGAAGCAGAGAAGTCCACACCACCGACACCGACGCTGTCCGTGCGTCATCCAATCCACTCCCATCACATCACATGCCGACCACCTGCACTTCACCAGGCGGCAAATTCACCACGTCTCACATCAAGAGCACCATCAGCGCTGGGGGGTCGTCTGCTGCGGAAACCCGCAGCGTCAGACCGAGTCAATTTCTATCCAGGACACATGTTGCTGCAGCGCCCCTGGGGCATCACGGCGCCGGCGCGTCCTTGCGCGCGCCTGGGACACTGCCATGTCGTGTGGCGCACGCGCAACCGTCGAGCTGCAGAAAATAAAAGACGCCGTGCGAGAACCGGACCCACCTTGATAAGCGCTGATGCTGCCGTTGAAAATGCTACAAAAAGTCCACCGACAAGTATCCTACACAACGCCAGGCTGCTTGCGAGATTAAAGGTACAGAGACTGGGCTGCGACGAGGTCCCTCCGGACGAGTTCTAGAGCCGCAGTAAACTTCTGCTCGAGCTCCTCGCTGCCCATGACCTTGGCGGCTTGGGCTATCTGTCGGAGCAGCTCTTCTAGTCGCCTAAAGAGTCGGATCAGACTGCCTTCGTAGACATCGGTCATTTTGCTGCAGAGAGTTAGCAACACCCAAGCTAGGATTGCCGAGGTACACCAACCAGATCTGGGCGAAAGATGCGCCCTTGGACCATGCGAAGACAACGTCCATGAGCTCGAATTTGAAAGACTTGATGTATTCTTCCTCGTTCAGCGTCAGCTTGCTCTCCTGTGATATTTTCGCAATGACCCTGGCTTGCTGCTGGATCTCGCGGTACGGCTTGGCCAGCTCTTCTTTGAGTGCCGGCACCTCGTTGCTCTTCTCTTCGAAGATGAAGCAACTCAAGCATGCGGCGCACTGCTCCGGTGTCAGCTCGTTAAAGAAGCGATTGAAGAGGAGTTCGCTGAGCACAAGCTCGTCGCCGGTGCTGATCTCGCAGGCGACTCGCGCTTTGAGTTGAACGACGTCGGCATCGTCAATGAACCCGAGTCTGCGTAAGACACGCTTCCGGCTCTTCAATTCGTCCAGCTGAATTACGGACAGCGCGTTGGCAATGTCCTTCTTTATGGTCTTGATCTTGTCGGCGAGAGCCATCTTGTTCGCATACTGACTATACAACTCAGGTAGTCGTGGTGAGTTGTGGAGAGGGTTCGATAGGAGGCGAGATTCAAGCACTTCGATTTTCTGGACTTCATTAGCCGACCGTGTGGATCAATGGATTAAGTGAGCCTCACCCGAAGGAGGCGCTTGAAGCTGTCATCCTTGATATTCATGTTCTCGATAGGGTCCAGGATGGCAATGCCGTCGGGGAAGCGCTTCTTGACCTCGTCCAGTGCTTTGCGCACGTTGTTCTTCTGCTCGGTCGACTTCAACTCAGTCGGTAAGAAGACACGAAGATGACCAATCGACTCGATGCAGCTGAGTAAGACCGGAACTACCTCCATCTTGCCTTTCTCGCCAGGAGGTGGAGGCCGAACACCAGGAGGTAGCCCGTCAGTTACTTGGGACATGAATTTTGTGTCACTCGCAACTGAGAGTAGGACATCGACCACATATGACTGTTGCGGTTGTAGGACTTCTCCCTTGTTGGCTTTCCGCGGCAGGAACGACACGACGGCGCCCCAGCCGAAGTCATGATCGTTGTACTTGATTCTAACCAGCCGACCAGTTTGCAAGAACTGCAGACAGTAGTTCGGGTGCATGATGACATCACGCATATCTCTTGTGTGTGTGTCAAGCTGTTGTCGTAGGCTATAATAGTCCTTAACGGTGGCTTCGTCGGGGATGACGGTGCTCGACCGCTCATTTTCAAGCTCCTGTAGTTCTACTTATTGTCAGTGACAAATCTTGGCAACGTCCTGAGAAGACCTACGCTTTTCGAGACTTGATACGCCAGCCGTATTCTGGAACTGGAAGAAGCACCTCTCAAGCATGAATTCTGGGGAAATGCCCTCGACTCGCATCAAGTTCAGGATCATATTGTAGCCGAGGTGGAACGCCGAGTTGAGGTTGTCCTGCTGTCCGCGCACAATCTCCTTCGCAACTGCAGGCTCCATCTCCTCGTTGATCATCATGATAACGATACCTCGGTCATCAAGACCACGGCGACCGGCTCGCCCAGACATCTGAATGAACTCGGAAGGCGTGACCCATCGCTGCGAGACCCCGTCAAACTTACGCACGCTAGTGAATACGACAGTCTTCGCAGGCATGTTGAGACCAATGGAGAAGGTCTCTGTGGCAAATAGCACCTTGATAAGGCCTTCTTGGAAGAGAATCTCGATGGTCTCCTTGAGAATCGGCAGGAGTCCGGAGTGATGGACACCAATGCCTCTGCGCAACAGCGGGAGGATGTGCTGAATCTGTGGAAGGGCGCGATCCTCTTCTGACAGCATCTCAATGGCGCTGTTGAACACCTTTGATACCATAGCCTTCTCCGACTCGTCATTGAATGCAAGTTGGCTCATGGACAGGGCATAATTCTCGCACTCCCGCTTGCTGAAGCTGAAGACAATGACCGGGTTGTAGCTCTTGACCATGATCATCTTGACAATCTTGTAGATGTCGGATTGATCCTTGTTGCCGCCCTTGTTGGTCTTCTTGTCCTTGCCCCTGCCCTTGCGTTTGGCTGTGAAATCATCGGCATTGGTGCCACCCTTCTCTGCGATCGAGGCCATGGCCTTTTGGAAGTTCTCCTCTCGAAAGACGCCCTTCTCGTCGACCACCAAGTGGATGCCGTCGGCGCCTTGGGGGAAAAAGTAGTGTTGTAGCGGAGTAGGGCGGAAGTCGGTATAGACGACGTGGCATGGCTGGCCGTGGGTTTTCGTGATCCATTCTGCGAATTGCATGGCGTTCGGTATCGTCGCCGAGAGGAAGACGTAGCGGACCTTGTCGGGAAGCAAGATGATGGTCTCCTCCCAGACGACGCCTCTTGACTTGTCGCGCAGGTAGTGCACCTCGTCAAACACAACCCAGGCGACTTCGCGCATAATCTCGGAGCCTCTGTAGAGCATGGATCGCAGAATCTGGCCACGTTAGCATGTGCGGCCCATGCGCAAGCGCCAGATATACCTCGGTGGTCATGACCAGACATGTTGCCGTGGGGTTTATTGTGACATCGCCCGTCATGAGGCCCACGTCGCCAAACTCGGCCATGAACTCGCGGTACTTTTGGTTGCTCAGTGCCTTGATGGGGCTTGTGTAGATGACGCGCTGGTTGTTCTTCAGACACTGGGCGATTGCGTACTCTGCCACGACCGTCTTGCCGGCCGACGTGTGCGCCGACACCAGGACGCTCTCGTTGCGCTGGATCGACGCGATGGAGACCTGCTGGAACGGATCGAGGGCAAAGGGCCACGTGCGCGCGGGCTCTTGCGGCGGCTTGTGCTCGGAGATGGGGATGTAGTCGTAGTCGGGCGGGAGGGCGACCTGGTGGCGGACCTGATGCGAGAGCACCACGGCCTGGCCGTCCTGCTGCGCCTGCAGTCCCGCGGCAGCAGCCACCTCGCGCGACTGCTCCGTCTCGAAGTCGTCCGTCACGATGGGCTCGGGCTCGTCGTCGCGCCGCAGCCGCTTGGGGAGCTGCTCGGTGCCATTCTCGACGGCGGGCTCTGGGGCGGCGGCGGGCGCGTCCGCCATGGTCGCGTCTTGGACGGCGGGTTTGACGTCGCCGTTGGCCTGGCGCTTCTTGCTCTTCTTGGGCGCCGCATGCTGCGGCGCGCCGTCCTCGAACACGTCGAAGAGGTCGTCCATGGCGCTGTGTCTGCCCGTACGCAGAGAACCGTAGTGCTGGTGCGACACGGCGCTCGGTGCTCGGTGCTCGGTGCTGGTCCGTGGTGGGGGTGGGTGAAGGTAGCTTTCTCGCTGTGCATGCGAGAGGCCGCGTCCTGGAAAATGTTCCACGGACAAATCGGGGAAGGGCGACCCACGCCGGTCTTGGCGGCCATGGTGGTTCGACTCGCCCGTCACCCAGCACGCCCAGCGCCCGTTGCCAGACACCACCGCCTCTCCCCTCCGCCGCACACCCAACCGTACGCTCCGTCGCACGCCAATTGCCAATTGCCCTCGCCGCTGACAGCTCAAGATGCTTGCCCGTGCCACCTTCCGCGCCGCTGCGGCCCCGTCGCTCGTCGCCCGCCGCGGCTTCCAGTCGACCCGCGCGCAAATGTCCAGCCCATACCACTACCCCGAGGGCCCGCGCAGCAACCTGCCATTCGACCCGCTGAAGAGGGGCTTCGCCTTCAAATACTGGGGATTCATGGGTAAGCTCTGGCAGTCGCCAATTCGCTGCGTGCCGGCTGACAGCGACAGGCCTTGGCTTCTCTCTTCCCTTCCTCCTTGCTGGTGAGCACCCGAGCTCCGTTCCCCCCCTGCGCAAATGCCTACTGACTACTGTGCTACCACAGTCTGGCAGACGAAGAAGAACAAGCCATAGACGCAGTGAGGCACAGCATGGACACCGTCAGCGGGCGCTGGGAAGTCTCGGAACTTGTAGAATACGTGGAGGGCCTGCGAGCAAATGTACTAGACGTCACAGCATCAATTTCATTGTCCGTCCCAGACCTGTTCCATGTGCCCTTCTACCACAGTACGGCAGTGAAGTCGAACAGAATACAGAGTATAGTCTGTGGCGTCAAACATGCACACCTAGCACGCATGCATGGCGTCATTTCTCATCGGCAAGCTTTACTTCATACGTCGTCTACTGGCAATAATGCTCACCTTCAAGACCCCGGGACTGATGATGCATGCATTTGCTTGGCGCGCCTCTCAGATTTTTTGAACACAGCACTTTGTTGAAAACTTCCTCCCATGCTCCAATCAACTCACCCCACTGATGCGCAATCTCAAAATCGTCGGCAGATCGCTGCTGCGCTTCTCCGGTGAGGACCCATTGCCTCTTACGGCCACAGCCTGGGATGCAAACCAAAACTCGATTCTCGCCTTTGGGCCGTCTGAGTCACGTGCGGTCATCGAACTCAAAAGACTGCACCACACGCGCACCCATGCAGAAGAGCGGCTTGAGAATATTGCTACATGGGATGCACCGTGTCCCTTGCCTTCGCTCGACCATGACTCTATATTGAGCCTGCACCACTTTTCCGACACTGCGACAACATGTCTCATACTGGCTGGCGGGGATATTGTGCTAGTCCGAGAAAGTCCTCTACAGGCTGAAGACCTGGTCGAGATCGTTGGGTCAGTGGACGCTGGCATATCGGCTGCTGCATGGTCTCCTGATGAGGAGCTCCTCGCCATCACCACCCTGGCGGACACGCTCCTGTTGATGAGCCGCGACATCGAAAACATAGCAAGCATCACGCTGGCCCCAGAAGATGTAAATGCTTCCAACCATGTCTCCGTTGGTTGGGGAAAGAAGGAGACACAGTTCAAGGGCAAAAGGGCACGGGCGTTGCAGGACCCAACTGTGCCCGAGACGATTGATGAGGGTCTGCTGAACTCTTTCGACAACCATTCTGTCACCATCAGCTGGCGGGGAGATGGAGCATACTTCGCAGTCAATAAAGTCGAGGAGCACAGGCGCCGCATGATCAGGGTTTTCTCCAGAGAGGGACAGCTTGACAGTGTCAGTGAACCTGTGGACGGCCTTGATGGAGCCCTCAGCTGGCGCCCTTCTGGCAATCTCATTACAGCTATCCGCCGCTCGAACGAGAACATTGAGGTAGTTTTCTTCGAGCGCAACGGCCTAAGGCACGGTCAATTCGATCTACGCCTTACGGCAGAAGAGCTACAGACTCTGACGGTGTCTCCCACCTTAGAGTGGAATAGCGATTCAACTGTCCTAGCTGTGTCATATCCGCATAAGGTGCAACTCTGGACGATGAGCAACTACCATTACTACCTGAAACAAGAACTCGTCTTGCCAGAGCCCGCGATTGACACAATCATCTGCGCGTGGCATGCAGAAAGGCCACTCGCGCTGGCTCTCTCCGCTTCAAGTAAGTCACGCTGTCTGTGACCCATGGCTATCCTAACCGAAGATATCCAGCTGCACTCCAGGTACTGGAGTATTCATTTGTGGCAGCAGTGGGCTCGACCGCGCCACCAAATGACTATGGCATGGTGGCATCGATTGACGGATGTGAGTTGCGCGTATTGACTTCCACCCGGGTGAAACTAATCTTTTCCCAAGTATCAATGAAGCTCACACCTTTGAGGCTGGCGAACGTTCCTCCTCCGATGGCGTTACACACTGTGGTCCTGGAACGTCCAGCCCTTGATGTCGCTGTCTCGAAGTCTGGCAGTCGTTTGGCTGTACTCTCTGATAATGACCTTGCGGTATATGCTCTTGACATGATTTCGCGCCCGATACCGAAACCCACGTTACTTTGGCGAAGCGATGCTATAAGGACTCATTGTCCACGCCACGTTGTCTTTGTTGCCGATGAGCAGATTTTTGTCCTTGTGGACAGCTGGGAAGAAGATGTGAGCACCTTGTGGAGGAGTGAAAACGAGAAGTTGATACTTCAGGGACCGTTCGTCGACGCGGAGGCCGTGTCCTCACTGCTGACTACCATGGACTACACAAGGCTCTGTGCTCAAGGGCAGAATGGTGCGTTGCACGAGATTGATCTGGCTGCAACAGCTAGAGGCGCTTTTTCACAGACTTCTTTAGTCCACAAGTTTCCCTCGCTCGCGTCTGAAGTCAAGATAATTGCACATGGTGAACAGGTATGTTCAGGAAAGCTCAGCCGAGATTTGGCGACTGATCAAACCAGTTCTTAGCCTTCGGGTTGACCAAGAACGGCGTTCTCTTTGCAAATGACCGAATCTTGGTCCGCAATTGCACATCTTTCGTGGTCACTCCTGCTCATCTGATTTTCACGACCACCCAGCATCTGCTTAAATTTGTACATCTTGTCGTCGTTGACGGTATGTCCACTCAACAAACATCAGCCTTAACTATGTCCTTATAAGCGCCAGATCTTGAAGTGCCCTTGGACGAGCCCCAAAAGGACGAGCGGTGTCGAACTATCGAACGTGGTGCCAGAATTGTTACGGTGATGCCAACATCGTACTCGGTTGTGTTGCAAATGCCACGAGGTAATTTGGAGACTATATATCCGCGTGCCCTCGTGCTTGCAGCGATCAGACGTAATATCGAGAACGAGCAGTATCTCGATGCGTTCCTTGCCTGCCGCACGCAACGAGTCGACATGAACATCCTGCATGACCATGATCCGGAGCGATTTCTGAGAAATGCCGAGGTCATCGTCAATCAGATCAAACGGATAGAACATATTGACTTGCTCTTGTCGCAGCTACGGTAAGCAATGTAAGCTTCAAGCGCTATTGCCAACTAAGAACTACAGAAATGAGGACGTATCCGAAACCATGTACAGAGAGACATTGAAGACTACAGACCTGAAAGGGAAGCCAGCCTTATC
>TARA_R110002003_G_scaffold9_36_pt1 | contig 38947 bp, 33 predicted proteins | sample TARA_R110002003 | Tara Oceans TARA_R110002003 (sample SAMEA4396441) | marine metagenome | biome: Westerlies Biome; feature: [SRF] surface water layer (ENVO:00010504); material: water (ENVO:00002006), including particulate matter (ENVO:01000060) such as... | depth 5 m | reverse complement strand
TCATCATCATCATCGTCGTCGTCTTCATCCTCAATTCCCCGTAATCTGCACGGTGCCACCGGTGTGATCGGGCTCGTCAAGGTAGCTGTTGAAAACCTTCTATCACTTCGCGTTGGACTCAAAGGCGGCGAGTCCAGGTCCATGCTTTTCCATCCCATACCCGCCTCTTTGCTCTCGACCAGAGTCGGCGCACTTCCCAAACTTCCAATACTCCGGACAGTCTCTAGTACGTCACCCTTCTCGCAGGTGCCGGACGATTGATATCGATCCTGGCTATTTCGTCTTGATCGTGGGAAATAACTCGTCTTCTTGCGGAAGTCGCCTGTGGTAGCAATTCGAGGTGGAAAGTCTGGTCGTTTGTTCGTAACTGATACGTCTCCCCTGGAGCGTGTCGCCAAGCTGGAGGAAAAGTCGTCCTGAATGCAAGGAAGGATCTTCTTGACGACACGGTTTCCTCGCGCGTACCGACTGAGGTCACTCGAATTCGAAGAATTCCATTGCCAATCCCCTCGAAACTCCCGTTCTCGTTCCATTGGCGTGGCCTTGGTTCGAAAATTAAAGACCCAGCGTGTGACGAGACCGCGCAGGATCGGGATGTTGGCGACGATGATTGCGACGTTGTTCTCGATGTGGTTGATGCAGTAGTCGATCGGATACGTCCAGTCGGGCTTATACAGAGAGTACAGGCGATCGCGGTAGGACAGGTAGATCTTTGCGGCGCCAATTGCAGTAACGGCAAGACTGCAGGTGAAGACTGCCAGTACCACCAGGCGTGATCGAAGTCGTGCGCTCATCATTCTTCGGACGATGATGAAAGGAATCGGGAGAATCAGAAGGTCGGTAAGGAGGTTGGCGCATGTAACCCAGATGAGCATTTCGCCCATCTTGTGTCGGCCCATGCAATGTAGGTTGCCAAAAGTGCGGGGCTTCCAGGTATTCCCAGTTTGTGGCGGACAAATGAAAATGTAAAGGAACCAGGGTATCAGTGCGCTTCCAATTGTGAAGACCAGAATAGCGTATAGTACGCGCTTGAGCCATTCGATGACGGAGCCGGCTCGTAGTAGAAGTAGAATGATCGATGCTTTTACGAGAGGTAATATCGGGATGTTGAGGAGGTTGAACGCCATGTTGACCTGCGCATGTCAGTATATTGCCTGATTCTTGGGTAGAAACAGTGCGTACAGCATAGTATTCGTCGTAGTTCGGTTCCAACTCGTTCCATGGAACCTGCCATACATGCACACCAACATGCCACATCTTGACATCTGCCAACTGTGAGCGATTGACTTCGCAAGCATGAGTAATACTGACGTTTGTGTGAAGGGCCAATGACAGCTATTGACAATAAGAGTGGTATGATAATCAGCCAGTCATCTACCAACGATGTCAGTGGAAGCGCACAAACTGCTCGTTAGCACATACCCCAACTCAGTCGCAAGTTCAGTTTCCGTCGAGTATATATCCTCAGGATGACGAAAACAGAGGCCAACAACGGGGTGCCATAGATCACCCCTAGGCAGGTGAGTTGAAGAGGATGGGTAGGCATCTCGACGACTTGCTATCCGCGCCGTGAAGAAATCGCGAAAACCACATCGCGGGCTCCATGTGGGTGGGCACGTCTCATATAATTGGCAGGGTCGACGTGCAGTGACCCCGGTCCTCAATGCATAGGCACGGACAGCCGGCCCTCGAGGTTGCCCCCGCATTATGTATATTAACACTTGCTGAACCGAATAGAGCATTATGTCCCTCTAATTCGCCCTGCGGGTTGATCTTCCGCCGGTCGCAATTCACGTGGACATGCTTAATAGCACCACTATACGACTACTATTCGACGTATTCGCCATTTCGTAGTGGAGGTAGGCTCGTTTCCCATGGTGCGACGAACTTGTTCTCGTTCGTTCCATTTGCCTTCATTAAACCTCATACACGGAAGTCACACCGTGGAGCGGTGGGCTTACTTCCGACGCCTTGGACCTGCATTTCTATCCTGCGTTGACTGCGAGTACCACTGTGGTGGCTGTCAGAGATGCGAAAAGTGGGTGCTGCGCAGGTCTCGCCAGTGTAACGAGCGGTGGCAACCGAACATCATCTCGCGAAAGCAGCACGGAAGGCTTCGTGTCACCTCTTTTGCCCGGAATCTGGTAATCAGGGCTGGGTGCTTGGTCACAGCGTTGTTGTTAACCGGTCCCTGTCCTGACGAATCTTTGGCCGCCGCTTAAAGACTGTCAGCCAATGGACTGCCAACAGTAAAGTACCTTCTGAAGCAGCGGGTAGACATTTCTGTGGGACAGCGGAAGGTAGCACGCTTCACGCCATCGATGCCGTGAGGTCGACTCCCAAGCGATGGGGCGCATCAAGGATGACCGTTGAGACATCGTGGAGATTCCAGGATCAATGGTGTAGCGGGGTCCGTGTTGAAAGCTGCAAGTAACGTTTCGAGACCAACGCTAATCGAGCACAAATGCATCGTCCTGGCACAAAGTGCTTCTTCTACAACTTCGGATTGGCGGGTATAATCCAGATCGTTCGCGTTTCAGATGGTCACACTGAGCGTATGCCCATAGCGATGTAAAAGCCGATGGAAGAATCGCCATCTAGCCTCATTTACCAAGGAAAGAGAGAGCGGACCGCACATGACGAACATCTGCCGGTAGTCGAGGTCAATATAAATTCATTTGTAGTAATCCGGGGAAGACGTTCATTTTGAGGTGTCATCAGTCTGACTGCGGAACGAGTCATAGCAACGCCGAGTTCTCCATAGCTTGCCTGGTTTTTGTGAAGCTGAGATCCTGCCATAAAGTTTGACCCAAGACGATGGATGCATGGCGCATCGAGTCCCTTCCACGAGCGGAAACTGCAGATATGCGTGGTGCTCAGACCTCTAACTGCACATGTCGCATGTCAGAAAAAAATGATGACATCGTACGGCATCAGACACAGTCTAGGGAAGTCTGCTCAAGGGTGAGGACGATGTTCAGTACGCTGGTTTAGGCGCATTGCTGAAGACAAGATGATCCCATTGTATCACGCGACTTTCACTGATGGAAGCCGAAGCCTGACGGTAGTTCAAGGGGTGGGAGGGCATATTTTGGCAACCTTGTCCAACTGAGATGAGCTAGCATCGACGAGAGAACCGAGGAACAGATGATAGTCGTGTATGGGAAGTCGGATGATGGTTCGAAAAGCGCGTCTACGGAGTTTGAACCGAGGTGTACTATCGATAAGGCAGCGAGCGGAGAACTAACTAAACTAAGTTACCACGAGCCGGTGGCGAGTTGTTTAACTCTCCGTTGGTCCCTACTCTCGACAACATCAGTTCTGAAGACTGCTTTCTGCTTTCCTTAGACGCCTTTACTTCGATTGCGATGACTTACGCGACACGTTTTCCGTAGCTGCGCGGTCTCAACGCCTATGGGTTCAGACACGAACAACTTGAGCCGACTGTTCGGCACAGACGATCTAAGAACAATGACGGATTATGCGAACGACAGATAGCTGGCTTGAACGCCTTCAGTCTGTACGGTATTGCGTGCGAGCATGTAAGCAAGGACAAGTTGATCGAAGTCATACACGAAGCTGTTCTAGTGTTGGTGCGCTGCTGCCTCGCGCTCTCTACCATCCATCATCTCTGAGCACCTCGAGAATATCATTGCATATACAGAGGACCGGACGCGCTAGGGGTTAATTGCCCACCGGAATCCAATCCAATCATGGAAGGCATCCTTCAAGAACGTGTTGATGAGACATCAGCTATTACCGCCCGGCTTTCAGAATGCCACTTCAGCGAGCAAGGCTGGGAACCGTTCCAACATACACCTTTGGATCTCTCATCTTCTTCCATCCGACTCGTTGAGGTTCTCCCTTGTTCGCCACCGGACCCCGTTCGTTGCAAGATTAGACATGCCACAGTCAACGATGACTATGCTTGTCTATCATACGTTTGGGGGCCCTCCGGGTGATCTTTGCACAATACTCATCGATGAACAGCCGTTCCAAGTGCGACGCAAGTCGTCGGATGGCTGGGGGACGATCGGGATCTCAGTAATCTATTCCGTCTTCTGAACTTGTTGCAAGAGAACAAAATCGTTCTGACAGACAGTTTGGTGGGCCGATGTGACATCGCCGAACTGGACCGCTTTGTCAAGAACGAATATTGGCTAAGAGCCTGGATCACATAGGAGATCGTTTCAGCGCAAGACTTCTTCTTCTTCGCAGGGACGGAAAAATGCTTAGTATAGCGACTTTTACCTCGAAAGGTCAAGAACTAATCTCAAAACAAGCCGACCAGTGGCGCCGAGTTCTCTGGCAACCTACAATGGTACTGCGCCAACAGCGAGACAAACCCAAGCTTCTGGAGAACCTGTGGCACTTTCAGCACAAGGACTGTCTCCTCGCACGAGACAAGATCTACTCTCTCCTGTCGGTTTCGCAACATGGACACAATGTCGCTGTCGACTACAGCACATCTGACATCAAAGTAGCCCTGGACCTTTTCCGCCACGAACCGTCATTCTGTCTCCGTCAGGCCCAATTTGTGCTCAAGGCATTGGACATCAGATACATAGTCCGCAACCATGGCTTAGGAGAACTCGACGATGATGCCAACGTGCCGTCCTTCGTAGAGCTGCGAGCTCGAGCTTTGCCACCAGGGCCGTATACCTGTCCTGTCTGTGGTGACGCCATCGAAGTGGAGACCGAGCACATGCTGACTTCCCCTTCTGTCCAAAATCTCTACGTATATTGCTTGAGCTGCAGCCATTCAGTGGAAGCACCATTGCAGTACTTCGTGCACGGTCACATCATCCTGGCGCGGGGATCTCCCGAGACAGCAGCGGGCGGGAAGGTGACGAAATGGTGGATCTTTCTCCATCAAATCGCTGCCCCTAGATGGTCTCAAGTCGTCGGCGCCGTCGCCATCACAGCACTAAGTGCCGCTGCTTTCCACGTGTCTTTCCGCCTATCGTTCCGAGCTTTCTTCGATGCCGCCTCTGCGCCGAGGGAGCATGAGTGCGAGCTTTTGCAAACCACGAGCTCTCAACGTTGCGCCTCTGGGCCAGGGGAGGGTACTGCATAAGCAATAGGAGGTTAGAGGAAAAGGAGTACAAAAGAACCGAATATCGATTCCTGCGCACTGGCGTTGAAACTGAATGGATTCCCAAATGGAGGTTTCTGTCCACGAGCACCCTTCGCGTTCATGTCACGCATACATCCCTATCTGCCCGTAATTTTCGCGTCGGTGAGCCAGTCAGGATCTGGACAATAGTTTGTCGGCGTTGGAGTATTGCAGAGGAAGCGCGCTGGTGCGGGAGGGGAGGGGAGTGGGGATAACGTACGAAGGGCGTGGGGAGGAATTTAACACGGAGGGTGGGCAGGAGGGGATGGGTGTGATGGTGGGATGTTTGTTGAGAAACGTTCTGCGATGGAATGGGGTTGAATTCATGTTTTGCTTTGGAGTAGCACATGTCCGAGTCGAAACGAGCCGAGACGAGACGTGTTTATACGAAGGAAGCGGATACTTCGTCGAGGGGGTGATGTGGTCCATCTAGTACAGTTACATGCACCCGTGCTAGCATCATATTCCATTCCCTTGGTATTCTCAATCCCAATCTGCATCTCCCTCCGTCCTCACCGATTCTTCCCAACGTGCCCTACATCGCCCTTACAGTTCCCCATCGTCCCACTGCGGCCAACCCCCCGGCGGCCCCTGACGCCACTTCTCCACCGCGCCCTCGCCCTCGCCTTCGGCATCTTCCATCACGGCATCAGTCTGCGTCGGCGTTGCACCGCTCTCCTGCGTCGCAGCCTCCTGCCCCTGCCGTCCCGGCACGAAGCGCAGCAAACGCAGCAAGTCCGCAGAGGTGCGACGAATTGCCTCATCATTGCGAATTGGTGACCGGGCAAAGACGTTGTTGCGAGGCGAGGTGGCATTTCGAAAGCCTGGTGGGACTTGGGAGTCTACAGCGGGGCCACGAGAAGCCTGGTCATTGAGAGGTCGTCCGGTAAAGATGTTGATGCGCGGCGACGTGGCAGTTCGAAAGCTGAACGGGCTTTCGGTTAGGATTTGGGGCTGGGGCGGGGGAGGCGGTCGTGGCCTTGGTGGTAGCAGCAGCTGCGGCAGCTCTTGCTCGCCTTCGTCGTCATATTCGGACTGATGGTCTGCGAAGCGTGAGCCAGGGAGTGGCATGTTGTCAAAGTGGGCGTCGATGGCGTACGAGCCTTCGTCGTCGTCTTCCTCGTAGAAGTCTCGCTCCTCTTCGGCGTGGAGGAAGGGTGGAGGTGCATTTAGCACGGCATTCTCGGGAGCTTCTTCGTCGTCGGCGAGAGCGTTGGCTGATTCGACGTTGGGGTCTATGAGTTCCTGGGCCGGTATTGGGGCTAAGTCGGGCAGGCTTTGCTCGTCGTCATCCGAATTAGCGTCTGCGTCTTCATCTGCATCTTCATCCTCATCATCCTCTGGATGCAGGGCATGACGATTTCCAAACATGATACCTTGTGTCTCGAATAGCGTGATGCGCAGCTGGTCCAGCGCATCTGCGCGGGCGTTACCATGTAGCGTGTTCACAATGACTCGCTGGTCCGGCGTCAAATGCTCGAAGACCTCCCAATCTGGGTCATCATCCGCGGGATCATCGTCCTCGTCTTCGTCATCCGGATCGTCGTCATCCGGGTCTTCACCGCGGCGATGCACCAGCTCCTGACGGCGAGTGAGGCCATCACGATTCAGACCGGTGTCGCGGTGATATCCGTCTTGGTTGTAGGCTTCGGAATCATAGATAGCGGGACCATAATGTGGACAGCCGTGCAGGCCGGGCCAGTCCTTGCCGCAGACGTAGCAGAAGTCGTGGCCGCATTCGCACCTGTAAGGGTCAGTATAAGTGTACAGAAGCCTAGATGCGCGAACAGAACTTACGTGATGTGATTACAAGCCTCCGCTAACTCGACAGTGGCGCCGCAGACGTTGCATTCTTGGTACCCCTTCTCAGTCGCGATCTGCTTGAATTTCTCCTCTTCTTCGTTCTTCTTGCACACGTGATTCTGCGTGCCATTTTCGAGCAACATCTTGCAGCCCACACAGGTCAGTTTACTACACGCCTCGTCTTCGCACATAGCATAAGTGACATTAGTATCTGAATCCTTGATGTGCGCGGTTGGCTGTAAGAATTTGGCGCAAGGTGGGTTGGCGCAATAGACGCGAAATCTACAGTTATTAGCCAGACCGCTCGGAGCAAGAAAGAAATAAATTGGTGACTTACTTTGCCAAAACCGCATACTCGCCCTGCTCCTTGATCTGATACGCCCAGGCGACATCGAAAGGTACATAGTCCTCGTACTCTTCTAGCATGAACATCTGGCCGCAGCACTTGGGCGGGAACAAGCTCTCGTTCTGTGTCGCACGCTCGAAGAAGCTAGAGACGTCATCGTGGCATACAAAATGACGATGGCACGGGGCCGCAAGGAGCAATTCACCCTCACTCTCTGTGCCGCCGCAAATTACGCAGCTCTTGGAATCCTCTGCCATGGTCGTGCAGCCTCTGGTTTGAGACTGGTTGTCGCGAGATTGTGGATGAGAAACTAGTGCTTTGTGTGCTCGCAGGAGTTGAGTGGAGAAGTTAAGTGTGAAATGTAGCGCAGCGGAAGAGCTGCGTCGCTCAGGGTTTTGTACCTCACGGCACGGATAGCTGGCGCAATCGGCACTGGACTCGGCGGCTCTCACCTCCTGAACGCGAATAGAGTGAAAGGTTGGTGAGTACCGCAGGTCTGGGATAGCTTTGCGCGGCTCTGCGGTTGGGTGGTTCTCGTAGGGTCCGCGCCGTTGTCGACCACAATTCTTAAAGAGGAGGCATAGACCCTGAATGCTCAACTCCACACGATAGCCTCAAAACGCTCTTGAAGGCGCGCCCGTGACTGTGGTACCGTGGCTTAGCAACAGTGGCTGCGAAGGTCAACTTGGAACCTGACACACCAGATATCGATGGAGCCGTGAATGCTGGAAAGAGCGCTGACGCGTGAAGTGAAGGCGCAAGAGCTATGACGACACCGTAATAGAAATCGAAGACGAAGAGGATGAGAGAAGTATTACTGCGGACCGACGTTGTCCTTTGAAGCTTGACATGATATACAACGGGCTGACCCGCTTTGCAGGCAACCGCCCGCCAGGATTCGGGCCTTACCCGTTCCGTGGGACCTGTGGCCTGCCAAGTCACACAAGCAAGCATTCCCGATTGGCAGCCTGTGTGCAGACATCGCAAGCGTTGTGAAGGTGTCGTGAGCATGGCGAGAAGTAGAGATGGTTAAGGGTGCTGAGGCCCGAACGGCAGGCACAGCCGACACCGCGTTTCGGCTAAGATTGCCCCAACTACATCATCACTCTCGCCGCGTAACTCATCGAAGTGCTTAGAAAAATGATCATGGGTATATACGCATTAGCTACTCATCATACAAGTCTATGGTACACACCTGAATGTCCCCGAACGCCGGTTCTCCAATGCAATACTTGTCGCGCCAAATGCGTCCTATCTTATGCCAGCCTTCTTCTCGCTGCCTGCGTACTTTTGCTCTTCCTCCTCCCACAACTTTCTTTCCATCCTTCGTCGCGCCGAGTAGGCCCTCGCAAACTTCCACGCCTCTGTGTCCGCCAGATTCCACTGCTCGACTGCCTCTACGGTGGCTTTCATGCGCTTGTCTTTACTTTTAAGAGCGTCTCTCGCCTTCCCAAGGCGGATTTCTTCCTTCTTGATCCACATTTCGTCTGGCGTTTCCTGGCCTTCGATTGGCTTAGGTGGATCGGGGCGCGGAAAGATGATGAGCTCGGAAGCATCATTCGGCGAGCTAGGTTCTTTGGTGGGAGATGCAGCCTGCGGCAGATCGAAGCCAAAGATCCAATCAAGATCGTGCTGTGTGACGCGCTCTGCTGTCAGCCACAGGGTGTGGGCCGGGGCTGCGGCGACAAGCTCCTTGAACTGCACCAGGCGATATGATTCCGTTTTCTCTTTTCCGATGGACTTCTTAGTCAGCTCCTTGACCCAGAGATCGCGGACCGCAGTTGTGCGCAGGAAATTCGGGTCCAAATTGTCGCGGGTGTAGTGGAGGGAGGTGATGGTGTACGGATGCGGCACTGTGCCAATGGTGAAGAACTTGGTGGTGTTGACAAACTCTGGGAACTCTTGTAGCTTCATCGGCTTGTTCGGGTCGCAGGGCGTGCACTTGGCTCGATTCGGCGGACAGGACTTGGGCATGGGTGATGCAGGGCATTGGGTGAGATTCCGGGCAATCTGCGTTGCTTCCCACATGAGTGCAGTCGTGTGCATTGGCAAAGGTTTGGCGATGACGACACCTTCTGGGTGCTGTTCTTGGAAGGTAAGGTGGAGATGCGAGTTGATTAGGTTAGCCAGCAGCTCGAGTCCTTCAGCTTGCGTTGTGTTGGAGAGCTTATCGTTGACGGTCCCATATTTGCTGGAGATGGTCTCGGTCGTGTAGTATGCGATGCCGTTGGCCTTCTTGTCCACTGCGATGTCTGCTGATGGGAGCAGATTGACGACGACGCCACCTTCTTTCCTCGCCAATTGCGAGATTTTGTCCTTGTTGGCCGTGACGTTCTTCAAGAGGTCGTTATTGACAACCTTCTTGAGCGCAGCCTCGACCATTGACTTTTCGCCAAAGAAGACGCCATTGTTCAGCGTTTGTATGCGCGACAGCTTTGGATACTCGGCACGTCGCAGGAAGCTAAGCATGGGATTCTCATACTCGGCCATGGGTATAGCCAGCCAGTTTGCGAGTATGCCTCCGCCCATGTGACCCCACGCCAACCATCGCATGACCTCAATCTCGACCTTGGGCTCCAGCTTCATGCGCTGGACGAGTTGGTACTGCGGGTGCTTGGTGGCTTCATCGCGGGAAAGCACCTGCGGCTTGAAGCCCTGGGCCCACCACGCACGCCGCCATGCCAGGATCAGCCTGTTCTCGGCCTCGGACACTGCCTTTGGCTGCTTCCCGGGCGCGTCATAGTATGTGTAGATGGGCGGTCGCTGTCGCAGCGGGGGCAGGACGGCGCGGTTCTCGTCGAAGACCACCGAGGAGGAGAAGGGGTTGCGCCATTTGAAGTCGCTGAACCATTCGATCGCCTTGTAGGAGCTTGCGGCGGTGCTGTTGGCCTGGACTGGCGCCTTGTGCGCGGACGGTCCGAAGGGATTGGGGACGGCGGGGAGCTCGCCTAGGTCGGGAACATGCGCTTGAGGGTGTTTGACGGCGTCTGCCACCTGTTCGTATGTGGGCAGATCCTCTCGTGACGGCGGTCCGTAGAAGGTCAAGCTCGCTACGATGAAGACGACCAGGACGAAGAGGGCCTGGAACCTCCGCGGCGGCATCTGCAGCGTGACGGGCCGCCCGAAGAAGGTGTGCTGAATGGGCATCGCGAGGCAGAGCGCAGTGCAAGAAGGAGCGGGCGAGGAATTATGTGGACATTGGTGCTAGCTACCACGAGCCGATATCCGTAGTCAGCCGGTGTTCCGGCGCTGTGTATGAGCAGGCTGTCGAAACGTGAATGCCTCCAGATGTTCTAAATCGTGCAGTCAAGGATGCCTAAGGAGAGTCAAGAAATACAGCAAACCGTCAGGCGCAAAAATGCTCTGGAAAGGAGGAATGTGACGCGTCGTTCTCAGGCACAGGAGGGACACGCCCCGACAAGGGTCCCCTGCACTCTGTAAGGCGGAGCAGTGAGCTCGCTAGTCCGCCCGCCGAAGTCGCATGAGTCGATGGACAATTTCAAGCGGCTGCGTCATACGGCCATTGAACCGGCCATCACAACTCTCGATGCTTCAAGCCTGGCAGTGGAGATGAACAGGAACCTTCGCTATCCTATACCACACAAGTGAACTTCAATTCGGTCAATTGTGTGAAATCAAGCTTCCACTGTGCCCCCGCACCGCAACGCGACCCCGCGAAATAATTCCATAGACCCCACCAGTCCATTGAGCGCAACAATGGCCTCTCTCAAGAAAGGCAGCATCCCGGATCCGACCGCAGACCTTCACTGGTCTGACTTCAAGGGCCCAATCCACGACATCTTCGCTGGCAATGCGCGCAAGCACCCCGACCGCGCCTGCGTGGTGGAGACAGCGACGAGCAGGACTCCAGAGCGCAAGTTCACATACAAGCAAATATTCGAGGCCACATCAGTACTCGCCCACCACTTTGTGCAGAGCGGAGTACAGAGAGGGGATGTCGTCATGATCTTCGCCCACCGCGGCGTCGACCTGGTGGTTGCCATCATGGCTGTTCTGGCGGCAGGAGCGACCTTCTCAGTCCTGGACCCCTTGTACGCCAACATCGCCCATTGACCACGTGAGAAGCTAACTGAAACCAGGTATCCACCAGACCGCCAGTGCATCTACCTCGAGGTCTCCCAGCCACGCGCCCTCGTAGTCATTGACAAGGCCACCCGCGAGGCCGGGCCCCTCTCGGAGCAAGTGCGCACATACATCAAGGAGAACCTGCAACTGAGGACCGAGGTGCCAGCTCTCGAGCTCAAGGATGACGGATCGGTGGTCGGAGGCGCAAAAGACGGCAAGGATGTGCTGGAGGAACAACAGAAGCTCAAGGCAGAGCTGCCAGGAGTGCTGGTCGGCCCAGACTCGACACCCACACTGTCATTCACATCGGGCTCGGAAGGAAAGCCAAAAGGTGTTAAGGGCCGACACTTCTCGCTCACCCACTACTTCCCCTGGATGGCCGAGACATTCGGCTTGTCGGAGAACGACAAGTTCACCATGCTCTCCGGCATTGCCCACGATCCCATCCAGCGAGACATCTTCACACCTCTGTTCCTCGGCGCACAGCTACTCGTACCAAGCAAGGAGGACATCCAGCACGAGAAGCTCGCCGAGTGGATGCGCAAGTATGGTGCGACAGTCACACATCTGACTCCAGCTATGGGTCAGATCCTGGTTGGAGGCGCATCAGCGATATTTCCAAGTCTTCATCACTCTTTCTTCGTTGGCGATCTTCTGATTAAGCGCGACTGCAGGAGGTTGCAAGATCTCGCCCCCAACGTCCGCATCGTAAACATGTACGGCACCACCGAGACACAGCGAGCTGTCAGTTACTACGAGCTTCCAAGCTGCACCGAGGCACCTGAGTTCCTTGACAGCATCGGCGAAGTCGTTCCTGCAGGTCGTGGCATGAACAATGTGCAGCTGCTGGTCGTCAATCGCGAAGACCGCAACAAGATCTGCGCACCTGGCGAGAGTGGTGAGATCTATGTGCGAGCTGGCGGCCTCGCAGAGGAGTACCTTGGCTTGCCCGATCTGACAGCCACCAAGTTTGTGGACAACTGGTTCGTTGAGAACAGCAAATGGGTGGACGAGGACAAGAAGAGGGTGGTGGGCCAAGGCGCTGCTGAGCCATGGCGGGATTTCTACAAAGGTCCTCGGGACAGGCTTTACCGCTCCGGAGACTTGGGCCACTATGGACCGGACGGCAATGTCCACTGCACAGGTCGAGTCGATTCACAGGTCAAGATTCGCGGCTTCCGGATTGAGCTGGGTGAAATCGATTCACATCTATCGGCCCATCCTTTGGTTCGCGAGAACGTGACTCTACTCAAGCGTGACGCTTACGAAGAGCCGACGCTCGTCAGTAAGTGCTGAAATGCCGCTTCATCACAATGTGATACTAATGCCACAGGTTACATCGTGCCGGAGATGAAGCGATGGTACGACTGGCTCAAGGAACGAGGCACCGAAGACACCGCTTCCGTTGACGACACGAACATGGTAACACTGCTCAAGCGATTCAAATACCTGCGAGATGATGTGCGCGAACACCTCAAGAAGAAACTCCCAGCCTACGCTGTCCCGTCGGTCATCGTTCCACTCATTCGATTCCCGCTCAACCCGAACGGAAAGATCGATCGACCAGCATTGCCTTATCCGGAGCCTGCGCAGCTTGCTGCGGCAGGTGCACGTCGACCATCACAACTTGGCAAGGCCTTGACGCCCACTGAGAAGGCTATGGCTGCTATCTGGGCAGATCTCCTTGGGGATCGTGGTGTCACCGCTGACAGCATCAGCGGTAGTGATTCTTTCTTTGACCTGGGTGGACACAGTATCATCGCTCAACAGCTCTTCTTTAAGATCCGCCAGGAGTGGAAGGACATTGACGTACCAATGACGACCATCTTCCAGTATCCTACATTGCGAGGATTCTCAGCAAGCATCGACCAGGCGATGGACCCCATCGGTCTTCGCCTAGATACTGCTGAGGCCATCGAGGACGATCCTGAAGACGAGGCTTACTCCGCTGATGCACGAGAGCTGGCGACTCACCTCAGTGATTTCAAGACGAGAGAACCACTAAAGCCACGCGAGGAGGTACACACCTTCCTCACTGGTGCTACAGGCTTCCTCGGCGCCTACATTCTGAGAGACCTCTTATCACGACCTGGCAAAGTTACCGCTCTCGTCCGCGCAGAAAATATTGATGCCGCTCTTGGCCGCGTCCGACAGACATGTCAAGCCTATGGCATCTGGGAAGATAGCTGGGGCAGTCGTCTCGAGACACTGGTTGGTGATCTAGAGAAACCTGACTTTGGCCTGTCACCAGACACATGGAACAAGCTCGCTGACTCGGTCGACGTCGTAATTCACAATGGCGCACTCGTGCACTGGGTCCTGCCATACTCCCGCCTCCGCGGCCCCAACGTCTCCTCCACCATGACAGCCCTCGCTCTCTGCGCCGTCGGCAAGCCCAAGCAATTCGGCCTCGTCAGCTCCACCTCCGTCCTCGACGCCGATTACTTCGTCAAGCTATCCGAAAAGTCGCTCGCAGAAGGCGGCACCGGCGTTCCCGAATCCGACGACCTCGAAGCCGCACGCAAGGGTCTAGGCACCGGTTACGGCCAGTCCAAATGGGCAGCTGAATACCTCACTCGAGAAGCCGGCAAGAAAGGTCTCGCCGGCTGCGTCATCCGCCCCGGCTACGTCCTGGGCGATCCAGAAACCGGCACCACCAACACGGACGACTTCCTCGTGCGCATCCTAAAAGGCTGCATCCAACTGCAATCGCGCCCCGACATCTCCAACACCATCAACATGGTGCCCGTCACCCACGTCGCGCGCGTCGTCGTCGCCAGCGCCTTCAACCCGCCCACCTCGCCCCTCGGCGTCGCCCAAATCACCTCGCATCCTCGCATCACTTTCAACGACTTCCTCGCCGCCCTCGAGCACTACGGCTACACCGTCCCGCGCGTGCCCTACGCCGCCTGGAAAGCAAACATGGAAGCCTACGTCCAGGACCGCTCCGGCACAAAGGAGGAAAACGCTCTCCTGCCCCTGTACCATTTCGTCACGGGAGACTTGCCCGCTGACACAAAGGCCCCCGAGCTCGATGACGCGAATGCCGCGGCCGCGCTGAAGAAGGACGAGGCATGGACGGGCCAGGATTGGAGTAAGGGTGGTGCCGTCACGCAGGATACCGTGGGCGTGTATGTCAGTTATCTGATCGAGTTGGGCTTTATGCCTAGACCTGAGAAGAAGGGCGTGAGTGAGCTGGTCTTGGGCCGGTTGACGGATGCGATGAGAGAGGGAATGAAACTCGTTGGTGGACGGAGGGGCGTGTAAGAGGGGCCTTGAAGCAGGTATTGCGGTGCGACGAAGTGTGTGCGGATAGACAAAACGAACAGTAGAATACACGTATGCTAGTATTATGACATCAAAAATGCGCCGTGATTACTTGGTGTCTGTTCGTATGTTTTCCCCTGCACTATCTATCAAAGTGCGGACCTGTACTGAAGCAGCTGCCTCTGGGGGCACTCTTCCGCCCAATGGATCACAGTATTGTTGATGCTGCACTTCGCAGCAGCGATTGGAGACGAAAGGAACATGCCCGCCGAAAGGAGAATTTACATGCACAGTAAAGAGGATATCGTACCTGTGACCCGGGACCCTCGATGGACATGGCCACAGACAGGATGCTCAACTTCCATGCTCTCACGACGACCAACATCTCACACTCATTCAGTCCTGCAGTTGCAAAGATGCAAACCGCTCCATCAAGATCACTCTCAATGCACCGCCATCTTCGAGCCACGACGCAATGATGAAGGATTGTTCCGCCCACTCCCTACACTTCTTGTCGTTTTCTTGCAGGAAGTAGTCCACGCCGTGATTGAACGTAGTGGTCGCTAGCCATTCGAGCTCAGTTGGTGGGTAGGGATGGGCTTCCTTGATCTCACCGTCAGCTGAATCATCATCATCCTCAAGTTGAATGGGTTCTGAGGACAGTGGAGGAGTGTGCAGCATGGGGGTCTTGGCGGCTTGGTGGTCCTGAGGCGGCTTAACAATAGCTTTGAGGACAAACAGAAATGCACTCACCCCTTGAAGCTTCGAAGCTAGTGTAACGGCCTGATCTATGCATTTCAGACTAACACTTTCATCATAAACCAGGGCGAGGTTGAAGAGACAGCGAAGCCAGCGCGCGAGCTTTGTGATGTCGGCTCCGGCTTGTCGCGAGGTGAGGTTGATGATCTTATGTAGGACCGACAATACTTCTGCACACAATGTCAGCCTCCTGTGCAACTGTCGCAAGGTCCCGGTAACTACTTCTCTGATACTTCTCGTCCACATTCGCCTGCACAATGCACGAGTGGATAACGAGGACAAGATCGGCCAGTGTTTCGTAGTGATCCGGGCTCTTGTACTTCCAACACTGATCGAACAGATCATCGAGCTCTTCCCACTTCTCAAGCTTCAGCACAGCTTCAAGTTCAAGCTTGACTATTTGAAAGTGCTTTGAAATGATATCGGCTTGAGCAGAGCCACCCAGCTTGTCAATACCTTCGGCGGCGGCACGTCGAAACTCCTGGCTATGCTTGCGAGCCTCCAGATAGTATTGCAGCTAGGTCAGTCAGCCCTCAGCTTGATTCAATGTCTGTAGCGCACATACGCAACTCTCGACATTGTCCTCTGCTCGAGCCAATGTTGTGTATGTGCACGCAGCAAGGAATTCGCAAAAGACAAGCCGAAGGCAAAGATCCCCTTCAGTACTTGGCTCGCTTTGGTCTTTGAGGAGCTTAATGAACTTTGGGAGGATCAGTCGTGAGACCCGTCAAGAATCGGTGGCGCTTACCTCTGTGCAAGCGTTCAATAACTTAACAAGATTGCTAGGCGCCATCTCCGCGCAATGCTTGAGTGAGAGATTGTAAGCATTCTTAGAGAACCACTCAAACTCTTGCGGCGTAAACAGCTGTTGGGTCGGATTGCTTGGTCGGCGTCTTGATGCCTTGGCCTGCGAAGATGCTTGTGTGGCTTAGTACAGTGATGGACGCTTTGTGGAAGTATTACCCACCCCCTTCGAAAATCTTGCAAAGCTGATCCATGATATGGGTTTGGATTGCTCCGTCTTTGACAAGCTCAGACTGAAGTAGGCGAGCAGTAGAACTATTATCATCAATGGAACGTAACGCATGAACAAGAGGAAGAACCAACCGTAGAAGAGCAGGAAGGTGTATTCCTGCAGGGGCGTTGTAATTGTACTTTTCAAGCACTCGTTGAAGCGCATTGATCGCTTGCTTCTTGTCTCCAGCGCTTTGGGCTTCCATGATGCAAGCGTAAAGCAGGGTCGCGTCTTTGGACGAACTTCGACATACAAGATCCAAGGATGCCGCCGCTGTTGTGGTCAGTTTTCAATCGCAGCTGCACAAAACCCTTTCGTACTAAGCTCATCATCAGCGCTGTGGAGTCCAACTTTGTACATCAAATACTGTGTTACCGGCTCGTCCTTACCAGTGTCGGACATCTTGTTGTACGCCTCTCTGGCAGCCGCATAATTCTGTCTCGATAGGGCGCATTGCATCATCTTCCTATTGAGAATCAATTCTCATGATCGCTCAGAGCAGCGGATTGGGCGGAAGACCTTGCGATTTTGGCCTTGTTCTGAGCACCAGCCTTATCGAACACTGGATGTAGGCAGATTCGGCACCATGCTTGTGCAGCATCGAGTTGCTCTTGGCTTGTAGCTGCTTCAACTCGCTTCCACAGCAGCTACACGACGTGATCAGTAAGACAAGACGAAATCAATGAGGCGGGTCGCTCACCGTCTGTGCAGCATGCGTAGCAGGAGCCGACAAAGGAGCTTTCGAGTTTCGTGATACTGTGTCGAGCAATTCCTGTAATTGTTCGAGGATGTTGTCCGCCGGGTTTGTTGTCGTTCCGATCCAGATCCGCATGATGACAGCTTTCTCGATCCAACTCTGGTTCTCTTCCCGAAAAAGTCGACCGTCGATAAGATCATCAAGTATTTTACAGGCTGTTGCATTGCTGTGGCCATTAGGCATGATGGTCCAACCATGGTTGACAACGTACCTATGTTCCTTCAGCTTGTGTACGTGATGCATGATTGTCTTGAAATTCGTATCATTGAGCACGATCGTGCGTACCATTCGTGAGAGTACTGCAGCTCTCAGTTAATGCTCCAGTGGACAGTGGGTACAATCAGCTCACCAGTATAGAACTCGCTGCTATCCATGACCGCAGCCGTAGAGAGCAGCTCAATCTTGAGAAGTGAGACAGCCATCTTATCGGCATAGTCCTGATCAGCCATTAGAACCGCCGCGCAACTGTGCTAGTACAATGCCTACCGTCTCCATCAGCTTGACCATCTGCCATGCCTTGTCCCGCGCATCAGGCGTTTTTAGCTTCATGTATGCCTGAACTGTGAATAGGTTAGTCACGTCCGGTGCGTTTGATATCCGACGCATACCAATACTATGCATCGTACTCAACCTCAGTTCGCCAGCCTCTGGACTGAGCATCTCCATGTCGTGATCACCAAGCACATCGTATGCGCGTTCCGACCATCGTATAGTGGCTTCATAGTTGCGCTTCGTCAAGCTGCCCTTGCCTATTTCGTAGAGCAGGTCCGCTAGACTCTCGGCGGAGTCTGATGTGAGGGCTTTGCTCAGCTGTTTGATCTTTGCGAACATGTGTTCTGCGGTGTCCATGCGGTCTTGACGCCATGCCTGCAGAATCTGCTTCAGTATTTTCCAGAGGTGTTAGGGACGAGTGATAAGTTAAGCGCTTACCAGCAGTATCCGTACAGCAAAGTAGTCTAGCCGCAAACGATCTGCAAGCTCACCCTCTTCGCCGTCTTTGCCATCGCCGGCCTTGCTCAAGATGTCTTGATACTCTGCGGCTCGCTCGAGAAGCTTTGTCGCGTTGCTGAGCTCATTCCCATCTATGCACATCCGCGCCGCCTTCAGGGCGACCTTCATGAGTCGTATACAAGCTTTCCGCGGTCGCCCTTTCGCGTGTGCTGCAGCCGAGTCGAGCACGAGGAAGGCGAATGCCCGCAGCAGACAGAGCGTGCGATTCTTACGGTCTGCGTCCCCTTTCGCTCTACCATCAGTCGCTGCATCATCACGTCGCAAGCGTGTAGAGAGGTTCCACAAGTCGGTGCCGAGCTTGTCCAGCTCATCTTGCCTCGCAGTAAGGGTGGAGGACGGCAGCAGTGGCAATCCGCGGAGCTGGCTCTGGAGATCATCGACAAGGGATGCGTCGCGTTCACGCTCGAGCTTGGCCGCAGGCTGAACAGGCGCCATCAGAGAATGTGAAGTGTGTTAGTTGATGTGTAAGTGGCTAGTAAAGTTGATGTTAGATGAGAGTCAGGTCGAGTGCGACTGCCACCTGACATAATCTGATCAAAGAAGTGGAAAGAGCGACACACAACAAAGTTCTTAGCTTCATGCGTCCAAGAGAGCCTTCGCGACAAACAATCCCATTAAGGTCCTAGCACGTCTCAGCAATGCTGGTATCGTTTACCCTCCCTATAAACGCCACATATATGACCCCACTTTTCATACATCCCAACCCTATGTGCTATACAGTATCGATATCATGAAGAGGGTAGGGGCCCAGAAGTGGCTTCGGTGATGGGAAGGAAGTTACCCACGATCAAAGCCGGGCTGCTGCAAGTCAGCACCGATCGAGTTCTGCAGTCGAGCCAACTTACATGTTCCACATGTCTCGCTTCACTGTGAACGAGAAGCAGCATCGTATTTCGGGATCTTTAGAGTTCGGGTCAGGATTCTTGAGGGAGCAGCTGGTGAGGATCGCCTTCTGCGTATGGTCGAAGGCGATCGCGCCAAACTTCTCCCAGTACGATACCAACGACGGTTCGGCGATAATCTCATGTAGAGCAATGTTACCCTGTCTGGAGTCAGCCACCCGGACACTTTCAGGGCGCGATTGAACGTACGTCCCGCAACTTGGACATTGGCACATGTATGAGACGTGCCATCTCCTTGTTCCCCCGGTAAATCTCGCCCGTTCGCCGCCAGCAGCAGGCAGGTATGGCCATGCTTGCGAAGACACGGTCGTATTCCATCAAGCTCTTGTCGAACCACATCTCAATCCTTACCAGATCAACATCGGTCAGCTTCTCCATTCTTTCGCGGAACTTTGGTCGGAAGCGGTCGAGCTGCCGAAGTACTCGCACACGAGAGATCTGTGCAAGATTCTGCTCCATGTATTGATTCAGCCGCGCGTAGCCCTTGACGTAATTGAAAGGCTTCAGAAGTCCGGCGTCCATCTTCGCTTTCAACAGCTTATTCATTCGCTCTTCAGGACTGTCTGAGCCGGCAGGATCGGCAGCCGTCATGAAATATCGCTCTCGTGCCTTGTCCATGGGAACGCTACCGGGAGCTCTCTGTGAAGCACTTCCCGTCGCAGTCTGCGCAGGAGGCGGCAAGAGCTGTGCATTCCTTGGTGCGTTGGGGTTAAACGTTGAGTTATTGGTGAGCGTACCCATAGGATTCATCAAGGAAGCATCGGAGAATAGGGTGTGGAAGTCTCCACCTCCGTAAAAGGCTCCGTCGTCCATCAAGCTGTTGTTGAGGAAGTCGTTGAGCAAATTATACTCATTGCTTACTTCAGACGTGTTAAACATATAGGATGGATGGAACTGGTGCATGTCCTGGAAGTTGTTCTGGGTGGAGCTCGAGGCAAATAAGTCATTATAGTTGAGAACTTTGAGTCGTTTAGTGACAAGCGTCATTGAGAGCTGAAAGAATGTGTAACTCACAAGGCTGGTTAGCAGATGGAATCTGTGGCGCAGACACGGGGTCAGCATCCGCGACTGATGTTGTGCTGGCACCTCTACTGGGCATAAGAGGTGGCGCCAGGTTGAGCCCTGCATCAGGGGCGGTCGGCTGAGGAACGGCTTCCAAGGCAGTTTCCGAAGAGTGTGTTCCATTCTTGGATGGTTCACCCTCTCCAGAAGTATTCTCAGGCTCTGATTTTGACTTTTTGACCCCTTCACGGGGCTCGTCATGGCACAGATGCCCAATGTTTCGCTTGACACAGCGTGTGCATGGCCGCTCCTGCATAGGAGAGGCAACGATCAGCAGTGGAGCGAAGCAAGATGCTGAGCGTACTTACAAGATCACAGGTCATATGCTGGAAGAAGTGGATTAGCCGTCATCATAGAATGTTTCAAACGCAGCATAATGCCATGTATTGGAAGCTGGGGGAGGTGGCTGCGGCTCACCGAACGTCTGCAGTAAATACACGCTAGTTGGCAAGTGTCAAGTCAGCAGGGCTGTCGACATTTTTGTGGGTGCACAACATGAGTGCCATACCATGATTGACCTTTCTACGCTTCTTTGAAGTTTTCGTCGGTGTCTCCGAATCTTGTGCTGAAGCACGCTTCTCTTTTGATGGCGAGCTGCTATTGGGCGCATTGGCCGCAGCGGCATCTTTGCCTGCACCTGCATCTCTGGAGGACGTCATGTCACTCGACGTAGCTCCATTAGAGTTGCGCATGCTCTCCGGCATCAAGTGAGGTAGATCTGGCGCGGTTGCTTTTCTTGGACGGCCGCAGATCGAGAGGTTCTACAACACGTCTAGTGGTACCGGAGAGAGGATTGGATTTCGGCAGCTGCGGACCACGATGCTTGGTGGCACAGCAGCATCTGCAATGGGAGGCAAAGATACGGTGGAGTTGGTGTTTCAGAAGCACGCGCATCAGTGAATGTTCAAGGTCGCGTGCTTAGCCGACGCTCGGGAACAAACCGGAGCTGCGCCGAGGTGGGGAAACTCCTTCCGTCCCTAGCTGACTGCGCATCTGACAGCGGACTATAACCAGCATCACCTACAATTCCGGCACCCTCCAAGCTGTCGGTATCGAGCGCAGAGACTTGGCTCGTAGTCTCAGTGTTTCCCATCGAGGCCGAGTCATGGTGACAGGTAGGAAATGTGGGTGCCGCTGCGCCGAGCGGACCCAAGCCAGCCAATCACTGCTTAGTATGGCAGCACCACATAAGAAAATACTCGTCTGCATGCACGACTTCCGATGACCACAGTGTCGGTATTGCCGGTGCTATATCGAGGCCCAGCGAGTTCGATCACGATGTGCATTGTAGTGCAAGTCGACCCCATCGTCCAGTTGAACCTGCGAACTCCGCCTGCCTATACTCTGACACGAGAGTCCCACGCGCACAAAGCAGCTCCGAAGTATTGGATCGGTGCATGAACCCCACGAACTCCTGCATCCGCCACGGAGCCAGATCAGCACCACGTTTCGGCTTTCAAACGTGCGCTCAATCCGTACGCCGAGCTATGCATGACCACCCAAGAAGTATGGCGTTTCCCAGAAGCCAATCCCAAACGCCGTCTCGCCCTGCACGCCAATATCTCAGAGAGTCGCATACTGCTGTGCGCGGGTGTGCCTGAATAGCACGTCGTCCAATGCTGCCTGTGCGTCTCTCATTGCTCCGTCGATGCCATCGATCTGTGCATGATTGCCCTGCATATTCTCTAAGCTACGCCGAAGCTGTTCGAGGACCGAGGCTAGCTCGGCATCTGGCGCATCGAGTAGTGTCGTGTCCGCAGGCGCTGATTGCTTCAAACCGATGTCGTCAGGGCCATCGCTGTGCATCGCCGCCTTTTCGGAGTCTAGCAGAAGGGGATGGATCTACCACACGTCAGCCACTGTACGCACGCTAACACCTTGCATGCATACCCGTCCGTGCTTCTCCTGGTGCTTCCATTCTGTCCTCCACTTCTTCGCATTCTTCTTCAGCTGCTCTAGATTCTCCTCGTCCTTCTTCACCAGATGCTCCGCCACCTTGACCTGTTCCGTGAGTAGCTGTTTCGAGTGCCGAGCTGTCGTGACCTCGCGAAAGGCATGTGCATTGCGCTCCGTGAGCTTGTCAATATTGAAATGGATATCTTTAGCTTGCGGAGGTATCCTCGAGGCTGCCAGTTGACGTGCGAGCTTGCGTACGAGCGGGTTCAGCGTGTTATGGGCCGCGATGACTCTGCGCTCATCCCTCTGCGTATTCGCGATATCCTTTTTTGCGTCTCGTATGACTGCCACTATCTGCTCCAGCACATGCGACGACACCTGAGGCCATGTCTCAATCTGTTCCTGCGGTATGCGCTTCGTCTTGGCTTCCAATTGCACGTACTTCTTACGCGACTCTGGCTCCTCGTCTGCGACTTCGTCGGGCTCGGCGTGTGCTTTGCGCTTCTTCGGACGTGAAGATGGTACCTGGTCCACTGCTAGACCAGACAACTCGTCTTCAGCCTCAGGCTGTGATGCTTGCTTGCGCTTCGTTTTTGGCTGTCCAGCGGCAGACTTGGTCGCATCGGATTTGCGGGTTCCCGGAGGTCTCCCACGACGCTTCTTTGCGCCATTGTTGCCGGCACGCGTCGGCGCCTATTTGAAATTAGAATCTGCTAGCATTGGGGCGGAGTTGCGACTTACCATGACGTCGTGGTCGAGCTGTTGATCGCGTTGCGCTGGGTGTTGACGCGTGCGTTGCGCGGGGTTCCGAAAAAGGAAACGCGCCATCACATCGTCACGTGCAACACTGTAGTCTTCGAGAATTAATCGAATAGAGCCTCAGCCTGGATTCCAATCAATGCCTACGAAAGAGGCTTTTCGTGCTGTTTCAGACGCAAAAAGTTAAATGCATCAAAATCCTCATCGATAGTATTGCGCCGACATTCACATGGCAGGGATCCATGATTGAAAGCTTGCCCAGGTCGAAGTCCTCCGAAGTACATATGTGCTGATGAGCACCAACGTCCAGGATTTGACGTCCGACGACTGTAAAACGGGGACGACGTCGAGTCGGCGTACCTTTCTAGACGGGGACATGAGAGTGGGATCTTGGTTCAGATCCGCACGGAGAACTTTGCAAGGCTTTGGAGACGGGATATTACTTGCTTGTACGCCTAGCCGAATGGGCCTGATCATCTCCAACAGGAACCATGGAGACTTCGGAGAAATGGGATGACATGGAAATAAGCTACTACAACTCTCGGTTGCTTAGGTCATGTCGACGAAGAGAATAGATAACTGAAGCTATGCTTGTACATGCACATGTGACGCTGCAGGGCACGGCCATGGGTGGGTCAATGTGGTGGCCATTCGATGATTGCCGCACGCGAGAGAACATTCCTAGTCGAAACTAAACACTTAAATCCGCATAGAAGAATGGCGGAATTATATGTCGGAGCAAAGATGTGGATCTTGGAAAGACGTTGCGTGTGAACGAGGGTGGGCTGGGAATATGCAGTGGACCAGGTCAGAGGTGGTACGTAAGCCTAAGCGGCTAACCTATTGAGGCGGCGCTGGGTGGGCTGTCGCACCCTCATCCACCAACAGTGCATGGTCATCACAACGAGCGCCCGCAGACAAGAATAGGTCTACTGGAGTAGAGACTTTGAACCTGTCGATGCCCGTCGCGGTGATGCACACCGATGACACTGCCACAGCCAAAGCCCAATCCACCCGCGGCGCGAAAACGGACCCTGCGTGCGACGCGACGCTCAGGACCACCAAGTTTCAATGTGCCGGTATTCCCATATCAAATTGCGCACGCGACGCGTCGCCATTCGCGGCTAGTGAGAAGTGATGGCCCTGGCCCGTGGACCGGCATGACGGGCAGTCGACGTCCTAGGCGTCGTAATGCCTACTACACATCTAGCCTGAGCGGGACTGGTCCCTTTGGCTGGCACATCTTCACAAACATGTCTTCAATATCATTTGATCCCATCCGAGCGCCATCGTGTTGTCTTTTCTTTGCCTTCCGTTGTTGCTTCTCAATTCGCGGCCTGCCACACTCGCTTATGTGCAATGCGTAATCCATCGAAGTTACATGGATGTGCGGCGGCTGTCATCCTAATCGTCCTCTTCTTCCTCTACGACCAACAATCCTTAGGTTTTGGAAGCACGGTGCAAAGTTCATGGCGAGGCACTGCACATACTGTCGTCGTCTTTGGCGATGATTGGTCGGATACAGGAAAGTATCGAGTTTCTCCACCACCTCCGTTGTCGGTAGAGGTTCGAGATCCTGATCGAGGCGAGATCTGGACTGAGACGCTTTGCAGAGAAGTCAGTTCTTGGGACACTCAACAAAGCAAGTGCTGATACATGGCAGCTCGCTTGTGATCGCATCGATAATTTCGCACGCTCCTCACGGCAAGATCAAGACAACAGCACTTCTGGCTCCGTGATTGACTCAGACATCTACTCAGAGGCTATGACCGGTGACAGCAGCCTCCGAGCGCCCACTGATCTCAAAGCTCAAGTACAGGAGTACCTGATGTATGAGAAAAAGAGGTACAACATCCCACAGAGTTTGCGCGCAACAGACAAATGGACAATCTTCACGGTCAGCTTTGGGCTCTGGGACTTGCTTGGCTTTCAAGAACTGGAAGTAGAGTTCGCTATGCATGCGATAGACAACAGCATTTCCGAGCTGTTCCGCCAGCTTGACCTTCTGGCACTGAATGGGGCAACTCCAATGAAAATTGTGCTTACTCAGATGATGGACATTACATTCCTTCCGCGATTTCAAGCCACCAGAAACGATACGCGCGATGCTTTTGCAGAGACGGAGCACAAGTCTGACTTCTTGGTCGCATACTGGAACGCTGTCTTGCTCCGAACCGCAATCGAATGGAACAACAACGACCTTTTTCTGCTGAACCAAAACGCCGTGGTGATGGATTTGGTCAGAAAGAGCCAGTTGAGCCATGAAGGCCTTTTCGATGCCTCTGGGATTGACGAAGGCACAGAGCTCATCGAACACGTTGACCAGCCGTGTCTAAAAGTGTTGTCGGGTGGTAGCACGGCCAAACTGCAAGCAGACGTTGCAGAAAAATGTTCTGAACCGTCAGCACACCTATTTTGGTTAGTTAGCCACTGAACAAACGCATTGTTTCACTCTAATCAAAGGACAGGGACGGAATGCGTCTCGCATCAGCCGCACAACGCCTAATAGGAGCACAAACCGCGGATCTGATTCGGAATAATCGCACTCTCGGGCGCGTGATGCAGGTCGCAGCCGCTGGCCATCGAATAGCAGAGCAGGAGGAGGTTAGTTTTAGATTGAAGTTTCCTCCGGGCTACTAGTAGACCGTGAGGAGACATTGTCTGAAACATGACCAAGCCATGGAGCATTTGGCGCAGCTACGAAGACTGCATCCTCTATAAGGTGGAGTCGCCATGTCGTGGAATAACACTTCCCGAGACCACGCGTATTGGTTGTAAATATGGCATTGTTAGCTCCTTGCATAGCTGGCGCAGGACTGCTGGAATGTCTCAGATGTCGGCAAAACGTTGTCTTTGCCGTTTTGGGACGTGGGAAGAACAAAGAAACTCCCACCCAAGATCGGCCGCATCTGGCTGGAACAATCGAATTATTGGGTCCTTCGCGCCTAATCACCAAAGCGCAATGCATCTGTGCTCCTGGCGCATATTATTCTGTACGGCGCTGAGAACGACTCGGTGGTTCGTCGGACGTTCCTCCCTTCCTATTCACGGGACAATGAACGCGGAGTACAAAGGTCTTCATTATATCAGCAACTTCGTCATTCATTTGCAACATGCTGGCAAGTCGCATGTTGCCGCCAATTATTCGGCCTCCTTCTCCTTTGCCTCCGCCTCCTGTTGCGACCTTCTTCAACGTACCCAGGAGATACGTTCGATCGAACATGCCAGGCGACACTCCCTCGAGCTCTCTTGCAGATGAGACGAAGCCTTCCCGCAGCTTACGCAAGAGCAGCAGAATTCACGATGCAAGATCCGCGCCTACGTCGAACCCCGTACAGCGCACGAAAGAGGAGGAGCTTCCTTCGCCGTCGGTGACATCGCCTCGCTCGACCAGAAAGCGCCTAACATCCCTCGACGAGGCAATGAACGGAGACGATTTTGTCGATGCCTGCAGCCCTATAGACAGCCGGTCCCCTCGAAGTGCAACCTCTACTGGATCGGGGGAAACCTCTCCGCACGTATGCCTCTGCCAACCGGAGCCCAAAATACCCCGCCCGAGGAATGGTGAGTTACCCGCTTCTTTGTCTCCCAAATTCCTCCACCCATAACAGGTGGTGTGACTTGGATTTGGACAAAGAAAATATCTTTGTTTGCAGATGGTGGTGCTCAGCCGCTGACCTCTTTGTAGCATTTATTCTTTATCGACAACACCATCAGCAGGCTATCATCGCTCACAACCCCGGACTCAACAATCCTGACATTTCTAAAATCATCGGTGAGCAGTGGAAAGCTGAGGGCGAGGAGACAAAGAAGGTCTGGCAAGAACTTGCACTGGTTGGTGGTCTCTCTTACCCCTGCTCAATTCTTGTGCCTGACACTGTATGCAGGAAGAGAAAGCCAGGCATCACGAACAATATCCTGACTACCGTTACCAACCTCGTCGCATCGGAAAGCCAGGCTCGTCCCCACTAAATCCTTCGGTCCAACATACTACTGTCGACAAGTACCGTTGTCCTAGGTGCGGTGGACGCAGCATCAAAACTCCCACCAGTCCCTTCCTCGACTCTGCTGGAACGCCGACACTACCGCCTCCCAACTACTCCGAGGGTCTCACCCCAACGACTCGTTACCTGCCCATGATGAGTAACCTCAGCATGGAGTCACCCGTCCGTCGCCGGGGTCATGGACCCTCAAACTTGAGCAACATACAAGTACCTACACTACGCGATGAGAACGGTGTGTATAGTCCTCTGACTCCAGGAGCGAAGAAGCGTCGATTCGATTACGGTCCACCCCCGACAAACGGTCGCCGACCAGAAGGACCCTACTACCCGCAGTATGCACGACGCGATTCACTTCCCCCTATCCAAATACGCTACTCGCCACCCAATAGTGCAACCATGCCTCCTCCACGTACACCGCGTGATGGTCGCAGAGGTTCACTCGCTGAGGCCGGTGCAGTGTCCAACCACCATGATCAGAGCCCCAGAAGCGTGGAAGAGGTACTCATGGGTTTTCCGTACCTGCATAAGATTAAACTTTTGGGTCGAATAAGCCTTCCCTACAAGGACACGATGCCCGCAAGTTCAGCGCTCCAGATACGTGGTGCAATCATCGCTGTCGAAGGTGATGATACAGCTGCGGCGAAAGAGCTGGCTCAATGGCTCAATGAGCATCTCACTAAGGAGAAGGACGCCGAGTCTTCCTATCGCCCTCGAATCGAAGAGCCTCCGAAAATGCCCAATAATGAAGACGTCGCCTTTGAAGATTACCTAGACTTGATCAAGGAATGGCACGGCAGAAGCAAGGACATGATCAAGTACATCACCAACCCCCTCGATACGCCATCCTCGTCACAAGATACCATTATGTCCGACAAGGAGTCCGATAAAGATGCGTCTACTGACCGCAAGGACTCTGCTTCACCTCCCGAGTCGGCCATACCCGTGGCCACATCGCCTGTTCCAGTCTCGACGACAAAGCCCATCATCATCCTTCCGACTTTCCAACTCGCCGCTTCCATCGCTTACGCCTCCCGGATCCCCATCCAAGACGCATACAGCACGACAGACCACTGGCAATGGATGGCCACGCTCTGGCGCGGCACAGTCGGCCCCGATCTGACGATCTACGTGAAGACGCATGAGAAGGATACTAGTGGCTCGAAGCCGAAAATGGACGACGAAAACGTTTGTTTGACCGTGAGCAAGGAGAGGGATGGCAAATTTGCGGATGCGGATCTCAGAAGGGTGGGCTTTGAGGTTAGTGAGTTTATCAAAGGCATGGGCGGTAAAGTTTAGCGCATATCTGGGATGATGCATGATATTGAGGATAGGATGCTTGCGCTTCTACGGTCACTACCATCCAATTGGGCACTTGCTATTCGAGGCTGCACGGGCATGGAAGCGTGGCGTTATGGTCATTCAGTTTGCTACCTTACCCAAATTGTAATACTCAAAAGTTCACATATCCACCTGACTCCAGGAAAGTCATACCCAATCGGCGCATGAACTATGCAGATGTTCTCGGTGTTCTTTGATCGAATTGCCACCATTGTTCCGTAAACAAAGCCGTACTCTCCGCCTTCGGGATCCCCGACCGCATCCGACTCGTCATTCGTCTAACCCACTATTCTTTTCACACGTCTTGTTATCATCAACAACGATGCGATAGTGCGACGCCCATCAATTCATTCATTCATTCCAGCGCAAACGGCCAGGGAATAAGGCGCGTTTTGGCGATCGTCAACGGGTCGGTCCGATAGGAGGCGCAAGGCCGGCTTCAGCCTCGACATTCTCCCAGCCGGTCGTACTTCGGCCGCTCTGATAAAGAACAGTTCAACATCGTTCGTGACTTTGTGGCCTACGACCTCACGCATCCAGATCTAGCGGTGCAGCAGTCATGCAACCGTCGTGGATCAGCACGAGGTGCTGGTGTCACCTTTGATGCCGGCTTTGCGCAGTTTATTCCCGGACGCCGCGGGCTTGATGGAAGTCGAGAGCATGGAACCGAGTCTCCCAAGGGGCAATGGCCGGGATGGTACGTTAGAAGCCTTGGTGATATCCGATTTTGCTTTGTTCGCCTTTGAACTGCACCTGAACAAAGCGTTGCCTTTGTCTCTTGCAACAGAAAGAAATCGAGGAGTAAGGCACTTTCTTTCCGGAACTTGGAATCCGACGCCGCCCGCTCTCATGCGGCCAGTTTATGAGCGTGTAAGCCAAGCCTCTGTTTTTGTGGAAACGCCCTGAGCAACTCGGCAAAGTCCAGCGGGTCGCAGGCCTTGGGCCTTCGCGAGGAATAATCTGTGACAGGGTGTAGTCATCAGTGGACTCGCAGGGTTACGAACGACACCATGCAAACAATACTGCCAAAACTGGTCCCGGTGACCTTGCGGCGATGGTGGGGTAATGCGCAATCAGGGTTCCAAAATGTGAAGGACTATTGTGTGGGTGTCTTCAACATCATGAGGTGTGAGCTTCGTGACTTTCAACGCCGCGGAATAAGGACATGAAAGGTCGAGCTACATGCTTGTCAGCGACGCGTGTATATGCTATGGTTATAATGCTTGTAAAACTTAGTGGACGCCTTCCCGAGCGCGCAGGTACAACCTCCCATGTCGCGGGCACGAATACGCTATACGGGCGATTAAGCACTTCCAAAACTTCGGTTTCGTGGCTGTCGGACAGCCTCAAAGATTTCTGCACCCCCATAATTTCCCAGCCTACCCGTCGCAGCATTCTTTACCAAGCACCAATGATTTGCATCCCTTTCGAAGGCGCAGTCGTGTTTGTGTTGCAATGAGGCGCAACTGGCGCCCTCCTCCGTATCCTTGAACTTCGGCACAGGCTAGGCTCTATCGGCTTAGTTTACGACGAATACGCAGTGGGTCAAGCCCGTCTGTTACAGCCGCAGCACGGAAGAGTGTAATGAGCGATTGCTAGAACTTTTCTGGTAAAAGCTGCGAAGATTTTGGCCAACGCTGGTTGCCGAAATACTCTTTTGGTCCATTGTTGCGAGAGGTTGTGGCTTTGGCTGCGAAACCCGCATACGGTCAATACGGTCTGTTGATATGAGCCAACATCAAGACATTTAGGATAGCAACCAATGTCCATAAAACTCGCGCATCCCCTCGTTCCTTTACAACATCAACTTCGACCATAAACTCGCTTTAAGCCTCGTCCAGAGCCGCGTATACCACTCCCAACTCTTCGAATCGCTCGACTGCTAGCGGATTACCACGAGAGTTTCTTCGAAAATGGCCGACAATGGAGGGAGCATCGATTTCAAGTTGTATCGCTACAATCCATCCATGGCAGCAGCTGTCATATTCATTATTCTTTTCTTCCTCGTTTCAGCACTGCATTTCTACCAGATGGTTCGGACGCGAACATGGATCTTCATTCCCTTCGTGCTCGGCGGCTTCTGTAAGTGTTCAGCCTCGTCTACAACTCGCAAAGCGTTATTAACTCGGTGGCTTGGAACAGTCCAGTTCGTTGGCTACATAGCAGTACGTACACCTAGGAGGGCTTCAAATCAAAAGCTGATATGTCCAATAGAGAGCAAAGTCCGCCGCGGAATCACCCAACTGGACCGTCGGCGCTTACTCCGCCTCCACAATTCTGCTCCTCGTCGCACCTGCACTCTACGCCGCAAGCATATACATGATGCTGGGAAGGATCATCCTCGTTACCGATGGCGAACATTATTCGATTATCCGCAAGCGATGGCTCACAAAGCTGTTCGTGACAGGGGATGTAATATCGTTTTTGATGCAGGGTGCCGGTAAGCTGTATTTCCATCATCGGCAAGAATGAATAGTCTTGGTGGCATGGTATCATAAGCTAACAACCATGGCTTGTAGGCGGCGGCATAATGGCAAGCGGCACAATTAGTGCCTTGCACACCGGCGAGCACATCATTATTGGCGGCCTCGTGGTTCAAGTCCTGTTCTTCGGCTGCTTCATCATAACGAGTGTGATCTGGCACTTGCGCATGCACAAGCTCCCCACGTCTCGCATAATCTCGAGGTCGATACCATGGGAGATGCAGTTATTCGTGCTCTACGCAGCCAGCGTACTGATTCTTGTGCGGTCCGTGTTTCGACTGATTGAATATGGGCAAGGCAACGATGGGTATCTCATCTCCCATGAGTATTTTCTGTACATCTTCGATTCGACGCTCATGTGGATTACGATGGCGATTCTGGCCTGGGTGCATCCGAGCGAGATCACAGCCTTCCTGGAAGGTGGGAAAGGTCTGGCCGTGCGTCGCGGCGTCGAGGTCTATCAGCTTTACTGAAGGGTAGCTGAGAGCTACTGTATCTAGATCACTTAGCTGAGGTAGACAGCATGTAGATTACCGTAGGCATAGACTTCGAACATATCAATCTGAACATGGCAAGGATTAAGTGAGAGATGCCTCTTGTTTGTAGAGGTTTGATCGAACTTTCTTACGACGCGCCATTCTCAGCTGAATGCTTTGAAGCTTGTAGTTCTTGCTCGTCTCTCAATGTGCCAAATCCCGGATAAGGAACACGTGCGTGCTAGACGGCTAGTAAGGTTGGGTTAACCAATCGCTGTAATCTTTGGGCGTGGACCAACCCTCTTCCCCAAACCGATGTCTACTGATCGGGGGAGGGACTCGTATGTCCATGGCAACCACACAGAGTTGACCAGATCTTCGACCCCATCGGCGATTCTCAGGAGAAGTATTCGGTGAGAGCCGAGCTAATTTCTTTGCCGAGCTTGGCGCCTTGCCACACATAGCATTTGAAGTGAATCAGGCCGTTCGGTGTATCAGCCAAGCCAACATTCTCCTCGTGGCTTCGGGAGGGGAGACATACAGAGATTTTGTATGTTACAATACCAAGTCCCTCATGTGATAGTTCGAGACTTTAGCCATCTTTCAGGACTGGCAAACCACCATCTCACGCCATTCCGCAAATTGAATCATCGCAATGGATCGTGTTCTCCGATGAGCACATTACCTTGCTATGGTAAAATTGCTCTGGTCAACGTGAATTGGTCTAACCGCAAGCCTAGAGGGCATCGCTATGGACAGCAACAGTTCAGATATGTCCACTGAGCCCGATAACTTGGTGGGGTGCAGCTTTCGCTCAACTAGGATCTTCCTGAACTGCTATTGCGGCCGTTGTCATTGCCCAGTGCGTTGCACCAGCCCAGTCCGGGTGCTTTTCGGAGATAGATCGTGCTAGGCCCTGGATCAGGCGGTACCCGGTGTTCCTACCCCACCATCGATGGCGTGTTTGGAGTAACAAAACACCATAATGTATGAAGATCAATTGCGCCATTGGATCCTCCTGCTTTAATAACGCAAACAATCTCTCGCCGACAGTGGTAGGCCAGGCGATTATGTGACCAAGATATCCCGGATCTTCATTTACATGCCCGAAAGTTGCTTCTAAGCTTTCGATACCGGAAAGATAGGCCTGATGTCTCTCAACATCGGTGGAGTGTTGAGGGCTGTCCGCTCGTTCTCGCAGTTTTAGTATCGCACTGGCAGCATCATCGCTAGGCTTTGGAGGCCCAGTGGCCCGCATATATTTGGCAAAGAGAGGCTCGTACTTCGTAAGCTCTTCATGAAAAACGTTTGGGGCCTGCAAAATGAATCGCATCCCTTGGAGGAGCTCAATCAGAAGCATCACACTTTCCTCATGCGAGGATTCTGTTGGCGTAGAGCAGATGTTTGGGAAGGCTAGAGCTAGGATGTTCAGAAGAACGGAGAAGGCGAAGAGCGCGCATCGGTTCTCGGTGGCAATGTCGTTTAGAGCGTCCTTGTACCGTTTGAGAGCAGAAGCCTGATAGTGCATTGCGATCTCGGTGTAGAGCAAACGTGAAGTCGGATTCTGTCCAGCGAAATGAAGCGAGGAAAGCGCTAAGAGCCCATCGAGGAGGAACTCGTGATGTAAAGCGTCTTCGGGAACCACCTTCTGCCAGATATGAATGTCGCCCGTGCCGTGGGACATTGTATCGGCAGTGGAAGCGATGTAGTGGGCCATCAAATGCAACTCCTGCCGCCTCGTCACAATGATGGGGTAGTCATCGTTCGTGCGAGCATGCCCGCAAAGGCAAGCTGCTGGTTTAAATGTTGCAATCGCCTGACTTCTTGTATCGGAGCTACTTGCTCTTGAGGAAGTCTCGGTAGAGGCTTGTATAGGGTTGTAGACGCATGGCGCTCGTCGATTGATGCAATTTTGGCATGATGGTGATTCCTCTCCGCACTGTAAGCCCATCAGTCTTGCATCAAGCAGTGGCGCCTGACCATGAAAAGAATCGTACCTTAATATGTCTTTTCTTGCAATTCAAGCACCCAAATCGAGATTTCTGGTGCGATTTGCGGAGCGGCATGACCTCCCAATGTCCAGGCCGGATGTACGTGAGGGTCGTCCCAACGCATTACAATGTACACCACCGAACCAGTCTCATAATATGGTCGCTCGCAAAATCTCACTTGGATGCAACGAGCTAGGTCGCCTGATGATTTCCAAGGTTGAAGTGTCGGCTCGTATGCCCACCTCGCGCAGTGCCAAGCCACTAACTTACGTTAAGGACCGGGCCAGGGAAAATCGACACGCGTCATCAAGACTTCTCTCGTCGCCGTCGCCTTCAACACGCCGTCTGATTCTCCGAACAATGATGCATACTGTCCTTGAATCTAAGCCAATTGGAAAGCAATGACGTCTGGGGTACATTTATTTGGCCGGCCGATGTCAAGTCTGGTATCTCGCGCCACGCTCAGGCCCAAAATGGACACCACGCTAAGGACACGACGGCCAAGGTTGTTTCTCATCGGAACTAAGAACACTCTTTCAAAGTTGTTGGTCTGCGACGTTCGACTAATAAGATGGAGGTGCATGGGTTTTCAGCCTCGCGACGCGTGAAGTGATCCCGGCTTTGGTGGTGTTCACAAACCTCGCACCTGGTCAGCTTTCTCTTTTGGTGTACAGCTTTTCTTTATTGTGATCCAAGCACCATGATTTAGCTCTGTCTTTTGGTTTTAGTGTTATGTATTACTGGCGGTCAGACTGCTCACGCTTGCTCACTTGGACGTTTGTCAGTAGAATTGGCATTTGGACGTCGTGCATCACGCCAGCGATGCTCAATGTCAGCAGACAGACTTGCGCAAGTTGAAATACCTTGCGAAATACCGGTGGCAATCCTATCGAGCAGCTTGCGAAAAGGTGCAGTCCTTATCTGGGAACGGAAGGATCGTTGAAAGAGTGAGGATCAAGTCCAGTGGGCGAATCATGCGCTTGTGCAGGGCGAATGGTATCATGCAGGTCGTAAGCCGTGCTTTATTCCAGTGCTTACCGGGCGAAACAAGCTGACCTATGCAGGATGCCAATCAATACCACCCAACCTCGCTTCATAGACCGAGGCCTCATCAACCAGCCATATTTATCCTCTAAGGTGCCGTTAATCTTACTCAAGAAAAGGATGTGGCAGAACTACTGGACCATACATGGAACGAAGGATTCCATGGCAGTGCGGCGTAGCTAGCAAAGTCAAATGGACTTCGGATAATCCAGGGTTGCCCTGATCGAGAAGCATGAAATCCCTGCGATCATGCAGACCTGACAGTGGTTGAAGAGATGCAGATGCATGCGTATCTGCATTTCAAAGCCTGTCCTGTTGCAAGGGACTACCCTTACTGACGGCTCTCTTCTGCATAATCGCAGTACCAATTTATGTACCAAAGCCTAGTCCACGTTGGATCCATTATCACCCCAAAATTCACCCACTGGTTGCGGAATATCGCGCCATGCTAAATTCACTTCAGGATCCATGGGCAGATGACTGCTTTGCAAACGGGACAGGCGTGTGATTCTATCTCTGAAACTACAAAAGCAAGTCTACGCCTCCGCCTACTCTTCTCCGCTTTACATGCGCCCACGAGCTCAACTTGCCGCAAGCGTTCAACCCGCGAGTGTAGCCACGAGATCGGTGTTCAGCTTAACATTTTATAGGACAAAACACATCCTCTCAAGCTTGCATCACTGTGTTCAGATCAACACTACGCCGCTTCAAACATGAAGCTAGATCACAAACCCTTTTCGAGCACTGCCGAGTTGCGTCCAACTTTGGCCCCAGGTTTAGATCAACAGGGATCAAAGGAAGCCATTGCCATCATTGGTTTCGCACTCAAGTTTCCTCAAGATGTCACTTCGGAAGAGAATTTATGGAAACTATTGATGGAGCGACGAACTACAAAAACTGATGTTCCTTCAAATCGATGGAACTTGGACGGCTTCTACAAGCCACACGGCAATTGGCCGGGCACGGTAAGAAAACTTCTCGTGTGAGATGGCAGCACCTGACCACAGACAGGTCACATCTCGTGGAGGCCACTTCATCGCAGACGACCCAGCCCGGTTTGATGCCCCATTCTTTTCTATACAGCCCGCAGAGGCGGAATGTATGGACCCGCAGCAGCGCTTTTTGCTCGAGACTAGCTATCATGCGCTGGAGAATGGTACGTATTGCTAGTTGCTCTCCATGGACTTCTCGCTTAATGTGACTAACAAAATGATTAGCGGGTATCCCAATGGAAGCAGCCATGGGGACTAGGACTTCGGTGCACGTTGGCTGTCTTCTACAAGAGTACAGCCAGATTTCTCAACGAGATACAGATATGCCTGGGAATTACCAGATCGTTGGCTCCAGTGGCTTGTCAATGCTGGCGAACCGTTTGAGCTGGTTCTATGACTTCACTGGCCCATCGATGACAGTAGATACTGCCTGCTCAGGGAGCCTTCTCTCGGTCCATCTTGCATATCAGGATCTCCTTGCGGGATCCGTCGATATGGCGCTGGCTTGCGGCAGCAACCTCTCTTTGGTTCCCGATTCCACCGCCTTGCTCAGTGCTCTGAACATGATGTCTCCGGACAGCACATGTTACAGCTTCGATGAGCGAGCGAACGGTTACTCACGGAGCGAAGGCTTTGGTGTCATTCTTCTTAAGCGAATGTCGCAAGCCATCAGCGACGGCGATACAATTCGTGCTGTCATCAGAACGACCGGGTGTAACCAGGATGGCCACACTCCTGGCATTACACAGCCAAGCCAAGCTGCTCAGGAGCGGCTCTCGCGAGAGACATACAACCGCGCCGGACTTGACATGAACATCACACGCTACTTTGAAGCCCATGGAACTGGAACCAAACTCGGTGATCCAACAGAGGCTGGTGCCATCAGCAGTGTCTTTGGAGCAAGAACAGCGGAGGATCCGCTCTACGTCGGTGCACTCAAGTCCAACATTGGTAAGACTACATATGCCAAAGATGCATGATGTTCGTACTAACACAATCCTCTTTCTTAGGACATCCCGAAGCAGCCAGCGGCATAGCTGCGATCATCAAAACAGTGCTTGTGCTCGAAACGGGCATTATTCCTCCCAATATGTACCCTGAGCGTATCAGCTCGCTCATTGCCACGAACTGCCCGAACCTCAAGTTTCCACTGACTGCAACTCGTTGGCCCACCACAGGAGTAAGACGGGCTTCAGTGAACTCATTTGGCTACGGGGGCACGAATGTGCATGTTATATTGGACGACGCATTATCATACACCGAATCACAAGGGATGAGCTCGTGGCATCGCACCGCCAATCTAGCACCACATGAAGGCACCTTCCAGAACGAAAAGCAAGTTTCGAAAGACAACAATGGGCTTTCAAGACTCGGTGATCAGCTATCGAAGCTCGATTCGTCTCAGTGCAAGTTGCTGCTACTTTCCGCCTTCGATGAGTACGCTGTGCGGCGATCGATCTCATTGCATGAGAAGTGGCTGCAGGATCGTCTCGTTAGCGAAGAGGGCCTCAGCGACCTGGCATATACATTAACCTCAAAGAGGTCTTCTTTCCCATGGAAGGCGTATTGTGTCGCCACCTCAAACTCCGTATCAGAGCTGTCATGGTCTCGCCCAACACGGATGAAGCAGGATGCTCGCTTGTGCTTCATATTCACTGGCCAGGGCGCCATTTGGCACGGCATGGGCCGTGAGCTGTGCAAATTCGACGCTTTTCGACGGAGCATCCATCATGCGGATGAGTACCTTAGGTCTATTGGCAGCGGGTGGTCTGTAATAGGTAAGGATAACAACTGCTCTGGGCATTTCACAAGGATACTTACACTGTACAGATGAGCTATACACTGTACCTGTGGAAGATTCATCCATTTACCACCCAGAATTGAGCCAAGCTCTTTGCACTATTGTGCAAGTTGCCATTACCGATTTGCTTTCGACATGGAATGTTCAGCCTTCCGCAGTTGTTGGCCACTCTTCCGGAGAAATCGCTGCAGCTTATGCCTGTGGCGCGATTTCGCGTGAATCAGCTTGGTCGATTGCTTACTCCCGGGGACTGGCTGTCGCAATCAGCCAGGAGCTCGTCAAGACATCCGGATCGATGGTCGCAGTTCAGGCCACTCCAGGCTCCATTGCGCTATTGCTGAATGAACAATCCTTCGCTACCGCAGGCGACACACCCGCGATCGCGTGCTACAATAGCCCTTCAAGTCTGACTATTGCTGGATCTTGTGAGAGTATTAATCGACTTACAGACACCCTCACAGAGGCAGGCACCAAGTACAAGGTCCTCGACGTCGGCGTCGCCTACCACTCCAGGTATATGGAGCCAGTAGGGACCATTTATCGCAGGCTTCTGAAACCCATCGAGTCCGGCAAGTTAGCAGCGACATCTACAATCTTTATGTCTACTGTGACTGGCAAGCTTTGCGAAGATCACAGTGCATTGAGAGATCCGGAGTATTGGGTGCGCAATCTCCTTTCGCCCGTGCGGTTCGACAACGCGGTCGATGCGATATGCGCCACCGATGTAAACTACTTCCTCGAGATCGGGCCACACTCATCACTAAGATCTCCCATCCAAGACATCATCACACCACATGGAAGGGAAATAGCAACAGAGTATGCCTCGGTACTGGTTCGTAACCAAGCTGCGGACTTGACTGCGCTTGAGTGTGCGGGCAAACTTCATTCGGCAGGAACGCCGATCGACCTAACTGAGGTCAACCGCAGCCGCACCTCAAGTGCAAGAATGCTGACCAACCTACCGCCGTATCCATTCAACGATAGGACAAAATACTGGCTCGAGGGTCGGACAAGTGCTCAGTATCGCTTCCGGCAGCATGTGCATCATGAATTCCTCGGCACTCGCGTGGACGACTGGAATGAATGTGAAGCACGCTGGACAAATCGCATCATGTTGGAGCAATCGCCGTGGCTCAAAGATCATAATGTGAACGGCGCAATCATTTTCCCCGCAGCCGGTTTTATCGTGATGGCTCTTGAAGCTGTACGCCAAGTCTACGGCACTGAGGGCTCGCCAGTCGGTTACAAGTTGAGGAACGTTAAGTTTCCTAAGGCCGTCACACTCACTGAACAGCATCGAGGAACGGAGCTTCAGCTCACTCTTCGGACAGCCCGGACTCAGCCCAGCTCTATCAAGTCAGGCAATGTGTGGGATCAATTTACCATATTTGTGTACGAAAATGGAGGGTGGGTGGAGTGCTGTTCCGGAGATATCGCTGTCGAGCACAAGGGCGAAGACCAGCTCAACAAGCATGTCGACGAGCGAGAGGAATCCTTCCATACGATCAAGCAGTCCCTGAGGACTGCCAGACAACATTGTTGCCGTTCCATCGATAGCTCTGATGTCTACGATGCTTTTGAACGAGCAGATTTAGTCTATGGGCCATACTTCAGAGCCATCGAGGATGTTCATTGGGATGGAGACGGCCAGGCTACAGGAGCCGTACAGTTACAGCAGTGGAAGGCGCTGCGCAATGGCTTTGCTGACTCGCATCTCATTCATCCCACAGCCCTGGATGCGATCCTACAGATGACCTTTCCAGCATACTCGATTTACAACAAGAATGCCTCCGCCACCACCGTTCCGACCGGGTTCCGTCATGCTTGGCTCTCCGCAGATCTGGCTAGCGCATCTGTCGACTCCAAGGCTTTTGTACACGCTAAAGTCACAGAGCGTGGTTTCCGGAACAAGGTTTTCTCGATAACAGCGGCGATGGCGGATAGCGAGGCTCCATGCTTCTTGGCCGAGATGGAGACGGCCACGATAGGCGGCGGTGCTTCAGCCTCAGACGCATCAACGAAACCGCTGTACAAAATCG
>TARA_R110002003_G_scaffold113_3_pt1 | contig 38963 bp, 24 predicted proteins | sample TARA_R110002003 | Tara Oceans TARA_R110002003 (sample SAMEA4396441) | marine metagenome | biome: Westerlies Biome; feature: [SRF] surface water layer (ENVO:00010504); material: water (ENVO:00002006), including particulate matter (ENVO:01000060) such as... | depth 5 m | reverse complement strand
ACAATGGGGTATCTTGGCATGCCCTGTTTCTTGCTGCGTACGCAGAGCTCTACGCAGCACTCACAAACAATCCAGAAACCCCAGACGTCGTTATAGGAGTGTACCTTGCCAATCGCTCCCATGACACGAGTCTATTGGCCGCAGTACCGACCGTCAACCTGCTGCCGCTTCGCGTCCGCCCATTTTACGCGCGTGTGGAAGATCTCATAGCATCTGCTCGAGACATTCAAAAGGACCTGCAGGAAATCAGCTCACCGTCCACTAGCTCAGCTAATCTATATGAGATCAGTGAATGGACCGGAATCAATGTGGACACATTTGTCAACTTTTTGACGCTTCCGGACTCGGACACACAAGGACCGCCATTGAATGATAACAATGTCAGGATTGTGGCAATGCAGGCAGGTCGCGATCAGTGGTCAAAGCCACGTTGCGAGGTCGTCGAACGTAGCGCGAAGTTTACGCCTGAGGATGGAGACATCCTTCAGAAATACCTGGTGAAGGAAGAAGTGAATAGGGCATACCTGGTGAGTTGTAGTACTGCAAGTCTGGACGTCGCGGCGTGCTAACACAAGCCCAGCATGCTGTAGACATTGAAGTTGCTCTCCATGATGGCGCTCTTGATATTGGTGTCTTTGCGCCTGTGGATATGTTGAGTCTGGCGGAAGGAAGGAATCTGATCGAGGAATTGAAGGGACACTTGCAGTCGTTTGGAGACTTAGACCGGTGATTGTAGTGGTTGGCAGTCTTGGAAATAGGTTTGGCGCATTGATCGCAGTAACTCAATTAGCGCATGATGTTATCGAACTCGGCTTTATATTGTCAATTCTCAATCCTGGAACATGTGTGTAAACATGAATTGTATCTAATGAATAACGATTGCCATTTCACCTCCCAATCCTTCCGAATGCCCCAATCAGCGTCAATCCACGATTGACGTGCAAAAAGGCACTAACCACCACATTTCCCACCATCATATCATTGTATTCACTGAAGTTCCAGAAGATCTCACTTCCCATGACTTTATAGCTCGCGTAGATATGGCCCAGGTCCCCACACGCAACCATGAATAGGTACCACTTTGTCACACGTGCTTCGCGCGTTATAGCAGTGCACAACACAGCGAGGCCTGCGAGGAGGAGAAACACGTTGCCGATGGAATAGGACAGGATGAGAGCGGCGGATGGCACAGTGGCGCTGGCGAGGACGTTGCTGGTCGGGAGTTGGCGCGTCACAAAGGATGTCGGGTCATTGAACGCGGTGTAGTAGCCGACGATTAGAGAGACTATGGCGAGGTTAGTTGGTGCGAACGATATGGTATCAAGGCACGTCGTTGTGAGGACTGCGCTAGTGGAAGGGGAATATGATGCTTACTGGGCTCGAGGTAGGTGAAGACTAGAGCGGGCCAGACGGGTAAAGTTGTTCCGAGTGCCATGTTGCGGATCTTTGGTACAGTGCAAGTAGATTCAGGGTTTAGAGCGTTACGCAGTGATACTGTGATGTGATGATACGCGTGATCGGTGTTCTCTGTGTCGCAAACGTGTGATAAATCGTGCCGCCCCTGCGCAGATCGTGCTGATGGGCGTTGGAGTTTCGGAACGGTTCCGAGAGGAGTTGTTGGCTCCCACACCGACGTCATCATGTTCATCATCATGCGATGCGATGCGCAATTCGTCAAGTACAGAGCTTGGTCGATAATTGGTATAGAAAAGCTTCTAAAATCCCGTATGACCGATGTCGTAGGAATTCGATACTGGCTCTGGCTATCTAATGTACTGGTATCGGCTGCCGCTTCACCTTTGGCTTCATTGCCCTGGCTACGAAGTATCTAACTTTTAGAACCTCTTCAGATGGCAACTCGATCTCCAATTCATCCGGCAGAACTTCGAATCTACAATCGATAAGTCCAGCGCCGCTCATGACGGACCTCAATTCATCCAACGTAAGCCCGCGCGGCCTTGTGGTCTCTGTGCCCTGATGATGGCCATCATCGAGTAGATCCTGAACGTACAGCACACCACCCGGTCGTAGCAGTTTAGCCAGGCATTTTCCGAAGTCGTTGGGAAGTTGGTGCAGAGCTTGACCGACAGTGATGAGGTGGAAGTCTTGATATTCTTCGCTCGCAAGTGTGGGGGGCTCGGGCGGATCGGAGAGTAGGTTACCAACAAGTGTGCTCGTGTTCTTTTGCATCGGGCCAAGTTCGACGATTCTAGCTTTGTATTTCTCAATCATGACGGCTGAAAGATCAATGGCCACTATGGACGATACGTGTGGAGCAAATATCTAGATCGTTAGCATTCATACGCGGTCGACGCATCACCAAAGGCAACACACACCCTACTAAGGAAGCCGTTTCCACAAGCATAATCTAACATCTTGACTTCGCCGCCAGAACTGGCCCAATCCAGTCCGACGGTATCGAGACGCCCTCGTATGCTCTGGGCAAGCTTCTCGCGATTGCGCTTATTGACAGGTCGATCATCGTACCAGTCAACCAGTGTGCTTGAGGCCGTTTAGTCCGTCATCAAGATACATGTACAGGCTGTGAAGGAAAACCTACCCGGGATCTGGGTCCGGCGCGGTGACAGCCATAGCGGAGGTCCGCTGGTATTGAAGGTTTGGATATAATCTAGCTCGTATTGAATGCGACAGGGATGTAACTGCGAGGAGTGAATTGAAGAAGGGAGAACAGAAACCACAAAGCTCTGCAGAGACTTAATACTATGACCTGGTCCCATTTCTCTTAGCCACACAAAGCCTCCGATGCCGTATCGTTCACAAGCCGTGGGGACTTATGCATGTGAACAACTCGCTGTTGCTAGTCCATGTTGTACTCTTGGACGACGCCAGATGATCAGCCGTCGCCACTATGAGCTGACGTGTAATGGTTCCCAAGGCCAACGTAGCGGTCGGTGACTCTGTGCATCGCTTCTCCGAGCACCTGGCTGCACGGATTGCAGAGTCGTGGTTGAGGCGGAGCTCGGTAGGCCCAAGTGGTCCACTACAGGTGGAGAAGCGTCCTAGGATGTAAGCCAATAGGAGAACGGAAGACTTCCGTCTCTGCCCCTCCACCTGCCACAAATTTCCGACAGGCACCAAGAGCGAAACAATGTATGAGCACCTCTTCGAGACGCGATAACTCAGCAACACAACATGGCGAAGCCAAAAGACGTCAAGGCTCTTGTAGAGGCCAGCAGGACTGCACAGACCCTTGTCGCACATTTCCAGTCCTCTCTCGCTCCCGCCGCCCGTGCCACACGTGCGCAGACAGAGACGGCAACGACCGAGCTGCCAAATCCTCTCGACGTCGTCAAGGCGACAACGACGCTGCTCAAATCACACGCCACGACACTTTCGCTCTTGCTCATCACGCCCCCACTGACCCCTTCGGCGGTCATGGCAAAGATGGGTGAGGTGAGCTCGGGCGCGTTGGGCGGCATGGTGGCCGCTGCATCGTACCTCCCACAGCCTGGGCAGAAAGACGACATTGGGAGCGTGATGCGAACGGAGCTCAAGGCACAAGTGCGAGGGCTGCTGGGCACGTGGGGTGATGTGCTTGCACTGGTACTGCGCATGGCCGAGAGCAGAGAGGGCGCCAAGGGCAAGGATGCGGGCCCCAGCGACAGCGAGAAGCAGCATGTGCTCTCTGCGACAGGCGTGCTGTGGGAAGCCTGCGATATGCTCATCAAGTTCTGCAATGACGGTGTCGTGGGCATGGTGGTGCGAAAGGCGCAGGAGCTGAGAGCAACACTGCTGGATGCTGTCGAAGAGCTGAAAGAGTGGGGCGACGACGTTGAAGACGAGGATGGCGCGGCTGAGGGCAGTGATGACGAGGATGACCTGTTTGGCGCATCGAACAAGCTAGGCAAGGACGACAAGGTGCTGAAGGAGCTGCTGGATAGCAGTGTGAAGAGGCTGAGGATGGTGGGCATGTTGTACCAGGCGCTGCTGAAGAGACGGCTGAAGACTTACCCAGCAGCACCTGCTTCGACGGCAACGAATGGGACCAGCCATCTTACCTTGAACCCCGCAAAGAAGCTCGACGAGCTCATGACGATCCTGAAGACGATACCCGAGACTGTCGATGATCTCGCAAGTGCCTTCTACGACCTCGCCGAGGACGAAGCGAGGCAAACACTGGAGAAGGCCTGCACAGAAGCAAAGAGTGCGGCCGAGCTGGTTAAGCATACTTGGACGGGCTCAGAAGACGAATTTTCTGTGTGGTCTGCGAAATGGGTAGCTTCGCTCGAAGCTGCTTAAGCAATATCCAGGTAATAAGGGCCATGATGATCAGTGCAGTGGTCGTTATATCCACTACTACACACGCGATGCATATCTTACGATACATCAAGTCCCCTTCAACCTTTCCAACAATCCAAGTAGCCTACAACGCTAGAATACCAACGAGTCCCATGGCAACAGCAGCACCATATCCAACAACGTTACCGGCTGCCGCAGCTGTGCTCGCAGCAGCCGTGGCAGAGCCCGTCGCACTCCTGGTTTGGCTCCTTGTAGCAGTTCCACTCAGGGCCGACGTCGCCGCAGAAGCCAGGGACGAAGGAACAACAGAGGGAACGTCAGTGATGGTGACACCGGCAGCGGCGCAGAGGGTTTGGACAGCAGACGCGACCTCTTACGCATGATCAGTATGGCGTAACAGATTTGGCCTTCGGAAACACATACTAGCAATGTCTTCGGCGCTGCAGCGAGACGGCGTGCAGCTAAAAAGCGAATTTGTGATGCTCTCACGGCCAGTCGTGCATTGGCAGGCAGTGTCTGTCAGACTGCAGCCGGAGCCTTGCACTGCGGGGATGAAGCAGGGGATCTGTTGTCGATATCAGTCTCATGGCGATGAAGGACAGGTGGGGAGACACGTACAGCGCAGCTGGGGACACCGCTGAGATCTTGAGCGGAGACGAAGGCGAGCGACGTCGCAAACGCGAGCATGGCAGAGAAACGCATCGTGCTGGTGGCGTGGGTGGTCTGAGTCGCGGAAATGTTGAGATGGAGGTCGAACCGGGACTTGGACTGAATGTATAAACATACACGATATAGCAACAACTCCAGACTCCATCACAGGCAAACTCCCTCTTTACTTATACATGCACCGCCAGTCCCATGACGCCCAGGGGACACTTCGGTACGCGTTGCACCAGCCCAGCCTCAGCGCCCGAGCGGCGCTATCGAATAGGGCTCTGCGGAACAAACGCAAGAGATGCGAAGTGGATGGCTTGGCTTTGGCATCGCGCGGGGCATCGAGACTAGGCGTATGTTCGGGAAAGGTTGGAGAGTGTTTGGCTAAGAGCGGTGCGGATGGATTCATGCTACCGTATGATCGCCCAATGCTTTGCATGAACGTTAGCTCGCGCGCCATTTTCGATACTGTGGTTTCTGATGCACAAAGTACGAACTCTGCAATGTGGACCAGAATCGTTGTGGGACGCAGGAACGAACACGGTAATGGCCGAGTGATGCAGCAGTACCTGCAGCGCGCAGCGTTACTGGTTTTGAGGCTGCCATGTGACCGAGCCAGCGCAGATCAAGAGTTACTGTCTAACAAGGCGGCTAACCTCGATTGCGCAGCTGAGTCTGGTGAGAAGACAAGATGTCTATGTTGCGCAGAAGACTATTGGTACTGCATGGTCGCGATAGTAGGGTTAAAGAGGCAGTGCGTGATCCTCGTCCGACGTGAAGTTGTTGATGTGACAGGCCTGCTGACATGCAGGTACCAAAGCCGGCGTGCAGCGTGGCTTCAAGTACCGAGCCTCCTTTCTCCTTGAATTCCTCTACGCTCGACTCTCCTCAAACTGCACTCCTATCGGTTGTCGCTTGGACATGTCAGTCACTTACGTTGTGTCACCATCTCCCGATTTTAATTATCGTGATGACGTTCTTCAGATCCTCTCCGTCGGGTTCGTCGCCGGATCCGCATGCATAGATCCACCCAGCGCACTGGCTTCTGAAACACGCACCATGACTCGCCCCGATATACCTGTCGATCAGGGGGCCCTAGAGTTGTCTCAGCTTCTGCACCTCTTCCAGGATTCTTCACATCGCTGCATGCATACAGGGACAGGCTGCAGTTTCTGCGGCATCGAGGAAACTGCAGCGAGGCTTGCTTCTTGTAGTGCCGGGCCTCGTATGCTCAGGGTTGCCGAGATGCGCGTGGGGGTTGAGCTTGAGGCTCAAAGTGCTTCACCCCGACTGCAGACTCCGCTGCTCTCGTACAGTTTCGGCTCTCATGTCCTTCTTCTTTTCCGTGTGCCATGTATTTGTAGACACGGCAAACTGGCCAATGTCTACCTGTCTGGCATCTAACTTGTTAATAAACTCGACGCTTCAGCGGCGTGTCACTTTTACACTTTGTCGGCTTCCGCACCATTGCAGCCCTGCAGGAGCCCACGGTGCGCCACGGAAGTGGCGCTTCGTCAAGGTTTGTCATCGGCCCATTCCACCACGTCGTAGTCGCAGAGATGAGAATACTATCAGCCTGTGCTGTCAAAGGCGGAAACGGGAACGGAGCAGTACATGCATACTCCTGATTCAGATGACAAGGTGCGGGTGCTCGGATTCCAACACACCAGATGGTGTTCTCGGATGTGCTGTAGAGTGAGATGAACATGGATGTAGAGCAACGCACAGATCGCCCAAGGGCAGGCCCGATCTTGAAAAGACTTGACTACTGTATGTGTGACACGGGGACAAGGATGGGAATATCGATGTCTGGGGTAGCACATATTCGGGTACGTTATTGTTTTCCATTCAACACTACACACGTCGTCAACTTGACAGACGCAATTCCAGCAGGCTTCCTGTTCTGGGGTTCCTAACATGCTCAGAATGAGCAAGTGGCATCTAGTTGTACACTCCAATAAACATTCAAACAACCTCCCATGCTGCTGGCCCTGCTTGTACTCAAACTACTGGTGATGGCTGCCCGAGAACACCGATGTCCAGCCCGGCGTCAGGTCGCAATCTAACGTAAATGGCCCACAAAAAACTTTCAGATATTCGCCGAAGAACCTCCAAATTCCCTAGTAGTGATTGTAGAAGAGGAGTAAAAATCGCAAAGCTTGGAGAGGTATATTGCTGCGGAAGAGGAGTTCGTGTCACAAACGGAAAACTCGGAAGCTTAGAAATTAAAGAAAAGGAGAAAATCAATGTTGCAGACTCCGGTGATATGAGGTATTTGTGTAGCCGTAAAGTAGTTCGCAGGCAATCGACCAAGATCGCGCTCGCTGGGGATGGGTTGATCGCTCAAAACATGGCACCGTCCATAGGTTGCTGAGCTGCAGGGCGATTGTTGATTGGCCGGGGTGGAGAGTTGTTGCGAGCTACGAAGGCTCCTTGGGGTAAAGCGGGTGATACTACAGGCTGAGATTGTGCTTGACCCCTCAAGCTCTTGCCTTCACTCGATGACTTTCTGAGCCTATTCCTAGGCTGCGGTGTCTGAGTCGGCAACGCATCCGATGAATTGGTACGCATCGGTTCGGCATAGGGTGCGCGTGGTGCATCAAACCCGGCTTGAATGGCTGGGTCGTAGGGGTTGTGGTTTTCAGATCGACCAAAGCCAAAGCGTTTCCGCATAGGGTTGATCGGTGGAACCGGCGGCGCCGCGGGCTCGATACCGTTTTTCAAAGATGCCCCAGGTGGTAGATTGACCGTGTCGATTACAGAAGTCGTCGATAGGAAGACAGGCTCGGAAATGTCGGACTTCGCGATGGACTTCTTGCGCAGCATGCCTTGTCGCACCATTGGCTGCACAGCGCTAGGATTAAAGGCAGCTGCATTCGGCGTAGTAGGATTAGAGACAGGAGGAGTGTGGTTCGCCGAGAACGGAGGCATCGGTGAAGGCAATGAGCTGTTGTAACCCCCTGGTGAAGGACGCGGTGAAATGGGTATTCCGGGAGAGAATTTAGCATGAGGAAGGGGCAGTCGAGGGGAGGCATTGCCGGATGCAGTCCCAGTCTGTATGGGCTGGAGATGCTTAGAGTCGAAGTAGTTTGCAGCGGTAGTCTTGCTGTTACTACGGGATCGCATACGGCTTTGGTTATCGAGAGAGGGCCTGTCGGCAGGGAGCGGAGGGGTCGGGTGAGCGACATACCCAGGCATCGATGGCACCGTGTTGGGCGGGTAGGCACTTCTTGAGCCTTCCATCATAGCTTGTTCGAGGTCATCGCGATACTCTCCTGGACGACTGCGCGACCGACTGTTCGAGGTCCCCGAGCTCGAACGCTCACGTGTTGAGCTCTTGAGGGAAGCGGGAGGAGACCTGCCTATCGGCCGACCAGAACGGCTGCTGTCTGTGCCTGACCGCTGGCGATTCTCAAGTTCACGCTGCGCATCTTGCTCGCTCTGTTGCAACACGCGAGAGGGTTTTGCTCTCAAAGGTGGCATATCAGGTCTGGTGTTGTCAGCTGCATGAAGCCCGACCAAGGACGTACTGCTGGCGTTGTTCGAGCCAGTACCGAGAGTCAGTTTTCTCGGCAGTCGAGATCGAATTCCGGAAATTCCATCAACAGTCGCAAAAGATTCACGGCTAGACTTTGCACGTAGCATATTTAAAGCATTCTTTAGGCCTCCTGAAGAACCTGGTGCAGGTGCAGGACTTGTGGAACGACCTTCGGCTCTAGCACGTAGATTCTCTTGGATTACGCGCTGTCGCTGAGCAAGGTCCCGCTGGAATGCTTCGTGGTCTGCCTCGGTCTCGTTGCTCGCAATACGTTCGTGCGTTCGCTTTGGGGTCAAATCCCAATGAAAGCCATTTTCAGTGGGTTCTGGTGTCATGCTTGTGGCCTGTGTTATAGCCTTGGGTACATCGATTGGGCTCACAGAGCTCAAACTGCCACGTTCATTGCGATAGGGGTTGTCAATGTCGTCCAGATCCCAGGGATTCGAATGACTGTAGGTGGAAGGTGCCGGGGTGACGTTCTCGGAACTGAGTTGTCGAGGTTGCAGACCGATGTCCTGAGTTCGCAGGGCAAGGCCAGCAGGCGTCGTGGCAGGAGGGCTCATCAAAGTCTGATCCTCACCATAGTTGGACGAGACGTTGCTCACATTACGAAGGTGTTGTCGAATGAGCCCACTTAGGCCACCATTGTCTGGGCCAAGTGTCGGCGAGTCCACGTCCGCGTCTTCAGGCTTTGGAGGAAGATCAGCTCGGGGAGAGAGTCCTTGTGATTGAAGCTGGCCAGTCGAGCTGGACATTGTCTGGTCAACTTTTTCGTCGGAGGCACTGCGAGATCGTAGGGCTGGATGCTCAAAGATAGAAGGTGCGGGTCCAGTCGCAACGGGCAGGTTCTCGAAGCGGCGCACGGGCTCGAGGGGTCGACGAATTGCCGCTTGTGGGCCTTCTTGTTCATCGTCACTGGAATCTCGTGACGTGAAGAAGGTTGTACCCTGACTAGGAGACTCAGCCTTTCGGTGATGTTGGTCTTGTTTGGGAGGTGAGTTGGGCGTAGCCGGCCCAGCGACTTTCATCTGACTGGCAGCAGCCTGGAATCTGGAAAAGGCAGCAGCAGCAGGACTTGTTTCAGCAGGCACGTCTGGTTTGGACGGCTCGGCGGCCTCGGATCCAGCCCGCTTTCTCTTCTCCTGCTCCGCGCGCTCTCTGAGGGTTGGCTTTCGCGGAGGCGACTTGTCAACTTTGGGCGCCAGCGCCTCGGGAATGTCTCGGTCGCGATGCATTGCTCGTAGCCGCTCGGCATACTGTTGCTCACTGAATGCCTCTTTTGGCTTGTTGAAAGCACCCATGGCAGTGGCTTTGCCTCGATCGTGCGGCTGCAGCGCAGCCTTGAGAGCATAGGCATCCTCACTATCACTGGGGACTGGGCTCACAAGAGGGGGGGATTGGGGACGAGTGAGTACGGGACTGGACCCGGCGGACGAATCGTTCCTGTTTCTCCCAGGCTGAGACAACGGAATTGGACTCTCCGAGCGCGAGCCAGGTCCGCGATTAAAACGATCATTCAAGTTGGTCGCAGACCTTGCTTGCGGAAAAGGAATAGGTGGTGTCGATCGGCCGGTAGGGGCGCGCGCTCGCTGTATCGAGTTCAGGCGGTTCATAGAGGATGACTGCTGCTCTTGAATGTGAAGATCCAAGCCTTGATCGTAGAGTCTTCGGGCTTTCGTCGTCGAGCGGCCCAGCTCTGGTGTTGTAGCAGTGACAGGAGAGAACAGCGGGGAGCTTACCGGGATAGAGTTGGCGCCCTGGGAAGCAATCGAAGTGGCAGCGGTGGATGTCCGGGTATTGGCTGTGCCAGAGTTGGTGGATGACGATGTCTCCCGCTTCCGACTGAGTGCAGAGGGACTGGAAGGTTCTGACCGCTGACCATTGTGATCTTCCAGCTCTTGTTGCCTGAGTTTTTCTCTCTCTTCCTGTCGCAGCTTCTGATAGGCGGACATGTTGACGTCGTCGTCGTAGAGGGTCCGGCCAAGGCCCTTGGTGCTGTTGTTTGAGATCATGTAAATCTTCTGCCGGCCTCCGAAGAGAACATTGCCCTCGCCAGGACGAGCTCTGCTCATCACGCTCCCAGAGCCGTCATCTTCCCTACTGCTGTCGAAAGAGCCGTGGCGCTCGTTTGCGAATGGTGGTCGGATTGAGCCGTTAAGCGACGAAACCTCGGCTATATCCGAAAGCCCTCCAGGGACGAAACCAAACTCGTGGAGCCGAGACTGCCGCTTTGGTTGCAGTACGCTGTCGTCGCTTGCTTTGCCAATCTTGGAGCTCGGGTCGTCTTGCTCACGCAACATGCTGAAGCGGGTAGACAGGCCTGGCATGATCAAGCTAGTCCTAAAGTCGTCCACCTTTGGGAGCGCGGCATCGAGATTGAATTCGGGTTTGGCCTCCTCTTGCCCCTTCTTGCCCTTCTTCGCCTTCTTTCCGATTGGCTCGTCCCCAACATCCTTCTTCCTCGTGAGCCAGCGATTCATGGTGGCCTGAAGCACGTTAGCGATCTGACCATGGAAGAGCATTATCGCAATGTCGAGCCGAGGGTGCTGGAGAGTGCGGATGCGGCTTACAGGCGGCAGCAGCGACACAGGCTGGTTTAGTTTCTCGGGTGCTGCGGGCCTTCACCGTGAGGGTGCGCCGGGCAGCCGCGACCGCGACAGGCAGGTACACTAGGACGGAGGATGTCTGTCGCGCGAAGTGTTAGCCAGAGTCCCTTGATGCCTTCGCGTGTGTGCAGCTCATCGAGTGGCTTGCCGCACTGAAGCATGGTCCACATACCCGAATACAATGCCACGTCTGAGATGCTGGAAGTGGCCGTGCAAGGTGAGGGCAGAGAGGTGTTGCGAGCTGGGGGTGAAAGAGGCAGGCGCGATGTCCATGTAGTGTCGGGCGCTCGGCAGATGCGACGAGATAGGCAATGGCGACGCTGTGTCTGGCTCGGAGGAATGCGGTTCGAGGACGGAACAAACAAGGCGTCCAAATGGGTAAAGGTTTCGTCCTGAGGTAGGGCAGAGATGGGTGGGCGTGTCGCGAAGGGTGGCTCGGCTGGCGGGAAAATGGAAATTGTCTAAACAGTAGATTATTGCAAGTTAAGGAGCGTGTGTAGCTGGAATAACAAGGGTAACGGGTAACGGGTAACGGGGTGAAGGAGCGAGGAGCACGCGCGCTGCGGTGTGCGGCAGTGAAGGAAAGGAATGCAAGAAGCAGATCTCCCGACCGGAATCGACCAGCACTGAAGAGGAGTCGTCGAAGGAGCGGGCAGCACTGCAGACTGGGCGTATGAAAGCCGGCCTGGGGGAGGGACAAGCAATTCGACTAGGGAGGCGGGACATGGTTCAATTTCCACTAAGCTCATTTCCGCGCTGCATGGGCGCTTGAGACATGCACCAGCACCGCCAGGAGCACCAGGGGGAGGGCCAGGGCATGCCGCGCGGGCCACAGGCCGGCGGTCGCTGCAGGGCCGTGGCGGCCACCGACTCCACCGAGGGACGCCCATCGTGTGCTTGTTGGAGCCAAAACCCGCGCCGTCGCAGGGGCTGCGGGCGACTGAAGAAACGTGTAGAAAAAGCAGCACCACCACAAACGGGCGCTAGTCCCCGTCGCGCCTGCCTCGAGCGGTCGCGTCGAGCATTCCTCCCCCCGCGGGCCGCGCGACAACAGCAACAACAACACCGTGGCTGCGGGCTGGTTGATTCACTCGCGTGCATCGCGACTCAGCGTCCAGAATGTGCCGGCGTGCACGTCGCTGGGCGACACCCGCGGCCACTGTAACAGCGCAGAGCCACGCTCGCACTATGACTGCACGCTCCCGCGCCCAATCAGCGCGCTGCCCTGGACGCGTACCTGCGTACCTGCAGGGCGGGAGGGGCGGAGGCGATCCTCAGTCCACAGCGGCGGCGTTTGCTTGTTCGCTGCCATGAGCTGTGATCCAAGCAGCAGCGTGGCCTCGCCTCACCAGCTGGCACGTCGCGACAATATCAGCGCTGCCCAATAATCGCCCGCTGCGCATCCAGGGTGAAGAATGAATGCGGGGAGACGAACATCGCTGGCCTGCGTCTGGTACGCGGTACCCAACGCCGTCGCCTACATGAAGCCGCTAACTTCGGGAAGCACAACGAAGCGAGCCAATCAGCCCGCGGCAGTGGCCCTGAACCCGGTGGCCATGCTATTCCCCTGAGGTCTTGCTCTCCCCTTTCTTGGTACTACGACGTAGTCAGATTCGACGTGGTCGAGCTCAACGCCGGCCGATACGCTCATTCTCAGCGCCCGAGAGGTCTCGCCCATATATACATCGGCGAGAACCATCACCGTAGGCCTGGTCGATAACGCTCGCTGCTCGTATCATCAAACTGTCCCGCGTGGCTTTCGCCATCCGCTAGGCAGGCCCCGGCGGAGCTTGCACCTCCGCCACACCTGTCGAATTACGAGTGTGCTTCTTCATTAAGCTGCGCGGGCAATATTCGTACCCCAAAGCTAAAACAAGTCGATTACCTCACAGAGATGAACACGGTAGTCTACGGTGCCTGCATGAGCTTGCAGCAAACGACAGAATGCCGCGAAGCTTATGCTGCACGGCTATGTTAACTGCCGCTTGCGTTTGGTCTCGCACCGCTTTTGAGCCAAGCGTTCATGCTTTCCCTCCTGCTCAGAACATGTTGCGTATAGCACTCTCCGGTGTTCCGTTGCTGGATGGCGTCCACTGATGGCGACTATGAATGCTGTTAAAAACCGTCCAGGGGAGTTTTGCAGAGAGGCAGGAGCGTCAGGTTCCCCTCATCCAGGACGATGGTTCGGATGAAGATCTGTCTCGAGCCGTCTGTAAAATTGCAGCAGGATCTGCGCTACTTCAGCCCTGTCAAATTGCCGGTTCTCATTCGCTGGTCCATGTCCGCACACACGCGACGTCAACGCGCGGGGTCGCGTAGCGGCCTGTTGACAAACATTAGCAACGCGCGACTATCGCACAAGTATGTCCATTGTGGGCAGTGGGCAAGGTTCCAGTTAGTCAGCAGCATCGCAGTTGGAAGAAGGGTGGTGAGTTGTTTCAGGACGCGCATCATAGAGACTATGGGGACTGTAGAGGGCATACGCTGGGCACCAGGGAACCTGGGACTTCAAGCATCATCGCTGTTGCCTCCTGCGTCGAACGGTCTGCTGTTGTTCCACCCTTCAGGAAACCGCCGAATAATTGAGACCCGAAATTTGACTATCGCTAGCATAACCAAGCTCAAACATCACACGCTGTGTTTGCTGCTAGCCTGCTACCCCCTCCATTCTCCACGGATATTCACGACGCAGTCAGCCCGGTGAGCCCCATTGACGTCAGTGGACCTCGCGCCCCCGTCCTGCCAAGCGAGACCCGAAATGACAATTGGACATTGCTCTTCGGACAGAGAGGTTCGGATCGGGATCATGATCGCGTCTCGAGGCCAATTTCGGAAGTTGGGGAACGTGCCGTTCACGGACCCGAATTCGGCTTGTGAAGAGACGAAATTCTGACTTTTGGGGAGAGTGTTTCAGAGAGGATGTTGATCATGTACTGTTGTATACTCGGCCAACATTTGGCATCTCGATGCGGAATACGAGGAACAGGAAAGGACTTGGTAGCGACCCACGCGAAGCTGACTGTGCGCCGGACTAACGTACCACGCGAGCGGATAAACACATGCCTTGATATGCACCCACGTGACACCCATGCAGCCGGACAATTGATAAGCCACTTAATCCCGATTTTCACACCTCGCTTTCCAAATGTGGAAGGAAAGAAGTCGTCGCTTTTGGGCTCAACGTCTAAGAGTGCAACGACTTCAATACTAAGAGGGTTGTGACCATTGACAAACGCTTAGCAATCGCTACATTCGACTCTGGATTGCGCGAGGACAGCCAAATGATGATATTGCCAGTACCCTGGGTCGGAGCTCGAATGAACCTTTATGCGTTCGCATGTCATTCGGGGGGTAGAGTCTTCCGCATGAGGTCGAACAAGCGTTTGACCTTCGTTAGCATTGACCTGCTCAGGCGCCAGAATTGTGCCTTCAGTCCCATCTCGCCAATCGTGAGAGTACATGGTCCCTGTCCCCGAATTTGAACACGTGGGTAGGTTTGCGTAGTTCGGAGGTTGAGTCACTCGTCTCCGGAAGCAAACTCCGCACTCTGAGGTATCTTCCCAGTTATTTACTATCGATGTCATCTCTTGTCTGGCCTAGACAAAATCCTTCTAGCTCTTCAAATACACGTTCAACTGATCTATGACCTTGTTCACAACTCAGTGTGCTCTGGCACCGCCTTCTGCACTTCAACGCCGCACACCGCTGGCGTACCAACCTCCATACGATAAACGCACTTCTCCTCTTCAACAATCTTCCAAATCTCATCCTTTTCCGCACATGCCAACACAACCAGCGTGCTGCGGTTCGGCCCGTTCCAGCAATGCTGGCCATTCTCATATTTGAGCGCAATGCGCTCGCCTGATCCCAGACCCTTGCCGTCAGCTGGCAATTCCTCGTCCACGGTGATGCTCGTGATGTGAGCAAAGTTGCCCATGCCGGTGTGGCCGCCGCCTTTCTTGGGCTTTTGGGTGGTGCGTGATAGGAAGCAGTGTTCGTAAGTGTATTCGCCACTGTCTTTTTCAACACATACATCCTTCAGGGCACGAAAGATGGCATCGGGGCCGTAGTCCTTGCTCAGGTCTTCCTCGTGCTTTGTGAGTTCGGACTTGTCGTGGTCGAGCTCGCGTTTTGCGGATTCGAGCTGCGATCTTGCGTCCGTAACGGCTTTGGACTCGGGAGTTTCGCCTGTGCTGGGGTCGGCGAGGATGCCGTTCTCGATGAGCATGATGCGGAGGTCGCGGAGCTTCGCGTCCACCCAGTCGCGGACTGGCGTGGGGAGGTATTCTTCGAACTTGTATACTGGATGGAATTAGAGATGATACTTGGGACGAGATAAAGGTGAGGTGGTAAGACTTACAGACTTCGACATCGGACTCGTCCGTCGTCTCGAACTCTTCCCACTTGATGGCGCTCTCAGAGCCTGGCTGCAGGATTTCGTCCAGATCGCGGTCAAGAGCGTCATTCGAGCCAGGTCGGTCTTGGGCGGCATAGTCTTCCCACGCTTTGACAGCGCGCTTGACGCCCTCATCGTTGAAGTTGGGGTTGTATTCCTCCTTGAAGCGCTTGAGCATAGCTTCCAGCTCGTCGACACGTGCCTTTGCACTGTCGCGCTCGCTTCTTAGACGACGCGCGCTTTCTGTCAGTTCTTCGATCCTGCCCTTGGCCAGACTCGCGAGCACCGTGACCTTGCCGCCTTTGCCGGCGCCCTTGACGACCTTTCCGCGCTCCGCGCGCTCAATCTCTGCCAGGCTCTTCTCCAGCCCCTCGACCTTCAACGTCTGCCCCTCGATCTGCGTCTTGAGCGTCTGTATGCGGTCCTCGACCTCCTTCCTCGACCGCGCGGCTTCGGCAATCAGCTCCTTGCGCCGTTGTCTCGCAGCGCTGAAGCTCTTCTGTCGGGCCTCGTCCTGCTTCCTCCACTCCTTACCAATCCTCGCACACTGATCTTCGCATTTGACGCCGCCAACCCCATCGTATTCGTCGCTGCCGTCGCAACACAGCTCGTAATCGCACACGCCATCATTGACAGTCGTGAAGGGGATGTAGCTCGGCAAGTGGCCCTTGTTCTTGCAGTAGAAGCCGGGAAGCGCGAGCGTCTCGTTCAGTGTGCCGGGCTGGCCTCGCGACGGCTGTGGAGGGGACAGCGGCGAGATGTAGGAGCAGGCGGCGGTGCCTGGTTCGTCGGAGCCGTCGGGGCAGTCGCAGTAGTCGTCGTTGACGTTTGCGGCTGGGACGGTGACGCTGGGATTGGAGATGCACATGAACGTCTCGGGGTTCTTGTAGAACTTTGCGACTAGAGTCCATGCTGTCAGCGCCGCTCATGGAGCTGTAGCACGTGCAACGAACACTCTGGGCCCACGCCCCGCGGCCGGGCCGGCTCTGAGGCCGCATGTGACGTGCCGGCGAGCAGCGGCAGCAGCAGGGCGATGGATGCTGCGTGTCTGCGGCCCATTTCGATGTGTGGTGAAGTCAATTGACGCTTGAGACGCTGCCAGAGCTGATTGAACACATGGCGTTCGGGACCCCAGCACCCCAGCAGCCATCTCTTGGCCAGGGTCCAGCGTCGTCATCACCATCACCGCAACATCACCATCACCATCACTGGCCAAGGACAATAACAGAAACGTGACAATGCCAATCTGCTCCACGCTTACGCCGCTCGTCAATCTCGGTGCTAGCACTATCGATACCTTGCTTCCCACTACTCATCGAGGCATGCCATCGTTCCCCAGCAGCACCCAACGGACGTCAAACGCACGCGTAGCTCCATTGACACCACTCGTGTGGCTAGCTACCCAATCATGGGCTGCGTTTCAATCGTTTGCCAAAGCATGTCACCGTGCGGGCGGCACTGGCCCTGCAGAGTGTCGATAGTTCACGGCGGTCGAGACTCGCAGCTGCAGCAAACGCCCGGCACGCATCCTCATTGATCAGGGCTCATGTATCGAGGCCAGCGTCCTGCTTGCGAATGGCACGCGACATCGCATATTCCACAGATGGCGTTTGCATGTTGAAACACATCATTGCCTATGCATTGTCCTCAGTCATGACTTCCTCAACCGACACCATCGCTCTTTTTCCAGGTGCAAGTCCGTCCAATTGCATTGATCATCAATCCCAAGTCATCTCCACCCCCCTTCCCTCCAAGAGGCTGACATGGGCTACGACGTCGAAGACGAAGTCGATTGGAGCGACGGTCCCCTCGGCCCTGCCTCTCCTGAGGACTTTGAGCCACATGCAGGTCCCAGCCAGTATGCGCCCAACGATATTGAAGCAGGCTACTCAGACCAGCATTTCATGTCTACAGTGGGAGGCCACTATCAGCTGCCTCTCGGATCTCTGCTTCCCTTCAGTAGGTCATCTTGAGCGCATTGTGGACATTGCTTACCCATCATGCAGCATTTCGGGTGGGCGAGTGCGCTAATCCTCTTCCCTCTCGAGCACAACGTGCGCAACTCGGCATCCACCTTAACCGCCGTCAGCCCTCGAAAGAAGACTACACCAACTTCGCGCTGTACCAGGCCAATCAGAAGGCGTACGAAGCGGCCTTTCTCAAGAACTTTGTGGCCCATGCCTTGCACCCCGACAGGGTTGCCGAATGCTTCTCGGATAGTCCCGAAAACTTCACAAACGTTGCCTCTTATCTCAAGTCGGTCCTCCAGAACGTCAGCAGTATCACAGACAAGATGCTCTGGAACGCACATTGCCGCGCCGTAAATCTTCTAGCAAATGATGGAAAAGATGGTGCTCCTTTCTATGACGTGCACACATTTGATCGGCGCATCTTCAGTGACTTCTGTCCCGACAACCCGGTGCTGGTAGTGAGTCGAATGAACGAGTCATGGCATCGCGCAACCTCAGAGCCCGCCATGGTCCGAATGTCGACTAAGCAGTACCCTATTGGCTCGTACAGTTCGCCTTTGGAAGAGATCGACGAGATTGCAGAGCGCGTGTTTAATGACGAGACTCTCGTCAAGGCCCTTCCGACTGGTCGACCTATGAGACCTCCTGCAAAGAAGAAGAGTGCGAATCGGGCAAGGTTTGGAGCAACTGTTCGAGAAGAATCGCAAACATCATCGCGCGGCACTTGGCTTGCCTTCCCTTCACAAGCAGCGCCTTACCATTCTCCAGCTCCTCCGGCAGAAGCGATGTCTCAAAGTAGGGCTAGCACGTATCTTGATGCCTCGAATGATGTGAGTATGGGCGATGTTGACAACGAGCCGCGGATCTACGAAGACCTCCGCAATGCGTTCCCTAACAATCGCAACCGCTGCCCGGACCCGAAAAGCTCGACGGGCGAATTCGACTGCTCCAGTCCCTCTATCACACAACTGGAGAACTTGTTCGAATGTTTCGGCGCGGATGCATCGAGGTTCGACAGAAGGGAGTCCTCTGTTGGTTGTTCAGAGGAAGATGAAATGACAAAGGTACCGTCATGGCACACAAGACTCCTCAATGATCACAAGCGGCGGCTGACTGAGAGGTGGGGAACCCTGCCACAGACTCTTCGAAGAGCTTTGCCTGGCATCAAGCAAGTCATCGCGGAAGCTCTTGACAGAGGATATCGCCCAGTCGACCGTGGTTATCGAAGAAAAATCAAGATTCTCGAAGCTCGGGAGAACAATCACCCGGCAATGTCGGAGGAGAACCCGCAATCAAGCAAAGTTGACATTTCAAATCGGGAGATTCGTACACAGCTACAGGACTTTTCCAGTTCCTCGCAGTGCAAGCAGACATCAGACCAGGTGAAGACGAAGCAAAAGATCAACAAACAGCGAACCGACATATTTAGGAAGAAGCAGAAGACATCTGATTCCAGTACAAGTATAAAAAATACGAAGAAAGATCTCAAAGCTTCATCCGAGCAGGAAAAGAACGACCCGCCAAAGACAAAGGTAAACGAGCCGCCATATATCATTGAAGCACGGCCTCTTCACCCAAGTGGGTCCATGACGCTTGAATCCCACCAGGTACTTCCACCACAAGCATACTTTGAACGCCAGACGCCCAATGAGAAACCGGCCTGGCGTTGCGGTATCAAGCATGCCATGGGCCACTATTATAATGCTGGAAATCGTACAGCCTGCCCAGGGTGCTTTGTGAACATCAAAGACTCCGCGAAAACAAAAGCGATGGATTTTTACCTGCCCACATCCACACACTTCTTCCAGCCGGCACCTGATATTACGTACAAGCCGAGCAAGCCTCTTGGAAAAGTGCGACGTTCCAAGACTCTGTCGCATAACAGCATCGCCAAGGAAGCATACTGGGCAGCCATTGATGCAGGCGCTTCCTCAGCTGAGGCTCAGAGGGCTGGGGTCGACGCTGTGGAGGCAGCCTTACGACCTGTTACACCCAAAGAGCCTACGCCTGAACCGACACCGGAACCGGAACCAGACTTGGGCCCTCATCCTAGTGGATCTGAGACTATGGAACATGGCCAAGATCTTCCGGAGTGCGCGTATTTCGACAAGAAAGACAAGCATGAGGAGTACGCCTGGCGGTGCGACGTCAATCACGCTCTTGGAAGGTACTATCTCGCTGGTGACAAGCGAAGCTGTCCTGGCTGCGGATCTGCCCGCCACGGGTTTGGCAAGCAGGCAATTATGGACTTCTATTTGTCGCCCGGCGTTGTCGTTCGACAGGATGCGCCAGGATTGTCACAATGGAAGCCGCGTAAGCCATACAAGAATCGCAAGGCGAGTCCTCAAAACATCGCCGCAGGAGTCAAGAAGCACTACACTCACAACCAGATCTGCTCGAGAAGATACTTCGAGGCGATCGAAGCGGGTCACGAAGACGAGCAGGCTGAGAGACTTGCCATCGAACGCCTAGAAGCTGAATTGGAGGCCAAGCAGTATGAAGCACCGGAGGCCCACGAACACACTCGCCGCTCGGAAGAAGCCGAGAACTTCGACCGTCAGTCTAGCGAGGACAGTGACAATTCATGTGACTCTGCCAGTCTTATAGAAAGCGTCCAGAACAGGTACCGCCGCACCCCACGCGTAGGCTGCGCAGTCTCCCTAGTACCAAAGAAGCGAAACATCATGGACCTCAGCGACGACGAGGCTGACGATTCAGATCAGTACGAGACGCCCCATATAGTTGAGGAACCGAACGATGCAATGGAGGTCATCGAGAGCTCTTCCAGCGGAGAGGGAAGCTCAGGCTCGGATAGTGAGTGATCATGGTGGTCTCATTGACGAGACGCCGAAACAAAAGTGGTTTCTGATTTATGCTTTTTTCTGAACCTTTTATGTGGCAAAGGTCACTACACTTGTCGCTCAAAGCAGGAGCAGTGGTCAATGCGTAAAGGCAGAGGCGAGGAGAGCCTCGAAAGACTTCTGCCCCGAGCTGGGTGTAGGAAAGGAGAATGCAATAGATCAAAATGTACTTCTTTGCCACTATGACTCTTTACCTGTCTGTTGGAGCCCTAATCATGGCCTTTTACTCTTAGTAAGGTGAGACGCCTTGTCCAGCAACCGGTACCAGGCGGTAGCTCGGTAGCTCCCAGCGCTGATGTACTATCGTCCGCCTGCGCACTTCAACCAAGTCCATCTCATACCTCCTGCCAGGGGTTGTGCCATCGCCCGGCAGCTTTTTCAGATGTACCATATGACCTTGGCTATTGCACGCTATCTCATTTCAGATGAGCCTTCCGAAATCGTTATGCGCTGTGACCCGTTCATCTAATTTGCCCGTGCTTGGCACGCACGTGCGATTACCGGTTCCACCCCTGAGATTTGATTACTGTCAAACGAACCATTGGACCGCGCTCTTGCGCCCCATGTCAGTCCAGGGTTGGACTTGGATGTCAACCACTCAGCTGCCACGCGGCTGTATCCGCTGCAAGATCAGCCCTGCAAGAATGAAATTGTTCAAGCGCTCTCCTAGCGAATGGATATATACCCTAGGTTACGTATTTCCAAATTGCAAATTTAGAGTACTACTTATGACACTTGTAGAGCTCGCTTCGTCTTGAACGTCCTTGAATAACCTGGCCTCCCTCGATGAGGCTATCCTGGTTGCCCACAGCTGGCATCCTGATACAGGCATCAAGGTCTCTCGCTGATGTTGACTTCGGTACGTTGTGAGATGTGGCTATAGTCTTAAATATCACCTAGCTAATCTAGAGCTTCAGACTGCGCGCCAGTTTCGGGATCCTTCACTGTGCGCACTAACCAAGATGTCATCAACATCAACAACTGCCCAGCCTTTATTGGCAACCTCTTCATCATATCCAACGAGATGAGCGGTATTGTTTTGAACGGTACAATTACTATAAGCGGAGAGCTGCGCGCCTCTGCTGCGGACGGCTCAGATAAGTTGGAGTTACTCGCATCGCCGACGCTTCGCTCTGTATCCGCACTAGCGGTTGAAGGCCTTCCCCGCCTGACCACACTGAGCTTCCCGGCGATAACCAAGCTTTCTGACTTGCGCCTTGTGGCTCTTCGAAAGCTCGAGGAGTGCACAGTTTCCAATGGATCAGTCATCGAGGGTGTGCAGAGTATAATGCTCGTGGACACTGCTCTAAAGAGTCTTCACTGGCTCACATGGCCAGCCTCTCGGACACTCAATGTCCAATCGAACCCAAAACTCGCCTCACTTACTATTCCCGGGCCAGCCGTTGGAAACAATAGTTCATATTACATCTACAGCAACGATGCATTAGCAGAGCTCAATGCTCCTCGGCTTGACAGGATAGATGGACTTCTGGCAATTTCTGGCGGGCCGCTTCTGAATCAACTCCATTTCCATCAACTAAAAGCCCTGACTGGAGCGATCAGATTTGATGGCCAATTCGACAATATTACCATGCCAGCAATGACAGTCTATGACGGCCAGCTCGATGTCAACTCTACCAGGAACATCGAAGACTTCTGTCAGGAGTTTGCAAGTCACGGTAACGACTATCAAACCATAATATGTACCTCTTATTGGACCGATGAACCAACACCTTGGGCTAAAGCACTTGCCAACGAAACGGCACATGTTCCCACAAGCCGCGCCACCAAGTCAAACTCCTCTCAAACGCTCGTAGCTGTGCTCACTTTACTAGGGGCATTCCTGTTCGCTCTGTGCTTGCTGTTATATATCTGTCGCCGATGGTCTTGCAGCAAGAAGGCTCGCATTTCTATCGAGGAGCTCTCAAATGACGAGAAGCGGCATAGTTCGGGGTCCTTGAAGGAACTTTGGTGTCCGGAAGAGATCTTGGAGTTGCCGAACGGAAAAGAGATGCAAGAGCTCCAAGATCAATGTACCCAAGAAAGCGGTGGGGAGAGCATCTACGAGCTAGGAATGAATGAGTGCCATTCTGAAGAGAAAAGTGAGTCCCCAGCTGGACCACTTGATGGCTGGAGAGCCTCCATCTGATGATACATACGCCGCAAGAATATACTGGCTTCGCAGTCTCGACTATAAATCATCTAGTCTCTTTAATACAGCTACGCCGCATTTTACATCGTTGCCTGCACACCGCGATGCACCCCGGCTTATTGTCGTAACACCCACTCTTCGCTTGGTCTTCATCATGCGCCGGTCTTATGTTACATAGCTAAAAGTAGAGTATAACACGCCATGCAAGGTGATCGTTGCTCGAGATGCGTGCGCGATGAGTGCTGAATTGGAAAGAGTACAACGCACTTCGAAAGCCAGGCAACCTATTATTATAGGTTAGAAGCACTCTGATGTAATAGCTCGGAGTCCCTTGCAAGGATTGCTAAGGCGGTGACAAAGGACAGAATGGTGTCTTGCAACTCACTGATTACGACACCCATCACTAAAGCAGCTACCGTAGTATCTCCTCGCCTCCTAATTCTATCTTTTATACTAAGATTTAGACACGCTTATCTATCATACTGACCATCTCCTTCATAATCTTGATAGGAGCCAAGTACCCTTCAATAAGCTCTCTTCAAACCCATATGTGCCTCTCGCAGCCAAAGCTACGTCCACGCCTGCCGATCCCACCCGAGCCACATTCCCCAACGACTCAACAGCTTCCAAGCTGCACGATGACACAGACCACTATGACGCCTCTCATGCAGGGTTGCCACTAGTTGCCGCTCAACCGCAGGTACGGGAAACCCTGTGGGTCCTGCGGACCAAGGGTCGGTGTTATCAGTCAGCCTGAAGGCTGTTGAGCTTATCTTGACTGAATGGGATGAGGCGCGATAACGACATTAAACTCTGGAATGAGGTGGTCAACTTGGGTCATTAGCAGAGTATTGTTTTTAATCGTTTCTTGCATTACAATACTAAGTTGCCGTAGCTAATTTCTGTCGGTCAAATCCAGAAACACGCGAGTCTGAAGTGACTCCGAAGCCAAGTCCCGAACACCCATAATGCGCACACACCGGACCTTCTCTAAGCCCATACGGCCCCGAGTCTGCCCCATCGTCGTGTATCAAAACATCCAGTGTTTTTGTGTCGCTAAAATTGTGCGATCGCAACAGACACTGCCTGCTCGTCCGAGTGGCTGATGCTGATACTGATCTTCTTCACGCCGACGCGGCTTGCTTCTTCTTGAGCGTGGCCGTGTAGCTGTGTGCTCATTAGCATATGTGTAGCCTTTGCGTATCGGCAGGGAACGTACCTGAACCTGAGGCGCGCCGCTCTCGTCATTCACTATCTCAATGTCCTTCAGCGCTGCACCGGCACCTTTGCCCTTCACGCCTAATGATTTGAAGACAGCTTCCTTCGCAGACCACTTGCCGGTAAAGCTCGCTTGGGGGTTGGCAGCCTTCTGGCAATAGGCGATTTCCTTCTTGGTGAAGTTGCGCTCAACAAATGTATCGTTCTCAATGTTGAGCGCACTGAGGCTCTCCACATCAACACCGACCTTGGTGTTGGCAGAGGCAGTTGCTTGTGTCAGCGACTCCACCATCTTCATGGTCTCCTCAGCCTTCTTGTCCTTCTTAGGAGCTTCCACTTTTTTCGGATACGAGTACGTTGCAGTCTTCTTGTCAACCGTGACACGCGCACGTGGATTGAGGAAGATCTCTTGCATCTTGTCGTCCTCATAAGGTGCCTTGTCCTTCGCGCGGAACATGGTGTTGTTGATAAGTCCATCATGGAAGTATCGGTAAGCACGCTTCTGACGAGCTTCCACTTTTTGCTTGTAGGTGGCGAACTGCGCTTGATCGAGCGCAGCATATAGGTACTTGGGATGGATGCCAATGGCCTGTGCACCCTTTTGCCCGAAACCGAATGAAGTGACAGAGAACGCCTTGATGCCATCAGTCTGAATAGACTGCGAAGGGTAGACAATGTAGTCGAACTGCTCCATGATCTTGTCAACATTGTCGGCATTGCGATTACCGGGTACAAGCCCAGTATTGAGAACTTGCAAGCAGCCGTTGAGCATCCATGCGCCAGCAGCACCCTTAGGATGGCCAGTAAGGTACTTTTGAAAGATGCCAAGCAGAGCGTTGCCCTTCTTGCGGCCAAGGTGGCGCATCTGCTGACAGATGACGTCTGATTCGTTCTTGTCATTGGCAACGGTTGATGTACCATGGAAGGACGCAACATCGAGGTCGTCAATGGTCAGACCCCATGTAGCAAGAGCTCCGCGGAGTGGAGCAATACGCGGATCTTGCTTCCAGAAGAAATTGCCTAGGCTGTTGAGAGCCTCCTTTTCCTGTCGCTTGGCCTCCAACTCAATGTGAGAGGCACGCTCCTCAAGGTAGTCTGCTTCGTTGAAGTTGTCTCCGGAATCCCGAATAGCAGCAACCTCTTCCTGGAGGTAGAGGAGTTCAGACTCTTGCCACTGCTTGATTTGCTTTCGTCGGAGTTCCATCTGTCGCCTACGGTATTTGATGTCGAGGAGCGGCGAGGGGAACTTGGAAGGTGTTTCACGGGCAGTGGTAAGTACACCCTTACCAGGAGCAGGGACGGAGCGACCAATCTTGTCAGTGGCGGTAGCAGTAAAACCGAGAACGCCGTAGATAGGAACACCCATGTCCAAGGCCAATTTGGCATCCATGATCACCTGCATACCACAACCTTGTGATTCCATGAAACCATTCCTGGTAGTTGTCGTCGGGCGAGACATCTCCTTAGGCGTGCGGCCATGCGCAAACTCATCCTCGGCATTGCTGGTAGCCTTCATGTTCGCGAATTCGTAAGATCCCTCCTCTTGGAAGTCATCAAACCCACCAACGAAGCAGACACGAGCTTTGCCTTCGACGATGGTATCGTAACCAATGTCGACAGACTCGACAGCAGTAGCACAGGCACCGACTGGAGTCTTGATTGGACCAGTAGAGGACATAAGCAACATATTCACCCAGGCGCTCATGGTGTTGATGAAAGATTCCTGAAGAATGTCCTTCTGGACAGGCCTATCCAAGAAACGGTCCTTGTACATGCCCCTCAAGGCTGTGGTACCACCAATGCCAGAACCAACGCAATTACCAACTTCGGACAAATGCACGTATTGGTAAAATTCGTATGGATCGGTGATACCGCTAGAGAGAAGACACTCTGCTGTCGAGACGAGGACGAAAAGAGTGACTGGATCGACCTGCGAGATAATGTCGTCGGGAACGCCGTACTTCTTCGCGTCCCATCCGGTTGGAATCTGACCAGCGACAAGACGATCGAACCTCAGCGCTTTCGGGATGAGCAAGGTAGCGCCCTTCTTCATGCGTACTGTGTATTCTCCGGAATCCTCAATCGCGAAGACCTCGACTTTGTCGCCATGCTGGCGCTTGAACTCGTCTGCGAGCTCCTTGGAGGCCTCAAACGGATCCAGATCTTCTTCGATTTGGATCTCCTGCATGAGCTGCTTCTTCTTGGGGTCGTAGCCATTGAAAAGCTCCGGCTCAATTAGACGAATACCAGTGTGCTCGAGAATGTACTTCTCGTACTTGGGCTTGATATCCTTGTCGTCGACCGGCTCGCCGGTCTTGGCATCCACCCAGCCAGAGTAGCTCTTACCCTTGAGAGGGCCATTGTGGTTCTTAATAAGACCCATGATCCAGGCCATTTCAACGCAGCCTTCTAGCGAGAACTCGCCGTAGGCTTCCATCTCCCACCGGGTCCTGGAGTTACCCCACGGGCCGACTTCCGCAAAACCGGTGACAACAACGACCTTCTCAAGATCGACCATGCCCTTGAGATCGTCATTGAGAGGCTTAACTTCAGTGTCCCAATCGGGTAGCTTGGGGAAGTCGAATTTCATGTTAGCCCTTGGCTCGATCTTGGCCTTCTTGTACAGGGCTTCGCTCGCTTCGCCGTTGACAACCTTGTTCTCAATGGCATTCTCCTTGATAACAGCCCGACGGACATCGCTCGTCTCCATCAGCTCCTTGCGGAGGTCCGCCATGAGATCCTTGAGGTTCGGAATATACTGGAATCCACCATTGAGATCAGCCCACACGGGTTCGACCTGGCAGAGATTGACAATCGGCGGAGCCATAAGACCAAGGATGTTGAAGGCCATCTCCTGCTGCGAGAAGGTGCGTACACCATACTTTTCGATGCCCTCGGCGACGATGTTGTTGGCACTCATGAGACCGGTGCCACGTGTCCACCCAATCACAGCACCGCAGATCGTGAGGTAATTACCCCAGCTCTCAGAGTGCCATCTAGAGAACAAGGTCTCGAGAGACATCTTGGATTCAGAGTAGAGTCCATCGTTACCAAAGGTTCCATGGTTGGGTGACAGAGGAAGCATGACCTGGGCCGGCCGAGTCTCGTAGCCATTGGCCTGTTTTTGCTTCTTGATGGCACCAAGCATGCGAAGAAGATTGGTCAACATGATACGGTGGGCAAGCTCGGATTTCGAGTCGATGCCGTCAATCTCACGACCATTCTCGGGGATAGCTGCAAAAGGCACGACGTAATCGAGGTCCCAGCCGAGACCCTTTTTGGTGTCAAAGATGTAGTCGACTAGAGCCTCTACATCCTGGTTGCTGCCTTGATTGAAGGGAACAACGATGAGCTGAGAGCCACGCGCGCCGTAACGGGTGTACATGGATTGATAGTACTCGGTGACCTCGCGTGAGAATCTTGAGGTGGTGACAACCACCTTGGCACCACCACTGATCAAGCCTTGCAGAACTTGCGCGCCAATGGAGCCAGCACCAGCACCGGTCATGAGAGCGTACTTGCCTTGGAAAGTAACGCCTGACTTGGCTGCATTCTCGAGGCAATCAAGGTAGACACCAGTGAGTTTCTTGCTGTACTCCCAGCCGTGGTCGTCCTTTCGCTTGAGGTGGAGGAAGGGCACAGTCTCAACTTTGCCCTGCTTCTGCGAGCCATTGAGACGGCCATTGCGTCCCCGCTTGCCGCCGGCCGCCTTACCGTTCTCGCTGGGGATTATCTGACCCTCGTTCATAGACAGCGAGCGGATGACATTGCTGTACAAGCTTTTGATTTGCAGCTGCGACGACTTTGACAGTTTGTGTTGTTGCTTGATGAGCTTGTAGATGCGCTGAAGGTCGTTTTGCACCTTTGTGCGATTTCCGTACTCGGAGAGCTTGCCGCCCTCGGCCATCTCGCGCACATAGTGCTCAAGCTTGCGAACGCTGGCGCGAGGTGCCTCCTCGTAGTTCAGATTGCCCTTGGCATCAATCTCGAGGTGTGGTGCGGTTGGGATGGCGACATCCTTGTAGACAGGCGCCTCATTGAGCACATCCTTGCAGTTGTCGATGAGCTGCTGACCGAGCTCCTTTGCGAGCTCGTAGGTCTCGCCACGCTCGGTGGGACAGTGGTCCATGTGGTACTGCATGAAATCGAGGAGGAGAGGGTTGGAGCGGTTCATGATGGCAATGCATCGGCTCACAATCTCACGGTCGACCGCCTTGAGCTTGCCGAAGATGATGTCGTAGTACATGCTCAGGGCGTCTTGCCGTGCCCAGTTCCACGACGAGTCGTAGACGCGGGCTTTGAGGGGTGTGAACTGGGGCTCGATTCCAGAGGCGTAGAACTCGCCGTGTTCCGTAGTCCAGAGGTCCAGCTGCGCCTGGAGCGCAGACTGTGCTTTTTGCCCATCAACGAAGGCCTTGTCGCCCGCACGGAGGTCCATCTTGAGGTATCGCGCGAAGAGCTCCAACTGCTGCTTGAACAGTTGTCGCTGGTCCTTGGTGAGCGCGTCAATGGCCGCCGGGTCCATCATCATGCCGCCACCGGCACCGCCAGCGTCGCCCCCTGCGGTGGGCGCAGCGAGGCTGATGCCTGCAATACCAGCATACTTGTTGGCCTGCTCGTCCAAGAAGGCCTTTCCGTCAGCCTCTGAGCCCAGACGCGCTGCCGGCTCGTTGGTGATGGCGAGCAGCAGCACCCCGTCTTGGCGCCCTTGTGCGAGACCCCATCTTGTCTCAAGGTGCTTGCGCACGGCTGTGATGTTGAAGCCACCAGGCATCTTGGACGACACCATGCGGGCGATGAGCGAGGAGGACTGCTTGCCGAGCTGGCCATTGAAGGTCGCCTGCATCGAGGCACCGAGCTCGTCGAGCGGCGTGTCCTCGGGCTTCTCGGGCGTTGAGCCAAATTCTTTGCCCAGATCTCCGAGGATTTCGTTTTGGAGTGTGGATTTGCCTGGGTGTGGATTAGCATGCACGTCGTAGCTGCACAGTCAGTTGACCCACCTCCAACCAGGTCCTTGATGGCCTTGCTCAGCGGAATGTCCATGAGCGGCTTCTTCAGCTTCTGGGCCACCAGTGCACGCAGAATGTCGGTAGCCGTGACGGGCGCATCGGGAACTTGGGCGGCCGGGCCCGCACTTGCCATTGGTGCTGCTGCGGGCGCTGCTGCTGTGGGAGCACTCGAGGGCGCGGATGGGGCGTCGCCACCGCCGGCCGCCGGCTCTGGCTCCTCTTCGACGGGGTCCACGTCGTAGTAGATGTCTTTGGCGTCCTTGTTGTAGCACAGAATCTGCCGTTGCACCGAGCGGGCGGCATCGTGTGCTTCGTACTTGGAGGCCAGCGTCCGCTTCGCCATGACCCCCAGCGTGTCTGCGGGGCCGATTTCGACGATGCGCTCCGTCGTCTTCTCGCCGAGGACGACATCTTGCGTCTCGATCCACCGCACGGGCGAGGCGAACTGGTATGCCAGCAGCTCAATGAGCAGCGTGTGCGAGAGCTCTTGCTCGACTTCGGGACGCATGGCGGCGGGCGCAGGGCAATTGGCGAAAGGAGGGTGGTGAGCGAGCAAGCGTCGCGGAAAAGACGGCCTCTACTGCAAACAGGAAAAAGGGTATCGTGGCTGGTGAGGAAGCTGCAGTCGGGGGAGGCGCGACGTGCAGACAGGCTCTAGTGTGGGCGAGAGGATGGAGAGGTGGTAGCTCGGGGACACGGTGCAAGCCCGAGGGATATTATTTGGAGAGGTGATGTGAGGTATGTGGGAATGTGTGACGAGCGGGAAGTCTAGGGACAGCAGCCCAACGCATTGGCTGTTTATGGCTCGTTCGAAGGGAAGACAGCGTGGGCTCTGCCGTATCTCCAGCGTGTTGAGGATTCTTTTCGGCTGTCTAAAAACTACTGAACCGCACCCCTGCACGGCAACGTCGTCAATGCTCCGGTCGGCTCAACAACAATTCTCGCGTGTAGGCGGCGGGCGTGCGAAGAGCACCGGCACCGCGACACCACAGAGCCAATCTGGTGGGGCTTGCGAGCGGGCGGTCAGCAGCGCAACCGTGTCAACAGCGGGCTCAACAGCAGCAGCTCCCCGCACTGCGAGGCCTGGTTCCCTGAAGGTGCCGTGAGACGTCTGGCGCACGTCAGGGCCATGGCTGATCGGCTGGTGCTGGGCCAGAGGAGAGCTTGGTTGCCCGCTTACGAAGGACATCCCCAACACTACCAGCTTCCGCGAGCCCATCCCTGTCGCCCTAGCGCGGAGCCCTGGTGGGAGCTCGAAAAAGTCAACAGCTTTGCGGCCATGATAACTGCGCCCGCACGCACTCCCGAGCCTGCCCTCCTCCCGCCCAAGTGCCCCCTCCCTCTCTTGATTACTCTTCATATACCCGAGCCCTGCCTCTCATCCTGCTGCCTGTGGCAGACCGCTCTCTCCACACGCACACGCACACTCCACGCCGCAAGGGAGCTGCATTCGCAGTACGGACCAATTCCCGAGCACGCCAGCCGATTAGCTTCTGTCTGGCCAGAGAACCAGTCACCAGTACGTAGACGTGCCTTCCCAAGTGAGCGCTGCTTGCGAGGGACACTGGCAGGCGCGCTCCAGTGCGCTTTCCGCGTCCCGGCTTGCACCTTCCCCAGGTCCAGACGCTTGCTCACATCTGGCAGTCGCACGTCTGTGCCAGTCGCTCCTTCTCTATCTTAATTGAGTAGATCTGCCATTGAGGTACGCACTCCTCGCCATGTACGGGACCGCGCCCTGCAATCCATTTCCTGCACACTGCTCTCCGCACCCACAGCGCCACCCACCGCTAACATGCCCGTCCAGCCTCTCACCACCATGTACGGCTCAGGACAGCAGACGGGGATTAGCACGCCCCGCTCTGCAGCAAACCTGCGTCCCCTCATCCTCTCCCACGGCTCGCTCGAGTACACGCTCCTCATCCCGACCGCCCTCCACTTCAGCGCCCAGCAGCTCAAAGACACCTTCAAGCTCACCCTCCCCGAGCCCACAGACGAACTCGCCCAGGATGACGAGCCGTCGTCGATACCCGAGCTGGTGGCGCGCTTCCTCGGCTTCATTGCAAGGGAGGTCGAAGAGGGCGAGGACCCTGACTCGTTCGAGGAGGTGCTCAAGCTCATCATCACCGAGTTCGAGCGCGCCTTCCTGCGTGGCAACGAGGTCCATGCCGTGGCCGCGTCGCTGCCTGGCATCACCGAGAAGAAGCTTATCACCGTCCGATCGTACTACGCTGCTCGCGCGGCAGTAGACCGGCCCATCAAGCCCCACGACTCGGCCCTCTTCCGCGAGGTTGACGACGAGAATGCCGTCATATACGCCGTGCTGGGCGGCCAGGGCAACATCGAGGAGTACTTCGACGAGCTCCGCGAGATCTACACCACCTACACACCATTCCTCGAGGACTTTATTGCGTCCGAGGCACAGCACCTGCTGCGGCTGTCGCGCGACCCACGGGCCGAGAAGCTCTACTCCAAGGGCCTCGACGTCATGCGATGGCTGAACAACCGCGAGTCGCAGCCCGACACCGACTACCTCGTCTCAGCACCCGTCAGTCTGCCCTTGATTGGGTTGACACAATTGGCACATTTCGTTGTCACAACCCGGGTCCTCGGCGGTCACCCAGGCAATGTCCGCAACCGCTTCGCCGGTGTCACCGGCCATTCCCAGGGCGTAGTCACAGCCGCAGCCATCGCGGAATCCAAAAATTGGGAGACTTTCCAAAGGGCTGCGAAGAAGGCCATCGAGATTCTCTTCTGGATCGGTACCCGCAGCCAGCAGGCCTTCCCTCGCACATCGCTCGCACCATCGGTGCTACAGGACTCGGTTGACAGCGGCGAGGGCACACCAACGCCCATGCTGTCGATCCGTGATCTCTCGAGAAAAGCGGTCCAGGAGCACATTGATGCTACCAACGCCCATTTGCCCACGGACAGGCACATTGCCATCTCACTCGTCAACAGCGCGCGCAACTTCGTCGTCACAGGTCCTCCCATCTCGCTGTACGGTTTGAACCTCCGTCTGCGCAAGGTCAAGGCGCCTACCGGCTTGGACCAAACGAGAATACCTTTTACGGAGCGCAAAGTCCGCTTTGTGAACCGCTTCCTGCCCATCACAGCTCCCTTCCATAGCCCATATCTTGCAGAGGCGACCAAGCAGTTGGAAGATGATCTCAAGGACATCAAGATTTCTTCCAGCGATCTGGGCATTCCCATGTTCGATACCCACACCGGCAAGGATATTAGGGAAGAAGGCGAGGATGACATCGTCCCTCGCCTTGTGCGCATGATCACCCACGATTCTGTAGAGTGGGAAAAGGCAACCGTCTTCCCCAACGCAACCCACATTCTGGACTTTGGCCCTGGTGGCATCTCTGGTCTTGGCGTCCTCACCAACCGTAACAAGGACGGAACGGGTGTTCGTGTCATTCTCGCGGGCGCCATCGACGGCCAAAATGCTGAAGTGGGCTACAAGCCCGAGATCTTTGATCGTGACTCGGACCACGCTGTCAAGTATGCAGTCGACTGGGTGAAAGACCACGGTCCTCGCCTAGTCAAGACCTCTACTGGCCAGACGTACGTGGACACGAAGATGAGCAGAATGCTTGGCCTGCCTCCAGTCATGGTTGCTGGTATGACTCCATGCACTGTTCCATGGGACTTCGTAGCTGCGACTATGAACGCCGGCTACGAGATCGAACTTGCTGGTGGTGGCTACTACAACGAAAAGACCATGACCGCTGCCATCACCAAGGTAGAGAAGGCCATTCCCGCTGGCCGCGGTATCACCATCAACTTGATCTACGTCAATCCTCGTGCCATGGGCTGGCAGATCCCGCTATTGGCAAAGCTCAGATCTGAAGGAGTTCCCATTGAGGGTCTTACCATTGGCGCTGGTGTCCCATCAATCGAAGTCGCCAACGAATACATCGAGACCCTTGGTATCAAGCACATTGCTTTCAAGCCTGGCTCGGTTGAGGCTATTCAGCAGACCATCAATATCGCCAAGGCGAATCCAACCTTCCCCGTCATTTTGCAGTGGACCGGCGGCCGTGGTGGCGGCCATCATTCGTTTGAAGACTTCCACCAGCCTATTTTGCAGATGTACAGCCGCCTCCGCAAATGCGACAACCTAATTCTTGTGGCAGGTTCCGGTTTCGGTGGTGCGGAAGACACCTACCCCTATCTGACCGGAGCTTGGTCGACCCGCTTTGGCTATCCACCAATGCCATATGATGGGTGCCTGTTTGGCAGCCGCATGATGACAGCCAAAGAATGCTACACTTCCAAGATGGCGAAGCAGGCTATTGTTGATGCTCCCGGTCTTGATGATAGCGAGTGGGAGAAAACTTACAAGGGTGCCGCAGGCGGCGTGATTACTGTCCGCTCTGAGATGGGCGAACCCATCCACAAGCTTGCCACTCGTGGTGTCTTGTTCTGGCATGAGATGGATCAGAAGATCTTCAGCCTAGACAAGGCGAAGCGTATTCCCGAGCTCAAGAAAATGCGCGAATACATCATCGAGAAGCTAAACAAGGATTTCCAAAAGGTCTGGTTTGGTAGGAACAAAAAGGGAGAGTCTGTCGACCTCGAAGATATGACGTATGCAGAGGTTGTCCAACGCATGGTCGACTTGATGTACGTCAAGCACCAATCCCGCTGGATCGACCAGAGCCTCAAGCGATTGACTGGTGATTTCATTCGCCGGCTTGAAGAGCGCTTCAGCAAGTCAAGCAGCGAGTCGCTCATTCAAAGCTATGAGGAGCTGAACGAGCCCTTCCCGACCATCAAGAAGGTGTTCGAGGCTTACCCTGAGGCCGATGAACAATTGATCAACGCTCAAGATGTACAGCATTTTCTGCTCCTCTGTCAACGACGAGGCCAAAAGCCGGTGCCCTTTGTCCCGGTTCTTGACGACACCTTTGAGTTCTTCTTCAAAAAGGATTCTCTTTGGCAGTCCGAAGATCTCGATGCTGTGGTCGATCAAGATGTTGGCAGGACTTGTATCTTGCAAGGACCAATGGCCGTCAAATATTCCACAAAGGTCGACGAGCCAGTCAAGGAGATTCTCGACGGAGTCCACCAGGGTCACATCAAGTATCTTCTACGCGATGTCTATGATGGCGACGAGTCCAAGGTTCCCGTCATCGAATATTTCGGCAGCAACCTCTTGACCGCTCCTCAAGGTCTGGAGGTTGATGGTCTCACCGTCTCGCAGCTCGACACCAAAACCATCTATCGCCTCTCGGCTGCGCCCAATGCCACCATGCCCGAAGCAACTTCATGGCTTCAGCTGCTGGCTGGCACAAACTATTCGTGGCGACATGCCTTTTCACTGCAGACATCTTCGTACAAGGTCAGCGATTCCAGACTAACCCAACAGCGAGGATCTTCGCTCCAACGCCGGGTATGCTTGTTGAAATCAACAACCCCAACGAACCAAGCAAGACGAGCATTGTGGTCAAGGAGCTCCACTCCAATGGCAAGCTCATCAAAACCGTCGAGGTCAGCCTGGTCGAAAACAACGAAATTCTGCTCAATATGTTCGAGGAGCGCACCGCAGTGAAGCGACCCGTTGCCCTGCCCTTCCGTTTCATCTACCGTCCTGACATTGGCTACGCACCCATTCACGAAGTCATGACTGCTCGTAATGATCGTATCAAGGAGTTCTACTACAAACTCTGGTTTGGCGATGAAGAATGTCCCTTTGAAGCAAACGTCGCTGCAAGGTTCGATGGTGGTCGCGCTACCGTCACAAGCGAAGCCATCAACGACTTCGTCCACGCCGTCGGCAACACTGGCGAAGCCTTCGTTGACCGGCCTGGCAAAGAGGTGTTTGCTCCTATGGATTTCGCGATTGTCGTTGGTTGGAAGGCCATCACCAAGCCCATCTTCCCTCGCGCTATTGATGGTGACCTGCTCAAACTCGTCCATCTCTCCAATGGATTCCGCATGATCCCAGGTGCAGAGCCTCTGAAGAAGGGTGATGTCCTCGACACGACCGCACAAATCAATGCAGTCATCAACCAAGACTCTGGCAAGATGGTTGAAGTATGCGGTACTATCACTCGGGATGGCCAACCTGTAATGGAAGTCACTAGCCAGTTTTTGTACCGCGGTGTTTATGATGATTTCGAGAACACCTTCCAGCGGAAGAACGAAAAGCCTATGCAACTTCACCTTGCCACGACCAAGGATGTGGCCATTTTGAGATCCAAGGAATGGTTCAACTTTGAGGAACCGGACATTGACCTGCTGAACAAGACGTTGATGTTCAAGCTTGAGACTGTCGTTCGTTACAAGAACAAGACAGCGTTCTCCCAGATCGAGACACAGGGTGAGGTTCTTCTCGAACTCCCGACGAAAGAAGTCATCACAATTGCGTCCGTCAATTATCAATCCGGCACAGCTTATGGCAACCCGGTACTGGATTACCTTGAGCGCAACGGTACCGGCATCGATCAGGCGGTTCATTTCGAGAATCCAATTCCTCTGCACGGCAAAACTCCGCTCAGTCTCAAAGCGCCTGCGTCCAACGAGAACTATGCACGCGTCTCTGGTGATTACAATCCCATTCATGTGTCGCGTGTCTTCGCGAGCTACGCCAATTTGCCGGGTACTATCACCCACGGCATGTACTCCAGTGCTGCCGTCCGCAGTTTGGTTGAGACATGGGCTGCCGAGAACAACATCGGTCGCGTGAGGAGCTACCACGTGAACCTTGTTGGAATGGTTCTGCCTGATGACATGCTTGACGTCAAGCTGCAACATGTCGGCATGGTGTCTGGTCGCAAGATCATCAAGATCGAGGTCAGCAACAGGGAGACGGAGGACAAGGTGCTTCTCGGAGAGGCCGAGGTCGAGCAGCCTACGACCTCATACGTCTTTACTGGGCAAGGCTCCCAGGAGCAAGGTATGGGTATGGATCTGTACAACAGCAGTGCTGTCGCCAAGGAGGTCTGGGACCGTGCCGATAAGCACTTCATGGACAACTATGGTATGTCTAGCACCTTCGTTTCTAGATTAACAATGACTAACCCTTTATAGGCTTCGCCATCACCAACATTGTGAAGAATAACCCGAAGGAGCTCACCATCCATTTTGGCGGACCTGTCGGAAAGGCCATTCGCCAGAACTACATGTCCATGACGTTCGAGACAGTCAGTGCCGACGGTTCGATCAAATCAGAGAAGATCTTCAAGGAAATTGATGAGAACACGACCTCGTACACGTATCGATCGCCCACTGGTCTGCTTTCAGCCACACAATTTACGCAGCCTGCTCTCACTCTCATGGAGAAGGCGTCCTTCGAGGACATGCGGGCCAAGGGTCTAGTACAAGCCGACAGCACCTTTGCTGGTCACTCACTCGGAGAGTACTCTGCCCTCGCCGCACTGGCTGAGGTCATGCCCATTGAGAGCTTAGTGTCTGTTGTGTTCTACCGTGGCCTCACAATGCAGGTCGCTGTCGAACGTGACGAGGCTGGACGCTCCAACTATTCCATGTGCGCTGTCAATCCCAGCCGCATTTCGAAGACGTTCAATGAGCAGGCTCTTCAGTATGTCGTGGAGAATATCGCAGAGCAGACGGGCTGGCTTTTGGAGATTGTCAACTACAACATCGCCAACATGCAGTACGTTGCTGCTGGTGACCTCCGCGCTCTCGACTGCCTAACCAATGTAACCAACTACCTCAAGTCGCAAAAGGTTGACATCCAGGCGCTTATGCAGAGCATGTCGCTTGAGGATGTCAAGGCTCATCTTGTAGAAATCATCAAGGGTTGTGCGGAGCAAACAGAGGCCAAGCCCAAGCCGCTCGACCTGCAACGCGGCTTTGCCACGATTCCACTCAAGGGCATCGATGTACCCTTCCACAGTACCTTCTTGAGGTCCGGTGTCAAGCCGTTCCGAAGCTTCCTGCTCAAGAAGATTCACAAGACATCGATCGACCCGTCGAAGCTGGTCGGAAAATATATTCCCAACGTGACGGCAAAACCGTTTGCGCTAACCAAGGAATACTTTGAGGACGTGTACAAGCTTACCAACTCGCCAAAGATTGGCAACATTCTGGCCAACTGGGAGAAGTACGAGGAGAAGGAAGAGGCATCAGTGGCAGCGTGAGACGGTCACTGTTGCGTGACTCGTGTTGATTGCGTCGCGGGCGTTGGGCGGGCTTGAGTAGACTTGAATATCCGGAAGGCGTACCCTCATCTGACGGCTTGGACGACTTGTCTGTAGTAGACAAATTTTAATGAAGATTCCACTGCGATGCTGTGTGTGCAATGTCTCGAACGGCGGCATTCACTCGCATGCCTGGCCTGTGTCACTCACATAGATAAATGCGCATTTCCCTCTGAGGTTATCTCTCACCACGCAAGCGGGGATAGACTACAACCATCCAGAGTGCAACCGTCAGTTGTCGAGGTCCACGTCCACGTCCGGGCTAGCGCAGCATCGGAATTCAGCCACACCACCGCCACAGCCGGAAGTCCGCAATTTGTTGTTGACAAGCACACGACGACGACGTAGCAACGAGGGCACCAGCACGCGACAGCCGCCACGCCCACTTTGCACCCAATCTCGCCGCATTTAACTCGACAACAAAGGAAGAAAGAAATGCAGCGGGGACATCGGGGCTCCACGACGCCCATGGACTTTGAGTGGTCCAACCACAATGGGCCAGTAGACGTGTCGTCGCCGTTTATGAACATCCACGGGCAGCAGTCAGCGAAGAAGCGTGAGCATGCCCACACCCATGCCCGCCACGACGCCCCTGGCTCGCAGGCTGGTGGCGGCGACGATGCACCGCAGCTAACCTCAGGGCCGTCCTCTGGCCAGACAGGGCCGCACTCCGTCCTCGACTCGCACTCCCAATCCCACTCCCTCTCGCCGTCCAAGAGCGGCTTTGCGACACCGAACCGCCCGCTGTACTCTGCCCACGGCGACGGCAAGCCGCTGCCACTGCCGCCGCACGTGCAAGACGCCTGGCAGCCGCGCACGCCCGCGAGCACCTACGACTTCAGCTCCGGCGGCGAGACGCCCACCACGCCCGCCGTCGACAAGATGGGCCGCCTGGCGAACGGCGACACAGACGGCCACGGCCCCAAGAAGGCCCCGCGGCGGGAGAGCTGGTTCAAGCGCACCTTCGCGGGCAGCGGCAGCCCCAGCCCCACCAAGGAGCGAGAGCGCGACGAGCCGCGCAAGCACTCGTCGCGCGGCGGCGAGCACCGCGTGCAGAAGCGCCGCCCCGACAAGCCGGACCGCTCGCGATCAAAGAAGCCGTCGGCCCCGCGAGACTCGGACGGCGACGAGTCGGAGAAGGAGCTGCGGCGCGGGGACACGACGGCCGCGCACGCACCCGCCATTGTGAAGCAGACGTACGCCATGAGCGTCGCCGGCTTCTTGCACTGGGTCGAGGCACACCCGCACCTGCCCTCGGTGCTGTCCTTCTACCTGCAGCTCGCCGTCAACCTCTTCCTCGCTGGCGGCTTCGTGTACATTCTGTACTGCGCCTGGAGCGGCATCATGTCAGACGTGGACATCGAGTCCTCCAAGCACATGTCCGGCGTCCTCATCGACATTCGGGAGTGTGCAGAGCAGTACCGAGTCAACCGCTGCTATCCTGATGCAGTGCCAGGCATGTCGAAGCTGTGCGCCGGCTGGGAGGCGTGCATGAATCGCGACGCGAAAAAGGTCGCCCGCGCGAGCGTCACCGCAAAGACGTTTGCCAAAATCTTCAACAGCTTCGTCGAGGAGTTCAGCTACAAGTCCATGGTATGTCTTGTCATCTCCGTTTGTTTGCTCTGGGTCTGGTTGAATCGCAAGATCCGCCTGGTCTACATGTCCTCTTTTCAGCGCATGGTGGAGCACAAGCGATGGGAAGCGCGGGCTAATGGCTATGGGCCCCGTCCAATTGAGGCCCACGACCACGATTCCCCTGCGCCCATCAATCCCGGAGAAGCTGGCCCCGATCCTGACCCTGGTTTTGCTAATCCATTGATTGAGTAGGTCTTCACTGCACTCATCATCTTCGGCGGCTTCAACCTGTCCAACTGGGCATTCGGACTTTTACGTACACAGCAGCAACAGCAACAGCCGACTCCAAATCCGAACGAATACATACCACAGACACCCCATCGTATACCCTCCAACAGTTACCTAGAGCAGAACCAGCAAAACTACCAGCAAAATTGGCAACAACCTACACCTTACCAGACGCCGTACGGCAGCATGAGGCATATTGAGCCACCGCCGTTGCAGCACGCACATAGCATGCCTGCGCTGCCAATGGTACCGCAAGAGGGTG
>TARA_R110002003_G_scaffold37_18_pt1 | contig 39009 bp, 33 predicted proteins | sample TARA_R110002003 | Tara Oceans TARA_R110002003 (sample SAMEA4396441) | marine metagenome | biome: Westerlies Biome; feature: [SRF] surface water layer (ENVO:00010504); material: water (ENVO:00002006), including particulate matter (ENVO:01000060) such as... | depth 5 m | reverse complement strand
GTGATACCCGTGCCCCCGGCAATCATACCAAAATGCCTGACCATGTTGGGTGTGTATACCATGGCGCCCTTGGGGCCCTTGACCCGCATTGTGTGTCCAATCTTAAGGTTCGCGACATGCTTGGAGATATTGCCCGTGGGGTATGACTTGATAAGCAGGTCGAAGTGGCCCTTGTCTTCATCGGAGGAAATTGGGGTATACGAGCGGACGACTTCCTTGGGCTGGCCGGCAATAGTCGCGCCGAGGGAGATGTGCTGGCCGATGGGGAGGCCGAGGATGTCGGTCTTTCGCGGAAGCTTGAAGCGGTAGCTAGACAGATCAGCTGCAGGTCTTCCCGCCACCCAGCAAGACATACATGGCAGTGTTATGCGAGAGCACCGTCTTTTCCTCGAGCTCGAAGTCCTGGAATTCTGCGGGCTTGAGGACCTTGCGCGATCCTGGTGACTTGTGAGCTTGGCAGCTGCATGCTGAGGTTGCGACATACCTCCGCCACTGTACAGTTTCCAACCTCCAATGATCGCAATGAATGCAATGGCGTACGGTAGCCAGTCTCTTTTGGTTATCGCAACTCCGATCAGTATAAGCGCTGAGGGAATGTAGACTTCGTGAACATACAGGGGTGAGAATGCGGCCATTGTGGTGTACTCTTGCGAGACGAGCAGCTGTCTGAACCTGCGATATATACAAAAAAATCAATTGAGTCCCCAGACGCGGCACGACAGGACGGGATATAGAGTGTGGGGTAGTAGTGGTGCACTCACCTCTCTTCGGGGAACGATCGGAGAGTCGAAAAGTTGCGCCCGGAGCACTCGAACGATTTCCGTTGGGATGACGATTGGCCGAGGATGCGAGGCTTGGCAGGGTCTGGTCGAAACACTAAGGATAGCAGTGAATCCCGCAACACCACGATCTATCAACGGTTACAGTCTCTTGTCGTCTTGTAGAATCGTGAGGGTCCAGGAGTCTTCAATCGGCCAGCCTGAGCTTTTGTAGGGCGTCGGCCCCATTTCACCTGAGACGGAACGAGTATGCGCTTACGGAAAGCGAGTCCTGAAGTCACTTCGGCGGGGCCATTCCGCGCATGGTCACTACACGCTGAGCCACGCTCACGACACAGCCCTGCTATCTCGCCCCAAGAGTTTTATTTTTGTTCTGTCATCTACAAGTTCTTATAAGCACGTAAAGCACTGCCAAAGTCATCTTTCGTGGAGCACCAGCCTTCTCAGCTCCTAAAAACAGGGTGAAGCTTTTTCGGAACGGGACACCTTGAAATTTGGAACGGGTTCTGATATTTACTGCAATGGTATGAGTGCATGTATAATAGACTAAGGTGCGGACTAATTAACTAGGGAGCAGGTAGGTCTAATCTACACATACCGTAGACCGTGCGTGGCATGTCACGTAACATGCTAGTCACGTGCGATGACGTCATCGCATAAGGGCGAGGAAGTCCCATGAAAGCTTACAAACCTCACCGTATGATCCTGATTCCTGAACTCAACTCCAATTGCTCGCGTCCACCCACCTTCCCACCCACATTAACTTGTTGTAGCACACGCCCACAGCCTAGGATAACCACAAGGATAGTGGACATTTTTGATTTGATAACATCGATATGGGAGTAAAAGGGTGTTGGACGTGCAGAGGTAGGTACAGTACCTACGGTAGCCACGCCGCTCTCCATCCATCCGATCCCATTCCGTACCATGAAGAGCAGGCGAGCGAGTACCGCGAGTGCAACGGGCTCAAAGGAACAAGCAGAGCAGGATGGCTGGCTGGGCTAGCATATATCCTTTGCTTACAATCCCTAGAGCGCAAAGTGCGATGCGACGCGCAGAGGCCGACGTGCGGCAACTGCGCGAAGACGAGACGCGAATGTCAGGGCTATGGGATTCAGCTGTCGTGGCCAAGGGACGGGGATGGTAAGAGAGCGGTTGTGTTAAGAGATGTCGATGCGCGGCGGCGGCGCCAGCGCGGGAGGGACCTGGATCCGGTTGCGGTTCTGGTGCGGGCAAGGTTTGTGAATGTAAGATCTTGGGATGTGGCGCTGGCGGTGGAGCTGGAGAATGGCATGGCTCCTAGTAAATATGTCCTTCAACATAGTTGTACTGTACCGTATTGTCTAAGTGTTAAACTAGATGGGTATACTTACTAACGATAGTCACGTATAGCTCGCTACATGCGTTCCGAGTCCACGTCCACGTCCATGCAACTGCCCCGCCCAACCTATCTACCGCCCGGCGTCATGAGCAAGGAAGAATCGCATCTCCTAGGCTTCTGTACGTACCTAGCACATCTACGCAGACCCCCCACCTACACCCACTGACCCAGCCGCTGTACTCAGTCACCGAATCAACATCCCTCATGCTCGGCCCAACCGACGCAGAGACTCTAGTACACTTCATCCTGCGAATCGCGCTTTCGGATCCCGACTTCTCCGACACGACGAGTCCAGTCCTGCAGGCCGTGTTTGCGCTCGCATCGCTCCAGCTACACGGTAGCGGCAGCGCAAACGCGTTTCGGTATAAGAGACGCGTTGTGGCGGAGATTGCGAGCGAGGCGACTGATTGGCTGGACGAGAGGGCGCTGCTGAGGAACTTGGTTGCGACGATGCTGTTGTATCATTACGAGGTAGGTACACTCGAATCGAGCCGCCGAGGGACATGGGTGACTTTCTTCTGTGCGGTGAAGCGCATCATCAACACGTCGCCCGCAATGGACAAGTTGGTTCGGCACGAGTACTCGGTCTTCCTCGAATGGATCTACTACCACGAGGCACTCTCGGAGTTCACGATCCGGCATTGGAAGGTTCCGTATGACGGGTGCGGCTTCGCTCCCAAGGCGAGATCGGCTGGGGCAGTGGATGGAATCGAACGGCAGGAAGAAGAAGGCATCGGCTGCCCGACCGAAGTCCTCGAGCTCCTCGTCCACGCCTGTCGACAAGCCATTGTCGCGCCATGCCCCGAGATGGCTTACACGGCCGCCGAAGTGCAGCGCGCGACGGTGCTGGAACAGCGCAATTCGACGGCTGTGGGAGACTTTGGGCCCATCCCTGCACCAACCACGACACCAAGGAACCGGCGTACCATGGTCTCGGATCTCCATCGCGTTGCGTGCTTGATCTATGTCAACCGCGCGGTGCATCGAATTTCCGGGACCGAGTTCCACCACCGACGACTCGTGAGAGAGGGGATACTGTTGCTGGGTGAGCTAGAAACGTGCCAGAGCGCGTGGCCGCTGTTTGTTATTGGCTGCGAGGCTGTAGATGACGAGCAGCGACTTGCAATATTTCATGTCTGTGAGCGCAGTCGGCGGGATCCGAGACTGAGATCTAGTCACGTTGATTCGACTCAGCGTCTCATTGAGGCCGTGTGGAGCCAGCGTGATCTGGATGAGGAGGGGCAGGTTGAGTACATGGCGATTCTGGATGCGGTCATTGGGGGGCTTGCTTTCATGCCATTGTTTGCCTGAGCTGGGATCCCTAAGGGCTACATGAAGAAAGTCCCTTCCATCCTCCGCTGCGCATCGCTCCGCCGAGACTAGAACCATTGCTCCTCGTCCCCGTGATGTGTGAGAAACTTGCCACTGTCCACCTCGGTCAAGCTCTGAATCACCCGAAGCATATTGGTGACGGCTTCTTCTATCGGGGCTGGACCCTCGACCCTTGGATCGACCTTGTGGAACATGTCGAGCACGACTTTGCGTATCTCCGGGTCGCCTGTGACGGCTTTGGCTGTGGCGAGTCAGTCAGTCAGTCCAGTCCTCTGTGCCTGTGTTGTGACATTGGCAGTGACTTACCAGCATCCGTATTCACCCATCCTGGGCTCAGAGCCAGCGTCTTGATGCCCTCGGGAGCGAGCTCAGTGGCGAATTTCGTCACAGCCATGTTCATGCCAGCCTTGCTGACAGAATAACCCAGCAAAGTGGAGAATCCGGTTATGCGAGTGAATTCAAGGTTTCCACTCTGACTGGAGATGAAGATCATCTTCCTCTCTGCGCCGTTGCGGATGAGGTGGAGGAAGGAATTCATGGTGTAGATGTTGCTGAGGAGGTTGTTTTTGATCTGCGGGCGCACAGTTAGTCAAACCTGGCGTGCCTTGGATGGCATAAATGGTGGGCAGGGACTTTGTACGTTCTCACCAATCTCCAAGTCCAGCGCTTCTTTCTTGCCATGACTACGTTGTGTCAGCAGTCGGAACAGTTCCCTGCGCACGTCAAGCCCAATCACTCACAAAGCAGACGGCGGTAACACAGCTGTGTCTGGTCCCGCGGAGCCGGCGTTGAGGATCAAGACATCAAGCGAACCAGCCGTGACTTTGGACACTTCGGCGGCGGCCTCATCCAACTTTGTTGGATCCGAGATGTCCGTGACGATGATGTGGATGTTCTTGCGTGGTGCGGCGAGCTCCCCGAGCGGACCGGCAGTTCCCAAACTCCGGATAAGGGCAAACACTTGGTTGTTTGGGTCCATGGACTTTGGTGCCGCAGTCAGTGGTGTATCTTGGCTGTGACTATGTCTGCAGCAGTAGGTAGACTCACAAGATTCTTGACAAACCCGAGCTGCAATGGTGGTCTTGTTAGCATTTGACACTGTGGTTCGTGACCATCTGGGAACGCTTACGCCAATGCCTCGCGTCGCGCCGGTTATAGCCCAAGACACCATGTTCAGTCTTCTCAATGGAAGTGACGAGTGTGCAGGTTGGAAGATGTATGGAATAATATGAATCGCTGAATTCAGTTCGTTTGGCGGTGGTGGTTCATGGACAGACAGTGCGGGTGCCACATGCTCTTATACCCGTCCTCCGACCTATTTGACCATGCCGCATAGTGAAATCAGTGGAAACTATTTGCGAAATTGATGTTGTGACTTCTCGCCGATGCTTTCGATGGCGGACGGAGGAAGGGAATGTAAAGTGAAGCAACTATTTCCGAAACTACGAGCAGGATCGACGCGGTAACGTTAACGGCGGGAGAGGCTGACCAATCGCGGAGGATAACGATGACGATGACCAATCGCAGAGGAAGGGCCTCGACGCCTTCTCTATCTAGGTATACTGCATCGTGAAATCAGTGGAAACTACTTGCGACGTTACTGTTGCGATTTCTCGGCCTCGATGCGCAACAAAGTATCAGCGGAACAGAATAGGTAAAAGGCATCCTTGATGTGCCATGAAAACGCGATATCAACCTCCGCGGACTCACTACCGTACCTCCCGAACGGCGTTTTTCTGATTCTCGCCCAAGAGGTTTATTTTTGTTCTGCAGGTGTTTTCTACAATTTCTTATAAGCACGCAAAGCACTGCTAGAGTTATCTTTCGCGGAGCACCAGCCTTCTCAGCTCATAAAAACAGTACCGGGCGTCAAATCTCACTTCTAGCCCCAATTCGCCTCAAAGACACCGAAACGGTTTCCCTCCGGGTCGACGAAGTTCGCGAACCAGCCATGTTCCCTCTCAGGTGTCTTTGGCAGCACCTTCTTCCCACCCAGTCCTATGATCTTCGGCTCGATCTGTTGCAGCTGTCAGGCTGATTTGTTTTGAAGAGGGTGAACTGCGGTAGCTATAGCCACAGGTTGAGAGGACACGTACCTCATCAATGGAGTTCACAAAGTGGTACACCGTAGACCCGATACCCATGGGCTGCTCACTTGGCTTGTGACAGCCTTCGGGAAGCTTTACAATGCCACCGGAGAGACCTGCCGGGTGTCAGTGCTTTTCGCCTTTGGATATTACCATGCGAGATCAAGATTAGCGCGTACCAGACGGCTGCTCGAATGTGTACTGAATCACTCCGACGGGGTTGTCGGCCTCCACAGGCTTGAAGTTCCAGGCCGGAAATAGTGCTGCATAGAAGTCCTGCCAGTTGGTAAGTTGTCAACCATTCTTGTGTAGTTGGACATGGTTTGCACACACTCTGAGCTTCTGCGGCTCCGAAGCCATGATCTCAATCCAGCATGGTGCACCGACAGGCGGCACGGGTGGCATCTCCTTCGCGTCAGTCGACATGTTCGCGATCCAGGAGAAGTGTGGTCTGCAAAGGAAGAGAAGGATAGCCAGGGTGGATGATGTTTGTGAATTATGGCATATCGGCACTCGCCAATAACCTCCATATATACTTTCTCAGGCGCCGAGCAAGCAGGCCAATGCGACAACCAAACCGGGCAATTACCACTTCCTTGCGCATTACTGATCAAAAGTTTGATGTGAGTCTTGGAACCCCGCATCTTTCGCATTGTTCACCCAATCCGCGCATGGCGTCACATAACCGACGCCATTGACGCGCCGAGCTGCAACACGAAGACGCCGCGATGTCAGCTGCTTGCGCGTTACCGTGTCGCGCGAGCATGACGGTGTGCTGGACGTGCATTCGGCCGTCTGGGCGCTAGGACGGATAACGATTTACGTGCGTATAGTCTGAAGGCGCATTATCGCACTTACGATTCGACGCAGAATGCAAGCTATGCGCTTACGGCAATGTACTGTTCTAGCAGGTATCCCTTGTCCCTTCGATCTAGTCACACTTCACTGTGGTACTGCCCCGCCAATGGCGGCTTGCACAGGAGAATTGCAACCATGTCCAGTTGTTCATTTTGCTCCCTCTGCTTACTTTGAAAGGCTCCAAACCACGACAAACTTCAGGCGCCATCCACGTTCTATTACATATAGTGTAATTGCGATCCATGTTGGGTGTTTGGATGAAGAAACGAAACTACCACAGGGAGAGTCCTGCGGCTAATGCCCTCCACTTATTCTAATCATCTCAATGTTCCTCCCACAAACTAATAATGACCTAAAATGTCAGCCTAAACATGTGTAACTCTTTATATAGGCTCTGTCCGCTTGTCCGTCTGTTTTAGAATCTCGTTCTTGAACTGACAAACATGGACGACGGTATTGCGATCGGAGCCTGTGATACGACGAGCACGAATACTCAGTCAAACACCGGCTTCAACAAGACCTGCTTTACCGATTACATTGGACATTCTCGGCACAATGATCACATGTCGTTCAAGAGCCCGGAAACCCAAACACTGCTCTCAAGCCTCTCTTAAAACGCCTCAGCTTGTTTCAGCAACTGTTCCGACGCGCCTGTCAACAAGATATCGCTCCCGATCGACTGCTGCGAACCAAGGCAGCGAACGACGAGAACGACGAAGAGTGGCGGTACCAACCGCCTGCCTCTGTTAAAACTGAGGGCGCAAGGGATTACCTTACAGGACTTCGTCACGCAGACACACGCCTACCTCAGCGCCATGGCGAGCAGATGTTCAAGTGTGAAGACGAATTATACGTAGAGCTAGCAGACATGAAAAAAAGGCGTGAAATGCTATAGTGTCCGATTCGACGGCCAAGATGGTGATAGCGAGCACTTCTATGGCGGCAGAGATATACCTGAAGGCTCGAAGTTGTGCTTTCAGGATGCGACTGTGTACATAGACAAAGCGGACGATGCAAAGAGCCCGGGAGAGTACCAAGTATCTATCTGGGTCTTGGTGGACAGTAATTCAATGACGAAGCGGAAGAAGCATTGGAAGCAGCTGAATAACATGTATATGGCGGCGCTACAGAGGAACTGAGTGTAGCAGAGACGCGAAGCCCTGGAGAGGCGCCCACGTATTGCTTCTTTGTGTCGAGTCATTTGAGTACTTCCACGCTCAAGTTAGATGATAGCGACTCTCAACTTCTATGCAGCAGTGTTGAGGCAGCACTCCAGCCTCCCGAGCGTAGCCGAATTAGGTGTCTACTACCGTACGGATGGCGTTTGCGGGGCAATTTTATTGGACCTTCCCCGCATCTCAACAACAATTAAACTTCGATCATGCCGTCCATTAGCACAGGATCCATATAAGCCTTGACGCCGCGCAACCCTGCCCAATACGAACATTCCCCAGCACAATCCCTGCTACCCGACCATGTCCCATCTCCAGTACTTCTCCTACAAAGGCGTCGGCGAGCGCAACTTCCAACAACACGGCTACTCCCAAGCCGTGCGCATCGGCGACCGCATCGAATGCTCGGGCCAAGGCACACATTCCTTAACCTCCTACACCCAGCCACCATGCACCATACTAACTTCCCCCCAGGCGGCTGGGATCCCGAGACGGGCATATACAACACCAACATCGATGCGCAGATCCAGCAGGCCTTCGCTAATGTCGATCTCTGCCTCCGTGACGCCGGCGGTAAGGGCTGGGCCCAGGTGTTTCGCGTGAATAGTTACCATGTGCCGCTTAACAACGAGACGTTGGGCATTATGACGCGGGAGTTCAAGAAATGGATGCCGGATCACAAGCCGATTTGGACGTGTGTGGGTGTGCAGAGGCTGGGGGAGGATGATATGAGGGTTGAGATTGAGGTTGTTGCGCATGATGCGAAGGAGTAGCATGGAGGTGGTTGGATGAGGTGGTTGGATGAGGTGGTGCGATTTGAGGACCAATGGGCATGGTGGAGTAGGTGTTGCATGTTGGACTAGCGTTTGTGCTGTTTGATGTATTGCCCGAAAACTTGTCGATATCCTTGGTGGAAGGTTTGGAAGCCGTTGAGTTCAATGAGCACATTGCCTTTTCCATTCATCTGTTTGGGAAAGACGATACGCTAATACATATTCCGCAATCTGTGATCTGACCGTCGTCAACAAGTCTCTGAAAAGACGTAGTTGAAATGGGACGCGAAAGTTGTGACGGAATCAGGGTGCGCAGCAAGGCTACAATCTGCAAACAAAGTAAATTTGGTATGGACAGGTAGCACTACATTCGACCTGTCGTCAGCACCAACTACTGCGTGGCGACGTCGAAACCTCGAAACATGGCCATGAGCTCGGCTTCCGCGTGGTCCGCCATGATAGAACAATGTAGGAAGACATCGTCTAATTGTCCAGTATCGAAGAGCAATAGAGTGACCTGGAATTCTGGGCCATTATGTCAGTGCACAGCACGTGCTGAATGGTCTCGAGCCTATTTGTTCTGCAGCATCCGTAAGGGTAATTAATCTATGTACTGTTATAAATACTTCATACCATGATATCAAGGCGTAACAAGACAAGGCATCCCCCAATCGAAATAGCTAGCCATGTGTATATCGCAGCCCACGCCGGGAAATCACCTCACTGAGTTTCGTAGTTACAGGCGCTACCTCAAGACCATCATGCACACGCCCAATCCTCGGCGGGGTCAATGTTGAGAGTGTCCGGAGAGTGTTCATTAGACGATATACTCCGACTCTATATCACATCCTACTCGCGTCCGCTGAACGATTATTTATTCACTGCTCCAACCCCATACTTGGCCCACTCTCTCACGAGCTCTAATCTGCGGCTTTTAGGTATGGGTCAAGACTGCGTAGCTCTCCTTCAATAAAGCTTGGCATGATGCGGAGATTGTCAACTGGGCCGAATTCGAGGTTCGAAAGCACGCTTTGGATCTCGCGGCCTGTGGACTTGAAGGATCTGATTAACCTTTCAACCCGATGCTGAGCGTTGGCCGGACCAGCAGCGGAAGCCCACGTTACATCTTCGGCACTGAAAGCCCACGTTGCATTCTCCGCAGCAAATTGGGCGCTTGAAATCGAATCCGAGCAGGACGCGAGCGTGATCAGTGTCATCTTCAAATAGTCGTCTCCAGTGTAGTTGTCCAAGATATTCAGTCGAAATCTAATCGACTTGATGAACTTGCGTGTCGTTTCAGGAGTAAGTCGGTAGAAGAAGTTGTACGCCTCTTCAATATGTGCAGATGGACTCGTTCCAGCAGGATACTTCCTATGCCCTACTTCAAGTATCCACTCGTCGAATCGGAACGTGTTAGACTTCCACACTAGTCCTGTTGTTTCCGCGTGCAGTTGGCGCGACGCTCGAGTTATGGCCGTGAGCGAGTCCAGCCCCTTGAAGGTGCCCTTGCCCGTGTCACCGTTCGGGTCGTATGTGATCCAGGTCCAGATAAGTGGCTCGCGAGAACGTAGGGCATGCTCGGCAATCTGCAGCCTCAATTCAGTCGGCAGGTCTAGAAGTCGAAAAGGTTGGGTATCCTGCGAATCGAATGGTGACATGCGTGGGTCTTCGACGTGTTCAAGCTGTTGCGTAGTAGTTGCAGACCTAGCGAGCGTCAGTAACGGTCAACGTAGTTGTCGGAATTCTACTCACATGGATGCGGGATGACGAGAATACGTGGCGCAGGTTGCTAAGGCGCCTTCTCGAAAGCAGTATCGACTGAGCGTACCAAAGTCGAGCGGCGTGTCTGGAGAGGTGCAGCTACCAACGTTGACGATGAAAACCACGAGCTGTCGGCAATGAAGTAGTGAGGTGTCCTTAGCAAACGGGGTGTCAGTAGCACCAGCACGAGCGCCAACGCGCACGCACGTGATGTTACACAATTCACTTCGATTGCGCCACAGCCACAGCAAGCCGTTTGCAAATCGGCAAGTACAGCTTGTCAAGCGATGCAGGAAGTGCAAAGCGTCAGAAACAAACTCGATGTCGTTGCGCGTTTGGTCCATCACTTCAGTGGTCCAAGCATGACCACAGTACTGCTTATTGGATGAGAACGAAGAGTCGTTTGCCTTCCCCACGCTGTCTTCTATCTCTGCGCGAAGTATGCGGGAGACGTGACGTAATTCGCCCAGGTCGTATAAGTTGTGACAGGTATGTCAAAGCCTTGTGGAACATACTGCCTCTTATCAGCTACGAGAGAACAGAACAAGGGGCTTAAGTGAGGAGTAGTCGCTCGGGGCAAATCAGAATCTTGCTTTTGCGGCTTTACAGCCTACTCTTAGTCGTTCCTCACTTTTCAATCCCTGTCATGTTCACTCGTAGCTGACAAGAGGCAGTATGTGAGGCTCGGACTTGAGTCAACGTCAGTGGTAAGAAGTGTTTAGATGCGAGCACGTACTCGGCGATCCGAAGTTGAGTCTCTCCTAGGGAGCCTTGGGGGAGTGCAACGCTCGCTGTGTGATACTGCAGGTGGTAGAAGGTGGTGGGGAATGGATAGGATGTGTGGGCGTGTTTGTGAATCCATTTATCACAGTATTTGACGATGTAGCAGAAAGGTCGAGCTACACCTGATGATGGGACTTTCCGACTTTCCCATCAAGACTAGTTCCGCTCGACCACGTTGCTCATGCCATTCCATTCAGTATCTTTACAAGCATGTATGCACGTATTACTGCCCATAGCTGGCACCCGCCATACTTTATGTCACCCATCCCACTTCACCAAATTTCCAGTCGAAGGGCTGCGCTTGATCAAGTCAAGGCAGTTCCACCCGAAGACTTCTAGATCCCGTGATCAATCCACTCCAGCGCCTGTGCCATCATAGCAGACTCTCGCTCCTTGGCCACTATTTGTGGGCAGTCCGACCTGGACTGAGGTGAGCGGATCCTCCAGTTCCGCTTGGAGTCGTTCAACCCAGCTTTGGTCAGGTACTTCAGCATCTCACGCGCCACTCCGACGAAGCAATGCATCGCCGAGGTCGTAGAGACGCCGTGTAAACGGAGAATGTACCAGTTCTCGATGACGGCTGTGAGATGAGCACGGGGGAGATGGTCCGCAGAGCTTTGTACGAAGCGCATGATCTGCGCAACTGTGCCGAATAAGTCAAAACGAAAAAGGACGGAGCGGATTGCGTGAATGACGTTGTGGCCGGCGTGGCGGATGAAGAAACCGTATGCTTGCATAATGCCAGTGAAGGAGCGGGGCGTGTTGGCTGGATGAGTAGACTGCACACCGAGCCAGGCTCCGTCAAACTCGAAAGTATTGACCTCCCAAACGAGAGTAGACGTTTCAGCGTACATCTGACGTGAAACGCGACATAGTCCAGTGCATTTGTCAATATCTTCGAAGGTCCCGGTCCTTGAGCGACGGCGGTCAATCCAGCGCCAAGAGAGTGGCTGCTCAGCATTCAAGGCATACTGGGCAATTTGTAGCCTGATCTCTGTTGGCAGATCCATGTATCGGAAGGGTTGTATCTTCGGCGGGGTTTTGACATCTTCGTGGACATAACGTTGACTGGGGAACCGACAAGTGATTAGCGCTCGAGGAGTTGAATCAACAGTGAGCTTAGTACCTTTGGCATATCTGCACAAAGGCTTGACGATCAACCAGCTCCACGTTCCTGAAGCTCTCGACCACCAACTCAATACCCTCTTCCGTGTGACCTGTGTGCCCCACCGCATCCTCCAAGCCGGAATCCTTCTCTGAACGAGGCGACATCGTGAATTACCGAGTTTGCTAAACAAAGTTTACGAACTGCGGTATCTTGATAAGGCGAACTTTGAGACTTACTGGCGCTGTGTCGAGTCACGTTGTGAACTTGTAATCGAAGCTGTACGCGCACAGAAGCCCAGTGAGCGACGAGCAAGCAGCTCGAAGTTAGCGCCGACGCTAAGGTTAGCCGACAACGCGCTGGCACGTGACTTAGCATTCACTGCAACCAAACCTCGGGAGGTGTCACCAAACCATGTCATCCGGTCAACAGAACAAATGCAAAGCGGAAGTGACAGCACAGAGTCGTAGCTTTATGGTCGACGCAGCATCCAATCCTTCATTAACCATATTTCAAACCAGGCTTGCCATTAGGGCTGTAGCCAAGACGCCTAGAGTCCGACCAGTATCAAACGCCTCGCAAAACGATGCAGCATACCAGTCCGCCTACCACGTACCCCGTCCAACCTATAGAAACGCCCTAGACCTAATAATCACCCTGATAGTCCTCTTCCGCTTCACGCCACCCGCCTCCTCCCTATCCTCTTCACTCGCACTCTCTTCGTCTGTAACCTCCATATCGATCTCCTTCTGGCCATATAGCCCACTCTCCACGCCCACAAGCGTGCTTGCACCATCGTCATCGAGATCAAGAAACACCTTCTCAATCTTTTCTTCCTCGTCGACATTAACAACAGCCGTTGCCGGATCCTCTACTTCTTCAATCATCGGATCCAGCTTCATGGGAAAGTTTACCCGGGACCTCTGATACGACCCCCGCCCCTCAGAGATCCCATCACCTACAAAAAACCCTTCTGACCGGAGACTCGTCGAAGGTTGCTGCGGAGGCTACCGTATTTGCCCTTTTCGCTGCTGGCGACTTCGCCCATTTCGCCCATTAGGAGACCAATGGACGAGCCACGGCGTGATCGGACTTCGCCCGCATCACTACCTGCGGCGCCTGGGACGCCGAGTGCGCTTCTCCGCTCGACGCGAAGGTTCTTCCAGCCTTCAAGCTCGCGTTCGAGACGAAGATTCTTCTCTTTCTCTTCGCGAAGCTCCCGCTCAGCGCGCTTAGCGGCAAGCTGGCTAGATGAGTCCGAAGATTGCAAATCGTCAATGGTAGCGAGCAGGTTCGACATCTTCTCGCGAGACTTGTTGAGGTCTTCCATGATGGAGGCGTTCTGTTTCTCGCGGCGTTCGATCTGGTTCTGCAGATCCTTGACGGTGCGGTCGACATTACGGACGCTACGAGACTCATTCAGGCGCGTAGACTCTGAGTTCTCAAGAGCCTTCTCGAGCTGCAAACCACGTTAGTGAGGGCAAGGTGCGATGAATCGTAGAACACTTACCTCTTGGATGCGGCCATGGAGGAACCTTACATCTTTACCAGCGGAGCCACTGTAGCCCTTCGTTTCGAGATCGACTAAGCGAAGCTGGAGATCTTTCAAGCCCTTCTCCACTGCAGCCTTGTCCTTGTGCAGCTGCACATTCGCTTCACGCTCCGCAACGATGTCCTTTTGCAGCTCTTGCGCAAGGGCCTCGGCACGACGCATCTTGCCTACCGCAGCAGCTGCAATGTCCTCCTGCTGGGCAAGGCCAGACTTGAGTTCCAGTAGTTCGCGATCATAGGTGGCGGCATTTCGCATGGCGGGAGAGTCTGAACGTGACAGATCCTCCAGTGTATCGGCCGCCTCCTGGAGACGTGACTCGAGCCGTCGCTTTTCCTCGATAGCGGAGTCGCGTTCAGCGGCGAGGTCGTCCACGTTTGTGCGCAGTGTACGGACCTGCGAGAGGAGGTTGACGATTTTCGATTGAGCCTCATTGTGTGCGTTGGCGGCCTCATCACGGGAGTTTGAAATCACCTGCAGTGTCATCTCGAGACGACTCTTCTCCTTGGCCCAGGTTGAGGAGTTCAGCACCTCGTCATCCCACTTGCTTCTCATCTCCTCAATCTCTTCACGCAAGCGACCGTTCTCCTCGCGTATGTAGATGATATTTTCACGCTCCAAATCAAGCTCGTGCGTAAGTGTCGAAAGCTCGGTTTGATACTTCCTCCTTGTCTGCTCAAGTGACGTCTCGCTGTCCTCGATATCGTGTGCATGCTGGCTTCTGTAGTCCTCGAGTTCATTCTGCAGTCGCTTCTTGGCTTGCAATGCGGTCTCCAGGTCCGTGGAGAGGTCTTCTACGCGCTCCTCGAATCGCTGGACTTGTCGCTGCAGATCATCGACCATGCCATCCATGTCCTTACGTTCGGCCATGACTGTAGCGCAAGTCTCCTCCGCCTCCCTGGCCTGTGCCTTGGCAAATTGCTCGGCTCTCGAAGCCTTCAGCACGGCGATTTCAGCCTGTTCGAGCTTACTGAAGTAATCGTCCGCTCTGCTCTTGTATAGGTTGAGGCTTGATTGCACATCAAGAAGAGTGGAGGTTTCGTTGTCCATCCGGATCTGGAGGTCTGCGAATTCTTGCAACAGCTGATTGTGGTTGGCATGCTCCTGGTCTCTCTCGGAAGCAAACTCGTCAAATTCCATCTTGAGCTCGCGTAGCTCGGTTTCAATGGCAGTCTTGGCCTGCTTAATGTCGTCAAATGCGGTCTTCGCATCTGCAAGCTCGTTGATCGCAGCAGTGTGTGCCTGAACGACCGACCTTCGCGACTGCTCTTGAGAGGTCAAAAGATCGAACAACTCCTCGTGAGATTTGGTCTGGACCTCCTGGTAAGAGAGCTGTCCAGACTGAAGGCTGTGCTCAAGCGCGGACACTTTCCTCGCAGAGTCATCAAGCATATCGTGTAGACGATAGTTCTCGCGTTCGAGCTTTTGCACACGTCGGACCGAAGGGCTGTCGTCCTGCCAGCCGTTGCGAACAGGAGATCGCTCGAGCTGGTTCTGAAGATGTTTGTTCTGCATCTCTGACATCTGTAGCTGATTCTGCAGGAGCTCGAGCTCAGCGGCCATATCCATGCGATTGTTGAAGGCAACTGTGTCAACAGTGCGATCGGACCGCGCAGAGTTGTCCGTAGCATTGCTGATGTGGCGCTGATTCGTTGGCGTGTTCGTAATCGAAAACGGTCTCCTATTTTCGCTGTCTTTCCGCAGATGCGTCGGCGATCGACGGGCGTTCGCTGAGTTCACCTGGCTGCTATTCATCTCTTCTAGCAGCGCACGCTTCGAGTTAGCATGACGAGCATCCATGTCGTTGAGCTCATCCTCATGCCTTTCTCGAAGTTCTTCCAGTTGAGCCTCAGCCCGCGAGTAACGCTCAGCAGCCACCCTCAACGCTTGGTTGGCAGCTTCTAAGCGCTCTGCCAAGTCGACCTTCTTGGAGATGTCAGGCTTAGCAGCCTCGTAGGTGATGGTCACGTCCGCGCCTTCAGGATCAAACACCTTGCGGAGAAGCATGAGCTGCTTGTGGCATTCTTCTAGCTCCCGATTGTTGTTGTCCAAAGATGCCTGTACGGCCCGAGTATTGGCCTGGGCTTGCGTCCGTAGTTGCCTTTCAGTCTCGAGCTTGCGGTTCACTTCCGCGAGTTGGAGGTTGACTGTTGAGGAAGCCTTTTCTGCGTTGCGGCTTGTCTTGTGCTCTCGTGTAATTTCATGGTTCATGTCCTCAAGGCTGAGCGAGAGCTTTTCCTTCTGCTTTTCGAGGGACGCGATGGTGAGCTGAGCATCCTCGAGCTGGCGGAAGAGTCGCTTATTGTCTTCTTCAGCTTTAGACTTCTCGTTGGTCAACTGTGTGATTTTGGACCGCTGGGTCTCCCCAGCACGTGAGTTCGTTCGCGCAATGTCCAAATTCTTCTGCTGCAGCTTGTTCAGAAGGGCACGGTTGTCGTTCTCAGAGGCGGTCAATCGACCTTTGACAGTGACCAATTCACGCTCGAGACGTTCCTTCTGCTGGTCGTTGCGTTCTTTGAACGTATCGGAGTCAGCAAGCATTTGCGTGAGGTTGTGAACTTGTTCAGCGAGATCGTCGCGCTCTGCTTCAAGCTGGTCGAGCTGTTGGTCCTTGGCTTCGAGCTCGCGTTGTTGAGTAGCCTGACGTTCTAGAGCAAGTCGTGATTGTGCTCGCTCAGCTTCCGCATCGGCATCCAACTTTTCCTCTTCGAGCTTCATGTACTTCTCGCGCAGGCTGCGCAGCTCGATCTGGTAGTCTTTGCGTTCCTTCTCGTGTGCAGTGCGCGTCTCGGTAGCCCTTCGCAGAGCGTCTTGCTGGACGTACATCTCCTTCTCAATGGTGATCTTTGACTCATTCAGAGCATCAAAGTCGCGCTTGAGGGTGTCGTACTTGTGTTCACCCAACATTTCGACGTCATCACGAGATTGGCGCTCCCGGCTGAGTTCTTTTTGGACTTGGAAGAGTTCCGCTTTGAGAGACTCCATCTGTTCTTCGAGCACCTTTCGGCCCTCGCTTGACTGCGCGTCCTCGGTCAACTTTTCATCAAGCAGTCGTTTGGCGTCCGCAGCTTCGCGCTCGAGTTGCTGTTGCTGCGACCGCATTGCATCCAGCTCAGCCTTGGCATCACGCAGGCGACTTTGAAGATCATCGTGTTTGGAGGCCAGGGTGCGCTTTTCGCTGTCGAAGATGTGACGATCGCTTTCGTACTTCTTCAGGTCGGTCTTCAAGATGGCAAGCTCGCTTTCTTTCCGCCTGATCAGATCTTCGTAGCTTGTCGAGGTTGACGATAGATCAGCGATCTGTTGTCGCACTTGGCGGTTCTCCTCGAGAAGGTCTTTGATCTGTTTCTTGCTCGCTTGCACCTCCTTGACGGAAGCTGCCAGCTTTATGTCGAGATCTTGATCGGTCAGCAGCTTGGCCTGGAGCTCTTCCAGCTTGCGCTCCTTGAGACTCAGGTGGCTCGTGAGCATCTTTACTTCCTGGCTAAGTGTCTCTTCAGCTGCACTTCGTTGTGACTTGGCGGCTTCGAGCTCCTGCAGCTGTTGTTCCAGGTGTGAGAGTTGTTGTTCGAGATCTTGCTTCTCGTCCTCGAGGTTGCTGATGATTTGACCAGCTTGCTCAAGGTCCCTGCGCCATACTTCGGCCTGGGCTTCAATCTTCTTCTTGGCTTCCATGAGTTCATCGAGCTGGTCTTCGAGTTGGTCTTGATCCTCAATGGCTCCAGCAAGCTTCTCGGTGAGCTCGGCTTCCCGGAATTGCAGACGCTTGAAGATCTCTTCCTTGTCCAATGCAAGAGCGCGTTCGCTTTCGAGCGTCTTCTGGATACGTTGAATGTCCATCTCGGCTCTTCTTCGCTCATCCTCGACCCTTTGTTTCTCTACAGCCTCTAGCTGCATCTTCTCTTCTAGCTTGAGGATCATCTCGTCGCGCTTCTTGACCTCAGCAGCCTGGCGAGTGGCTCCAAGCATGGGCCTCATGCGAGCAAAAAGTCTCCACCAAGGGTTCGATTGCATGTCTAAATAGACCTGGAAGTTCCTCTGAATGATGCGAGTGGCCTCGGCGCGGTAGAGACGTTTGTGTGCGATGCGGCGTTGCACGAAGGCTCGGGCGGCTGATTGGAATTGGACCATGATGTCTCGAATGAGCGTGTCGCGTTGGTCTTCCAGTTCGGCTAGGACACCTGCTCTGAAGAAGACCTTGGTCAGGCCGACACGGTACAAGGCTCTGTCAAGATTGAGCTTCTCCAGTATCATCTTCGCGGCGACTTGGCCTTCCAGATAGCCTTTTGGCAGGTCCTTACAGAGCACTTCGTACCGCTGTCGGAATTCGACAAATGGCAGTCGGTTGGGGAAACCTGTGCGGGCAATGCGAATACCCTCGAGGACACCATTACAACGAAGCTGATCGAGGACCAGTGGTGCGCTGAATTGTTTTGGCCGTTTCTTATGGTTTGGCAAAATACATCGGACGAAATGCGGGTGTGTCGAGTGAAGCTGGGTCATCAACGAGGAGAGCTGCTCCTTGTGACGCTGTGCGACGGTGCGGAAAAGCCCCTTCTTCACCCTATTGCGAGAACTGGCCACATCGTCATCGACATCCGCACAATCACTGAAAAGATGCGCGACTTGCTTGTCGGTGGAAGCTGCGAGAAGTCTCGTAACATTGTCGTTGAGTGGGTCCTTGTTCTTCTCCAGCCAGCCTTCGGTTGAGTATTCCACCTCAGCAGCGTAGTGCGTAAGCATGAAGCCCTGTGCCAGTCGCGATGGCTTGTATTTCGTGCTTTTACGGTCCCACAACGAGTGCAGTTTCTCAGTGAAGCTTTTGTCGGTAGCCTTGGGCATAACACTGTCCTCGTCAAGACACGAAAAAATGCCAATAGGGTTGGGCAGCTCGATAAGATCGATGGTCGGCTGGAGATCGCGTCCGAAATCGATGAATTTCCACTCAATCTGCTCCCGCGCGTACTCCTCTTGCTCCAGCACGAACATGTGGTGATTGAAGAACTGCTGCAACTTCTCGTTTGTGTAGTTGATGCACAGCTGTTCGAAGCTGTTCTCGTCGAAGATTTCGAATCCAGCGATATCGAGAACGCCGATGAAGTGGGAGTCGTCGCCGCCGCTGCCCGTCTGGTCGAGCTGTCGATTGATGCGGTCCACAAGGTTCCCGAAGCCGCGCTCATAGATACCCTTCGCGAGAGCATCAATTGCGAGATTGACTTGCTCCGGGGTTTGGACCTTTTCGACCCATTCTCGTCCAGCCTTGACTCGTGGATGCAGTAGGGCTTTCACAAAGTCATCTGTAGGAATGCCGAGCAGTTGAGCAACCACACGCGCTTGTGCCTCTGCTGCAAGATCGAAAGTAGCTTGATCCGCTCTTCGACTCTCCTTCATCGCCCTCATGTTTCCCAGATGGAGCACGGCAGCGACGGTACGCAGGATCGAGGCTTGATCCTTCTCGTTGAATCCCATGATGTGGAAGGCCTCGATCAGTGCATTCCATTCGTCTCGATCTGATACTCCTGAGATGGCGTCGTTGCCCTGCTTGGTATACTCGAAGTCGTCAATCTCCTTGCCAGTCAGGTTGAAGTCCTGCTTCATCTTGCTGTCTGCTCCTCGCAGTAGTTGGTAGAAAACATGGTAGTTGCGCTCGTTGGAGTTGAGTCTGACCACCCTTGACTTCTCAAGCAAGTACCAGTCGATGTATGCACCTGCGATCTGGCCAGTTCGACTAAATTCGATTCTAATGAACTTTCCGAACCGAGACGAATTGTTATTCCGCACGGTCTGGGCGTTGCCGAAGGCTTCAAGGATGGGATTCGCGCGTAGGATCTGCTCCGAGAGATTCGACAGATGGCGTCCTCCCGACTTCGCTCGCGGATCGTCTGAGCTTGCAACTGCAGCCAAATACTGGATAACCTTCTTCGTATTTTCAGTCTTTCCAGCACCTGATTCTCCACTGTCTGTTCTTAGTCATGCCACAAGTTTGGTTGCGGGGCACAACTTACGTGACAAGTATACTCTGATTCTCTCCTTCGTCTACCAAGTTCCGGAAAGCCTCGTCTGCCATGGCGAAGATATGTGGTTTTGTTTCTTCTCGGCTTTGGCCGCGGTACATGTTTATATACTCTCGCGAGTATATGGGAAGCGGGCAGTATGGATTGATCGTAACCAGGAAGAGTCCCGAGTAAGTCTGAGTAAGTTAGCATCTGCCATGTTGTCTTCCCCACTTTACGCACGTATATCAAATCCGCCTGGTATCGCATGTGGAGGTTGTGAATGACCGATGGCTCGTTTAAATGCGTGAGCTCGGCCATGTCGTCGGCCTTGTCGAATTTGGCGGGATTGACCTTGTCGACCGCGTCCGCGTCGACCTCCTGTTGGGTGCCATTGTCGCATTGCACGAGCAGCCTCCCATCGGGCAGCTCTTCTACGATCCAGCCTCGGACGAAGGCGGTTGTCGGATCCCTAAGCCAGACATAGCGCTTGCCCGAGAAGTCGTTCTCTCCCTCGACTATGCCGCCCAACCGCGGAGTCTCCTGGCCGTCCTCTGATATGAATTGCGGCGCGAAGGTGCCCATCGGGGTGCTGTTGCGGGTGGAGTTTGATCGCAACCGTGTTGTGCCGCTCCGTCCTGGCAGCGGGCTGCTCAGTTGTGTCAGCGACTGGTTCCGCAGGTGTGCCGCCATCTTGGGTTCCGTCTCCGCGAGCGGCGACGAGACGAGGCCGGGCTTTGGACGTGTCGCGGGAGTCGGTCCAGGCGATGGCGACGCCGTGTTTCTCGCGAAGGGGCTGTGTCGCGAGTTCCTCATTGTGGATAGTGATGCTGCGGGCAGGTGCGTTTGTGTTACCAACGCATCATGCAAGAATGTGGGACCCTAAATATGAACAACTCTGCAAGAACGAAGCGCAGAATTACAATTATGTACAAGCATGCGCCGCTCTGCGCCGAAGTGAAGTCGTGGTAATTATCGTAACGCGGACGGGTGCAGGCGCGCTGGCGGCGTGAGGACGGTTGTTTGGGGTCAACAACGCTAGTCGGCGCGGCCCTAGTAACGGGGCGCGAACGTCTATACGCCGCACGTGACAGCAGTACATTTCCTGGCTAGCTTCAGTAAATTGAAGATCGACCCACTCACTTCCACGCGCGCCCTCTCTTACCACCGCGATCCATCGGCGCATCAACCTCTGATAGCTTGTCGCCCCTCTCTCTTGATCGCTCGACATCTGTTCTCGCCGCCTCATGTACTGACGGCAATCGCGACCCCAGGAGAGAGACGCGCGTAGCTTGACTTGGTGACTGGTGCGATGGCGCACAACCACCCCCAGCAGCCGTACTATGGGCTTCCCTTCCAGTTTACCCCTCAACAGATGCCGCAGCCTCCACCTCTAGGTCCTCCAGACGCGCAAGGTGGCTCCTCAGTCATGCAGCAGCCCGCGCATGACCCAAATGCTTTCTACCTGCCGGGACTGCAACGCGCACCTCCTCCAAGTACTAACCATACCTCCTATAACCAGAATGCTCAGCAACCTCCATTCTCACAAGGTAGGCGACAGATACCTTCATGTAGATCAGCGCGTCGACTGAGACTGACTGTCACAGCACCATGGCCTCCTTCCGATCCAAATGCATGGTTCGCTCTCATGCACAGTGCCGCGATGAGCGGCCAACCTTCACCGCCCCTTCCTGGCTTCGGCTTTCCCCCACAGCACTTTCCTCAAGCTCCTCCTCCTCTACCCGCGACGCCCACAGCTTTCCCTCCACAACCCCGCCAACATACAATCGCTGCGAGTGATCGCATACAGGAAGTCATGGACAGCGACCGAGAGGACGGTGAGGTCAGTGAAGTTGAGGTTGCCGCGCGTTCCCAAGCTGGACAAGGCAGTGGACGAGCGCTCCATGAACCACCCCGCTCTGTTCCGCAAACCAATGTTATCTCGCCGCGGGTGGAAGAAGGTTATAACCCCGATCGGCCGGCTGCCGGTCAGACGGTTGCGAAGCGAGCAATACAGAACATGCCGCAGCAGGTTATCGCTCCAGTGGACCCGATTATGCTAAGGCGCGAGGAGGCGAAGCAGTTCATCAAGCTTCTACACAGTAACAACATCGGCTATCGTGTCTTGGCGAATGAGACCATTGACCAAGAGCTGCTTCGTGGCTTGTATCAGAGTCTGAATCTGCCTTCTGAGCCCGCGCCTATACTGCCCCCGAAGACGAACGCCGTGCTGCCCACAAGTCTCGCTGTCCAGCCAGTGTCGCAGAGCAAAGACGAGCAATCTAAGCCAGCACGACTGCTGTCCCCCCAAAGTCTGCGCCGTCTCCTGTGGATCGCAAGGACTATATCGCACGTCTACAGGCAGCAAAGCTCGCGAAGCTCTCTGGCGCCCCGAAGCCCAGTCCACCGCAAAAGACGCCACCTGCGCCCGTCGCTCCGGCCGTCAACACTCCTCAGCCAGCCAGCACTCCCACCGCGAAACCGCCGATTACAGACGAGCAGAGGGCGCGGAATACTGAACTAATAAAGCAACGGCTGGAGGCCCTGAAGGCGAAGACCCAGAATGCGCCTGGTCAGAATGGCACATCGTCCGCACCGGCATCAGCGCAGAAGAAAGAGCAGCTTCAGCCAACAACAAACCACGCAGCGCTGCCACCCAGCACGGACTCGCCGAACATGCAAGGGAATGCTCCCTCCTTTCCAGGAATCCCGGGCTTGTTTATGAACCCTCTGCCCTCTTTCGATATCGGTGGCTCGAAGCCAGTGCCATCCATCCCACTAAAGCGACCTGCTCCATCTGACTCTACTGGGCAATCGACACCCCGCGGCTCCGTTACCCCGTACACACGACCGCTTGGCGACTCTCCTCATGCTTACAATGACGAGCCCATGATCATTGAAGTCAGCGATGACGAGTCCAACGGTAGTGACATGGATATTGATAACGAGGACATACCGTCAAAATGGGTGGATGCGTCTCCAGCACTGAACCAGCAAAGGCATCTGTCAGGCAGTCTTCCCAATTTTCCATCAAGGCCCACATCTGCCTTTCCCGGCTCGTCTGCAGTCAGTACCCCTGGGCCTCAAACCCCTAGTGCTGAGGCACGAGAGCAGGAAATGAAGAAGAAGCAAAATGAGCTTGCGGCTATGAAAGCACGACTGCAGAAGAAGCTTGCCGAAAAACGCGAAAAGGACCGGGAGGCTGCCGCGGCCGCTCTTGCTCTTCGAAAGGACATCTCGAAGGGCGCAAGTGATCTGATTCAGGATGTGAAGCGACGTCGCCGGGAAGAAATAGAGTCAAAGTTGCCGTCTATTGAGTCTGAGCTTGCGACCAATGCAAGCAGGATGCATCAACTAATGAAAGAGATGGAGGAGCTCAAGGTCCAGAACGAGAAGATCACCAAGGATAAGGAGCTGCTGACGCGAGAACTTGAGAGTCTTGGGGTCGATACCGAAGGCATGTCGCATGCTGAAATGCAGGCGAAAAAGAATGAGATCGAGCATGAGCTATCTCCCGAGCGTGAAATCGCACCACGGAATTCGGACCCTAGTTTACAGAGGACTGCGAACGCGTCAATTGATGCCTCTCAGAGTCGGCCCGTCGAGGAGATGCAAGAGACCATGGAGATCGAGGCAGCTCCTGCCATGGTTATGCTGCAAAAGGAGAACAGAGTCAACGAAGCGCATGCCATGCTCCCAGGCCTTGGATCTAGGCCCCAGCAGGTCATTGAAGGTGCAAAGGCCCCTTCTCAGGCATCAACTGTGTACGAGATCCCCAACGTGGAAGCTGTTGCTACATTGGATGAAGTACCGCGACCTACAATCACCCAAGAACATTCTGAAGCGGCAGATCTTGCAGCACCCGCTAGGAATGCTGTTTCTTCGATAAGCGGCTCAGCGGCGGGCGGAGCGCAGGACTCTGCAACTCCACTGGATGAGGAAGATGACTTCTATAGCCCAGCACCGGCGGCGGAGCCCAAAGTTGAGCAGAGCATAGACGCGGCAGCGCCCGCCGCTACTGCACCTTCACCTTCCGAAGAAGACGAGGTCGAAATGTCTGTGTCGTCCGAGGATGAAGAGGAGTACGAGCCGGAAGAACCCACAACTCTGGAGGACATGCCTGTGCAGGAGGCCCAGGTGCCGAACGCCACAACGACCCGATCCCTAGCATCTGAGGATGTTTCTACAGAGGATGAAGAAGCCTATGAACCACCTGACGTCGGTGATGTGGTGTCCAACGCCGACGCTGACAGTGTGTGCATCGATGTCGATGCCGTTGCGCCTCAGGCGGAAGAAGAAGACGGTGCTATGGACATCGCCTCATCTTCATCATCGGACTCGGACTCGGAATCAGAAGGAGAGATATCCTCTGAACCCGAGAAGGATGCGACTATTTCCGAAAGTCATGCACTGCACGACACTGCTAACATTGCCGACGATCTAGCACCAGAGTTGCAGCCCGAGCTTGCACCGGAAGCTGTACGTCCTCTACCTACTGTGTAGCCTAGCTGACCAAAGAAGGTATCCATTGCCGACGAGGAACACGATGTACCCAAGTTCACCCCGTATGAGAGCCCTCTTCGCATGTTCAAATCTTATCGCTACCATCCGAACTTTGCGCAGGATGTTCCAGGTGGCTTCCTGTCTCCGACATTTAGCCATCAGATCGATCCTGAGAAGCCCTTGTGCCAGTACGAAAGTGCTGGCGGCTCCTGCAACGACCCCGACTGCCCCAATCAGCACTTCCGGGGTATGGGCATCACTGGTGCGTGCTAAGAGAGGGTTCTTTGCGTTTGTGTCGCCCCGCCATTGTACGCAGACTGACTTGTACATGTGTAGGTGAGACATTGCTTGTTCAGCTTGGCACTGCCAACCCGGGCAAGACGCCCGAGGAGAAGCAGGCGTGGAACGACGGTCTCCGCGGCGTATTGAAAGAACTCCGCAAGAAGAGCATAAAAGATCCGAATGGCATCGCCGTGGAGATTGCCAAGTACCGTCGTCAGTTTCTCAACGATGACACTCGAGTGGTCAATCTTTGACCTGTCTAGACATGTGAGGGTAGAGTTGTGGCTCGCACATCCTGGTCTTTGGGTAGCTGACCATCTCACCTACCACTGACTCTAACCATGCAGTACAGCACTTCTCGTTCTATATACTTTCTTTCCTGTCTTCCGATCACACATCGACGACTTGTCTTTTTCCACCCCTCTATGTCCTCGACCACCCTTGTCGAGCGGCGCCTGGCGCACGGCTTTCGACCTGTAAGCATCGATACCCATTGCATAGGCACGGCGTTTGGTTGGCCTTTTGTACATCTATTGGATGAGCACTGGCGCAGCGAGAAGACCTTGTCTCGCAACATATAATCGAAGGCGGCTGTGAAAATGGCCAAAGCAGTTGCCTCAATACTGCGACAGCTCAGCGAGATTGACCCATCTCACTCGTAGCGGTCGCCGAGGTAGATAGCTGCAGGCTGCGGTGATGCTAGCTAGATAGATAATCTCAAAATATCTGGTATCCTTGTCTTGTCGCCACGAGTACGCTGAACTGAGAGCGCTGGTCCTGCGATGCCCGTGACTGTCATGTCCCGCACACTCTTCCTTATCCTCATCCTGGTCCTCGCCACCCTGATAAACGAAATAACCAAACGCAATCTAACCTATTCCCACTACACTTTCAATCTCCAATGGAGTTGAGTTGGTGTGACGGCTTCAGGGTTTGGTTTCACGCTCTTGGTTCTATTGGGGAAGTGGAGATGGTATGATATTTGTTGGAGCAACGGTATAAATTTGGAGGCTGGATAGGCATCTTGGTTTCACCACATGGCATGTTCGTCATGCTTGGTACCGAATTATACCATTACGTCGCGTTAGCCGCCCGCGCAAGAGATGTTCATTGGACGAGGTAGCTAGTATATATTTGTACTATGGTAATAGTTACATCCACATGTCCCTCAATCTATCGTCTTTTCCTCTGCTTAGGCTGTTTCGCACATTGCCATTGCCACTGTGTCTTTTGTGGGTACATTTAAGAGGAGATACCGATGACACCGCAAGCAGGGCGTGGGCCGGCGTTACCGGTCTTCTTGGACTCCTCGTGTCCGCCCTTGCCGAGGTCGTCGGTGCCAGCGTGGACTACGATGGTGCGCTACGAATATGTCAGCCATGTGGGTAGGCGGTCTCGAGGGTGAACATACGCCAACAACGCTGTCTGGACCGATGAGCTTGATCAACTTGTCCTCAACGCTGCCCTGGGCATTGCCCTGGCCGTCGGTCTTGAAGTTGCCCAAGTCACCGACGTGGCGCTCATCATCTTCAGGAGCACCGTGGGTCTTGTTGTGAGGGTTGACTATCTGGGGTTAGACTACATACTCTCCATCCACAGCGGGAAATGCTACACGAGGTATGGCTACGTACAATGAGGTCCAGCGCTTGTGCAGCCGTTGGTGTTGTCGCCAAAAGCGTGGACGTGCATGCCACGCTCAGCGTTGGCGTCGTGGCCGGTGATGTTCCATGTGATCTTGGTGTTGGAGGAATCGCTCTCCTGCTCGAAGGTGACGGTGCCCTTGACGTTGGAGTCTCCACGGAGGACGGCGACTGGAGATGTATTAGCAAGTAGTCCGATGTATCAACTTCTGCAACAGACACATCCACGCGCGAGGGCAGCGGGATGCTCCTAGCTCAGCCCTAGCCGTCTGCTGTTTCCGCAAGGCTGGCTGTGGGTGTGCGAGCCATCAAGGTGTCGGGGTGAGAGGCGCTCATTGGAGCACGCCGTCGTGCTCCGACAGGAACAGGAAGAGCCGGTACCCATCACAGTCCTCATACGGCTCAATTGAACCATACAGAACCAGATGAGGCGTTTCATTACACTCCAGACGGTGTGGTGGACACAATGTGCTCAATCCCGCTCACTCTCACTACCCCACCTTGCCCGAGTGGGACAGCCGGCGCAGGAACGGTGGGTAGACGTACCAGCTTTGACCATTGTGACGGTTTTGTAAAGTGGTTGAAGAAATTGACGTGTTTATTACTTCGTTACAGATTGCAGTGAAGGAGTGAGATGGGAGGAAGCAGACGTCGTGGAGGTGAGCTTTCTTCAGGGTCGATGCGGGGCTCGCGGAGTGACGCAACGGGCGAGGACCCGCAACAGCTCGCGCCTTCGCTGTCTGACAGCCGAGAACTAGACCCGACGAATGATTAATACAGAGCGCCTTGGACTGTTTGTTTTTGTCCTATCGCGGATACAAGGATTATCTCCCGACATTCACCGCGCAAAAAGAAGGTTCACGTTTATCTATATTCATTTTGATATCTCAAATTTGCTACAGTTGCCGAGGTCAGTCTCAATGATAGACAGGAGAAGCACCAATGCAGTCCATAACTTTCGTCACGTCGTCAAGCCGCCGATACCGGAACTAGTCTACGATGAGATCTTCTTGCGAAGAATGTCCTTGAGCGTAACGGCATCAGCAGCGAATTTCGAGATGCCCTCGCGGAGCTTCTCAACGGCCATCTGGTCCTCGTTGAAGTAGAAGCGGAACTCGGCCTCGTCGTTGATGTAGCTCTTCCTCTCGATGTCAAGGTTGCTGGCGTCGCTCGCGTCGAGCTTCTTGGGCACCTCGTCTTGTGAGTTGAACAGCTGCTCGAGCAGATTGGGCTGGGAAAATTAGTATGGAGTTTACACGCTAATCAGGCGAACTTACGGCAATTGTGAGGTAGTCGCATCCAGCCAGCTCAGTGACCTCGCCGATGCTCCTGAACGAAGCACCCATGACGATGGTCTTGTAGCCGTACTTCTTGTAGTAGTTGAAGATGGCCTGGACGCTCTTGACACCTGGGTCCTCCTCCTTGGTGTACTCCTTCTTGGTCGCGGCCTTGTACCAGTCAAGGATGCGACCGACGAAGGGCGAGATCAGGAAAGCGCCAGCCTCGGCAGCGGCAATGGCCTGGACGAGCGAGAACATGAGGGTAAGGTTTGTGTTGATTCCGTACTTGGATTGGAGGATCTCGGCGGCCTTGATGCCCTCCCATGTCGAGGCTATCTTGATGAGAATGCGGTCCTTTCCGATACCCTGCTCCTTGTAGAGCTGCGCCGTGTTAGTGGCTGATGTCAAGGTGTATTTCAGGCACAACGTACGTCAATGATGCGCAGGGCCTTGTTCACTGAAGCCTCAGTGTCGAAGGAAAAGCGCGCATCAACTTCTGTGGAGACTTTGCCGGGGATGATCTTGAGGATCTCCTTGCCGAACTGTACGAGGAGGTTGTCCAATGTGGCGTCGACCTGCTTGTCGAGGTCACCGCCGTGCTTCTTGCCGTACTCGACGGCAGCGTCGATCAGCTTCGCGTACTCGGGCTTCTTGGACGCGGCGAGGATCAGGGACGGGTTGGTGGTGGCATCCTGGGGCTTGTACTTGTCGATGGTCGCAAAGTCGCCAGAGTCGCAGACGACAACCTGTGCAGCGCTGTTAGCAGTTGTCCCGTGTTTTTGGTTGATGCAGGGCCGCGGTGGCATCTCCGAGCGCTCCGGGGCGAGGCATGCGCGGCGAGGCATGGTGGGGCACTCACGGTGCCAGTGGCCTTCAATTGATCGAGGGAGCTAGACATGGTGGATGGGGTGTGTGATGTTGAACTGTGTGTGTAGGAGGAAGTGTTCACAGGAAATATACGAGTGAAGGAGTGGTCGGAGTAATTGTTGGGAGCGTCTGCGCGGGCGGGATAGCTTTCCATATGGCTGCCCCTCGATGCCCCGCCAGGCCAGAAAAAGCGCGTCACAGGTGGCGAGCCCTTCCACAAACGGCCGGGAAAACAAACCAGACATTGATAGGCCCGCCGTGCTGCGCGGACATTGCATCAATCAGCGCATCGTATGTCGTAGTAAGCAGACCCTGCGCCATCACCTGGTGGCACCGCGACCGCACTTCCACGGCCGTCCGCCTGTCAGGGCGCTCGCCGCTGCAGCGCGGATTACCTCAAGCGCGGGTGATGCAACTCTGACCATATCCTCCAGCGGTCTGGAGTGCGCCGGCTTGCACCACATTGGACGCCTCTTTCCCTGTTCGCTCCCAAGGTATTTGCTCCGCCGTTCTCCCACCGGAAGCATCGTGAGAAATTTTAATTCGACGCGCCTTCGGACGACTGTCACCCGCGCCAAGCCGATCAATAGCCGGTCGAGTATCTCCGCTGCGGCTTTTGCTGCACAAATTGGTCGCTATGGCGACATCGGTGGTAAAGCCGCTCGTCGCGGGCAATCTTGGCCATGATTTCTCAACAACACGATCCAGAGCGACGCGAGTGCGCACGTGCTGAGGTGTCTGGAGACTGCGTGAAGAGCAGAGCACCCCCGCGGGCTGTACCTCCGACGCGTGCTGTTGGGACTCCTTGGTGCCCTGACATGCGACACCTCAACCACCAACGCCGCCCATTTCAGACGACTGTGTCGACGTACTAGCCATCATCAGATCTCGTGTATCACACTAGCATCTCGCGGGTCGCACAGTGCTAGCGACTTCCTCGAATCTCAGAACACGCATCGCTCCTGCCCAACATCATGAAGTTAGTGCGTGCCATCGCGGTTGAAACACGCACATACACACCTCAAATGAAGGCAAAGCAGCGAAACACTCCTGTGAGCGAGACGCGTCACAACTCTGCTGTATACTGTCTCTCAACGTGTAGGCATGCTCTTCCCCTTCAGCAGACGTGAAGATGCTATCATCTTTGGTTACAGATATCACGGAAATCTCGCGCATAGTCTTGGTGGTGCTGGCACGAAACTCCCTTGTGCACCATGACACCGCATTGGCGTCTCTTTACTGTCTCAGTCTTTTCGCAATCATTCTTCTCTCAGTCGTTGTCGCAAAATGTACACTTTTCTTCTGGACAAGTCACCTCCCCTTTCTCCGGATGCTGGATTCTATGGCACTACTTCAGACGACGGTCACCAGCACGACTTTGACGAGATGATTCTGCCTTTGCAACGACCATCTCGACAGGAGGAGCACGATGCCGACGAATGCCAGGAGGAACCTGAACCCTACTCGTTAGAGTTTATCGTAGAGTATGACAGGCTACTATGGCATGAGGTTCCGCTCATGGATTTGATCGCACAGTATGGCACGCCGCTGAAACTTACATACCTGCCCAAGATCTCGGACCAGATCCGGGATGCAAAGTCATCATTTAGGAGAGCAATGAGGCGGCACAAGTATCGAGGCAGCTACACTTACTGCTATCCAACAAAAGCATCACATTTCCGCTTTGTGTTGGACGAGGTGCTGACGAACGATGTGCATATCGAAACATCCTCCGCCTTCGATATCCCCCTCGTGCGAGAGCTGTATCGCAAGGCCAAGATCAACAAGAACACGTACATCATATGTAATGGCCACAAGCAGAAGCAGTATGCCGATCAGATCAGCGAGCTCATTGAAGAGGGGTTCAGGGTGATTCCAGTAGTCGATAGCCTGAAAGAGATTGAGGCATACGCCAGTTTGGATACCGACTTGGTCAACATTGGCATCCGCATTGCAGTAGATGTGCCTCACAGTCTGCCTTTCAGAACATCTCGACTTGGAGTGCGATATAGCGAAGTTAGCACTCTCTATCGCAACCGGATCCGAGACGACAGTAAGCTCAAGCTCAAGATGCTACATTTCTTCGTCGACAGCGGAATGCACGACACGTCATACTACTGGTCAGAGCTATCATGCTTCGTCTACAAGTACTGCGAACTCCGCAAGCTCTGCGCAGATCTGGACAGCGTCAACATTGGCGGCGGTCTGCCCATCGCACGATCAATATGTTTCATGTACGACTATGCGGCAATAATCGATCGAGTCGTTGAGTTAATCGCAAGTGTCTGCGCGCGACATAGTGTCCCTGTGCCACATCTGTTCACGGAGTTCGGGAGCTACACGGTCGGCGAGAGCGGAGCGACCATTTACCAGATCACCGGGCAGAAGCAACAAAACGCTAAAGAAATGTGGTACATGATCGACGGTTCCTTCATCACCCAGCTACCAGACACCTGGGCGTCAAAACAAGACTTCATATGCCTTCCGCTCAACAATTGGAGTCACCCCCATCGCAAAGTTATGCTAGGAGGCTTGACGTGTGATGCAAAGGACTACTATCCAGCGAGCGATGATCCCTGGGGCGTCAACCTTCCAATATTTGACGAAGACGAGGAGGCGCAGTACATCGGTTTCTTCCACACCGGAGCATACCAAGAAGCCCTTGGCGGATACGGAGGAATATCACACTGTCTCATCCCTGCGCCCGCACACGTTATCATCTCCAAGGACTCCAGAGGCCGAATGTCCCATCGCCTCTTCGCACCCGAACAAGGACACCAAGACATGTTGCGCCATCTAGGCTACACCTCCAGCAGTTGCAGCAACAATTCGTAATCGACCAAACTTGATCCTCGAGGCCTTCATCAGTGGCACAGACATCTAAGTCATTCGCTTACCTACCTAAGGTTATCCGTGCACCTTTATATACCAGAACATTGATCCGTCCGTGAAAGCAGAGGTAGCTAGCCTCTTGATAGGGTTAACATAATATCAACAGCGATTATGAATTCTCGCCAGACCTAATGTCTCTATTCACCGCCCAAGACCCCCCACACACAATATGGTACCTACAACTTCGTCCCCCACCCCTCCGTCCCCAACCACTCAAACACCTCCTCATACGTATCCTCCAGCTTACTCACCGTATGCCCCATCCCGCTCGGCCCCGGATCATTCAACGCCTCCACCAACCTAGTCTGGCCCGCGCCAATCTCCAAGATCTTCCCCCCACCCAGCTCGGCCTCTTCCAAACACCGCACCATGCCCTCCGCGACCTCCTCCGGCGTCGCCCACGCATCCTTGCTGGTGTCCAGAAACTTCATCTTCTCAGGATGCTCCGTCCACAGCGGCGTCCTAATCACCCCCGGCGCCACGCCGTTGACGCGAATGCCCAGCCGCGCATCCAGCTGCCCGAGCGAGCGCACAAACCCGTTCATGGCATGCTTGCCCGCGACGTACAGCGGCGTGTTGAGATTGGCGTTCTGCCCCGCTATGCTGCTGATGATCAGCACGCGCTTGGGATTGCGCGCGCTGGCGGCCTCGATCCCGGGCGGCGGGTGCAGGAAGTGCGCGATGGCCAGCTGCGTGCATCGGATCGGATGCGTCACGTTGATGTCCAGACTGGCATATCGCCCGCCGTCGGGTGCGTCGGTGCTCGCGGAGTCCCGCGCGCCGGGTGGGTGCCAGAAATTGCTCCAGTGCGGGTCGTAGATGCCCGCGCCGGGGCATACGATGTCGATTGAACCAAACTCCTGGATGCCGGCGTCGAACATGCGCGAGAGCTGCGGCCAGGACGTCACGTCCGTTTTGCAGAATGCGGCGCGCGGGCGGCCGTCTTGCTTGCGCGTGTAGGCGTCCAGGAGCTGTTGTGCTTCGGGGCGCAGGACGAGGTCGGCGAGGAGGACGGAACAGCCTTTTTGGAGCAGGAGGGATGCGAAGGAGAAGTTTATGCCTGGGTTGCTGTCAGATTCGGGTTCATTTTGGTGGGTTTGTGGTTTTGATGGTAATGTGCCATCACATGTCGAGAATCATTAAAGCAGATAGATACACAACAAGTTAACATACCAGACCCAGCACCGGTAACAATCGCCGTCTTCCCCTCCACACTCCAATCCCCCGACTTATCCGTCTCGTTCTTAAGCCCTGGCTGTCGAGCAGCCATGATGTCCTTCCTACTCTTGAACTTGTCTCGATGCTCAAACTTGCTTCCAATCAAGCGGAATGATAACGCAAGTGCAATAATTCTTCACTTTCACGGAATGTGGCATTGCCACCTCTTTATACGTCTCCATCCTCGTTCTCGACACGCGTGCAAGCCGCCGTGCTATGCGTAGTGGTGGCTTCGGAATACTCGATGCGGAGGAGGGGGGATCGTGGGGTAGCTCGGTTGAACGACTACCGGGATGTGCTCTGGTCGTCGAGGGAAGGTTTGCCGAGCTACACCATTTGACGGCAGGGCTACCTCATGGCAATACAGCTAAAAGAAATTAGGGTTTTTGCTGCAAGTATGGCGGCTGTGTTTGACGCGGCTAGAGATGGGACTTACAATTCTTTGACTTGTTTGCTTGGACTTGCGGCATGGTGTGTTGGTCGTCTTCTGCACCTCGGCTTGTTGCTGGGCTTGCCTTCAAGTACCGCTCAACTTGAAGAATGGCCATATTGGGGTGGTTTTATATATCTTTCATGTGCTATATACTAGCTATGTTTGCAATGCTACGTCTCCGATCCTCCCTAGACATACGGGATATCAAATGCTCGTTGCCATCCCTTACGCCAAACTCCATGCGCGCTGAATCACTCTCCCTCTAGTGCAAATGCGACCGGCCAGATGCAACACGCAATGCATAAGACTAAGTCCTCTTCCTCAGCTCCCGCGTCTTGTCATCAACGCTCGATGCAGCTGGCAACGGAACACCATTGCCCTGCCCAGTTACATGCGATAACCGTATCAACTCATCCAACATGACCTTCCTTGTCCTCTCCACTAGATCATCAATATCCTCCTTGGTCAAACCCTTCGTCGGAATCGGCGGGAGTACGCTAACATCCACGATGCCAGGTGCAAATCGCTTGAGCTTGGTATTGAACACATTCGCATAGTTTGCGCAGACAACGGGGACGATCGGGACCTGGGCGTCGACTGCGAGATGGAAGGCACCCTTCTTAAAGGGCAGGAGCATGGGTTCATCGGCGTAGGAGCGCGTGCCTTCGGGGAAAATGAAGACGGACTGACGCTTCGTGCGCATGGTTACGACGGCGGTGTCGAAGGTGGAGCGGGCGAGGGCGCGGTTAGAGCGGTCGATGAATACGGTTTTGGAGAGCGCCACTATAGTCACTTATTAGCTTCCCACTCAAAATATCTCCACTTCCATCTCCCAATGCTGAGGTATGCACGGCGGCGAGAAAGACTTACTAAACCACCCCAAAAACGGCACCCACTTCAGACTATTCTTCGCCGTGACGCTGCACCACTTGGGGAACATACACCCCAGCATCAACACATCCAGCTCCGTCTGATGATTGCCCACAAACACCACCGGCCGCATACCCAGCGCTTCCTCTCCGCTGATGCCGCCCTCGCGCTTCATGCTGCCGGTAATCCGGAACGTGACACCCGTCGTCAGCCACATGCTCCATTTGAAGGCCCGTCCAGTGGTCCATTGCGACATTCCGCCATGGCGGACCAGGCGCAACAGCGCGCTGGCCACGGTGCCGTACGCGGAGCACGACAGAAGCAGGATGATGGATGTCAAGCTGAAAGCGTAGTAGGCCGCGAGTTGTGCGGGGCCCTTAGGTAGGACGAACGAGAGGAGGCGGAGGAACATTATGAAGGCGGTTGGAATCGCTGCGAGCCAGAGAATCCAGTGCATCGTGTCGGGGTGCTCGCTCGTATACAAGGTGTCGTTGGGCACTGGGCGAATTTGCGAGCGAGTCCGGCGTTATATGGTGCACCGCATGCGAACAGCACGGGGCTCGCGTGTCACAGTGTGGCTCGGGACCAATATTGCTGCCCGCGAGCTTCGGCAGTGACGTTGTGGTCGAGGACTGAGGCAGGAAGACGGGTGGGGTCAACTTTTTTCGCGTGGGCAGCTGCTGCGAACCTCGGCGCTTCGCTAAGCTCTGGCGTGGGATGCAAGGGCTGCTCAACACGGAGCTTGAATCTCAACGGCTTGCTTCGATCGTGTGTTGCTTGAGGAGTGAAGCAGGTAGGAATGGAAAGAAGGTGTTGGAGGATTCGCGGTGGAAATCTGGGACAGGTCATTGTGAGCATCTCTCATTGGTCCCATGCACCTTCCGCAACGTGCTTGGACGCGTGACTCGCAAATCGTCCACTAAAGCGGTTCATGGAACCAGGTGCTTGAGTTAGTGCAGGCTGGTTTTCACATGTAAGTGATGATGATCGCACCGAAGCATTGGAGCGATGCAAGTGATGACCATCCCCTTCTCCACGAGCAGAAGTTGTGCGATGCAAAAGTGATGGAATACAGGCCTCGAATGTGCTCTGTCTGATGCTACGATGCTAAAGAGTGTCTAAGTATGTTCGTAACGTCGTAATTTCTGTCCTCACCGCCGCGAATCCGCGTACGGCTCATGCTCATGCTCGCCTCCCAGCGACGTCCCCCTTCTCGTCAAAATGCAATTGTTGAACGGCATCAGGCCAACCTTCTGCTCCTCCAGCTTCTCGTCTACACCTCGACCTAACGCATCGTAAACGTCTTGTTTCACTTCTCGATCGAATTCGCCGAATTTGCGCGTGTCGTCCCCTTCCGTTGCTTCAGCCAAGCCAGCGTCGTTACACCAAACGCGATAATGTCGGCGATAAAAATAGGTAGTAACATCCACCGCCAAGCAACCATGTTCGTCACTCGCCAGTCGATCTCGTCGCGCTTATCGGCGTCGGCCAAGGGAAGATCCAGAACGGCTTTGAACCAGGTTTCGGGTGTCCATTTGAACTCGGCATAATTGACGCCTTGGTTATTGGCGGCGATGGGTAAGCGGATTTGTTGGTTGTTTGTTTGGTAGGTTACGACGAAGACGAATATGAAGGCGCTGAGAGTAAAGAGGATGGCGAGGAATTGCAGAATCAAGAGCGTTGTGAGGATTTTGTGGGGTTGCTGTTGTTCTGTCAGTCCCGGTTGGAATATCTAAACAGGTGCGGCTTACTGTGCTCTTCCTTGTCCTCCATGCAACAAACATCCCAAAAAGTCCCAAAAAGAACCCGTACCCGGCGACACCATTGCTTTCGTGCCCTTGGTCCGCCCATAAATGCGCAGGCTCGACGTTCAAGTTGAATGGGCCACCCTCATAATCTATTCGGTAGCTGTGGACATTGTGCTTTTGATCTAGGAGCCAGCCGACCATGGAACTAATTAGTCCCAGGTTGGCAATCGAGAGCGCAGAGAGAACAAAATTCGAGATGAGTAGCGGCCAGAAAAGCGAAGATGTTGAGGTCGTCCTTGAATTTGGTGTAGACTGTGTGCGAGCTGTGCGATGGAAGTACTGTGCGATACCCATCTTGAGATCACAACGTCACTTGCGATATGGGGAGTCGAGGGAAGGATCCGTGTGAGGCTCAACTCCTCTCAAAAGGCGGTCGATGATCACATCATATAAAACCTTCGGGGTCCTGCAAGCCGCTTCGGCCTCTTTCTCGTTGTGTCACCACGCGTTGCGCTGTTGGATGAGCTCAGCCCACATGCAGCTAGCTCCCGTTGCCCTACCACCTTACCAAGCCATCAAGTCGAAAAATAGACGCTCGTCAGCAGGGATGTCCGCCGGTCAAGACTTCAGCCACAGCTGGAAGCACATGGAGCGACTCCTTGTTGTCCGCGGAGTCTCAGCTTGAACAAATGAGCATTGCTAGGCAGGGGGTGGAGATGGCTAGGCAAGGATACTTGTGGAGCAGGCGAGGATGTCAGCGAGCCACGGATCGGTGTAAGAAGTGATGGCTGAGAAACATGTTTCGTCGTGGGGGCCTAAGACTGCAGAGTATGACGAATGTTTCGCAACCTCGCAAATGGAGACTTGCCAGGTCGCTGGGCCTGAACTGCAAGGCAGGTCGTTGTTCGCTGAGCTGTGACTGTTTGAGCGCGAAACTGCGCTAGCATTCGATGACAAAACGATAGCGCCACAACTACTGATGTGATTTGGGTTTTGCGGAGTCGACATGCTGTGTGGTGGAAAGCCAGTCGAACGAGACTGCCAAGGCGGGTGCGATTTGATTAGCGAGGAGGCTGGAAGGCGCTAAGCGTTCAGCTCAGGAGTGGAGTTCCAGACTAAGCCAACCTCCTGTATCATCTCTGACTTCCCAACATGTCACGTCTGCGACCTTGAAAGCCGCCATCGCGATGTTAAACCTTGCAGCTGTCTCGATCGGTGTGGAGGGGCGAGAGATGATTCACACGTCAGGAATCTGACAGGACGGAGACGAAGGCGACAGCGAGAAGTGACCACGACAGTGGCTGTGTCAACCATGAACTTCATTGTCCCTCCAGGTGACCGGTCTTTGTGACTGTGTGTCCAGACCCCCTTTCAAACCCGCTGGGATACAACGGCTCCTCACAATCTGCTGCGATGTTCAATTCTGGAAGGAATTCAAATGCTGGCAGAGGCTCCGTACTAGGTGGGGTGTCCGAGAGGTCTTTCAGTGCTACACGGGGTTTATTATGGACTCCTGCACGTATACGAGATACTCCAGGACTGTCTCATCTATACATCCTTCTCGGGCGATCCCGCAACGCTCGGCGACCTAAGCGTATTTGGCTTACCACAGTACGCTTGTCCTCGGCGACATGGCCTCCTAAAACATAAACCCAACAATCCTCTCCTGCCACTTTAGGTCTTGCTGTTCCAATAGACATCGATCGAGAAGACCCACCATCTTGGTAACATCCCGCATTGGCTTGCGCACCCAGCGACAGAGGCAGGCCGCAGAGCAGCAGATCCAACTCCAGACATGTTGCGGTACAGGCTGTGCTATGAGCTTCATCCACTACTAGTATCTTTTCCGTGTCACTTTCCCATTTCTACACAAGCCCACCAGGGTTCTCTCTTAGCTCACCACAAGCACTTCAGGTGTACTGGAGCCTGACTGTACTCAGCGCATTCAATAGTCTATGCCCGCGGGGTACAGAAACTACTGAAGGTAGGTAGGCTTTGCGATGACCATAAAGCTGTAGATGCTGCCACGCATAAAACTCGAACTACCTAGGTATTGCTCGGCCTGGTGTGAGAAAGAAGGACGATGATTTCACCGGACAGCTAATTATTCACCAGCAACGAAGCTGTTTCTCGACACCACTTTGTCTTATCAATATGGACAACACGTGCTTGCGTCACGATTGCTAAAGGCGTCGTGATTGTGATCGGCTTAGCGCACACCTGCGATAGTGGCACGTCACAGTAAGCGCTAATCAAACTAACAACCTGCAACCGAACGCCTGCAGACATTTGTGCTCACATTCTCGTTGCTGAGGTGTTCCAATCGACCTGTATGAGATACGAATCAGATCAAGAATTAGTCCGAAGGACGTCGCCGCAAGAACGTCGCAAGGCAGACAAGCATGCGAACTGCGAAGAGATAAAAGAGCCCGATTCAAACATTAACGAAAGAGTTCAGGCTCCCAACGACCTTCCCTGATCGAGTCACCTTCGCGGGGCGACCGCTCCCGTTGCGCACCATGTCAACACCCACGCATGTGGCTTGCACGCTAAGCTTTGATTTTCGCTGCCTGGTTGGGCAATCCATTGTCTGAAGCATGCGTTAAGCCTTTTACCAATCGGCGTGGCAGTGCTTATTCAATTGACTCGTCGCTGCAGCCGAACCCTGAGGCTACGCATCCAATGTCACGGTTCCGATACGCTGCGCGCTGGAGGCTTGTGACATACCTCAAGTCGAGTTCAGGTATATAACCTACAGCTGCAGTCGCTGAAGACTTGTCCTCCCGTCACACTGCAGATATTAACGATAATACTACTCTCGAACGTATATTGGCCAACATCAAGTTCTTTGTTCCCAACGACTGTCTATCCTTTCCCATTCGTCCAACATCATGGTCATCGCGCCAATCATACGAACCATCAACAAGGGTATCTCGACCGGGATCGGTCTTGCTGGTGAGAAGTACCACGACCATAAGGAACGCAAGACAGCCCTTGCGCAGCAGGAGCAGAAGAACAGCGGTATCAATGTTCGAGTAGCCGAAGTTGGGCAATTTGACGAGCGAGGTGACGAAGCAGCAAGCGATGAGCGGATCTGGTGTCTTGACGAAGCTGCTGGACTGCCCAGCTACGAGGCTTCGGAGGCCCAACAACATCGTCCCGAGGCCGAGCGAACGATTTCAGATCTTGTTCGCGATGTATCTGCAATGAGGATGACTGAGGAACATCCCTCCAGCGTCGAGCCGACCAGCCTTCCCTACCCTATCATCATTCCGCAGCGTCGCCCAGGATCCAGGGCCAGGGGATGGGCTCGCGCTTACCCGCCAGCTCTGGAACCAATGGGTATGGATCAAGAGAGCTTCCTACGCTTCCTTGCGAACTTTGAAAATGCTTCACAGGCATCACCTTGGCTCAAAACCCTGTACATCGCTAGTAATGTGGTTGGTTTTGTGCCAGGTCACATCACACTCGCTGTGTCACTTGCTGTTTCTATAGCTGCCGGGTATGTGAAGACAGCCATGACTTGTAGTTCAATGCTGACATGCACTAGTACCGCTATCGAGCTTCAAACAAGATACAAGGCAAACGCATTCTTGGACCAAATGAACAAGGATGTCTTCATGCCACTCGGCCTTTATGCAATGGTATTGATGTACAAAGACGAGCCAAGCAAGAGCGGCGAGGTTGAGTTTGGAATGGAAGA